>Ga0316189_10000072_pt1 | contig 85654 bp, 70 predicted proteins | sample LowCovwburrow_MG_FD_204930 | JGI IMG/M metagenome (GOLD analysis project Ga0316189, IMG submission 204930) | Coastal sediment microbial communities from Maine, United States - Lowes Cove worm burrow | ecosystem: Environmental > Aquatic > Marine > Coastal > Sediment | place: USA: Maine...
CGTGGGGGATCGAAGTCGGCTCGGCCCCGACTATCCGCGCCGAAATGTCCTCGAACACTCAACGAACCTCTCGTACTTTCCTCTCCGCATTCTTGGCCGTGACCGCAGGGGTAGGCCTTTCCCTCGCGGGCGGTGCCGCCAGTGCGATTCCCAAGCCGGTCGCCCCGGGCCCCGTCGGCCCGGGCTTGTACGCCCCCTCCTGCGGAGCCCAACACGCGACTTGCCTCAACGCGTGCGCCGACGCCGACGCCAACTGGGACCTGATCTGCGGCCAAACCCAGGGTCAAGTTGGAGAACTATGCGACGACATGCAGGACGAGGCCCTGGATCAGTGCACCTTCACGTGTGACTCGAACCTCCTCGGTTGCTCCTACGGGACGTGATCGACCCACCAACCCCCACGCCTCCCTCACTCTCCAGCGAATCCGCTGGAGAGTGCGGGCCGAACACGACGAGCCCGACTCGACGACAAGAGATTCAAACGGGGCTCAAGCCGACGCCGAACGCCTCGCCGTCGACCTTGTCCTTGAGCTCGTGGGCCATGCCCGTCGTCTCGGCCGCAGCCACGCGCTCCAGCGAATCGGCCAGCGTCTCGCCTTGAATGATCGCGACCAAGCCAGCATCGCCCGCAACAGCCGCAAGCTCGCCATCGACCGCCAACTTCAGCGTGATCCGTTGGCTGACATTCAAGTCCGCCTGCTTGCGCAGATTCTGGATGCGGCTGATGAGCTCGCGCGCGAGTCCCTCGCGCCGCAACGCATCGTCGATCTTGGTCTCCAGTAGCACGGTCACGCCATCGGCGACCTCGGCCGCCGCATCGCCCACCGCCTCTCGGGTGATCAAGACGTCATCGCCCGAGAGCGTCTCGCCCTCGACCTCGACCGATTCGCCCGCTGCGTAGCGCTCGATCGCCGCCGCATCGAGCGACGCGATTGCCGCTGCGACCTGCTTCATACGCTTGCCGAGTCGACGCCCCAGCACCTTGAAGTTGGCCTTGGCGCCGAGCGTCACGAGCCCTGCGTCGTCGTCGCGCACCAAGACGTCTTTGACGTTGAGCTCGCCCTGGATCTCATCACGAAACCGCAGCGCGGCCTGGCGTGTTTCAGCCGAGATGCTGGCGATCGTCACCGACTGCAGCGGCCGACGCACGGCGATTTTCTCGCGCTCACGAATCGCCATGCCCAGCGACACCGCCTGCCGCACGGCCGCCACGTCACGCTCGAGTTGTTCGTCGCGCAGCGCATCGTTGGCAACGGGGTACGCCGCAAGATGCACCGAGGAATCGGGGGCAAGCCCGGTGTCGACCCACAGGGCCTGATACAGCCACTCGCCCAAGAACGGCATCACGGGAGCCATCGCGTGCGCGACCGTCGACAGCACGGTGAACAAGGTCGCGTACGCCGACTCTTTGTCGGCAGCATTCGTCTCGCGGTTCTGCCAGTACCGCCCGCGGCCGCGACGGATGTACCAATTGTTGAGATCGTCGCAGATGCTCAAGATGGCGGGCACCGCGTTGGCAAGCGCATACCCCTCGAGCTCTCCCCGGATGTCGGCGATGAACGCCTGCGTCCGCGAGGTGATCCACCGATCCAGCTCCGCCTCCGAGCGATGCGTGGTGCTGTCTGCGGTGGGGCTCCAGCCGTCTGCGCGCGCGTACGTCGAGAAGAAGTTGTACGCGTTCCACAGCGGCAGCATCACCAGCCGCACCGTGTCCCGCACGCCACGCGTGCCCTTGGCGCCCACTTCGGAGAACCGCATGGGCTCGGCGCGAACGACCGGCGAATGGATCAAGTACGCCCGCAACGCATCGGCCCCGTACTTGTTGATGACCTCGTTCGGGTCTGGGTAGTTCTGGAGCCGCTTGGACATCTTCTGGCCGTTCTCAGCCAGGACCATCCCGTTGACGATGACGTTCTTGAACGCGGGCCTGTCGAACAACGCCGTCGACAAGACGTGCAGCGTGTAAAACCACCCGCGGGTCTGATCGAGCCCCTCGGCGATGAACTCGGCGGGCAGATTGGCCTCGACGTAGCTCTTCTTGTCTTCGTTGAACGGATACTGATTCTGCGCGTACGGCATCGAGCCAGACTCGAACCAGCAGTCGAACACCTCGGTGACGCGCTGCATCGTGCCGCCCGGCGTCTTGCTCGAGGGAAAGGTGATGGCGTCGATCGTCTCGCGATGGAGATCTGTGATCGTGCCTGGCTCCAACCCTGCGAGCGTCTCGAGCTCGGCCCTGGAGCTGACACAGACCATCTCGGAAGGGTCCTTGTCGCAGCGCCAGATCGGCAGGGGCGTGCCCCAGTAGCGGTTGCGCGCCAGGTTCCAGTCGCGCGCTTGCGCCAGCCAGTTGCCAAAGCGGCCCGCGCCCACGTGCTCGGGCACCCAGCGGATCGACTCGTTGTGCTCGACCAACCGGTCGCGCAGCTGCTCGACCTTCATGAACCAAGTCGACATCGCCATGTACAGCAGCGGTGTGTCCGTGCGGTAGCAGTGCGGGTAGGCGTGGACGAGCGTGTCGTGATCGACAACCTTGTCCTCGGCCTTGAGTCGTCGAACGACCGCTTTGTCGGCGTCCTTGGCGAACTGCCCGGTGAGATCGGGAACCGACGCGTCGAAGACCCCGTCGAGCCCCATCGGCCGAATGAGCGGCAGCCCCTCTCGCTTGCCGACCTGATAGTCGTCCTCACCAAACGCGGGCGCTTGGTGGACGATGCCGGTGCCGCTGTCGGTGGTGACGTAGTCCGCCAGCACCACCTTGAACGCGCGCCGCGAGCCCTCCTCAGTTTCGCGATGCTCGGCGAAGTACGGGAGCAGCGGCTCGTAGGGGCGCCCCGCAAGCTCCGCGCCCTTGAGACGCAGGAGCTCCTCAGTTTCGCCCACGCGGCCACGGGCCTGGTAGTCGGCCAACCGACCGGGCTCGACGTAGGCCACTTCGCCCGTGTCTTTGACGCGAACCTTCACGTACTCGACGTCGGGGTGCACGGCCAGCGCGAGGTTGCTGGGCAGCGTCCACGGAGTCGTCGTCCATGCCCACAGCGCGGCGTCTTCGTCTTCGAGCTTGAAGCGCACGGTCAGGCTCGGGTCCTGAACGCGCTTGTGCCCGTCCTTGCCCGAGTCCGGGTCGCGCTCCTGCGGCCCCTGGGCGACCTCGAAGTTGGACAACGGCGTGCCGAGCGACGGCGACACGGGCTGAACGCGGTGACCCTCGTAGATCAGCTCCTTGTTCCACAGCTGCCCAAAGACCCACCACACACTCTCCATGAAGGAGGCGTCCATCGTCTTGTAGTCGTTGTCGAAATCGACCCAGCGCCCCAGGCGACGCACGGTCGTCTCCCACTCGCTCGTAAATCGCAGCACGCCCGCACGGCATGTGGCGTTGAACTTGTCGATCCCCAGGGCCTCGATGCCCGCGGCGCCCTGCACCCCGAGCTCTTTTTCGACGAGGCTCTCGATAGGCAAGCCGTGGCAGTCCCAGCCGAAGCGGCGCTCGACGCCAAAGCCGCACATCTGCTTGAAGCGGGGGACGACGTCTTTGATCGTGCCCGCGAGCAGGTGGCCGTAGTGAGGCAGGCCAGTCGCAAACGGTGGGCCGTCGTAGAACGCAAACGCGGGTCTGTCGCCTTGACCCAGCGCGGCGTCGGCCCCGAGTTTGAGGCTGCGTGCCTCCAGGTCGGAATCGGCCCACAGGCGCAAAATGGCGCCCTCGAACGCGGGGAGATCAAACTTCGCAGGGGGTGCCTTCAGGGTCGAATCAGCCATCGAAACGCTCTGTACCGGGCTATCCCGCGTCCGGTGGCGCGGGTCAAGGGCACCCAGCGTAGCCACAAGGGAGAGGCTGTCGACTGGATTCGTCGGAGGACGGACACGGTTGGGATCGCGTCCCGCGACGCCGACTTCTGGGGCCAAGCGTCTGTGCGTTTCCGGACGGGGCGGGCGCCCTACCCATAGGTGCACAAAACAGGCGCCCAGCGGCTCTGCGCAGACTATCCCGCGACAATTGCACGGCGCGCGCAGCCGGGTTTATCCTGCCGAGACGCTCTGGGAGAACCAATGCGAAACAGCGTGCTCACCCTACTCGCCTGCCTCACGGCCCTGCCCCTCCTCGCCTGCGGCGACTCCGGCGGAGATGCCCTGGGCACCCGTGCTCCCTACCGCGACTCGTGGCGCGTCGAGGGTGAAACCGACTTCATCCACACCGCCCCGGACGCCGACGGCAACCTGGTCACGCAGATCGGCAATCTTCGGATTGGTGGTCGCGAGTTCAACGACAACTTCGCCAACCGCGGCGACGTGGTCGTGAACTTCGACGGGCCGGCCGACCGCATCATGGTGGAGTTCCGACGGTTCTCGACCAACACCTCCGAAGATGCAGCGCAGCTCGACTTCGATGCGATGAGCCTGTGGGCCTTCAACACCTCGGTGGGCTCGCCGAGCAAGCCCAACGACATGGACCCCGAGGCGGACTGCACGGGTTCGGACGGCTGGCTCCCCGACTGCGGCATTCGCCTCTACTACGACGGGCAAAAGCAGCTCGCCCGCGCAGGTGCCGACATCCGCATCACGCTTCCCTCGGACTACCGTCAGTCGCTCGACATCGTGACCGAGGACGCCGACGAGGACAGCGACTACATCAACCGCGGCAACGTGTGTGTGTTTGGCACCAACGGCTCGGTCGACGTCGACATGCAGAGCGGCGAGGCGTTTGTCTCGATCTCCGACGAGGCCACGCCCGCACCCACCTGCGGCGCACCGCCCAACACCAAGTCCAACCCGTCCGCGAACGTCGAGTTCTGCAACGATCTCGAGATCGACGGCGTGCCCTCGGCATGGTCCGACGAGCAGTGCGCGTGTGCGATGGAGGGCGTCTACGGCGTCGTCAAGGTCGAGAGCGACGACTCGGCAGCCGCCAACATCACCGTCGACGTGCCCACGGGCCTGTGGTCGGCCATCACCGTTGAGAACAAGGGTGACGCACCCGAGTCCTGCACGGGCACCATCTCCGTCCCCGGTCTTGTCCCCGACGAGTCGGGCGGCAACGAGTTTGCCTGGGAAGCGCGTGGCACGGTCAACAGCCCTTCCGACGCCGTTACGGCGGGTGCTGGATACAACATCCAGGCACGCTCCGGTCAGTGTGACCCGGTGAGCTTCACCGAGGACCCGGCAAACTTCGTCGGCAAGAACAACGGATCGATGCAGGAAAGCGAGCAGCGCGGAAACACCGAGGTTTGCGACGGCTGTCTTCGCACCTCGAGCTGCGACGCTCTGATGCCGTAAGGCACCGCGTTGAAACGCAAGGCGGGCGAGGTGACGAGAGTCGCTTCGCCCGTTTTCAATTGAGGTCGTCTTGCTACGTCGCGACCCGCAGCCGCAGCCTCGTCCTAGCGGACGAGGTTGAGTACGGAGCCGAGCGCCACGCCAGCCGCCCCGAGCGTTGAGCTCCGGAACCGCAGCAGGGGCGCCTTGGTGACTGCGTCCGCCATCGCGCTCATCGACTCGAACCGCTCGTCGGCGTTGAGCGACATGCCGCGGGCGATGACTCGGGCGACCCGCCTGGGAACCTTGAGGCTCACCGCAGAGAGCGCATCCTGAAGGGTGCTGCACAGCGCGTACTGATCGGACCAAGCGCTGGGTGGCATTCCGGCCTGTGTCTCGGGCGACAACGCGGGCGCGGGGTCGTGGCCAAACCCGCGGAGCTTGGCGCGGCCGTCATAGCCAACAACGATGCACGAGGCGTCGAATGAGCCGTGCACCAACCCAACGGCGTGGGCCGCCGCCATGCCGCGCGCGGCCTGGGCGAAAATCGAGACTATCTGGGTGACCTCGTTGCCCGTCCTGGTCTCGCGCGGGCGCGCGTCCAGCCAGCGATCGAAGGTCAACCCGTGCACCGACTGCATCACGAGGAACACGCCAACGCTGTCAGCGTCGCGAGCGTCCGCGTACGCGCCGACATCCCGGACCGCCACGATGTGCGGGTCGTTGATCTGCACCAGGCGCTCCATGGTCGCGAGCGTCTGGGATTGGTCTTGTGCCGTGGTCGCCTGCAGCTCGACGTTGACCTCGCGCTGCGACTCGGGGTCGTACCCGCCGTACAGCAGTGCGTAGCCATCCTGGGCGAGCGCGTGGTTCAAGACATAGCGCCCCAGCGAGAGCGTGCCGTCTGCAGCACGGATCAGCGGCTCAACAAGGACGGGCCGGAGCCCTCCTGGTGCCGCTGGCGCTGTCGTGTGATCTCTGTCCATGTGCCTCAAGGTGTGACGGGCCAACACTCCGACCTCCGTTCACATACCCAGGCCTCAGGTACCACAAATGGTTGCCCTTGGTTTAGGTATGTCTGGTGAGGAAAACGGCGTTGGTGTGCCGAGCTTACGCACACGCAACCAGATCTTTCGGGCCGCTACGTCGATCGTTGCAAGAACACCGTTGGAATCCCGGTTTTCCGGCGCCGCACCACCCGCAGCACGGTGGGTAATGAAGCGTGCACTTACGGCCCCCCGGCGATCCTCACGCGCCGTACCCGTGGCGGTTGAGCGAAACCGCTCGTGGGTCGGCCCCGCCCCGACACCTGCGGCGATCACACCGGGCGTGGATCGGGCAACCCAGGCGGCAGACGCTCCACGAGCAACGCGCCGCGAACGTGCCGGACCACGCCGTCCAGCTGGCCCGCAGAGCCGCCAACCTGAATCGCCTGCCCGTTGGCAGCAAACGCCGCGTCGCACCCCGCCTTGGCTTGCTGCGCATCGCAGCCGACGATGACAAGCATCGGCCCGACCATCGGAAGCTGGGGTGCCGCTTCGGCCGCGAAGAACAACGCAGGCGCGGCGTAGCATCCAGAATCGTCGCTGCGGTCCAACGCTCCGCCACGGCACCAAACCTCTGCCCCCGCGTCGTTCTCCCAGCGCTGGCACGCTGCCAAAAACTCTTCGCGCACCCCGGGTTCAATCGGGCCCGCGAAGGAGCCGCCGAGCGTAGGCGGACCGATGTTGGCGCCGACCCACAATCGCCGCAGGTGGCGCTGCAACAGCTCGATGGGACCGCAGACGTACGCGACCTTGACCGCCCTTGGGTCTGTTCCGGAGCGACGCAGGCTGGTGCGCGCCAGCACGTACGCGGCCAGCTCGCGATCGGCGTCGGCGTCCACCATCGCGACGCGTGGGCCCGGTCGCTCGATCCCGACCCGCGGGCCAAGTGTGTCGTCGTCGACGGGGCCCGCGGTGGCGGCCACGGTCAGCGACCCAGGGGCAAGGACGTGGGCGATTCCACGCAGCAGGCCCAGGACGACAGAGCAGGTGCCGACCTCATGCTCCACAAAGACTCGCTGGCCTCGGCGAAGCCGCTCCCAAACCAGGTCAACGCACTCGAGCGGTTGCCCCCGTCGCTCGAGCACCCGCACGGCGGCGGGCTGCTGCAACGACAACCGCTGCCCGGCTATCTGACGCACCCGCGTCTGCATGGCACCAATGAGCTGCTCACGGTCCCACGCGACAAGTCGATCGCTGCGCGCGAGGCCGGACGCGAGCGCATCAGCGTGTGTGGCGAGGCGTTCGAGAAAGACCCCCTCGACCGCGCGAGCCGCTGCTGCGATCTCCTGTGCGCTGCTGGTCATCCGCCGCCGAAAGCGACAATAACCCCAGCCGACACGCATGCGCCGATGAGGACACCGGCCACGACCGCGATCATGACCGTCTTGTTCTTCCCGGGCACGACGATGTCGTCGTCTGCCGCGGGCGCGACGCTGACGGTCTGAGACTTGATGAGCTCGACGTCTTGGTGGCGCGGCGGGACCTGGCCCCCCATGCGACCCGAGACTTCTTCGAGTTTTTGGGTCAGCTCGTCGAACGTTGGGCGCACATCGGGGCGCCGACTCATCATCCGGCGACACAGGTCGCTGAGGGGCTCGTCGAAGCCCTCGATCTCGAGCTTGAGCTGCGGGCGCTCAGACTTGAGGTGGCGACGCACCACAGCGGTGTAGTGGTCGTCTTGGCCGCCCTTACGGAAAGGCGGGTGGCCGCTGCACATGTGAAACAGCGAGCATCCCAGCGCGTACACATCGGCCCGCGCGTCGACCTCTTCGCCCATCGCCTGCTCGGGGGCTAGGTAATCCGGGGTACCCACAAACACGCCCGTGGCGGTGATCGACAGGTCCTCTTGCAGTGCCTTGGCGAGGCCGAAGTCGGTGACCTTGACCTTGCCCTCGGTCGTGACGACGAGGTTCGAAGGTTTGACGTCGCGATGCACGACACCGGCCCGCTGCGCCTCGCGCAAGCCAATCGCAGACTGGCGGATACACTCGGCGGCATCACCGGGGTTCATTGCCCCCTTCTTCTTGAGCGCTGCGCCGAGGTCCTCACCATCGAGGAACTCCATGGCCAAGTACGGCCGCCGCTCGTGCTCGCCGATCGCGTAGATCTGGACGATGTTGGGGTGGTTCATCGACGCGAGCGACCGGCCCTCGCGCAGGAACCGAGTCTTGAACTCGTTGGACTCTCGGTGCTTGGCACCGAGAATCTTCACCGCAACACGACGCCCGAGGCCTTCGTCCACGGCATCGTAGACCTCCCCCATCGCGCCTTTGCCAAGCACCCCGGTGACCTTGAAATGGCCGATGATCTTCGGCGGTGCCGCCACAATGACCGAAAGCTATCACGGACCTAGACGTCCGTGAACAATGTGCGCGCGGACCCAGGGGGGGCCAAGTGCGCACATCACACACATCCTCGGTTCCAGCCCGTTGCTGCCGGCTGACCCGCGCTCCGATACACTTGCACGGTGTTGCGGGCGCGACTTGTCTCCACTGCGTTAGCGGTGCTCTGCGGCTGCGCCGACGATGGCGGCGAGCCGGTCCTCAGCACGGGGGCCAGCGATACCGCCTCGACCGAGGGTGCGTCGATGTACAGCACCACGGGTGGGCCCCAGTACACCGACGCGGGCGGTTTCACCTCTCCGCAGCCCACGATGCCCGGGGAAGACGGCGACGATTCCACCACCGACCCCGGGCCGATCGGGCCGGGATGCAGTGTTCAGGTGGTTACCCAGGGCGCGTTGATGGAGCCCCTGGACAAGGGCGAAGAGGCCGGGAAGTTCCCAACGATCGTCGGTGATGCGCTCGAGGATCAATGCGGCTGCCACACCCTGCAGAGCAACGGTCAGAACATCGAGTTCGAGTTCTTGAAGGCGCCCGGCGGCTCGCTGTTCACGACGCTCGCCGACATGGACAGGAGCTTCGAGGGCGGCACTCTGGGCGAGTCGATGTCGTTCCAGGTGATTGGCAACCAAGCGATGCCACCCGGCAGCTGCAGCTTCCCCGCCGACGATGAGGCTGTGCTGAGCAAGTGGTTCAACGACGGGCTGCCCGACGGGGCGACCTTCGTGTGGCCGTAGGTGCCGTCAGCCTCGCGGGCCCTCGAACGCCGGGTTTTCGAACCGCGTGAACTGCCCGAAGAAGTTCAGATGCACGGTGCCCGTGGGCCCGTTGCGCTGCTTGCCGATGATGACCTCAGAGTCGTTCTCGATGAGCTTGCGCTTCTCTTCGTCCGTCTCGTAGCGGGCCTCGCGGTAGATGAACATGATGATGTCGGCATCCTGCTCGATGGCGCCAGACTCACGAAGGTCCGAGAGCATCGGTCGGTGGTCGGTACGACTGTCGACGCCGCGGTTGAGCTGCGAGAGCGCGAGCACGGGCAGGTCGAGCTCCTTGGCGATGCCCTTGAGCCCTCGCGAGATCTCACTGATCTCCTGCTCGCGAATGTCGTACTTGCCACGTCCACCGCGAGCCAGCTGCAAGTAGTCAACCACGACCATCCCCAGCGGCCGCCGCTCTCCCTCTTTTTCGGGGGGAAAGATGTTGCGGTCCTGCCGAAACCGCCGAGACCTCGCGCGAATCTCCAAGATCGTGGGCGCGGCGCTGTCGTCGATGAACAAGGGAGACTTGTGTAGGCGATCGGCGGCCTGCACGAGCTTTCGAAACTCGTCCTCCGCCAGCCGACCCGAGCGCAGCTTCCCTGCGTCGATTCGCGCCTCACTGCACAGCACACGCTCGATGAGCTGCGTCGCGCTCATCTCCAACGAGAAGATCAGACACGGGTGGAGCGTGGGTCGCTCCTCCTCGGGAAGATGCATGTGCTTGGCCTGCCGAATGCACGCGGCCTGGGCCAGGTTGAGCGCGAGCGCCGTCTTGCCCATCGATGGGCGCGCGGCCAAGATGATGAGCTCCCCGCGCTGCATGCCGCCGGTCATCTCGTCGAGTTTGGTGAGCAGCGTAGGCACACCCGTGATCGGGTTTTTCTGTTTGGCGCGCTCGGTGATCGCCTCGAACACGCCGTGGATGAGATCCTTGGCAGACCTGTAGCCACCCACGCGGCCCGCCTGATTGACCTCGAGCAGCTTCTTCTCGGCCAGGTCGATGAACTGGTTGACGTCTTCGGGGTCGTCGCGCCCTTCGTCGGCGATCTCCTGCGCGGCCACGACCAAGTTCCGCACCACGGAGGACTGGCGCACGAGCTCGGCGTGATGCCCAACGTTGTGGCTGCTCGCGTACCTGTCGGCGAGCTTGCCCAGCCCCTCGATGCCGCCGATCAGATTGATCTCGTCGACGGCGCGCAGCTGCTGCTCGAGCGTAACGATGTCGATCGGCTCGCCCCGCTCCGACAGCTTGCACATCGCCTTGAAGACGCTCTTGTACGCGGGGACGTAGAAGGAGTCTTCGCTGATCAGCGAGACGACATCGTTGAGCGCCTCGTTGCGAAGCAAAATGCCACTGAGCACGGCGCCCTCGGCTTCTTTGGAATGCGGCAGTGGTTTTGCCATCGGAGACCGAACACTATACGCGCGGCGGCGCTGTCGCGTCCCGCGGTTGCGCAGCGTGGCTCCCCAAGCCACTCCGCGCCCAAACGCAAAAACCCGGTCACGCAGTGCGCGACCGGGTTTCGTTGTTGGTGGCCGTCGTTGCTACTTGATGCCGACGACGTTGACCTTCAGCGTCGCCGTAACGTCGGCGCTGAACTTGATCGTGACGTCCGTCTGGCCCACCTCGCGGATTGGATCCGGGAGCTGAATCGAACGGCGGTCGATCTCGAGGTTTTGCATGGCAAGCGCCTCGGCGATATCGCGGGAGCCGACAGATCCGAAGAGCTTGTCGTCTTTGCCCACTTTGCGCGCGATGGACACGGTGACCTTGGCCAGGTTGGCGGCGGTCTGTTCGTGCTCCTTGCGGATGCGGCCCTGCTCGCGAGCGATCTCGCGACGGTGGTGGTCGAGCTGCGCAATGTTGCCGCGGGTTGCGACAAGCGCGAGCCCACGGGGCAGCAGGTAGTTGCGACCAAAGCCTGGCTTGACGGGCACGATCTCGCCCGCGCGTCCGAGGTTGTCTACGTCCTGAGTAAGGATGACGTTGAGCATGATGTCAGGTCCTTCCGATCAGCCGGAGGTGAACGGCAGCAACGCCAGCATCCGGGCGCGCTTGATCGCCTTGGTCAGCTGTCGTTGTTGGCGTGCCGTGAGCCCGGAGATGCGGGCCGGTACGATCTTGCCGCGGTCTGACAAGAAGTTCTTGAGCAACTGCGGGTTCTTGTAGTCGATGACCAAGTCCTTGGTCACGAACGCAAACCGCTTCTTGCGACTGTCGCGATCTCTCTCGCGATCGCCCCTGTCGCCCCTATCGCCTCTATCGCCTCTATCGCTCATGACTCACCTCCGTCTTCAACGTCTGGCGCTTGCGCGGCTGCCTCGGCGGCTGCTTCAGCGGCTGCCTTGGCGGCCTCCTCGGCTGCGATGGCCGCAGCTGCGGCTGCACGCTCGGCCTCCTCAGCGGCACGGCGTGCGGCTTCGGCTTCGGCTTGGCGACGCAACTCGTCGGGGTCAGGACCGGGCTCGCTGGCAGCTTCGACCAACTCTTCGGTGATCTCGCTGGGGCGCGCCGTGGGATCCACATCGTCGTCGATGCGAATCGTGTAAAAACGGATGATCTGTGAGGCCAGTCCGAGAAGACGCTCGAACTCCTGGACGATCTCGGAGCCTCCGATGAATCGCCAGTGCAGGTAGATGCCCTTGCGGCACTTGGCCACGGGGTACGCCAGGACGCGCATGCCCCAGCTGTCGACCTTGAGCAGCTTGCCTGCTCGGCCTTCGAACATGCCTTGAAGGCGTAGGATCAGATCGTGGATCTCCTGCTTCGGAGTATCCGGCTTTAGAATGGTGACGGCTTCATACTCTCGCTGCGTTCCGACGCGGGACGCATGTGAGAGCACGACTCCGTGCTCGAGTGCTTTTGCCATGTTTGGGTTCTCCCTTTGGGCTTGAACGGCCCCGGCCTAATGCAGGGGCAGAGAGCTTCGGAGGCCGGGTTGTAGGCAACCAGGTCGTGGATCGCAAGCGATTGGACGATCGCGCACGAGCCGCGGATTCCGCCAACCGCACCTTCGTTGCGGAGGGCGCCCACACGGTGGAGGGCGGATCGCGCGCGGGCAGCCGCAGCGGCAGCAGTGGGCCGCTGCTGCCCCTTCCCGGTGGTCGCGCATTAATGCGAGCCTTCCGGCCATGCGCCGGATCGTTCTCGCCGTCTTGTTCGCCTGCACCGCATGCGCTGGGAATGGAGAGTCGACCCACGCGCCCACCGACGCCGTCGACGACGGTGGTGGCTCGGCTGATGTGACCCAAGGCACGGCCGGAACGACGGTCGTCTTCTTGGTACGGCATGCCGAGAAAGGCTCCGAGGGCAAGGACCCGCCGTTGACCGAGGCGGGGAGCGAACGCGCCAACTGCCTGGCGGGAATGCTCAAGGACGCTGGGGTCACGCACTTGTTTGCCACGGAGTACCAGCGCACCCAGCTGACCGTCGCGCCACTGGCAACCGCGCTTGGACTCGAGGTCGTGGTGCTAGCGCCCGCCGACGGCGACGCGCTCATCGAGCAGCTCGACGGCCTGCCGCCCAACTCGATCGCAGTGGTCGCGGGTCACTCCAACACGATCCCTGCGATCGCGGCCGCACTCGGCGGAGGCATGAGCGACCTCGACGACAAGGGCTACATCCCGCACGCGACGTACGATCTGTTGGTCCAGGTGTTCCGCGCGCCGGACGTGGAGCCGACGCAGCTGCAGCTGCACTACTGCGCCCCCAGCTCGGAGTGAGCCAGGGGCCGTGCTCCGGACGGGGACGACTACATCCCGCCAGTGCTGCTGCCCGACGAGCTGCCCGACCCGCTTGAGCCTGCGGTCCCGCTGTCGCTGCCGCTTCCGCTGTCACTGCCGCTGCCGCCGCTGCTCCCGCTGTCGGTGCCGGTCGTCTCTTCGACCTCTTCGCACACGCTGACCACGAGGGCCTGGAACGAGCAGTCCCACCCGGCTTCGACAACGCACTGCGCGTTGCACCCGTCGCCGTTGTCGGTGTTGCCGTCGTCGCACTCCTCGGCGAACCCCTGCGTGACGCCATCAACGCTGGTGTTGAACAGCATCCCGTCCCCGCAGATAGGCCCACACATCGTGGGCTCGTTGAAGCACTCCCACCCCTCGATGATCGAGCACTCCTCGGAGCACCCGTTGGCTGCGTTGCCGAGGAACACACCATTGTCGCACTCCTCGCCTGGATCGATGAATCCATCACCGCACGCGGCACAAACACTGGGCTCACCGTCGCACGAGAAGTTGTCCTCGATCTGACACTCTGGGTCGCAGCCGTCGCCGGGCGCAGCATCGCCGTCGTCGCATGTCTCGCCTTCCTCAATGATCCCGTTGGGACACACGGGAATGAGCGCACACGTGCTGTCCCACTCGGGTGCCATAGGCTCTCCCGTGCCGCCGTCGTCCGTCTCGGGCTCGGGGGTTGGCTCGGGCAGCTCGGGCAGACACTCCCAGCCGGACTGCACGCGGCAGCTGGACGCGTCGCACCCTTCGGGCACGGGGCTTCCCTCGCAGGTCTCGCCGTCCTCGAGCAGGCCGTTGCCGCAGACGGGCTCGGCGGGCGGCTCGGGCGGTGGAGGCGCCGGGTCATCGCCACACGCCGCCACGGCGAGTGCACCCATCAAAATCGAGGCCAAGACAGATACGGTCCGAATCACAGCCTGGCCATGCTCGCCCAAACGCCGCCGAAGCGCCAGGACAGGTTCGTGAGCGCCCATCTTCCGTGGCACCATCCCAGGCATGCGCTGGCCGCTCGTCCTGGTGATGCTCCTCAGCGCGTGTGCGCAGTCCAACAAGCCCAGCGCGCCGCCGAGTTCCGGCAACGCCGCCGCGACCGACCCGTCCAAGGGCGGCGATGCCCCACAGACGGACGACGACGGTCCGCTGACGTGGCACACGCTCACCGCGAACGGGGAGACGGTCGAGTACGCGACCGTGGGAACGCCCGGCGGAGGCCCGGTCTTGCTGGCGCTTCCGCCCGGCCCTCAAACGCGCGAAATGGTCGCCGCTGGGCTCGACCCTTGGGCAGACGCAATGGCCGAGGACGGGTGGTTCGTCGTCAGTCCGGTTTCGCCGAGCGGGCTGTTCTTCACCGATTCGGCGGGCATCGTGCCCGCGTTTGTGGATGCCGCCGCCGCGACGCACGGATTTGAGCCCACTGGCTTGCATGTGTTCGGAATGAGCAACGGTGGCATCAGCGCGTTCACGGCTGCCATCGCCGAGCCCGACCGTTTCGCGGCGGTGGTCACCATGCCCGGGCGCCCAACCGACGAAGATATGGAGGGGCTGGACGCGCTCTCGCAGGTGCCTGTCACGATCGTGGTGGGGGCCGATGACGAGGCGTTCTGGGTCGAGGGGGCCGTAGCTGCGGAAGCCAAGCTCCAAGCCGCGGGCGGCAGCATCGTGCTCACGACGCTACCGGGTACGGGCCACGCCGCACACATTGCCTACGACTGGCCGGCATTGCGCGAGTTGTTCGCCCCTCCGACGACTTCAGCCCCCGAGCCCCCAGTGGCGGCCGAGACCTCTGCGCCCAGCGCCGCTCCCTGAGCGAGCGACTCTGGGCGCCGCGGTTGAGTTATCGCCGACGCCGACGTCGCAACGCGAGGCCGCCGAGTAGCAGCAGGCCCGGGAATCCGGCGGGCGTGCCGCTGGTGGTGCAGCTGCAGCCTTCGTCGTCGCCGTCCGCTCCGCCGCCGTCGCCCGTTCCCGTGCCTCCGGTCCCATCGTCCGCACCATCGACGCCGTCGGCGGTGGGTGTTCCGTCCGCCGTGGGAGCGTCACCGCCGCCTTCTTCTTCTTCGCCAGCGCCCGTGGTTTCGCCCACGCCAGTCTCGTCGGCACCACCTGAATCGTCACCGGAGTCCACACCACCATCGGTGTCGTCGCTCCCGCCGCCTTCTCCGACATCGAACATCTGGTCGCGCGAGCACGCCACATTGCCGTGGCGATCCTCTGCGCAGACCTGGAACGTGACCGTGCCTTCGGTCTCTTGCGCCGGGAACTGCACTCGATACAAGTCGCCGCCCATGAACATGGCGTCGATGACCGTGGGTTTGGCCTTCGGATCCTTGTTGGGGATGAGGGCATACGCGGCGTCGAGACGCGCCCCTTCGTCGGTCACCGTGCGATCGCTGACGGCAAACCGCACCGCGGGAGCCTCGCCGAAGTCTTGGCTGGGCACGGCCTCGATCGCGATGATCACGGGCGCCCGATCGTCGACCGGAATGCCATCGGTCGCAAGATCAACTTCATCGACGCTGCTGCATTCGCCCTGGCCGGTGACCAGGTCGATTCGCCCGTCGCCGTCGATATCGCCAAACTCGCCCCACAGCGTGCAATCGTTGTCCGCGGGGAACACACCGGGGACCAACGTGAAGTTTCCATCACCATCGTTTTCGAGATAGCGCTCGCCTGGACCGAGGTTCAACACGATCGCATCGAAGTCACCGTCGTTGTCGATGTCGGCGCAAACCACTCCATTGTCATCGGCGCCCGGGTTGCCCGAAACACGCTGGGCAGTCTCGTCGGTGAAGTTGCCGCTGCCGTCGTTGATCTGAAGCTGCTCGGTGAACCCGCCCCCGATATTATCGATCCACAGATCGAGGTCGCCGTCGCCGTCCACATCGCACGGCGCGACATTGTAGTGGAAGTTCCCTGTAGCGGGCGGCGCAAGCGACCCGCCCTCGGAGAACGCACCCGTTCCGTCGTTGAGCCACAGCGCGCCGATGCCCTGGGTGTGCGCGTTGACGATGATGTCGAGGTCGAAGTCGCGGTCGACGTCGACCAACTCCACATCGTCGATATCACTCCCCGAGATCGAGTCTGGGATGGGATCGCCGGATTCGGTGAAAATCCCCTCTCCGTCGTTGAGATACAGACGACCGTACGGCGGCCCGTTCTCGGCGTAGCCGTCGGCGACGAAGATGTCCAAGTCGCCGTCGTTGTCGACATCACCCATCCGCGCCGCGCCCGAGGATGGATACTCCGCCGGTAGCGCCCCTTCGGCGTCGTCGACGTAGATCCCGTTGCCTTGGTTGATGAACAAGGCATGCGCCTCGCCATCACCTTGCGCGGCGTACATGTCGAGGTCGCCGTCACCGTCGACGTCGCCCATCGCAATCTGCCGGAAGCTCCCGACCACGTTGTTGATCGCGACCGACGAGACGTTCTCGAATCCGCCAGAACCGTCATTTTCGTAGATCGCCAGGGGCTGGGCGTTGTCGCCGCCCCCGAAAAAATCGTTGTAGTTGGCGGTCAGAACGTCGAGGTCGCCGTCACCGTCGTAGTCGGTCAGCCGTAGGTGATTGGTCCAGCAGCCGTTTCCACCGCCGCAAGCGTTGGCCAGCGCGTTGTCGTCACGTACGTAGCTGAGGCCGCCAGCGTGGGCGACGGGGATAAGACCGAGGGCGAGAAAACCAGAGACTAGGACCGTGTACTTGCGTGACATCAATGCACCTCTTAGTTGCGGACGGAGTCTAACAGCACGCGACGAGGGCCGGCTTGCCTGTTTTGCAGCCGCGCGGCCCAGATAACGGCGTCACAGGTGCGTCGCCGTACGACATCACCGGATAAGCTGAGGACGGGTCCGTGATGTCGCTCTCCTCTCGATCGTTGTCGTTGTGCTTCACCCTCGCCGTCCTCAGCTGCGGTGATGACACCGGCTCGGGTGACGAGCCGTTCATGCCCACTGCGTCCGCGGGTACGGCCGGCGGCTCGCTGTCGTCGGGCGTGGGGCAGGACGACGACGGGGACGACGGGGGCGACGGGGCCGACGGCGATACCGCGAGCAACGATGCGGGCGACGACGGCCCCTCCGAGTCCAGCGGTGCCGACGCCGATTCGAGCGGAGGCGACGACGGGCCGGTGGGCGGACCCGCTGGCTCGTGCGGCCAAGGGGGAGGCACCGGATCCATCGTCCAGGTCGAGCTCGGATCCCCGGAGCGGTGGTACCTGATCGGCGCGCACGACACCGACGAACCGTTGCCCTTGGTGTTGGCGTTTCACGGCGACGAAGGCGACCCGTTCAACTCCACCCGCTACATCTGGGGCAGCTATTGGGAGCAGCAGCAGCCCCCGTTCATCGCGGTGATGACCAAGTGCCCGGGGTGCACCAGCTGGTATCAGGACGACACGGCCTTCAATGCGGACTACGTCTGGGACGTTCTGGCCGACGTCGCGGCCAACCACAATGTCGACGTCAGCCGCATCTACGCCGTGGGCTACTCCGGGGGGTCAGAGTTCCTTGCGATCCACGGCTGGGAGTTCCAAGACGTGTTCGCGGGAATTCAGTTCACGTGCGGTGGGAACGCGTACACCCCTTACACCCCGCCGTCGCGTCCCGACTGCAAAGTACACGGGCGAATCGTCATCGCGCAGGACGACTTCTTGTGGGACGGCGCGCAGAACCTCTTGGCGCGGCTCCAAGATGAGGGGCACGACTGGGACTATGTTGACGCGCAGTGCTCAGGTCACTGCTGCGACACACCCGACGACAACGTGGGTGCGTGGGAGTGGTTTCAGACGGTGACCAAATGCGATTCGGTTGTTGGGGGCGACTGCGCGGAGCTCGACACGCTGCCCAACGCGGCGTCTCTGCGTGACCCCGGGTCTTGGGTGTCGCAGCCCACAGGAGCGGCGTCGACGGGGCGGGTGGAGCGAGCGCTCCCGTTTGTGCCTGCGGTCCGATTCTCGGACGCGGCGGACGCGTTCGATGCGGCCGTGGGTGAGCTCGAGCGGAGGGTCTCCGCACCCGGTTTTGTGCCCGACGCCGAAAGCCAAGCGCTGCTGCACGAAGCCATCGCCAGCTACGATCGAATGCTTGCGGCCGCGCACACGCACGGCGAAGGCGCGAAGGCGGGGCTCAAGACGCGGCATCCGCGATTGCGAGCGCTCATGTCGACGCTCCGCCGTTAGCCGACCTCTGCGCGGCCCAGGGGCGCGTCCCGCTGGCGGACACCCGCGGCGCCCACGTACTATCCGTGACGCCGCGGCCCCAAGACGCTGGCCCCACCGTCGTCGATGACGTTCAACTCGCTCACGTTCTTCGTCTTCGCGACCGTCGTGTTCGCCGCCTACTGGGCGGTGAGGTCGAGGCGAACGCAGAACATGCTTCTGCTCGTGGTCAGCTACGTGTTCTACGGCTGGTGGGACTGGCGGTTCTGCGGGCTGATCGCCGCATCCAGTGCTGTCGATTTCGGGGTTGGACTCTGGCTGTCCCGCACGCAAGACGAACAGCCCGGTCCGCGTCGTCAGCGACACCGACGCACCGCACTTGCGCTCAGCATCGCCACGAACCTCGGCCTGCTCGGCGTGTTCAAGTACTACAACTTTTTCGCCGACAATCTCGTATTGGGCGCTGCGTCGCTGGGCGTCTCGCTAAGCCCGAGCACGCTCCAGCTCGTGCTGCCCGTCGGCATCAGCTTCTACACATTCCAGACCCTGGGCACGACCATCGACGTGTATCGAGGCCGCCTCGGAGCGTGTCGCAGCCTGGTCGACTACTTCGCGTACGTTTCGTTCTTCCCGCAACTGGTGGCCGGACCCATCGAACGCGGGGCGCGATTGCTGCCGCAGTTCCAACGCGACCGCAGATTTGATGCCGGCCTCGCCGCGGACGGTCTCTGCCAAGCGCTGTGGGGGTTCGTCCAAAAGGCAGCGCTGGCCGACAACCTCGCCACGCTCGTCAACGACTACTACATCCCAACAAGCCCAGGGCCCGTGCTCGCGGTCTGCACCGTCGCCTTCGCGTTCCAGATCTACTGGGACTTCGCTGGCTACTCGAATATCGCCATCGGGACGGCGCGGCTGTTTGGGTTCTCGCTGTCGCGCAACTTTGCGCTTCCGTACTTCTCGCGCTCGGTCGCGGAGTTCTGGCGGCGCTGGCACATCTCGCTCTCCACCTGGTTCCGCGACTATGTCTACGTCCCGCTGGGCGGCAACAAGCGCGGCCGTGCACGCCAAGCCATCAACATTCTGCTGACGTTTGTCATCAGCGGCTTGTGGCACGGCGCGGCGTGGCACTTTGTCGCCTGGGGCGCCATCAACGGGCTGGCGGCGATGCCCACGATCGTCTCGGGGCGCTCGCGTGCTCAACCGGTGGACACGCCTGGTGGCGAAGGGTCATCGCCGGGTCTGCGCGGAGCGTTGCAGATGCTCGCAACGTTCAGCATTGTGTGCGTCGGCTGGGTGTTTTTTCGCGCAACGAGCGTTGAGGCAGCACTTCAGATCCTCACCCGCATCGTGACCGAGTGCGGCGATATCGCGGCCTGGTCGAGCCTGGCCGCCCACGAGCAGTACCTGCGCGCCATCATGCCGCTGGCGGTCCTCGGCGTCATGGCCGAGTGGCTGCAGCGCCGCCACCCCCACGTGCTTGTGCTCGATGCATGGCCGCGATGGAGCCGTTGGGCGCTGTACACCATGCTCTTTTGGGGTGCGATGTACGTGCTCCCCGAAACCCCACCGGAGTTCATCTACTTTCAGTTTTGAGCCCAATGCGCGGTTTCCTTCTCAGAGCGCTGACCTTCGTGGCGCTGCAGATGCTCATCGGGGTCGCGGTGTGGTTTGGCTGCCCTCGCCAGTCCGATCACTACGCAGCAGCCTCGATCGACAAGCGTCAGCGGCTCGCGAGCGCCCCGTCGCCGCGCATCGTCTTCGTCGGTGGGTCCAGCACGTCTTTTGGCTTCGACTCCCGCGTCTTTGGCGACACGAAATACACCTCGGTCAACATGGGTCACAACCGCGGTTTGGGCCTCCCGTTCATGGTCCGACAAGCCGCCGCCGGACTGCGGCAAGGCGATCTGGTCATCGTCTCGCCCGAGTACGAACTGTTGTGGGGCGAAGGGAGTGACCGCACCCTGATCACGCATATCGAGCACGACCCCGCCTGCGCCCGTTACCTCAACTTCGAGACCACGCAACGGCTGATGGACGGCGGGCTCATCTGGCTGGCGCTGAAGCTCCGCTGCGCGCTTCACAACTCGGCAACCGATCCGGTCCTGTTGTTTACGCGCTCGTCGTTCGACGCATCGGGCGACTTCGCAGCGCATCGCGGCAAGCCGCGACGGCCCCACACGGCTGCGCTCGGGGGATGGCCGGAGGCCGACGCTCTGAACGCCCAACCGGCGATAGCCGAGCTCAACTGGATGGCGGACCGCTGTGACGAGGTCGGCGCGCGATGTGTATTTGCGTTTGCGCCGCTTCGCGAAGAGCGACATCAGATTGCAGCAGACTCGGCTCGGCGACTCGAGGCCCTCATCCGCGCAGGCTCGCGGCTTGCCGTGGTGCTCTCGATCGAAGACTCGCTACATCCCGGCAGCGAGTTCTTCGACATCGGGGCCCACCTGGTCGAGTCGGCGGCCACGAGTCGCACGCAGCAGCTCCGTCGGGTGCTTCTGCCTGAGTCTCGCCGCTAGCCCGCGGGCCACGACCCGGCCAGGAGGCTCGAAACCTCAGCCGCTCAGCCTGACTGGGCCTCGTGCTTTTTGACCCAAGCCTCGAAGCTCGCAAGCGCGTCGGCGTGGTGTGGGAGGCCGCGCAGCAGCTCAACCCCTTCCTTGACCAGCGCCAGGGCCTTTTGCGGGTTGCCGCTGTCGGAGTACGCGCGCGCCAACATGTAGCGCGTGGTCGCGCGTCGGTACGGGTCGACATTGTGTCGGTCGCGGATGTCCTTGGCCTTGCCCAGCATCTCGATCGCGGCCGGATAGTCTTTGACGTGCCACAGCGACATGCCCAGCCCGTGCATCGTGCCCGCTGTTTGCGGATGGTCGGGACCGGCCGTCGCGATTCGCTCTTGCAGGGCCTCCCGAAACAGCTCGACGGCGCGCTCATCGTGGTCGGCCGCTTGGTGCATGCTCGCAAGGTTGTGCAGGGCCATCGCCACATCGAAATGCGCGCTGTCCTGCTCTCGCCTTAGCTGCAGGATCCTGGTCTGGCGCGCGATCGCTGCGTCGATGTCGTTCTCCGCGAGCTCGACTTGGGCAAGGTTACCCTCGATGATGATGGACACCGCGTTGTCCCCGCTGGGCCAGGCCGTCGCAGCGATCTCGAGGGCCCGCGTGAACGAAGCGCGCGCGGCAACGTTGTCTCCAAGCACATGCTGAAGCCCACCCAGCGTGTTGAGGATCAACGCCAGCTCGGGATAGGTCGTAGACGTCTCTGACTCTACGATCGAGACCGCCGTCTTCGCGTGCTCGATCGCCTCTGGTTGGCGGCCGAGATGGTTGAGTACGGCGGCGACATTGCTGTGGATCCGCGCGACTTGAAGGTCGCGTTCGCCGAACAGCTCGATGGCGGCTGCGAGCACCTCGCGATCGAGTTCGAGCGCTGCGTCGTAGTTGCCCTGCAAGCTCTCCAGCATGCCGCGCGCGCTGCCCAGCATGATCCGCAGCGCGGGATCGTCCATGCGGTGCACAACCGGATCCGCTCGGGCGGCTGCGCGAGCCGCTGCATCGTAGTCGTCGAGCAACGAGCCCTCGACCTCGACCAGCTCGATCCACGCGCTCGCTGCAACGGCGACGTGGCCGCTTGCTTCGGCCGCCCAGACAGCATCCAGGAGCGCGGCACGTGCCGCCTTGCCCTCTTTGAGTTGCCCCTGTGCATAGCCCACCTCGAGCAGCACCGATGCACGAACCGCTGGGTCTGCGTCGTCTCCGATGCGGGTCTGCATGTCCAGGGCGAGGGTCAACGCGGTGTCGTACTCGCCCGCGGCAAGCAAAGCGTCGGTCCGCGCGATGTCGCTGGCAAGTTCGACCGACAGCGCGCGCGCGCTTGCCGATCCCCAGCTCGGCTCGATGCGGGCCAGGGCCGTAGCGTCGGCGCAGCGTGTGGGTACACCCGCTGTCTCGACGACATCGAGCGCGTGCATCGCATCGACGGTTTCCAGCACGGTCGTCGCGGCCCGCAGCTGCCCGAGATGGCGGTCCAAGCAGGCCTGCTGGAGCTCGTGTTCAAAGACGGAAGCCGCTGCGTCCCCTTGCGCGGCGCGACACGACTCCAACTGGGTCTGCTGCCACTGCTCGACCCAGGTATCCACGCGGTCTGCGACCGCGGCGCCCAGAGAAGGATCCGTCCAACGGCCGCGGATGGTGCTGCGAACGGAGGCGTCCCAGAGGCCATCGAAGCGCGCGTCCTCGGGAGTGCACTGTTCTTGCGGCAAGCTGGCCGCGGCGTAGCCCAGGCCCCCCACGAGGGCTGCACCCAGCCCGGCAGCCGCGCCCAGCCGCCGCCTGCGGACGCGCAAGGGGCCCTCGCGCAGCGCACCGAGCAGCGCGTCGACCGATTCGAACCGGTCCTCGGGGGCAACACAAAGCCCGCGCATCACGACGCGCTCGAGCCACGCGGGCACGTTGCGGGAGGCGTTGACGGGCGCAACCCGCCCGGAGAATACGTTGCCCGAGAGCACCACCGCGCTGTCGCCCGTGAACGCCCGCTGCCCCCACAGCCCCTGGTACAGCGCGACGCAAAACGAGAACTGGTCGGACCGTGCGTCAGCCGCCGTTCCGCGCCACTGCTCGGGCGACATGTACGCGGGGGTACCGACGAGCATGCCAGTGCGGGTGCAGGTCAGCAGCGTCTCGGCGATCTCGACCTTGGACAGCACGCCGTCCATCGTGGGCGCAGCCTGCCGCGTTTCTTCATCGAGCTCGGGCAGCAAGCGAGCGAGACCGAAGTCCGTCACACGCGGCCTCCCGTCGGCGCCAACGAGCACGTTGTGCGGCTTGAAGTCGCGGTGAACAAGGCCGCGCTCGTGGATCGCCGCCAGCCCTTCGCCAGCCTTGACAAAGATCGCCAGCACTTCGGGCCAGCTGCGCTCGCGCTCGGAGAGCCAGTCGTCCAGCGAGCCCCCCTCGACGAACTCGGTCGCGATGAACACGTGGTCGTCGGCAACCCCCACATCGTGCACGGCGACCACGTTGGGGTGCACGACCTTGGCCATCGTCTTGGCCTCTCTTGTCCATTTTGACTCGCGACCCGCCGAGCCGCCGGAGGCCCCCGCTCCCGGGCTCGCGCCGCCGGAGAGGCGGGAGGAGCCGGACTCCCCTGCGGTGGTCTCGTTGCTGCCCCGCAATATCTTGAGCGCGACCACGCGCTCAAGCACTGGATCGTGCGCCGCGTAGACGGTGCCGCCTGCACCCAAGCCGACACACTTTTGGATCTGGTACCGACCCGCGAAAGGCTCGGCCTGACCCGGGGTCAGCTGCAGTGTGTCGGGCGCTCCGCCGTTGGTCCGCGAGCGCTCGTCGTCATCGAATGCGCACATCAACAAACCCACGGTATCGGAGCACCGCGAGCATCCATCGAAGTGGAGCTGCATCGTTCTGCGCGATGCGTCATCGAGCGACCCGCCTACAAACTCAGCGAACTGAGTTTCGTCCGGGCAACCATCCGCGTGGGTGGTGCTCTGAAGCGGTTCGGTCAAACCAGCGCCAGTGTAGCCCAGCGCGCGCCGAATGCATGGTCACAGCGATGCTTTGGCGTCGACCACCGCGCATGGGTTAGCGCGCGTTGGGCTCCGCCTCGACGAAGCCCTTCTTCATGACGAGGGTCATGAAGTCACGAAACCCCTTCACGGCGGCGCGGGAGCCTCGCAGCGTCACGTGCTCCGCGCGATACTTCGCCAGCGACATCTCGCCTCCGGCGGCGAGCATCATTGGCTCGTAGCTGGTTTCCGCGACGACGCTCGGATCTTCGGGGGCGCCATACCGCACCGTCAGATCGCCGCCGCTGGCGGCCACGGTGAACGACTCACCGTCCAGGACCAGCTCGGCGACGATCTCCAGATCGCGCGGCGCGACCCTGCGCATCGCCGACTCCAGCGTAACCGCGACAAGCCGCAGGTGACCTGGGCGTTTGATTTCGGGGTCTGGTGGGAACCGCATGCCCAGCCGCGCCAGCTCCCACAACACGGCTTGGGTCTGCCTGCCCGTGTCGCTGAGCGCGTAGAGGTTGCCGTCGTGCTCAACGAGGCCGTCCTGCTGGAGCTTGTCCAGGCGAGAGGTGAGCAGATTGCTCGCCAGACCGGGCAGGCCGGCTTTGACCTCGCCGAACCGCATCGCGCCCGCGTGCAGATCCCGAAGGACCAGCAGGGTCCAGCGATCACCCACGCGGTCCAGCGCTCGGGTGATCGGGCAAAGCATCCGGTACCCGCGACTCACCCTTGCGACAGTAACAAACTGGTTGACAGTGTAAATTTTAAAGTTTAAAGATTAAACATGCAGGAAGTACAGACGCTGCTCAAACGAAACTCCGCCACGATGACCACCCATCGCGTGCTGCAGGCCAAACCCGTGCTCAATACCGCTGTCCTCAGCTGTATCGATGCTCGCGCAGATCCCGCCCATTTTCTCGACCTTCAGCCTGGGGAGGCCGTCGTGCTTCGCAATGCTGGAGGACGGGTCACCGACGATGTCGAGCGGCAGCTTGGACTGCTGGGGTTCTTCTCGCGACAGATGGGCCCAGAAATGTTCAAGCTGATCATCGTGCACCACACCGACTGCGGCGTGGAGCGCATGGAGGACCCAGACGTCACGGCCAAAGTGAGTGCGGTGTCCGGGGTCTCGCAGGACTACGTCAGCAGCATCGCCATCCACGACCACGACCATGCGGCGAGCCTGCGTGCGGACGTTGAGCGGTTGAACGCGTCGCGACTCGTCCCCGCGGGCATCCATGTCACGGCCCTCATCTACGATCACGAGACCGGAGCGGTCCGAACCGAGTTCGAGGCGGTGACGCGATGAAACCCCGCGTCCTCGTGACGACCGCCAATGGGCGCACTGGCCGTGTCGCGGTCGACGAGCTTGTCCGGGCTGGGTACCCCGTGCGTGCGTTTGTCACGCGGGATGACGCGCGCGCCGCACGGCTGCGGGAGGACGGTGCCGAGGTGTTTGTCGGCAGTCTCTACGACTGGCGTGACCTCCGTGATGCGCTGAAGGATGTGCAGCGCGCGTACGTGTGCCCCCCGTTCGATGCCCGGCATCTGCACGGCACCATGATGTTTGCGCTGGCGGCTGAGGAGGCGAAGCTCGAGGTCATCGCGTTGATGAGCGGCTGGAACCCCCACCCGACGCATCCATCGGTGCTTCAGCGCGAGCACTGGCTGGCAAACAATCTCTACCGTCGACTCCAGGTCGACGTCGTCCACATCAACCCGGGCATGTTTGCCTTCCCGTACCTGCTGGGGCTCCCCGCGATCGTGCACCTCGGACTCCTCGCGCTCCCGTTTGGCGATGGCCTCAATGCGCCTCCGTCCAACGAAGACATCGGTGCGGTCGCAGCGAGCGTGCTCATGGATCCCGCGCGCTTCATTGGGCGTTGCCTGCGACCCACCGGGCCCGAGCTCATCAGTGGAGACGACGCCGCGCGTGTTCTCGGCGAGGTCGTGGGTCGCAAAGTGCGGTACCAAGACGTCTCGACGGCGATGTTTATCAAGGCGGCCCGCGCGCTGCGATTTGCCCCGTTCCAGATAGCGCAGGTCCGGCACTACGCAGCGGAGCTACGGGCCGGGGTCTACGCCGACGTCACCGATCACGTCCAGCAAGCCTGCGGACGTCCGGCGGAGTCGTTCGCGTCCACCGCCCAGCGGTACATCACCAACCCCGATCTCATCATCCCGGGCTTGTCGGCGGGCACGTTCTTGGGCGCGCTTGGATTTGGCCTGAGGATGCTTGTGGCGCGGTCGGACGGCTTGGATGCGTGGGAGGCCCAACGCGGCTACCCACTCATCTCGCAGGGCCTACTCGCCCACGAAAACCCAGACTGGGTCGACGCTGCATCGCGCCGCGAGCTGGTCCTGCAGCCTATGACGGCAGCCGAAACGTAGCGTCACTTGTACCCAACACAGCGATTCGAAACGCACCCACAGCGTGCCTCTCGGATCAGCTGGTTATCGACGACCTCGCACGTGGAGACCATCTCTGTGGCGCTGCAGGTCTCGCCCGAACATCCGCCCGTTTTGCACGTGTCGTCGGTCTTGCACTCCGCTGCATCGCTCGGCGCTTCAAACCGATCGTAGAGTCGATGTGTGGTGGGCACGACCCGCGTCCGCGCGCCGGGTGGCGCGGACGACTGCGATTCACCGGGCGTCGTCGCGCCACACGCCACCGCCCCAGCGAGCCCCAGCAGCACCCAAGCGGCACGCGTCTCGTCGCAGTTGCGCGACCGTGGAACGCAGCAGATCGCGGAGGTGGGCTCGGTGCGTCTGGCACTGTGATCCAGGCTACTCGGCAGACGTGGGGGAGCCAAGCGCTCGAGACGCCTCAGCCGCTCCCAGGTTGGGGCGCGTTCTCACCCGCGAACCCGAATGCGATGAGCCAAACGGCAAACGTCACCTCGAACAGCGCGCCTGGTCCCATCCGAGCGTGGGCTCCGCCCAGCAACCGACGCGGTCAGCGACCGGCGAAGGCCACCGTGAACGGAACTTCGATCTTGTCGCCCGCCGGGAACCGCCAGCGCCGCACCCTCTTCGTGACGCAAGCCTGCAGCGCCGCGCTACCGACCGTGTCTTCGCCAACGGCGACATTCTCGACGGCGCCCGCTGGGCCCACGCTCAACGTGTACGACAGGCTGCCCGACAACTCCGGCCCGTCCGCCAGGGCGCTCATGTAGCAGCCCCGCAGACTCCCAACCCGGCGTCGCACCACGTTGTCTGCGGCGGATACCGTCGCGGAGCTTACTGAAACGGTGCCCGTGCGCTTGGGCGCCGCGCCAGCGTTGCCCACGTCCACGATGCTCGCTCCGGCGACGGAGACCTTCCCACCGCCACCGGTGGCTTCCTTCAATCCCGTCCCATCCCCCGCGCCCTGCTGCGCGGTGGTGCTTATGCCCTGTGCAAACAGATCATCCAGCGACGACTCGGTGGACCCAATTACATCGAAGACCGTGCCGTCGTTGGCGTGACTGCCATACGTGCCAAGCACGCGCGCCACTTCGATCTCGGCTACTGCCTTTTGTACGGCTTTTTGCTTGGCGCGGACCGCTGCCGCCTTGGTCGATGTGCTGCCCGGGCCACGCTCGGGCTCGGGCGCGGGCTCAGGCTCAGGCTCAGGCTCGGCGAGCGGCGCAGGGACGACCGGGACGACCGGGACGACCGGCTCAGGAATCTCAGGAACGACCGGGGCCAGATCGACAAGCTCGACAACGTCGATCGGTTTGTCGTCGCACGCACAGGCAGAGCGGCGCGGGCAATAGGCCGCAAGATCCAGCTCCCGCGCGTCGCCACAGTGCGCCTCGCACATCTCGCGCTGCGTCGGGCACGGTGGGGGCGGGTCGGGCTCAGGTAGCCACGATACAAACCACAGCAACGCCGCGTGGATCGCAACCGCGACCACGATGCCCACCAAGGTGAGGCCTGCAGATTCGCGCCCGGCGGGTTTTGCGGTGGTCATGAATACAGGGGAGCCCCCGACGGAAGCCGCTGTTTAATCGCACGGGAGTTGAACCCGCGTCATTCTGATTGAATATCAAACGCTCTACCAAACTGAGCTAGCAATTGTTGAAGCCTCAGCCCACGTAGGGCTCCCCGCCGGCCAACGTAGCGCGCCGATCGGCGATCGGCCAGCGCGAAACGTCGGATTCCTGGCGGGGCGGGTCGCTACCCATTGGGCAGCGTGTCGACCTAGCAGTCTGGGCATTCGGTGGCGATGCACATCCGGACGTCGCCGAAGAGCATGAGCGCCTCCATCGTTGAGTTGTCGACACAGTCACTGGCACAGGCCTCGTCTTCACACTCGGCGACGCACTCGAGGAATGCGGTGCAGTCTTTGTCGGCAGCGCACGCAGCGACCTCGTCGGAGCACTCACCCGCGATCGCGGCCTCCTGACACGCATCACACGTGAGACCCCCCGTGCTCTCGTCGCCACCCGAGCTGCCCGAGTCCGCGCCCGTGGAGCCCCCGTCGTCGGTGCTGCCCCCGTCGTCGGTGCTGCCCCCGTCGTCGGTGCTACCGCCATCGCCCGAAGAATCAACGTTGTCGTCGGCACCGTCGTCAGCGCCGTCGTCTGCACCCGTATCGGTGGCAGCGCCGCCGCTGGTGTCGGCCGCCGTGTCGCCGCTCGAAGTTCCGTCGCCGTCGTCACCACAGGCGGTGAAGGCGATCAAAGACAAGGACAACAGAGCACTAATGCGAAAAAGGTTCATGCCAAGCAGCTTGGCACAGGTCGATGCTCCGGGTCGCCAAATCAGAACTCACACACGGTGAGATCGTCCGCAAACACGGTCGTGGGGGTCGGAGAGTCCCCATACGTCTGGGTCATCACCAACGGCCGCCCCTCGAGCGCGGTGGTCACCGCAGGGCCCGTGTAGACGTTCGTCCAGGTCTCGCCGTCTTCGGAGACCTGGTAGTGCACCTCATCGTCGACGAGCGCGATACCGATCCACTCGGGCGTCAGCGCCTCAAAAGCCGCCTCGTAGGACTCGCCGGGCACCATGCTTGTCGCAGCGATGGTCAGCGTCGGATGCAGTCGGATCGACATCGACTCGCTATCGCTGACCATGATCATCAAGAAAATGAGGACGTTCTCGTCGGCTCCGGGCGGCGTAGAGACTCGCATGCGGAGCGCACGGTTGCTCAGCGGAATCGAGTACGACGTGCCCACGATGCCCGCATCCGAGACCTCGCCATCGGCCTGGCGCGCGGTGGCGGGAATGAACTTGAGCTGGCCCTCCAAGATGCCGACCGACGAGTCCTCCTCTTGCCAGGGGGTCCAGTTCTCTTCGCTGATCTCATCGAAGGGGTCGACAAACTCGGGAACGCACGGGCCGAGCTCGATGCCCGGTCCGGTGGAGCTCTCGTCGCCGCCATCACTTGTGGTCGAATCCACGGCGCCACCGCTGGAGCTGGTGCCGAGCGGCTCTCCGGACTCCGACGAGCTGGCCTCGCCTGTGCCGACGCTATCGAACAGGCCCACGACCTGGTCGCTGCAACCGGGGGTCATCCCCAGCAGCAGCCCCATCAGGCCGATCGCGATGGGCGTTCGCATGCCAGCCATGGTAGCGATTCGCCAGCGCCGCGGGGCAAGAAATCCAATGCGGCTGTCACGCTAGCCAACAAAGTTGACAGTGCGTTCGTCCAGGGAGATTTCGTTCCCCGTGACGGTGTCGAGCAGTACCGAGCCGTCCTCGGCGGTGTACGCCACGCACTCGCCGTTCACGCTCGTGTACGCGTAGGTCGTAGAGACGGGCAGCACGTATTCCACCCCCTCGTCCGGTCGGACGGCCTGCCACTTGTGCCCCTCGAGCAGGCCGGGCCGAGGCTCGAACGACTGGGCCGGACAAAAGGTCGAATTCTGCGCGCTGCTGCGCACGAGCACCGTCGAGCCCGCCACCGTAGCCTCGATATCGTCGATGAGGGTCACGGGCAACCCCACCGAATCCCACGTGCCGCGACTCGGGTCCAGACGCTGGATCTGCCCCGCGGCGATATCCCGGACGGGCACCAGCACGCGCCCCAGGTCATCGATGCCCGGCACGAGCTGAAAACAAACAAAGAACTCCAGATCCGTCGGCGGCTCGAGCTCAACATTTTCGAACGTCAACGACGTCAGCGACACTCGAGCGAACTGGGTGGCCTCGGGGTCGCGCAGCAGCACCCACTCGGCGCTGTGCGTGAGTGGATACATCACGGGAGCACCCGTGAACTCGACCACCGCCAGTTCGGTTGGACGCTCGACGATCAGCGCATCGGCCGTCGCGTAGACGATCGCGTCCTGGTGCAGCACCATCCATCCGCTCCACGGCTCGATCGTGACAGGCACGAACGCGCCCGCGTCAACGTCGTACCACCCGGGCATGTCGACCGGCCCGTCGGTGAACATTCGCCCGGGGATGAGCTTGCCGGACTCGGATCCCCACGGATAGAACGAACCCAAGTCTTGCGAAGCGCCCGGCCCCAAATACCGGACGCCGTGGCCGTCGCCGTTGACGGGACGTCGCCATCCCACGAGGGTCCCGTCGGGTCCGGCGTACTGCACGTCGAGGCTGGCGTTGATCTCCTCGCGCTCCCACTGCAGCTCGCCTGCGGCGTCAAACATACGGATCGTGAATCCGCTTGCCGGGCCGTTGTCGATCGGACCCCACGACGAAACGACAGCTACCGAATCGCCGCTCGCCGCGACACGGGGTGACACGAGGGTATCGCTGGGGGCGTTCAGCGGCGCGACGTCGATCTCTTGGATCGAGCCGTCGCCGCGCAGCAAGCCCGCCTCGCTCTGGCCGGACTCCGCCACCAGGCCTACAAGCGCGTCGGGAAGCGCCCCGCAAAGCTCGGCTTGGGGCGGATCGTCACCACCCGTCTCCGTGCCGGAATCACCACCGCTCCCCCCGTCGTCGACGCCCGCGTCCCCGCCCGTGTCGAGGTCGCCGCCGCCCGTGGCGCTAGCCCCCGTCGCCTGGCCATCGGTCCCCGAATCACCACCGCTGCCGCCATCACCACCGAGCGTCGTCGTGGGGCCGCAACCGACCAGCACCGACACAACAAGCAACGCGAAGCGCATGACCATGAGGCTCGTACGGAACGAGGCCCGCGTCCATTTCGAAGTGCCCGGCGGCGTCGTCGAGCACCGCGGCACGCGTTAGCGTTGTCGTCGCCGGACGAGACCGAGGAGCACAAGCATGCCCAGACCCGCCATGGGGCCCGTGGGGCCGTCTTGGTGACGACATGCGCATCCATTTGCGTCGTCGCCGTCTGCGCCAAACCCTGGTGGCAGCGCGCCAGCATCGTCGAACTCCGGCTCCCAGCCGTCGCTCCCGCCCTCGCCGCCTTCACCGCCGCCTTCGCCGCCTTCGCCGCCTTCGCCGCCGTCTTCGCCGCCGTCGCCGCCGTCGTCGTCATCACCGTCGTCACCCCCATCATCTCCGCTGGGGATCTCGCCCTCCGGCAGGACTTCGATCGTGACCGGGGCGCTGGTGGTCTCGTTGCCTACGCCGTCGACCGCGACGACTTCGAACGTGTACGTCCCCTCGGGCACGCCGCCCACAGGCCAAGAAAACGGCGCCTCGGTATCGGGTGTGTTCTGCGACTCACCGTCGATGAAGATCCGAACCTCCGCAACGAGCTGGTCGTCCGCCGCCTCGGCGAGGACGTCGAACGTTGCGGGCGCGGCGAACTCCTGGCCATCCATCGGAGACGTGATGGAGACGGTCGGCGCGTTCGTGTCGGGCATCGACGGCCCAAACATCGTCAGCAATTCCTGATGGGAGTTTTGCTGCACCTGCGAGCCGCACTCGGCCGCGTGCTGCTCACCGCAGTTGGCGCTGCCCACGACGTCGAAGCACTCATCCAGGAAGCTGACGGGCGAGCCGTTCCCCGACGGATTCATGATGTCCGCGGGCTGGTTGACGTGCATGAGCCCAAACGAGTGGGCAATCTCCTGGCTGTTGATCGTCGCCACCCCATCCGCGCCCACCCCCGAGCTGTTGGCGAAGGTGAACACGATGTCGTTTGGGTTTTCGTTGTTGCAGTCGACGGGCGCAACGCCGCTGTTGAGCGGTCCGCAGCTCGCCGCACCGATCATGTTCATCGTGTAGTTGCCCGACGCGGGCCGCGACGTCACAAGCGTGACGTTGTAGGCCTCCCAGTCTGCACGCGTCGCCTGAATGGAAGCGTCTTGCAGCGCTCCGGCGCCGAAGGGGGTGAACGTCGACTGGCAGACCCAGCTCGTGTTGTTTTGCGAGTTGCTCTCGAAGTTCCCGCCCGCGCTGATCGTGCCGCCATCGTAGTTGAGGTAGATGACGTGCCCTGGCCCGCCACCGCCCTGCGGATCGTTGGCCGGAGCGAGCGCCGAGGCCCCCTCGGGCGCCACACGCATGTCGTTGGCCAGGTCGAGCTCAACGGCGAGATCGTCGGGGGCTGCGTGTGCACTCAGCGGGATAAGGAGTGCTGCAAGCGCTACGAGCGGGCGCTTGATCGTACGGGATTGGGCTTCGAGCGCAGGCTGGGGGGACATCCTTGGGGCTCCTAGACCACACAATACCGCGCTGCCCCTTGCCTCGGAGCAACATATCGCCAATTACGCTCAAAGTTACTGCGCGAAACGTAAGGCTTGCCACTGTCGGCGCGAGGCACGACCGAGGCGCGCGTTCTCAAACGTCGGCCGTGCTTGGGCGACTACGGGTCGACGACCATGACCATACCGCTGCTCATCGCGGTGTTCCCCGCCGAGTCGGTCAGCTCGGCCTCGACCAAAACAAACTGCCCGTCGACCGCGGAGGGATCGACGTCGAACCGCAGCTGGATGCCATCGCGCAGCGAGTACAGCGTCGCAGGATCGCAGACGAAGCCACCGCCTCCATTGCCGCTGGCTATCTGCACACCATCGAGATAGCCGCGAATCTGCGACAAGAACGTGCTCGAGAAGTCCATGTGCGCAGCACGAAGCGCGATGTCGATGTGCGTGCCTCCTTGATCTCCGTAGACGATTGCACCCACTTGATCATCGAAGGGAACAAAGGCGCCTCCGCCATGCCCGACCCAGATATCGGGTGTGCCATCCAGCGTGCAGTGGTCAACGATAGGTCCGGGCGGCTCGCCCGTGGATTCATCTTCGCCCTCGGTCGGATCGGGATCCGGGTCAGGGTCGGGGTCGGGGTTCGGAGCGTCGTCGCTTCCGCTCCCGTCTGTCCCGCTTTCGTCATCCATGCCGTCGGTCCCCGTACCGTCGACGGATATGGGTCCGGGAATTGGGTCACACCCCGCGGCGAGCAACGCAACGAATATCCAAGCCTGAGTCGTGCCTAGCCGTCGCATCATGGAGGTGTTTCCCAAAGGGATGTTGCTGGTTCCCGACGCAGGCAAGATCGTGGACTACGGCCTTCCTGCGCTACCTAGCAGCCTGTGGTGCTACGCGAGCTTGGTCTTGACCAAGCCCTCCGGCCCCGTGATCTCGTCGATGGCACCGGCCACCCATGGCCCGACCGCCACGGTCGTACGGGTGGGCACGCCGCCAAACTCGGTGCGCCCAGAATCGGTGATCAACGCGGTCGGGACACCGCGAGCGCGGGCCTCTTCGTGCACGCGCAGCAAGTCGGCCTCCGTCTCCACGGACAGGACGACCTTGGCAAACGGCCCGTGTACCCACGCCGCAATCGGCCCATGAAGCGGGACGACGAGCTCTCCAATCGGGCCTTCATTGCGCTCAAAGAAAACCGCCATGGAGGCATGGGCGGCCTGCGCGGCGATCTTGCCCTTTCGCATGGCGAGGTCTCGGCGGTAGACGATGACCTGCTTGACGCGCGCCCGAGTGTACGCCGCCTCCGTCTGGTGCTCGCCGCACGACTCGGTCACGGTCATGACGTCGTCCTTCACCACCCGGCTCGTGCGACGCACGACTTGGTCATCGCCAAACACCTCGGTCACCAGCGCTCCGTCCAACACCGCCACGCGCATCGCATCGCCGGATGTCGGCCCGCTCGATCGGCGGACCCCGTCGGGCACTCCGCGAGCCTCCGACGTCCGACGGGTACCGTCCGCTTCGATTCCATCGCTGTGAAAAACGATCGCGTCGCCGTCGGCCAGCAGCGTGTGCATGCTGGCGCGCGGCACGGCTGTGCCTCCAGACTCGCGCCCAGCAGGGTCGAACACCCAAACCCCAAGGAAGTTCGCAGCGGCCATTCGCCGCGAGCATACGTGACCACGCTTCAACGCCTCGGTCTGCCGCGAGAAGACCTCGAACAATCGCTCGACGTCGACGTTTGGACCGTCCGGTACGTCGATGGCGGAACTTTGGACGGCGACATCGGGTTTGACATGCGGGGTGGCGGGTTCGACTTCCAAGCCCTGATGCACTACGAAAACTCGGCGTGGCCCACCGTCAGCATCCGATGCCCGTAGCCGTGATAGTCGTGTCCGGGTGACGGACGACTTCGAGCTCCCGGAGTTCTCGACGCGCGAGGCCCAAGCCATCGCCCGCACGTCGTTTGACGTCGAGGGCACGGCTTCACCGCTCCCCAGCTACATCGATCGGAACTTCCGGATCGACGGTCGCGACGGCCAGCGTTGGGTGCTGAAGATAGCCAACGCGCAGACCGACCCCTCCGAGATCGAGTTTGAGTGCGTGGCGATGGACGCACTCGCCACCGCGGGGTTGACGATCCAAACGCCCGTCGTGCGACGCGTCCAGGGGCAAGCGCTGCGTCCCGCGGTCACCACGGCTGGCGCGGAGCACACCGCCCGTATCGTGACGTACTTGGAGGGCACCCTCTTGGCCGATGCGGGTCGCCCGACCGACGCGTTGTTGGCGGATTTGGGCGCGAGCTTGGCCCGCGTCGACCGAGCGCTGGCCGACGTTTCGCACCCCGCCCAGCATCGCGTCCTCCAGTGGGACCTCGCCCGCGCCGCATGGATCGCCGACGACCTCGCCCATATCGGCGACCCAGAGCGCAGGGCGTGGGTGGAGCAAGCACTCCTCCAATATCGAGCGCGCATTGCCCCTGAGATTCAGCGCCTGCCGCGGGGCATCATTCACAACGACGCCAACGACTACAACGTCCTGGTCCGTGGCGACCGCGTCGCCGGGCTGTTCGATTTTGGCGACATGGTCGAGACCTGCCGCGTCTTCGAGTGCGTCATCGCGGCCACCTACGCGGCGTTTCACCGCCCCGACGATCCCATCGAAGCGATCGCACAGCTGGTTTCCGGCTACCACAGCGTCACGCCATTGGAAGAGCTGGAGCTCGAGCTGTTCGCCGACTCGGTGCGGACTCGCCTCGCCGTCTCGGTGGTGAGTTCGGCGAAAACCGCCGCTGCAGACCCCGACCACGACTACGCCTCGGTCAGCGAGGCTGGCGCCTGGCGCCTGCTGCAGATCCTCTCGGAGTGCGGGCCGACGGTCGTCCGCGATCGACTTCGAGCCGCGTGCGAGATGTCCGAGCGCCCACGGGCGGGGCGAAGCACGGACGCGTTGGTTCGCGACCGCGCCCGCCACCTCGGCCCGAGTCTCAGCGTCAGCTACGCAACCCCGCTGAAGATCGTGCGCGGCCGAATGCAGTACCTGTTCGACGCCGATGATCGCGCGTACCTCGACTGCGTGAACAACGTGTGCCACGTGGGGCATTGCCATCCGAGCGTCGTCCGGGCCCTGGTCGACCAGGCCGGTCAGCTCAACACCAACACCCGCTACCTGGGGGATGCGCTCGTGGAGTACGCAGAGCGCCTCGTGGCAACGCTCCCCGAACACCTCGAGGTGTGCTTCATGGTGTGCAGCGGCAGCGAGGCCAACGAGCTCGCCTTGCGGATGGCCCGAACGACGACCCAGCGGCACGACGTCGTTGTGCTCGACCACGCCTACCACGGCAATACGAGCGCCTTGGTTGAGCTCAGCCCCTACAAGTTCGACGGCCGCGGCGGACGGGGTCGGCCTGAGCACGTACACGTGGTGCCCGCCCCCGACCCGTACCGAGCCGCGGCCGATATCGACGGCGCTGCGTTTGCCGAACAGACGGTGGGGGCGACGCTGCACCAGGCCGCAGCCGATGCCCGACGCCCGGCCGCGCTGTTTGCCGAGTCGCTCTTGGGGTGCGGGGGCCAGGTCGTGCCACCGCCCGGATACCTCGCCCGTGCGTTCGAACTCGTCCGCGAGGCGGGCGGGCTCGCGGTCGCCGACGAGGTGCAAGTGGGATTCGGGCGGGTCGGCACGCATATGTGGGCCTTCGAGGCTCAGGGCGCGCGTCCCGACATCGTCACGATGGGTAAGCCCATCGGCAACGGGCACCCGATGGCAGCGGTGGTGACCACGCGTGCCATCGCCGACAGCTTCGCCAACGGGATGGAGTACTTCAACACGTTTGGCGGCAACCCGGTCTCATGCCGCGTGGGGCTGGCGGTTCTCGATGCGCTCCAAAGCGACGCGCTGCAGCAACGGGCGCAAACCGTGGGCGCCCAGCTTCAGGCCGGCTTGCGCGAGCTGGCGACGCGGCATCCGCTGATCGGAGACGTCCGCGGCATGGGCATGTTTGTTGGCATTGAGCTAGTCCAGGACCGCGTCACCAAGGCACCCGCTGCCGAGCAAGCAAGCGCCGTGGTTCAGCACTGCCGTACGCACGGCGTGCTGCTGAGCACAGACGGACCGCTGCACAATGTCCTGAAGCTCAAGCCGCCGCTACCGTTTGACGAGGTCGATGCCGTGTTGCTGCTGGGTGCGCTCGACCGAGCACTGGGCTCTATCGGCTGACGCGACGACTCCGCCTCGGCTGACCCGGCACAGGGTGCTGCATACCGCATCGCGAGAAGCACGGGCGCGACAAGGGCATCGAGCACCTCGAGCTCCAGTGCGTGGGTTTGCGCCGCGCTAAGAAGCCCGTACTCCTGCAGATCGCCTGGATCCGGAGAGGCGGGCGCGGCGTCGGTCAACGCTCTGCGGTGTTCGTCCAGTGCGGTCTGCAGCACGTCGAGCAACGCGGGATCCTGCGCGACCGCCCATTGCACCGTGGCCCACGCCAGCGCGGCATGCTCCGTCTCTTCGATCGCGATGGTCTCCAGCACCGCAGCGATGTCCGACCGGGCATGCGAGGCGGCCGACCGAGCGGCGACAGCGGCGCTCGCCTCACCCAGACAGCCCTCGATAAGCGCGTCGACGGCAACGTCCACCAGGGGGCGCGGTGTTAAGGCCACAGCCGGCAGCGGCCCGAAGCGAAGCGGTCCGCCGTACAGGGTGGCCGCGATCGCCTTGGTCGCCTCCGCGTGGCGAGCCTCGTCTTGCCCCGCGGTTTGGCAGCGAGTCACGAGCGCAAGCGGAGCGCCCAGTGTCATGAGCTCAATCGCCGCACGACAGAACGTTGCCACGGACGCGTGCTCGAAACGGGCGATGTCGAACCACCCGATCGCTGCGCGCTGTCGCCTGGACGCAGCGCGCTCCGACGACATCCGACCGGGCACCGCGTCGGCCAGCAGTGGCGCGAGGACCGGTTGACCGCGATCTCGAAGCGGCCGCCCGCTCGAAACCAGGCCGTTGAAGAAGCAACCGACGCCCCGACGGCGCCGCGTGACCCGCTCGAGGTCGCACTGCGATATCGGGTTTTGAGCGCCCTCCCATGCCTCACACGTCCCGGACTCGTCGACCACTGTTGCGAGCGCCTCGTCCATGCGCTCGAGGCAGCGATCTCCAAGCACAGGGCGAAACCAGTGGCACTCCTGCACGTACTCATCGGGGCCGAAGCTGCCGCGCGCTTGGCCTGCGCAGACCGTGCGGATCTCGCCCTCGAGGTACGACTTCTCTTCGGCGAAGTCCTCGTACGCCATCTCGCCGCACCCTGCCGCGATCAGGAACGTAGCCAGCATTGCGGGGTAGATCGAGTTCATGGGCGTCGCGCTGCAAGGGGGGTAGTCCGCGCCGAAGGGAAACGGATTCCTTGCCATGACACACATGCGGCGTGCGGATTGGCGTGCTCAGGGTGCGGGTGGGCCGTTCCAAAGGAAATCCACCCGCAAAACGCAAGAGTCCGGTATTGAAAGTGTCATGCGTAGGCAAGTGTTGCTCGGGGTGTTGGGCGCGTGCGTGCTCGGCTGCGGCGGTCCGGACCGCAACGACGAGGACGACACGATGGTTCTGACGACGCTGTCGGCGGGCATCGCCACCGACCCCAGCGCCAGCGGTGATGACGACGGCGGCGACGACGGCACGGAGGTTCTGGACGTCGGCAGCAGCAACACGGGCGGGCAAAACGGCGGTGACGACAGCGCCTGCCCGTGCGGCGACAATGCCAACCTCATCTACGTGCTGTCCGACAGCGCCGAGCTGTATACCTACAACCCCGAGACCAACGCGTTTGCGGCACTCGGCTCCTTTACCTGCCCCTCGCCCGCGCTCGACACCACGTTCTCGATGGGCGTCGCACGCAGCGGTACCGCGTGGGTCATGTACTCCCCCAGCGGGGAGATCTTCAACGTGGACGTGAACGCCGCCAACGTCTGCACCGACCCGGGCTACACCCCCGGGGGGTCGGGGTTCACCCTGTTCGGCATGGCGTTTGTGTCGGAGAGCGCAAACAGCCCTTGCGACACTCTCTTTGCGCACTCGTGGAGCGGCAGCGCGGGCGGCTTTGGCGAAGGCCCCAACACCGGACGACTCGGACGCCTGGACGACCTCGTGCCGGCGTTTGTCAACGACGTCGACTTTGATGGCGGCGAGCTCACCGGCACGGGCGACGGACGGCTGTTTGCATTCGCAGGCAGCAACCCCGCCAAGCTCATCGAGTACAACAAGGGCACGGGCGACGTTGTCGAGATCACCCCGCTCACCGGCCTGGAGCTGACGCAGGCGTTTGCGTTTGGCTTTTGGGGCGGCGATTTCTACTTCTTCACCGAGGGCGACGGGCTTGGAGCCACTACCAGCAAGGTCACCAAGCTCGACCACGACGGCGACGGGTCGCTGACGACCGTCAATGCAAACGCCCCCGTGCGGATCGTGGGCGCGGGCGTGTCGACCTGCGCTCCGTTCACCCCACAGGGGTAGCGCGACGTCGATACCCCAAGAACGCAAGCACGACCGCGAACATCGACAGCGGAGCGGGCGGCCCTTCGGAGCGACAGCTGCACCCTGAGTCATCGTCGTCGTCGTCCTGCGTCGCGCCGCCGGTCGGCCCGTCGTCATCGCCCGTGCCGTCTGCCGCCGATGTCGCCGTCTCGTCGGCTCCGCCCGATTCGTCCACGGCACCGTCGGAGTCGCCGGTGGCACCATCGTCTGAGCCCCCGGACTCCCCGGAGCCGCCGGTCTCGCCGCCGCCGCACTCCTGCAGCAGGACCTCGGACATCACGTCCGGCTCATCGGTGATGACGCCGTCGGCATCGAAATCGATCAGCGCCGCCATCCGTTCGGCGTCGTTGATCGTCCAGACATTCAGCTCGAGTCCGGCGTCGTGGGCAGCCATGACCGTCTCCTCGGTCACCGATGGATCGCTGAGGTTGAGCGCATCAAACCCCTCCGTCGCAGCAACCTCGGTCAGCGTCGGCACGATCGACAGCAGCCCGATGTAGATGTCGGGCTCCTGGGCGCGGAGCTCCTGCAGCAGGTCGAGCTCGAACGAGCTGACCGTCTGCACGCGGTCGAGCGGATCGCCCGCGAGCACGTCGAGCAGCTCGGTGATGTACACCTCCGGGTCCACCGCTGGGCATGCGGCGCTGGGGACCTTCAGCTCGACATTCAGACCCAAGTCCATGCCCTCGAGAACCTCCTCCAAGGTGGGGATCTCTACGCCCATGCCCTCCATGGGCGTACCCGCTGCGGCATCGAGCATCTTCAGCTCGTCCAGCGTGAGCTCGGAGACACATCCCCTGCCATCGGTCGTGGCATCCACCCGCGCATCGTGCATCAGCACCAGCACACCGTCGGCCGACATCTGCACGTCAAACTCCACCATGACCGCCCCCTCCTCGCCCGCCGCAACGAGGGACGGAAGTGTGTTCTCGGGGAAGGGGTTGCCTCCGGATGACCCACCCGTGCCGCGGTGGCCGATATTGAGCGGCCCCCCGTCGACGCAGTCGGCGTGGGCCGCGGAAGCGCCGCCAAGCAGGGTCGCGAGGATCAGGCCGGAGTGGATCAGGCCGGAGTGGAGTCCGTATCGCACCGCGCGAGTATCGGCTAAATCCATCGGCCGTCTCCCAGACGGTGCATCGACGGGTCGCCCGCGGGGCCAAGATCGCGAATTCGCAACAAAAACGGGCTAGGCAGCACAAAGTCGCGCCCAATCGCGGTGCCGGGGGGCGATTTCCTGCATCCTTTTGCTTCGGCCGCCGTCGGAGGCAAAACATGAGCACGCTCGTAGCCAAACCGCCCCCTCAAGATGAGGTGTGGGTGGCACTTGTCGCCGAAGTCCGGCGAGCCGTCGCGCGCCGTGTGTCCAACGAGGCGACGATCGACGACCTGGTCCAGGATGTGTTTGTGCGCGTGCAGTCTCGCCGCGATCAGCTCCGCGACGACGAGCTGCTCGGCGCGTGGGTCGGGCGGATCACCCGGGGCATCGTCGCCGACCACTACCGCAGCAACAAGCCGCTCGCGCGCCTCCCGGAGGAGCTGCCAAGCCCTTGTGTGGACGACATCGTTTCGGTCCGCGGTCTGGCCGGATGGGTGGCGACATCGTTGACCACGCTGGACGAAAAATACCGCGTCGTCCTGGAGCTCACCGAGCTGGAGGGTCTCACCCAAAAGGAAGCCGCGGCGCGACTTGGGCTGTCGCTACCCGCGGTCAAGAGCCGGGTCTTGCGTGGGCGGGCCAAGCTCGCCGACCGCCTGCACGCGTGCTGCGTGGTCGAGCTCGATCGCCGCGGCGGTGTCGTCGACTACAGCGGTAGGCCCGGCTGCTGCGACGCCTGAAACCGCCCGACACCTCGAAGATTTCTTGCGTCCTTTGCCCCGCCGTACGTCGGGGGGAGCATGGAAGAAAAAGGCATGACGCAGCCCGCGACCCAAACCACGCCGCAGGAGAGCGGGTGTTGTGGCGGTCCGCCCAAGACGAACCAGGAGGCGTGCTGTGTACGGGATGAGCACGCCAAGGCAGCCGGCCGCGAGGGGTGCGGCTGCTCGGACACCCCCAGCGACACACCCGCGGCCAAGAAGGGCTGTTGCTGAGCGATGGGCGGCGATTCGAACGACCCCGTGGTCATCATCGGTGCGGGTCCGGTGGGCCTGGCCGCGGCCGCCCACATGCTCGGTCGTGGCCTCGAGCCGATCGTCCTGGAGGCGTCGACTCAGGTTGGGGCGAGTCTCCGCGACTGGGGGCACGTGCGGCTGTTCTCCCCGTGGCGATACAACATCGACAAGGCCTGCGCCGCCCTGCTCGAGGCGAGCGGGTGGGCGGCGCCTCCGGCCGACGCACTCCCCACGGGCGGCGACTTGTTCGAGCAGTACCTTCGACCGCTCGCCGCCCTCCCGGAGATCGCCGGGCGGCTGCGGCTCGACCAAAAGGTCGTTGGGATCAGTCGACAGGAGGCCGACAAGGTCAAGACCCGAGGCCGCGGGGACAGCCCGTTCGTCGTCCGCGCGATGGACTCCGAGGGTGTCATCACCGAGCGGCTCGCCCGGGCGGTGCTCGATGCCTCGGGCACGTGGTGGTCGCCCAACCCGCTGGGCGCAGCCGGGCTCCCCGCGCAAGGCGAGGATGAGCTCGGTGACCGGCTCCACTACGGCATTCCAGATATCGGCGGCGAGCATCGCAGTCGCTACGCTGGACGCACCACACTGGTCGTCGGCGCTGGGCACTCGGCGGCCAACAGCATCCTGGCCCTGGCCGAGCTGGCCCAATCAGCACCCGGTACCAAGATCATCTGGGCGACCCGAGGCACGAATCTCACGCGTGTGTTTGGCGGAGGCAGCGGCGATGCACTTGCCGCGCGTGGCCAGATCGGGGAAACGCTACAGGCCATGATTCGGTCCGAGCAGCTGACGCTGCTGAGCGGATTTCGGATCAACGCGGTGCGGCCAGACGGAACCTCGATCAAGGTCATGGGCACGCGCGAGGGGAGACCATTCTCCCGATCCGGTATTGACGCGATCATCGCGGCCACCGGCCAGCGCCCCGCGCTCGACCTCCTCCGCGAGGTCCGGTTGTCGTTGGACCCATCACTCGAGTGTGTCAGCGCGCTGGCGCCGCTCATCGACCCCAACGAGCACAGCTGCGGGACGGTGCGGCCCCACGGGCAGCGGGAGCTCGCCCACCCCGATCCGGACTTTTATATCGTGGGGAGCAAGAGCTACGGGCGTGCGCCGACCTTCTTGCTGGCGACGGGGTACGAGCAGGTTCGGTCCGTGGCCGCGATGTTAGCGGGCGACGAGACCGCGGCGTTGCGGGTCGAGCTGGACCTGCCGCAGACGGGCGTGTGCAGCAGCGATCTGACCCCGGTCGAGGCCGACACAAAGTGTTGCGGACCCGCCCCCCGCTGCTGTTGACGACGCGATGGATCGCAACCGCGGGCCTCTCGGTGGATCAGCTCACCGCGTGGGGCATCCTGTATTACGCGTACACGGTGCTGTCGGCCCCGGTCGCAGCCGACCTCGGCCTGAGCCGAACCTTCGTCGCGGGGGCGTTCTCTGTCTGCCTGGTCACGTCGGGCTGGCTCGCACCGCTGGTGGGGCGGTGGTCCGACCGCTTCGGCGCGCGCGAGCTGCTCGTCGGGGGCGCCTTGCTCGGCGCGCTGAGCATGCTCGCACTCGCCGCGGCAGCCGGGCCCGTTGTGCTCGGCCTCGCATTTGTGTCCTTGGGCGCCGCTCAGGCCCTCTCGCTGTACGAGCCCGCGTTTCGAGCGATTGTCGACTGGTTTCCAGAGCCGGCCCCGCGGGCTCGAGCACTGCTTGCACTGACCTGCGTTGGCGGCCTGGCGAGCACCGTCTTCTTGCCCGCCACGGCGTTGTCGGTGGAGCGGTTTGGCTGGCGGCCTACCGTGGTCGGTTTCGCCGTGCTGCTCGCACTCGTCCTCGCGCCCGCCCGATGGCTCCTCCCACGCCGCCTCCCACCGCCGAGTGGGAGCACTCCGGAGAAGCAAACGTCGGGTGTCGTCGGAGTGCGCAGCGCGACCTGGCTCGGCCGCGCGTTCGCGATTCAGGCGTTCGCCTCGACGGGCGTGTCCATCTACCTTGTATGGCATCAGGTAGAACACGGACACACGATGGCCGCCGCTGCCGTTGTCGCAGGCCTCGCGGGCGCCGCTCAGGTACCCGGTCGCGTGCTCGTCACGATGCTTCAACACTGGGTTTCGGCCGATCGTCGGTTCCCGCTGTTGATCGCCCTGCAAGCCCTCGCCCTCGGCGTCGTCGTGAGCAGCACGGGCGTAGTGGCCATGGGCGGGGTGCTGGTGTTTGGGGCGATCGGCGGCATGATGACGCTCGAGCGCGCGACCATTGTCGTGCTGTGGTACGGACCCGCCGGTTTCGGCGCACGCAACGGAACGATCGTCGCGATCACAAGGACCGCCAAGGCCGCATCACCCGTAGTGATCGCAGCCATCCACGCGTGGGCAAGCTACGACACGATCTTCGCGGGACTGGGCGCATGGCTCTTGCTCGGCGCGGGGTGTGCCGCACGGGCGGGCACCGCACGGCGCGAGGAGACGCGCGACGTCAGTCCTCCGACGTCGCATCCGTCGGACTGACGGCCTCTCGCAGCGCCGCAAAGTCGGGCGACACAAAAAACGCAAGCATTGCCGCGACGCGTACCGCGAGCATCTGGTCGCGCTCGGAGACGTCGTCCCCCCGAAGCAGCACGTCGACAAGCGGGTGCCGCCGCACGAGGGCCCACTTGGCCAGGCTCGCGGGGTGTCCGGCAAACATGGCGCGAATGGCCGCGGTGGGTGATGCCGCGAGCAAGAGCCCCGCACGGTCAGCGGTGAACTGCATGACGCGATGCGCAGCCACCAACTCGCTGCTGTCGTGCGACAGCGACCCTCGCGGTTTCTTCTTGCTCGCCTTGAGATTGCCCCGGACGCGATCGACGAGCGGCCCTCCTACCGTGCTGAGGATCTTGCCCAGCGTGGTGTTGTAGACCTTCTTGAGCAGCGGTGTGGCGGCGAACATCACCCCCAGGCCTTCGACGCCGAGCTCGAGTCCCCCCGCCCAAACTTCGCCGGGCGTCACGCGAGAGTGAGCCAGTCGCAGGTGGGCAAGCTCCGCGCCCACGGCGAAGTGGAGCGCCGCGGGGGGAAGGTACGCGTCGGCCTTGGCGTCGAGATGATCGCCGCCCACAACGAGGAACGGCAGGTCGTCCTCGTAGGCACGCATGCCGATCGACTTTTCACCCCGCGATACGTACGCAAGCATGGCAGGGACTCCGAGCACGACCGTGGCGGCCGCGATGGCGGACTCTAGATCCCTCTGCGCTTTGTATTGCACGCGCTCGCAGTAGGCCTTGACCGCCGACCCGTCGGGAACGGAGACCTTCGCCAGTAGGGTCTGTAGCTTCCCCATCAGGCCACCGTCTCGGGCCTCTCGGTGTCGTAGACGGGCGTCGATGAGCTCCGCCTCCAGCGCGCGTACAGGGGCCGTTGACGCAGGCTCAGCCTCGGTGAACGCCTCGGGATCGGCGAGCAGCCGCGCGACGGCCGTTGCCCGCGCGCCCAGCTCGGGCTCCGCGGGATCGGGGTTGCCGCCAAGATGCTCGGCCAAGTCGGCAAAGCGCTGTGGGTTGAGCGGCTGCAGTGCGGCCAGCTCGCGCAGGCATGCCGTCCGGTCCGGCCCCTGGGTTGCGGTCACCAGGATCTCGAGGGTCGCGACCCTTGCCTCGCGGCCACGCTGCGCGACCGCCTCTTCCTCGGAGCCGGTTTGGATGTCCTCGCGCTGCGGCGCGACAAGCTCGTAAACCTCGGCGTTGGGCAGGCGTTCGAGGGTCGTGCCGAGGACAGCTGCGGCCCGATCGGCATCCCCGACCTGCAGCAGGTGCTCGGCGAGTTCGTGGTCGGCGTCGACCCCCTGCTCATCGGTAGTCGCGGTCGCATGAAGGCGCTCATGCAGCTCGCGCGCGAGGGCTGCGTGCGCCTTGTCGACGGCCCGCAACGCCGAGATGATCACCCGTTGGTGCGGGCGTGCGAGATCCCAGTCCCACGCCCAATCGGCGAGCGTCTCGCCCGAATCGGGCTGGGTCAGCAAGATGCCGAAGGCAGCGGTTGCCGCGTCGGTCAGCCTGAGGGGTTCGTCCGCTGGGGCATCAACGACCGTCGCCAGGCTGAGCACCGACAGCGCATCGGATGTCTGCGTAGACAACAGATGCCGAGCCCGAAGCTTGTCCTCCGCCGTGCGGCTGTCCTGCTGCCAAAGCAGGTGCGCGACCTCGCGAATCGCCTGCGTGGGGGGCATCGGAGGCACATCTTCAAGCGCTTGATACACCCCGACATTGCGGCGCGTCGTCGTCCACGCCGCGGGGCCGATGACCACCTCTCCACGGACCACCGAACGCTCGACGGCCAACGCTGCCAAGGGCAAAGACTGGACGATCAGGTCCCCGACCGGCGACAGCCCGACGAGGGCGTGGCGGCGATCGGTAAGGACATATCGCAGGGGTGCCGTCGTCTCGCCCATCACGGGAGACGCGACCGCGCGCTCATCGTCGGTGTGAAGCCAAGCCAACAGCGGCTCATCGGGCTCGAGCCACATCGAGAGCCACGTTTGCTCCGCCGTTCGGATCGTCTCGCAGTACGACGACGAGACCGGGCGCAGCGACACCGGCTCGCTGGCATCCGCGACAAGTCGGGCGCTGGCGAGGGCATCGAGGAGCCGAGTCGCCTGCCCCGTCGGGACCGACAACGTGGCCCCTGCGATCTCCAGCGTGTCTCCGAGCAACGCCTGCCGGTAGCTCAGCTCGGTAGCGCGCCCCAGATCGAGGTGCGCGTACGCGGCGTCGTCGGTGACACCAAGGAGGTACGCGCCGCGGTCGGTCGTCGCCACCACGCTCTGTAAGCTTCGCCCGTGCTCGCCAGGGAACTCGCCGCCGAGTGCGAAGTGATCGTCCAGTGCACCGAGATCGCGCTCTCGGAGGTATGCGTGCAGAGTTTCCGGCATCAGCGTCACCCACCCGCACAAGCGTAGTTGCCAAAACCGGTCCCCAGCGTGGTGCAGCGGCCATCTGGACCGCAGCTGGAAGCGGCGGGAGACGGAGCGCCCGCCGCGACCATCGCGGCGACGCATTCCATGTCACTGGCGCAGTGGACAGAGCATGCCGTCCCGAAGCAAAACGGATCGTAGTCGCTGAAGTCCCAGCACACGCCGCTCTGACAAGCGAAGTCGCTCTCACAAACCGACCCCACAGGCAGCGGGCTCCCGTTGCAGCCGGTGATGTCGAAGCCGCAGCTCGCGGTGCAACCCAGCATCCCCCCGCCTGCCAAGCCGAGTGAGGCGCAGCTTTGCCCCGCGAGGTCGACTCCGTCGCAGTCCTCCATCCCCCCGACCACGCCATCGCCACACACAAAGCATGCGGATGTGTCCAACCCGGTGCAGTCCATGGCGCAGGTGAGCACGCCGCCGTCAAAACCTTGGGTCACGCAGTCATCGCCGCCGATCGCCGCACCATCGCAGATCTCTGGGCCATCGACCGTCCCGTCGCCGCAGACGTAGCAATCGATCGGATTGAACCCATCGCAGTCCATCGCGCACGCGAGCGCGCCGCCGTCAAAGCCCTGGCTCGGGCAGTCCTCCCCAACAAGATCTCTGCCGTCGCAGACTTCGGCGCCCTCGCGCATCCCGTCGCCGCAAACGGCGAGGGAGCACAGCGATGTATCGAAGCTGCACGCAGCGTCGCAAGCAAGGGTGCCCACGTCGAACCCTTGTGAGGTGCAGCCTTCCCCGCCGAGGTCGTCGCCGTCGCACGCCTCGCGCCCTTGGACCACCCCATCGCCGCAGACCGCTCCAGCCCCCGTGCTCATCCCCGTGCTCGTCCCCGTGTCCACCGTCGAACCCGACTCCGAGTCGCCGCTCACATCGCCGCCAGAGCCCGAGCTCCCGTCTGCAGCCGCAGTCCCACCCACGGTTGAGTCGCCAGTCGCGGTAGCGGCCGACATCGAGGCATCTGTAGCCCCCGAGTCGGATGACGGGCTTTGTGCGGTGTCATCGCCGCACGCCAGTCCAACGATGAGGGTAAGCAGCGCCGCCGGTCGCGCGCGGAGGGCGGTAATTCGTAGCGCAGTCATGTCACCAGAATGCAGCCTATCAGACTCGGCCGCCCGCCCCGCGAGCACCATCGCGGACAAGCGGGGCGCCGATCGGTTACACCTTTGCGGTGATGATCCGGTCTCCGCGGGCGAGTGCAGGCGTGAGCGCCACCCTCTGGGCGGCGTTGAGCATCGCCTCGATCGCGAGCTGCAAGCAAGACGAACCCGGCGAGCAGGATCCGGGTACCGACGGCACGACCGCGGGCCCGTCCGATGGCTCGGGCTCGACCGATGCATCCGACGCCGACTCGACCGGCAGCGCGGACAGCACGGGCGAAGCGACCCCACCCGAGGCGGTCTGCCCCGACAGGCTCCCGGATCCTGACGCCGACCTCGCCGTCCCCGTGCAGCGGCCGTACGCGTCGTACTGGCACCCCAACGACCTGCTTGGGTGGGAGCCGGCCAATGACCCCGACGCGCGTTTCAATCGCAGCCGCGTGCCCCTGCGTGAGCGATTCGTCGAGCCGAGCACCCAGTGCGACCCCACGCTCACCGCCGACGCAGGCATCGCCGCGCTTCAGATCGTATTCGGTACGTCCGACAACCCGGCCCAGGGCTCGGATGTGTTTGACGCGTTTGCGTTCGGCTACTGGCAATACATCGACCGCTTTGTGCTCTGGGGCGGCTCGGCCAGTGAGGGCTTGATCCTCGCGCCCAACGCCACATGGATCGACGCGGGACACCGCAATGGGGTCAAGGTACTGGGCACGATCTTCTTCCCACCCATCGCGTTTGGCGGGGAGATCGGGTGGGTCGACGACATGCTTGTCGAGGACCCAGATGGCACCTTCCCCGTCGCCGACAAGCTGATCGAGGTCGCCCGCTACTACGGATTCGACGGCTGGTTCATCAACCAAGAGACCAACGGGGGCGATGAGACCACCGCCGCGCGCATGCAAGCGTTCATGAAGTACATCGAGGTGCAGGCGCCCGATGTAGAGCTCATGTGGTACGACGCGATGCTCCTCAACGGTCAGGTCAGCTGGCAGGACGGACTCAACGAAAACAACGCGCCGTTCTTTCAAGACGGCGACGAGCGGGTGTCGGACACCATGTTCCTGGACTTTGGCTGGTCGGGCGCGGACCAATCGACGTCGCAGCAAACGGCCCTCGCGCTCGATCGCAGCCCCTATGATCTGTTTGCGGGCGTAGACGTGCAGGCCAACGGATACAACACCAACGTGCTGTGGGACGCGGTGTTCCCCGAGGGCGAGGCCGCACAAACCTCGCTCGGCCTGTACGTCCCGAGCTGGACGTACCACAGCGCCGAGTCGCAGCCGCAGTACTACGAAAACGCGCGCGCGTTCTGGACAGGGTTCTCGGGCGACCCGTGCCAGACCAACGGAGACGCCTCGTGGCCTGGCTTGGCACACTTTGTTCCGGCCCGCTCTGTCGTTTCGGAAGTCCCCTTTGTCACCCGTTTCAACACCGGCCACGGCACGGCGTTCTTCATCGACGGCGAGCAATCCAGCGGCGCCGAGTGGAACAACCTGAGCGCGCAGGATGTGCTCCCCACGTGGCGCTACCTCGCGACAGGCGGCCTCGAGGTGTCGATCGACTTCAACGCGGCCTACAACGGAGGAAGCTCGCTGGCCGTTCGTGGTTCGCTCTCGGAGCCCGCCGAGGTTGGGCTCTTCAAAGCCGCAATCCCGGTGGAGCCCGACACGCAGCTGCGCACAACCTTCCGCGGTGGTGCGGCACGCTTCGCGGGCCCTTCGCTCGCGAGCATCGCTGTGACGTTCTTGGACGCACCGCGCGAGCCCGTTGTACTGGCGCTCGGTGAGTCTCAATCCGGGTGGACGACCACCGTGCATGACCTTGCGGAGCACGCCGGTCGCACCATCGCGACGCTATCGGTACACATCGAGTCCGATCGCACCATCGGGGAGTACGCGCTCTCCCTGGGCGAGCTCGCGGTGACGCGCTCGGTGCCCGCCTGTGTGGAGCCACCGCAGGATTTCGCCATCAACGCGATGGTCGACGGCGAGACGGCGGCCGCCACGTTTGTGTGGGCGTACCCGGGGCCGGATGTGGTCTGGTACTACGACGTGATGCGGGTGCACACCGACGGCACGAGGAGTTTCGTCGGGCGTACGCCCAACAGCATCTACCACGCACCGACACTCACCCGTGAAGGCGACGAAGCCACGACGACTTTTGAGTTGATCGCGGTCGCCGCTGACGGCACTCCGTCTGACGCTCAAACCGCGGTTCTGACCTGGTGACTCGCCACCCACGCGTGACCGGATCAGTTGGCCTTGGCCGCGGTCTCGCACGCATCGATCATCAGCTGCACATTTGCCCGGGCCGCGGTGTCAAAGACCTCGCCCTTGCCCGCGGTGGTGAGCTGGGCGAACACTTGGCGGCGCTGCACCACCGGAACCGGGCAGTCCATGGACAGGTACGTCGCCTTGAGCGCCTCCAGATCCGCCTCCGGAGGATCGATGAGCGCCGTAGTGACGTTTCGGGAGTCGCGCAACCCGACGATCAGACGTGCAAAGGCTACGCGGAGGTGCGGCCCGGGGCTCACCCCCTTCGGGGTCACCAAGATAGGCTCGAGCTGCTTGAGCACCATCTCCGCGTTCTGTGGTCCGTACAAGTCCACCACGAGCTTGCGCAGCTCCACCCTCAACTCAGGGACGCTCTTGTCGTACAACTCTCGCTGCTCCGGAGTCAGCCCGTCGAGGTTCACGTGCTCGTCGCCTTGCCCCGCTGGCGCCGCGACGCTCGGCGCCCCACGCCGCCGCGTCGTGGACGGTGCAGGATCGGGCGATGGCGAGCCTGGCTCTTCCGCCGCCTCCGCTGCGGGAGCGGACGCGACCGTAGCCGGGGTCGCGTCATCCGCATCGGGCGACAGCAGCAAGAACGCCGCCGCCGTGCCGCCTCCCACCACGAGTGCGACGCCCAGGCCGACCGCGACGAGGGTCGCGCTGGCATTGGCGTTGGCGCTGCGCGGTACGGCCAGGCCCACGGGTCCGGGAAGCGCGGCACGAAGCTCCGCCGCGAACGCTGCGGCCGACGGGGTTCGTTGGGCTGGGTCTTTGGCGAGCGCGCGCCGAACACAATGCTCAACTGCGGGAGGGATCCCCGCTTCGGGCGCAACTTGGGCGAACGTCAGCGGCTCGGTGTTGAGGTGCAGGTGCACGTAGCCTATCGGTGTCTCCGAGCTGAACGCCGGCCGCCCCGAGAGCAGCTCGTAGGCCACGAGCCCGAGCGCGTAGACATCGGCGCGCGTGTCGACCTTGACGCCTTGAACCTGCTCGGGCGCCATGTACTGCGGCGTGCCGAGCATCGCGCCGTCTCGGGTGAGTCCGCCGCTGTCGGCGGACTTGGCAATGCCGAAATCCAACACCTTGACCAGCTCTGCACCGCCCGCGTGCGGGACGATCATGATGTTCGATGGCTTGAGATCCCGATGCACGACGCCCTTGCGATGTGCCTCGTCGAGTCCCGCGGCGCACTGCTCGAGGATCGACACGGCGCGCGCCAGCGACAGGCGCCCTTCGTGCCGAACGGCCTCCGCGAGCGTTCGCCCGCGCAGGTACTCCATCGCCAAAAACAAAGTGCCGTCCGGCAGCTGCCCAAAGTTGAAGATCGAGACGATATTGGGACTCTGTAGCTGCGCAACCGCCCTCGCCTCTGCCGCAAACCGAGCGGCCACCGTTGGATTGGACGACATCCACGGGTGCATCACCTTGATCACCACGTCGCGTCCCACGGCCGGCTGGTGTGCGCGATAGACAGCGCCCATCCCCCCCTGCCCGATCTTCGCGGTGACCTGGTACTGGCCCAACACCTCCGTGCCCAGGAACGGATCGTGGCCGGGTGCGTCGGCCGATGCTCCCGCGGCCATGCCAGCACCCGTGGGAGCATCGCCGCCCGTCGCAACCCCGGTCGCGGTGCCGGGCCCGAGCCCCGCCCCCGTCGCCCCCTGCGTCGGGTCTGTGCCGCCGTAGCTCATGCCGGGCTCAGTCTACGCCCCTGCTCCCGGAAACTGCCACACAATCACCTGGATTGACTGCCGTGGTCGTCGTGCGCGAGCGGTGTGCGGCCAAGTCAGCCTGATGGACCTCGGCTCACGTCGAGTCGTCCACTTCGCTTTTCCAACGTTTTAGGAGGACCGCAAGCACCGCGGGGGCCAAAGTCGCGGTGAGGCCGAACGCGACAACGATCGCACCGTAGATGACGTCGGGCATCGCCCACTCCCCGAGGCGATTTCCGCCCCGCGCAACGAGCAGTCCGATCTCGGCCCGAGGCACCATGCTGAGCCCGAGCAGGATTCCACTCCGAAGCCCGGAGCCGCCCAGTACGGGCAGCCCCGCGCCGACCACCTTCCCGACGACGGCGGGCACAAAGAGCACGACGCCAAGCACCGCGGACGATCCAAGAATCGCCGGGTCCAGAACGTACCCGATTTCGATGAAGAAGAACGGGGTTAGGAACGCGTAGAGCGGGTCGATGAGGTCACCACTGTCGGCCCGCCTGTCGCCGCTGAATGCCATGCCAGCGAACAGGGCACCGACCGCGACCGAAAACCCCAGCCATCCCGCGATCGCGGCGGCAATAAATCCGACGGCCAAGATCGTGACGACGCGATCGGGTGGAGTCTCCGTGCGCACCAGGAAGCTGATGAGGTGCTGCTCGGCGTATTTGGCGAACAACCAGCATGACGCGGCGAACGCTGCGACCTTGAGCAGCATCCAGCCCATTGCGGCTGCAGCCGTGGTCAGTGCACTGACGGGACTGTCGTCGAGAAGCTGATGCGCAGCCGCAAGAACGGCGAGCATGAGCAAGACCGCAGACAAGTCGTCCAACTCCGCGACGTCGAGCAGCAACTCGGCGAGATTCGAGCGCATGAGCTTCGCTTCCTCCCAAACACCAACCGAAATGCTGATGCTCGTCGCGGACATCGCAACGCCAACGAACAGAGCCGGAATCACCCCCCAGCCGAGAGCCCACACGGTCGCAAATCCAAGGCCCGCCGACACCACGACGTTGCTTACCCAGACGCCAGACGCGCGGGGGAGCTGGCGCCGCAACCCAGCCATATCGCTGCGTAACCCGACCCGGAAAAGCAGCGCTGCTACGCCCACTTTGGCGAGAAAGTCGAGCGTCCACTCGGCTTGCGCCCCCATCAGGTTCCATCGGCCCTGAGCGAAGCGCAGGCCAACTCCAAGTGCCATCAGCCCCACGACAGGAGGGATTCGTGCGTATTTCGCCGACCACGTCCGAATCAGCGTCGCAAGGACGATGAGGAGCCCAACGATCAGCAAGAAGACGGACTCATTTCCGGCTTCGTGAGTCATTGCGAACTTCGACTCGAACGACGATGCCAGTTCATCGTCGTTTCATGGGGTCCGCGCGCGGGCAGTGGCGCGCAATCCATGCGCGCCACGTCTTTCGAGTTGGCTGGTATGAGGGATCTGGCGCCTACCACGTCAGCGCGGCCGCGCGCTGGCGGGCGCCGCTGGTCGCCTACTTGCGGATGGATGCACTGCGCACGATCCGGGGAACACACGACGTGCATTCATCAGGCGCGGGATCCGGCATCAACCATTCGTCTTCGAGCAGAACTTCGCCACCAAACGTGACTACGGTCGAGGCCTCGGGCAGAGGCGGCACGCTCTCGCTGGTGAAAAAGACGAACGCGGCGGTGTCGTTGCTGTCGAGATCGAATGGGTGCTGGTAGCGGAGCCCAGCGTCGCCGTTGTTTTCGCTCGGCGTTGTCCACCCGCCCGTACACTCCGCGTCGGCTCCGCTGACGTCGCACGTTCCCTCGAATACCCCACCATCCGCCTCGACCACGATCGTCCACAGCCCCTGGGAGAATCTGCCGTCCTGGAGCGATCCCTCGCTCCCCCTTGCCGCGGCTATCGTCAGCTCGAAACCGGATACACAGGGTCCGTCCGGACAGTCCTCGCCATCACCTCCGCCACCACTGCAAGCGGTCATCGTTAGCAGCAGGGCAGCAAGCCCGACGGCAACAGTTTTCGCCCGTGTGCGACCAGAGACGACAAGGGAGTCAAGCGTCGGCATGCAGGACGACGGTAGCATCGGCATGGCACCATGACCCCACCCGGCGGCGCGTTGGTGGATCGGGGCGGTCCCACACGTGAGTGAGGACGAGCGCCGAGGTGGGACCATCGCGGTGTTACCGTACGGCCATGGCAACGATGCGATGGGCGACATTGGGTGTGATGCTGTCTGTGTCGTGTGGAGCGTCGTCGCCACCTCCCGCGGTCGCGCAGGCGATGGCCTGCGCCGAGCGCTACGCGGCGTCCCCGTCCGAGGACGATGGCACGGACGTGCGGTTTTTCTGTGCGACGCCGATCTTCTCCGTGGCCGACCTGCAGGCCAGCCTTCGGCACTACGAGCACGCCCTCGGCTTCGAGGTCGCCTGGCAGTGGGGCGAGCCCGCCACCTTCGCGGCGGTTCGGAGTGGCAACGTGGACGTGTTCTTCTGCGAGGGATGTCAGGGCCAATCAGGCACGCACATCATGGTGTTCGTCGATGACGTCGACACCTTGCATGACGAGTATCGGCGACGCGGGGCGAAGATCACACGGCCTCCGACGGACGAACCGTGGGGGATGCGTGAGATGTGGGTCGAGGACCTCGACGGTCACGTGCTGCGCCTGGGTCAGGGCACGTCGAACTGAAGCAGGGCGCCTGAGTGCCCCCACCCAGTCAGCGGCCGTGTAGGATGCTTGGGCGTGGCCGACTGGAAGAAGCTACTCGATTCAACAAGGGACGGGCTTGAGCAGAGTGTGCGAACGGCCGGGGACGCTCTCACGCAGGCGGCCGATGGCGCACGCAAGGTTGCTGGGATCGGCGTCGGAAGTATCGCGATCGCGCCCGAGCACAACCGCTATTGCCTGGGAGACACCGTCCGCGGCTCGCTGACCTTGGAGCTGAGCGAGCCCACCCCCGCGCGCCACTTGTCGGTGACACTGCGTGCCACGCGAAAACGCCTCGCGCTCGAGAACCTGGGCCGTCGGGGCGGCGCACGTCGTATGGAGACCGAAGTCGCGTTTGAGCACATCATCGAGGTACGCGGCGAGCAGACGTTCGAGAGTGGTCAGTTCAGCTTCGACGTCGACATACCGACGGAGATCGATCCGCCCGTGGAGATCGGCGGCCTGTTGGGCGATGCGTTGCGGGGCGCCGCCGCCCTGAAGTCGATGACCGAGTCCAAGCTCCGCTGGAAGCTCATCGCGACGCTCGAGATTCCCTGGAAGCGCAACGTCCAGCACGAGATTGATGTCGCGGTTCGGATGGAGCAGCGTCCTCCAGCGCCGCCAGCCCCCCCACGCCCCGAGCCCAAGTCAGCCTCCGCTGCGAGCATCCCGACCGCCGTCCCCCTGCCGACCGGTTGGATCGAAGCGATGGATCGTTGCCTCGCCCAGCTGAGGACCCGCGGGTGGGTCGTGATTCATCACCACGTTCCACCCCCCGTGTCGTCCGCCACCGTCATGGGCGTTCTGGCGCGCCACCCAGACCTCGACCCCGAGATCCTTCAGTTTTATGGCGTGATGGACGGACTCGAGATCGTCGTCGGCCGCCCCTTGGACGCGACCGCGGAGCACAAAGCGGTCCAACTTGCCGCCAAACACGACGGTCCGCTCGGATGTCTGGATGAGATCCACTCCATGCCAGGGTTTGGCCTCGCCCTCGAGGCCGAGTTCGCAGCGGGCGACGGGGTCCGGATCCTGGAGATCGCCAGCCTCGAGGGTTTGTTCTCGGACACTGAGCTGTTCCAGTTCCGCGATGACAAGAACGTAATATTCGGCGCCGCGACGCTCGCGTACGGCGAGCATTTCGGGTTGACCCGAGCCGATGAGATCCTTCGCTGGCGGCAGCCCGCCCGCGGAGCGACGTCGCGTGATGGGATGTACGACCACGCGGCCGACGCATACCAAGCCGCGCTGCGAAAGCGGACGACCACCGACCCGAGCCCGTGGTGGGTGGTTCGCGGCGAAGACCACGGCGCCTGCCTTGCGGAGCCCGCTTGCGTCCTACGCTGGACGGAGATGCTCACCGCTGCGCTGGATCATTTGCTACGGCCTTAGCGGCCTGTGGTGAGGCACCACCGCGGCGCGCGGCGCCTGGCTTGGAACGGCGATTGGCGGACGCTGGCGCAGATGCCCTTGGCGCCTTGGCCGCCCACGCGCGGCTCTGTTGGAGCGCTGCTGTTCGCGCCATACTCCGACGGCCATGGACTCCGACGACAGCCGCCAGAGCGATCCCGGTCTTTCCCTCGGCGCGGGCACGGTCGACGCCTACCAGCGCAGCGGTCGAGGCAAGCTCCTGGCACTGGGCGGCGTCGCGGTCGCAGCGTCTGGCCTGGGCGCCTACCTCCTGCTCGCGCCGCCAGGCAACCGGGGCGCGGAGGACCACCCCAACCGGGTGCTCATCGTTGGGCCCGAGAGCGTCGGCCTGGCTGACTGGCTCGGGCGGCAAGGCTTCTCGGCCGAGGAACGCACATTCGCATCGGCCGTGAGCGCAGGCGGAGACCTCGACCCAACTCTCGACGGCTTGCCCGCCGTGTACGCATTCGCGGACAATCAGGGGTTTGGCTACTTGGTGGTGCATCCGCCGACCACCTACGATTTCAAAGGACTCGGCGAAGGCGGCGATTCCGTCCCCGAGGGCGCAACGGTTGCGGTGGTCGCAGTCGGCGATGTCGCCGAAAAGGGCGGGAGCGTCACGTTTGGGGTGCCATCGGCTGCAGTGGAACATCCGGCCCCGTACGGCCAACAGGTCGGCCTGCTGCTCGGGCTTTTTGAACAGCCGCGATTGGCTCGCATTGTCGAGGGCGAGACCCACGGCTCAGATCTCGAAGTCGCCGCGGATCTCCGCTCCAAGAGCGCGCTGGAGAACCTCGCGCTGCTGATCAAGGGCCAGCGCGGCTTCGACAATCTACCGCTGGCGTGGGAGACCGCGCGCAGCACTCCCGAGGCACCCAAGCCGCTGATCCCAATTGGCGGGGCATTCGAGAGCCTCGATGCCTACCCGCTGGCGGACGGTGGGATCTTGGCGATGACCACGGAGCCCGGATGGCACACCGACGACGGCCGCCGGGCCCAACTCGCCGACGATCAGCGGCGATTCGCGCGGTACATCAAGCCCGGCGACGTGGACCACGCCGCCGACGGCTCACTCGCCGACGCGGGGCAGGCGTGTGGGCCAGTCGATGTCAGCGATATCCAAGCGATGCAGGTAAACGGGGCGGGCGACGCGATCGCGCTGCAGCGACACCTTGATCTGGCCGACGTGTCTGCGTGGAGCGTGCAGATCATCAAGCAGGACACGTCCCTTGTGGGGTGCCCGTTTGCCGCCGTGGGCTATCCGCTCCGGGCCCGCCAGATGTACGACCTGGGTCCGCCCCATCCATCGGGCGCGATGTTGATGGTGAGTGACCGACTGCGCTTCGGGTTCAAGGGTCGCGAGCGCAGCTGGAACTACCCTGTCATCGGGCCCGACGGCGGTGCTTCGGCGTGGGTCGACGGTTCGCTGGTCGCGTACGCCGGGAACTCCAAGTACGACGAGAACACCCGGCACGGGCTGGCGTTCATGAGCGCGCTGACCGAAAACCGGTTCGAGTTGTTCTACCCGCTCGATGTGCTGCTCCCGGGCGCCGACGCCCAAGGTCTGACCATCGAGCACATCGAGCCTATCTCGGACGCGCGCATGCTACTGGTCGTGGGCAATCGGGCGAGCGAGAAGAGCTCGGTTGTCGAGCTGACGTTCAGCCAGCCCATGCGAACACGGTTGCTCGCCGTCGATCACACCAAGAACCGAGCCGAAGAAATGCGCAAGGTGATGATGACGTCGTCCACGGGTGTGCGCGCTCGCGTCGTGCTCGACGAGGTCCCCAACTTGGACAACGGAACGTTCGATGCCGAGGGCACGCGGCTGGCGTATGCCGCAGCTGGCCGGGCCATGGTGCAGGTGCTTGATGGCAGCGACGCCAAGCCCACACCGCTGAGCCCACCCGACTTTGGTGCGCGCGACGTCCGAATCGCGCCGAGCGGCAAGTTCGCGATCATTCATCGTGAGGTCGAGGCCAACAAGTCCACGATCCGGACCGCCGACGTCGTCATGCTGGACTGACCAACCTGCACAGGCGCGGCGTGATAGCGTCTCGCCGATGAGGCCCGCAGCAGCGGCAGCGCCGACCCTGCGTCTGCGCGCGATTGTGGCCGGCCTCGTGGTTGCGTGCGGTTGCAGCGTGCTGTTGGACCCCGAGCGGCTGGACGATGTGCTGCGCTGCGACTTCGACGACGACTGTCCCGAGCCCGACGACATGCGCTACGCGCTGGTTTGCCGAGTCTCCGACGAGCATCCGATAGAGCCTGACTTTCCAAAAATCTGCAGCCCCGAGCCCGCGGTGCTCTGCCAACCCGAAAGGCACGAGTTTCACTCAGAGTTCCGGACACGGTGGCGTGAGGCGACGGGCATCGCAGGACGCTACGACGACCCTTGCAAAGGGCCCATCGGCGTCTGGGGATGCCCCCCTGGCAACGAGGGTTGCGTCGAGGGGTTGAGCCCTCATCCCGTCACCGGCCGCTGCGACGACGACGACGAGAGCACCCAGCTGGCCATTGCCCCGCAACCGTTCGTGGCGGGACAGGACGTGCTCGACCAGTTCTGCCGCTCAATTTTCTGCGACGAAACGTATGTCTGCAATCGCCGCGGCGACAAGTGCCAGCCCTGCATCATGGGCGACGGCCTCGGGTATGGCGGATGCGGCGAGCTGTACCCCGAGGGCCACAGTTCGAGTGTGTACGAGTCTGCCGAGCAGCTCGCCGCGCAGTGTCTCGACGACACCATCGAGTCGCTGGACCAGGCGCAGCTCGGTCCGATCACGCACCACGGGTCCGCGGGTCGGTCGGTGGACTGAAGCCGGGTCGGCCGACCCCGACGGTCGCCTAGCCGCGGCTGAGACGAGTCTCGCTGTGGCTCACGTGCCCCAGGGTTGAAAACCGGGACAGCGGAGATCTCCGGGGCTGAAGACGAACAGCTTCGTTGCGTAGCTCAGCTCGGTGATGTGACCGGGATGCACGGCCACCATCAGCTTGGCGGGGTTGCCGTCACCAATCCAGGGGAAGTGCACCTTGATCTCGTATTGGCCGGGCTGCAGGGGGAGCACAGTCGACTGGTTCCAGTTGATCGAGTGCTTTTGGTGGCCGATCGTGACGACCGGCTTGACCAAGAACAGCATGAACTGCAGGAAGATGAACTTGGGCGTAACCCGCAGTCCGCTGGTGATGGGCGCTGGCTGGGCCGCCATGTACGGCTGCATGGCACCCGCAGGAGCGTGCTGCGGAATCTGACCTGCTGGGGCGTATCCGCCCTGGGCACCCGGGTAGCCGGCGGGCGGAAAACCGTGGGGGACGGGCTGGGCGCCATGGGGCAGCGGACCATTCATGCCCGAGTAGACGCATGCCGTCGGCTTCGGTTGCGCCCGGAGCACTGCAGAACGCTTGCGAGTTTGGACTGCAGGACGGCCGCCCTCGCAGTGCTTCCGGGTGTCGGTCATGCCGCCCGAGGCGGTTTTCCGTTCCCGCTGGAGGGGTCACACGAGTTGATAGATCACGATACCGTAGGCCGTGATCCCCCGGTTTCGTACCGCCTGCTTGATCGTGGCCCCTCTGCTTGTGCTGATAGGCGCCGGGATCCTGGTTCGTGGTGCGGCAACGGCGATGGCCGACTACGGGGTGCCCGAACCCACCTTGGGCTCGCCCCACTACGTGGACGCGATCAACTGGGTCTATCTGCATACCCTCGTATTGGGCGTCGTCGTCGGCCTCGTCGGATGGTTCGCGCGTGAGCCGGACCTCAAGTTGTGGTTCTCGCGCGCGATCCTGGCCGCCCACGTCGTCTACGCAACACTCGATTTCGGCCACTCGAGCCTCGGCAATGGGCTCTACGAGGGAGCGGCCTCAATCATACCCGGCATCATGGCGCTGAGCTTTGCGTTGCTCTTTGTGGGTCCGAGTATTCGACGAGAGCAAGAGTCGTTGTGAATCCAGCAGCCCGTGCTGTTCGGCCTTGTCGCGTGCACTCGGCCTGCGGCAGCGATCTCGCTCCAAAATGCGCGACTCGTGTCTATCACCCGGTCATCAGGCGGGCGCACGATTCGGCGGCTGCCAGCGCCCGAACGCCTCCGGAGACTTGGCGTACACCCGCGCGGTCGGGTCGTCGCCGCGAGTAGACCAGCAGCCCATCCGTGCGAGAACACGCTCGGCGGAAGCCGAACAGATGAAACAAGTCTGTGGTGCGCCAGCGGGCGATCTTTGGGTCGGCCAGGAAGGTGCCGGGCTCGTCCGAGTTGCGCCGCACGCCGGGTGCCAGGGTGATCAAGCGCTCTAGCCTGAGTCCGCGCAGCGCGGCCGAGACGCGCAGCCAGAACCTGGGTGTGGGCTTGGCGACGAAGAATCCGTCTTCGCCCTGCCCTTGGTAGCGCGGCAGCATCATCAGCCCGGTCGTGCCGGCCTCGACCGGGCCCTTCCGATCGGTGGCCACGGGTTCGTGCGCGCACACGGGCTGAAAGTTGCGATGCCCAGGCGCCATCTCGAAGCCGTCGTCCTTGTGCACGACGTAGCGCTGACAGATCTCGACGAAGCGAGGCAGACCCGCACACGCGGTTTGGAGCCGAGCGCGGTGGGCTCCGTAGTCGGGCACCTCGGGCGCTCGCAGACAGCCTGCGGCGACCAGTGCACACCAGATGGCGGCCTCGTGATGGTCGACGGTGTCGGGGTCCAGATGCGAGCCACCTTCGACGGCCACTCCCACATGACCAAGGTCGCAGAGGTACCCAAGCATCGCTCCCTCGACGACCTCCTCGAGTCCCAGAACAACCGGGACGGGGATTTCGAACGCGATGGCCCGGTTGCGCAGCACATCGGCCATGCAAGAAAACGGCGCCCCCTCGCCCGACGCGCTGTGCAGGTCGAGGAAGGTGATCGGTGAAGTCGCGTTCGCCAGCAGAGGCTGCAAGATCTCCAGCAGTTCGTGCTGCTCGCGATCCTCGTCGGTGAGCTGGTCAAGAGACGACGCCATGACCCGCGCCACCTCTGCCGGAGTCCAGCGTCGGTTCAGATCGCGCGTGGCAAAGCGGCGCCCGGTCCGAAGCGCACCAAGGTTTCCTGCCAAGCCCATCATCGTGCCCCGCAGCGGCAGCGAGGGCATGAGCGCCAGGACTCGCTGCACGGCCACGAGGCCTGCGGGTTCGTTGCCGTGAATCCCCGCCGAAACGACGACGGTCGGCCCGTCGTCGGTCCCCACAACTTGCCCGAGCATATGAGACGTTAGGCTCCGAGCAACCCGCGTAGCTTCGCTCATGGGGCCGCCTCAGGCGTCGGCGGCACCCGGCCACTCATCGCGTCCAGGAGACTCTCGGTTTGTGTGTACAGCGCCCGCGCTTCCGCCACCGTCGGTCCGATCGCGGTGCAGCCGACTTTCCCGAACTCGCTGAGGCAACCCAGCAGGTGAAACACAACACCGGTTTCATCCGCGCGAAAGTGGGTGCCGTTGGTGACGATCGCATCGATCAGATCGAACGGCAGAATCCCCCGATACTCAGGCTGGCGCAGCGTGTCGGTGGCGAAGTACGCCCGCTCGTGCCCCTGCGCCGTGAAGAAGGATCCGCTCTCAACATCATAGCGGCCGCCCGTGATGAACTTGAGCGTATTGAACGGGTGCGTCGTCCCGCCCTGCCGCAAGTTGATCTCGATCGCCGTCATCGTGGGCTCCCCGCCCGGCTCCGTCGCGGGCACGACAACAAAGTCCACGCCGAAGCGCCCGATCACACCTCGCTGGGCCAGAACCTCACCAACCCGAATGCCGCGCTCCTGAATGGCCCTGCGATAGGCGGGGTGGGCAGGAAACGTGGCGCCCTCAAAGATCTGCCCCGACGGCCCGCCGAGCACTTGATCGTGGGTGGAGAGCGCGAGTACTTCCTTCATGGGATTGATGCGCAGCTGGACCGAGGGCGACTGCTTTGCGATGCCTTCCACCCACGTCTCGCAGATGCAAGTCATGCGCTTGATCTGGGCTTGGTAGCGCTCCCAGTCGAGCCCGGAGGCTTCGAAGCGCAAGTTGGGCAGCGCGCGGCGGACTGCGGCCAAGCGGTCGGACTCGGACTTCCCCGGATCGATAGCCCTCAGATCGAGGATGGCGTTGCCCTCGCCGCTGAAGCTGTCGTCCAGCTTGACCACCACCCTTCGCAGGTCGGGCTGGTCGCTCCACAACGATGTGACGGCGCCCGCGAGATCTGCCGCATCCCGAAGACGCGAGAAGCCAGGCGCGACCTCCAAGCCTGCCTCCTCGAATACCTCTCGCGAGCCGCTCTTCGTTCCGAGGTGTGTCAGCGCAGGATCGCACGCGTTGAGCGGGATCCCGAGCCTCACCGCCAGCGCGCGCTCGGCCGGCGAGGCGTTGAACACATTCATGTGCGCCATCTCGGGGTCGTCGATACTGTCGCGAATGCGCTCCAGTAGACGCGGTCGCTCCAGGACCTTCACCGACAGTGGGCGCGGCGTCGCATCATCACAGTCGAGAAACACCAGCCGACGCCGCGCGTGGGCGGGCGGGACGCTGCGGATTTGGTGCAGGAGGTAGTCGACGATGAGCGGGTTGAGGCGCTTGGATGTGACGTACACGACCCGCAGTCGAGGGTAGCGAAGCAACATCAGATTGAAGAGGTTGCGCTCCTCGTAGTGCTCGACGCCGTCGATCTTCTCCAGCTCGTTCGGATCGAAACTCTGCGACGGAACGACGACGGCCGTGTACGGCTGCTTGGAGTCGGCCCGAAAGCGTGCAAAACGTTCTACGAGCCGCCCCTGGAGCCGCGCAAACAAGCGGAGTTCCTCGGCAGATCCACTTGTGGGCTCCGAGCCTGGCACGAGGCAATGTTAACTCGACCCCGCGCAAGACTGGCGCGGTCATCCGCGCAGCCTTTTCGTGCTTCGACGTCGCGCGTGAGCCGGATCGCGCAACGACGACCGGACAAGGTCGTCGGTTCGGACGGTGCGTCCGCGATGTGTCCGCTACGGACGGGCAGCGACGGCTTCGACCTCGAATCGCATTTCGGGCATCGCCAGCCCGGCGACCCCGATCAAGGTCTGCGTCGGAGGCGTGGCACCCCAACGCGCTTGGATCGCCTTGCCGAGCGCGCCGAGTTCCTCGAAGCCCAGGTTTAGGACGTACGTCCGCAATTGGACGACGTGGCTCAGCTCGAGTCCGTGGGCGGCCAGCGCGAGGCCCAAGTTGCCGAACGCCTGCTCCACCTGGTCGGCGAAGACCTCGGAGACCACCGTGCCGTCGGAACGTGAGCCGTACTGACCGGCAACAAACACCAGGCCGGTGCCCGCAGGGATGCTGGCGGTGTGGCTGTAGCCAAACGCGGTGGGGTCGTGCAGCTCGGAGGGGTTGAGGATGGTGTGGGACATGCTCGCGTTGTGTCAGACCTGAGTGTCAGCTGTATGTCATATTTTATGTCATGCTCCGTCGGTGCGACGCACAGACCGATTGTTCGCGATCGCGGAACTGCTCCGGGCACGTCGCACAGGGATCACGGCACAGGAGCTGGCCGAGCGGTTTGCAGTCTCCGTGCGCACGATCTATCGCGACCTCGACGGGCTGCGGGCGGCCGCGCTTCCGGTGATCGGAGAGCGCGGGCGTGGCGGCGGACTCGCTCTGGATAAATCGTACTCATTGCCTCCGGTCAACTTCACCCCGAGGGAAGCGGCCATCTTGGTGACGGCGGGGCGCTGGCTTGAGCGCACACGCCAGATGCCGTTCGTCGACACCCTTCGATCTGCGATCGACAAAGTGCAAGGGGCGCTACCGGCCGCTCGGCAGCGCGAGGTCAAACGGCTGGTCTCCACACTGGCGTGGATCGGCGTGCCGGCCCGGTCGGCATCCGCCGAAGTTCTACAAGCCGTCGAGCAAGCGTGGGTGCACGCACGGCCACTTCGCATCACGTACGACGGAGCGCGCGGCGTCACCGAGCGAAACGTGCGCCTGGAGGCCGTGCTCATCGAGCGCACGATGACGTTGCTCAACTGCCAAGACCTCGACATCGACAGGCGGCGGCAGTTTCGCATGCACCAAATCCAGCGCGCCGAGGTCTTGCCAGCCTAGCGACGCTCAGACTTCCAAGCGCTCTATCGGCGTCTCAATGCCGCAGATTGGCCGCTGGGCGCTCGTGACGCCGCAATTGACCGGTTCGGTGTGAGCGAACTGCGCTCCCCTGGCGGACCAAAGCACGGCCCTAGCGACGAGCGGCATGCTAGACGTCGCAACAGGTCACGACGATGCGCTTGAACAACCTCTGTGTAGTACTGGGTGCCGCTGCCTTCTCGACCGGCTGTCCTTCGGATCCGGAGGTACTGGATGCCCTCGGCGGAACTGGTACGCCCGAGACGACGGGTGCCGAGTCGGATGACGGCACAACGCCTCTCCCAGCCGACGATGGCGAGGATGAGGACACGGGGGAGATGACCAGTGACGACGGCCCTGCCGGGCCCTTTTGCGGCAACGACATCATCGACGGCGACGACTTCTGCGACGGCACGGACCTGGCAGGCTACACATGCCAAGTCCTCGGATTCGAGACGGGCGAGCTTGGCTGCACGGTGAACTGCGGCGGCCACGACCTGACCGGTTGCGGTTTCTTCGAGTGCGGTAACGGCAAGGAAGAGGGCGAAGAGGACTGCGATGGCACGGTCGGTGACGCAACCTGTGCAAGCGAGGGCTTCGACAACGGCACGCTCTTTTGCACGCCCGAGTGTGAGTACAACTTCGAACAATGCGGAACGTGCGGCGATCGGCTCATCGGCCCCGCCGAGGACTGCGACATCGCGGCGCCTCTCGAGGCCTCGTGCCAGAGCCTTGGGCTCCTGTCCGGCACGCTGCAGTGTGGCGACGACTGCCTGTTCGACCTGAGCAACTGCTCGACCTGCGGCAACGATGAGATCGACGGTGCCGAGGATTGTGATGGCAAGCTCTTGGCGGGCGAGACTTGCCTGACCCAAGGCTTTGACAGCGGCGAGCTGTCCTGTACGGCTTGCAACTTTCAGCTCTCGGGCTGTGGAGAGTGCGGCAACGGCATCGCCGATGGCGATGAGCTCTGTGACGGGCTCGACGTCGACGGAGACACCTGTGTGGACCAAGGTTTCGACAGCGGCGCCCTAAGCTGCAACGCGACCTGCGACGCCATCGACCTCACCAGCTGTGGCAACTGCGGGAACGGGGCGATCGACGGCTCCGAGTCCTGTGATGGCGCACTCTTGGGCGGCTCGACCTGCGCGGGGCTTGGGCTCGAGGGCGGCGACCTGGGCTGCAACGCGGGGTGTCAGTACGACTTCTCTGGCTGCGATCTACAAGGCACACCGTTTGGGAGCGACAGCTTCTACACCGGGCTCGAGATCATGCCCGGGGTCCTGCCTTGCGACGAGATCAGCGCCACGGGCGTGAACACTGGCGCGGGTGATGACACGCAGCTGGTGGTCGCCATGGGGTTCGACTTCAACTTCTACGGCACGGCGTTTTCCGATGTGACGGTGTCGTCCAACGGCACGCTCAACTTCAACGACCCGTTCTCTCCCGGCCTGGGCAACTCGTGCTTCCCGAACGCGCTCGACCCCTACCTGATCGCGGTCTTCCACGACGACTTGGATCCGCCCGATGGTGTCAACGGTGGCGTCTGGACTCAGACGATCGGCCCCGTGGGCAACCAGCGCTTCGTCGTCCAGTGGGACACGCCACACTTCATCGGTGACGCCAACGACCTCATCCGCGTGCAAGTCATGTTGCACGAGGCTGGAAACATCGACGTTTGCTACGTCGACACCATCAACGGCGGAAACGCGGGCGACAATGGCGCCCAGGCCACCGCTGGTATTGGCTTGGACGGCGTGGACTCGGTGCAGTACTCCTGCAACACGCCCGATCTCGTCGACGGCCTGCAGCTGATGTACGTGCCGCTGTAGCTGACCGGCGGTGAGGTACGCGGTGAGTGTGTTGCTCGCCGTGAGGGCTTGCGGCCCGACGCCCCGCGCGTCGTGGTCGCATGAGCCCTAGCCCAGGCGTGCTCCACCACAGGTTCCGCCACAGAGGATCAACGACCGCACGGCAGGCAGCTGCACGCCTCGCCGCACGCCTGATTGGGCTGCGCTGCGCCGTTGCTACAAATCGTCGTGCACGCCTGCGCGGCGCACTGGATGTCGGCTCCGACGCAACTTTCGGCCGCCTCACACTTCAGCGTGCAGTGCCCACCGCCGCACAGCAGCGTCAGGTCTGCGCAGGCACCCGAGCCCGGGCAAACCGCCTCACAAGTGCCGTCAACGGAGCACGCCAGCTCCGACCCCACGCAGGTGTCTGCTCCCGAGCAAAGGAGCCGGCAGCTCCACCCCTCCGGGCAGACGAGTTCGGCTCCCGAACAGTCCCCATCGCCTTCACACTCGATGGAACAAGCACTGCCTGCGCATCCGCCTGTGCATTCAGCGGGGCAGTCGCGGCCGCCCGGCGGCGGCGGGACGTCGGCGCACTGCCCAGTGCAACCGGTCCGAACGAGGTCGCTGCAGTCGGGCTCGCATGCGAGTTCTCCCTCGCCAAGTCCGAGCGTGCGGCATGTGACGTCGTTGAGGTCGGTCCCGTCGCACGCCTCAGCCGCTTGTCGGATCCCATCGCCGCAGCGGGTGCACGACTTCATGTCGAGGGTGCAGTTGGCAGTGCAGGAGAGCTCGCCGGCGTCGAAGCCCAGCGAGTCGCAGCTCTCGCCACGCAGGCTCTCCCCGTCGCACACCTCATCGGGATCGAGCTCGCCGTTGCCGCACGCCGCGGCGATTCCGGACGAGGAGGTGTCGTCACTGGCGGCCACGGCCGCCGTGCTGTCTGCCGCTCCTGTTTCCGTGGCACCCTCCGTTCCCGCGGACACAGGGACCTCCACGATCTGCCCGCACCCGACGATGAAGAGCGATACGCCAGCAGCGACGACCGCGGCGCAGCGATGCAGGCGACGGAGCACAGTCCCAATCGTACCCGGCCGCACCGCCCGTTGTCACAAGAGTCGCTGCACTTGCGCCTGGGCTAGGGCTCGGCGAGCAGGAACACAGTATCCGCTTCACATTGGGGCCAGCGACGTCTGGCACTCACCGCAGGCCAAGCCCGGTTCGGACGCAAACTCGTCGCGAGGTCCTACAATGCACACCCACGTCTTGAAGGAGCACGTGCCAGCGTCGGTCGCGGGCCGTGGGCGAGGTCCACGACCCTCTACTCCGTGGCGGAGCAGAACCCGAACATCGCCGCCCAGCCGGGCTCCAGGTTGGCGTTGAATGGCTCGCCCGTGAACGTTGCCGTGCCATCCGCCTCGACATACAGGCAGCTCCACGCGGTGGTGATTGCGCCGTTGACCGGCAGATCAATTTCCCACTCGACAGGCGCGTCGGAAATGTTCGTGACGATGACGTCGTTGCACTCGCCCGTCGGCCACTGGCTGGCCTGCACAACCTCGACCTCGAGGTCGGGGTTGGCGGGCGGTGGCGGTTCGCCGGTATCGCCGTCGGCCCCATCGTCGTCGGCTCCGTCGTCGTCGGGGGGATCCGGCAGGGGCGGTGCCGCGTCGCCTTCGTGGCGGACGACAAAGCCGCGGCTAGACACCAACGCCGCCACGACACTGTCGAGCCTCCCGTCTGATTCGAGGAATCTCGCGGCCACTTGGTCTGCCATGCAGACAAGGCCGTCGTCTTGCGCCAACCCGCCGAGCGCATGGCGGGACCATTGCTCCGCGTAGCAATCGGTGACGGCATCAGAGTGCGCGAGCACTCCGGCCAGCTCCCCGGCCCCATCGAAATCGGAGTTCTCGATCCCGCTGACGTTGCCGCTCGCATCGATCTCATGGACACCGTCGGTGTCCTGCCAGCGGCCCACGGCGTCGTAGTGCTCGAAGCCAAAACCGATCGAGTCGATAAGGTTGTGGCACCCAGCGCACGCTGGATCTGCCGAGTGAATCGTGTAGCGCTCGCGGTTGGAGCTATCGGGATCGATCTCTGGGATGCCGTTGGCAACGCCGGGCGGGGGAGGCGGGAGTTCGTTGCACAGGAGGCGCTCACGGACCATGACGCCGCGATGGATCGGCGACGGCGTCGAGGGCAATGCGTGGGTCGCCATCAGCGCGCCTCGTGACAAGATCCCTGGATCACCGCTGAGCTCGACTTGCCGGAATCCGTCGGCGTCGGCGCTGCCAGCACCTGGCGCCTGGCCGTAGAAGTCGGCAAGGCCGTCCGTCCAGTACGACTGGTCTGTCTCCAGAAGATCGGCAAACGAGCCACCAGATACGAAGACGTTGGCGAACAGACGCTCGACCTCGCCCCGCATCGCGCTGCGGATCTCCGCAGTGAAGCCAGGGAACAAGTCCGCGTCCCGTTGGGCCTGCTCCAGCAGGCCAAGCCCCAGCCACGCGTTGGCGAATTCGAGCTGCGTCGAGACGGCAGCGTCGCTGTGGACGAGGCGGTCAGCTTGGGCGAGTCGCTCGTCCAGCTCGAGCAGCGCATCGCTGTCGGCGGCGGCGGCGAGCTCTGCGTCGGGCATCGTCCCGATGACGAGGTACGACAGTGCGCTGGCTATCTCGTGCGACGTCAAGTGCACGGTGCCGTCCTCCTGGGGCGTACCGAGCTCCGTCCGATACAGGAAATACGGGGACTGCAGCATCCCCGCGATGATCCAGCGCAGGCTCTCGGTGAACCCGTCTTCGGCCTCGAGCTCCGCGTACAAATCCGTGTAGCGCTGAACTTCGGTCGCCGTCAGCGGCCGTCGAAACAGCCGTCGCCCGAAGCTCTGCACAAATGCCTCAGCACACGCAGCCTCGCCGTCGGCCGGGTCGCACGGCAAGAACTCCCCCAAGTCGGCGACAAGTTCGTCGGCGACCGCCTCAGCCGCAACCCGATACTGATCGGCCAGGAGCCCAGAGACCGAGAGCGCCCCCGCATTGTTATCGTAGCCGTGCACTACGTTGTCGGCTGCCATCTCGACCGGCGGCGCGCTAGTACCGAAGAGCGTGCTCATCGTTGCGGCGTACTCGGCGTGCGACAATCGTCGAATGCGTCGACCGGGCAGGCGGTCGTCGCACAGGGCGTCCACGCCTTCGCTGCCGCCGTCTTCGCCCGAACCATCTCCGCCGTCGCTTCCGCCTGTCCCATTGCCGCCCGAGCCGCTATCGCGGCATCCGGGTGCCGCGAGTGCGCAGCAGGTCACCAAGCCGCAGATCCACCTTGTTGCGGTCATCGTTACACCAACCCCGGCAGTGGACCCTGGCCATGCGCCGGGTTCCCAAACGTGTCGTTGCTCAGACCCATCGCTTGGCAGACCGAAACGAGAAGCTGGTTGTGGGGTGCGCCCGCAAAGTCGATGTGCTGGCCGAGACTAAAGCAGTCTGTGGCACCCGCGATGACAAACGGGACGTCGAGGCACTCGTGCAAACGGCTGTCGCCGAGTTCCTTGGCCCACAGCACCAGCGTCGTGTCGAGCATCGTGCCCTCGCCATCGGGGTCGGGTAGCGCCTCGAGCTGGCCGAGGAGATACGCGAACTGCTCGGCGTACCAGCGCTCGCAGTCGATGAAGCGGCCAACCCCTGCGGTATCGGTGTCGCCGATGTGGGATAGCGAGTGATGTCCTTCGTTGACCCCGAGCCACGAGAACACAACCGGGCCCACGGTGTGCGACCACTGGATCGAAGCGACGCGGGTCATGTCGCACATCAGCGACATCACCAGCAGGTCCATTTGCGCCTGCCCCACGGCGGGGAAGTTGTCATTGGCGACCGGGTCCATCGTCAGCGGCGCTTCGGGTGCGTCGCAGTTGACCGCTTGCAGACCTTGCTCGACGGTGGCGAGCGCTGCCAAGTGGGCGTCGAGTTTGATCGCTTCCTCGGTACCGAGCTGGCCTCGGAGGGCAGACACTTCGTCGACGAGCAGATCAACGATCCTGCCCCGTCGGTCACGAAGCCTGGCCGCAGCCTCATCGCCGCCGACCACGTCAGCGAACATTCTGTCGTAGACGCTGGCCGGGCTGTCATCAGGGGTCACGAACTGCTCAGGCCCCGCGTAGCTCATGCGGGTCTGAATGCCGCCCCCCCATGGCGACGTGATGACCCCAAGCTCGAGTGATGGAAACTTGGTCGGGGATGCCAGCTCCGCTGCGACGTACTGGTCCAGCGATTTGCCCGCGGTCGCCGAGTTGGCGTCGCCCTGCCCAGTGAGCATGGCCGCCATGCCACCTTCGTGATTGGTGGCGCCGACGAAGTCGATGCCGCTGCAGACGATCATCCGCTCCCGGAAATCAACGAGTGGTTCCAGCACGCTGCCGGCCGGAAACGAATAGTCCGCGCCCGAACCATCGGGGCGCCAATGCGCGGGCACGGTGCCGTTGGGGCTGAAGAAGACGACCAGGCGCTCGGCCCCTGCCCCGGCCGCTCGGGCTCGCCTGGGTTTGCCACCCAACATGGGGAGGGCGGCCAACCCAGCGGCGGGGCCCGCACGAAGAAGGCCGCGTCGCTTCATCCGAGGGATGCGTGCGCTCATGCGTCACCAGTAGATGATTTTTTTGCTCGGCGAGTGGAGAGAAAAGTGCCCCGATTGGGCGGCTCCATCGACGAGCGATGCCAAGATGCACAGGGGCATTACGCTTTGGACGGCTGGCGGCACGGGCGCCGAAACCCAGGCCTCGCGCTCGCAACCAAACGCAACGTTCCCGCTGGGCTTCCCTCGCGACAGCGCCCGAGCACCCCGTCGAGACATGAAGGCTCGCGCCCTTACCCTGCCGAGAACCGCCGCAGACCACCTGGATTGACGGATCGGTGCCGCCCGGCCCATACACCGGTGTCGATGGTCTGGTTACTGCCGTTTGTCCCCGTGTTTGTTGCGACGCCGCCCGCCTTGGCGCCGGACTTGCCCCCGCCCCTACCCATCGTGGGTGGCACGGAAGCCGCCGAGTGTCAGTTCCCCGCCACCGTGGTGGTCATCGAGGGCGACGAGACGCCGACCATGTGCTCGGGCACGTTGATCCACCCGCAAGTGGTCCTCACGGCCGGCCACTGCATCATCGACGATCGTCCCATCGTGGGGCTCGGATTTGGCGAAACCGGGCTCCTCGACGCGATGCCCGACCGCATCGTTGAGCCGCTCGACTGTGTACGCCATCCCGGCTACGAGGCGCGCGGCTATCCCGATCTCGGCTACTGCACGTTGACGGAGGCCGTGCACGACGTTCCGATCACGCCGTTGTTGGCAGGATGCGAGGTCGAGATGCTCGAGGACGGCCTGCCCGTCACCATCGTCGGATTTGGCGCGACGTACGGCTACGTCAGCGACAAGACGGGCGAGATCGAAGCGGAGGGCGCGGGTCTCAAGCGCTTCATCGATCAAGAGATTCACGAGATCCAGGAGGCTGGCGGTTGGGTCGGCGTCAGCGCTGGCGAGCCCGCAGCATCCGCGTGTTTTGGCGACTCGGGAGGCACCCCCTACGTGCAACTCCCCGACGGATCGTGGCGCGTGTTTGGGGCCGCGTCACAGCTGTTCGATCCGGGCGTGCGCGGTCAGCCACGCCCCGCAGACAACGTGTGTGGTAGCGGAGCAAGCTACGCGGTCGCGAGCTGGGAAATCGAGTGGTACGAGTCGTCGACCGGCTTCGACCTCACCCCGTGCTGGGACGACTCCGGCGAGTGGAGCCCAGGGCCGGACTGTGGCGAGGCCCCCATGTCGCCGCATGTGGCCGCGGGAACCTGGGAGACGGGTTGTGCAGGGGGGCCCTCGATCGCGCCGAGCGACAGCTGCTCCGAAGTCGGAGGCACGGGCACGGGGGACTCTGGTTCCGATGATTCGGGCGTCGACGAGGACTCGAGCTCGGGCGACACCGGAGTGGCGGACACAGGAAGTGTGGACGGCACGACGGGCTCTGCCAGCGGAGCCGACACGAGCGGCGGCTTGGGGTCGACGTCGGGTGCGCCCGTGGGCGGCAGTGACACCGGCCAGGCCCGGGGCACAGGAAGCGACGGTGCCGCGGCCGATGACGAAGACAGCTCGGGCTGCGGATGCCATGCGACGCGGAGCACTCCATTGGGCTGGTTGCTTGTGTTGCTGGGCCTGCCCTGGGCTCGGCGGCGGTCCCCGTCGGGGTGAGCCGCTGACGGGAGCCTCGGTCGAAAACATCCGAATTCGGGCACGTAGAGACAATCTCTGGCCTTTGGTAATTGATTGTAGGACAATCGCCTCATTGCATACCGATGAACGGTCCCGCCACGACGGACGGTCCGCTGGAGTCCGATGCGGCGCAGGCGCTTGAGGGCCTGCACGACGATGTCGACTTCGCTCGCACCCAAGCTTCGGTATTGCAGCGTATCTTCGGGGGTCCGCGCGAGCCCACCCGGGTCGGCCGATTCGACATTCTTGGGTCCGTAGGCGATGGCGCCATGGGCCGGGTTTACACGGCGTACGACCCCGAGCTCGACCGAACGGTTGCTCTCAAGCTCATCCGTCACGCTGGGCTGGACAAGACCGACGCGCTCCAGCGGCAGGAGCGTCTGGTCCGTGAAGCCAAGGCCCTCGCACAGCTGTCCCACGCCAATGTGATCTCGGTGCACGAGGTCGGACAATGGAAGGGTGATGCCTTCATCGTCATGGCCTATGTGCCGGGTCCCAACCTGCGTCAATGGATCGCCGCACGCTGTCCGAGTACCGCCGAGCGCCTCGCGATGCTCATCTCAGCCGGGCGCGGGCTGGCTGCGGCACACCAAGCCAAGCTGATTCATCGCGACATCAAGCCTGAGAATATCGTCGTCGCAGGACCCGGGCACGCCGTCGTTCTCGACTTTGGCGTCGCGGTGGCCGCCGACGGACCGGCAACCACGACGCTGTCCGACCTCGGCGAGGGCCCAGACGCCGATGTGCCGGAGGCAAGGCTCACGCAAACTGGCGCCGCGGTCGGGACGCCAGCGTACATGGCACCCGAGCACCAGCGCCTCGGCATCGCAGACGAGCGCAGCGACCAGTACTCGTTTTGCCTCACCCTGTACGAGGCCATCACCGGAGATCGTCCTACCGTCACACCATCGGGGGCGTGCACCACGACCTGGCCCAGGTCGGGCGCGCAGCTGGGCCGCGCGCGACAAGAAGCGGTCGAGCGAGGACTCGCACGCGACCCGAACGACCGTTGGCCGAGCGTGGCAGCCTTGCTCGACGCGTTGGAGCATGACCGCAGGCACACCAAGAAGAGAGCCTTCGCCGCCGGGCTCGTGCTCACCGGACTTGCGGGCATCTACCTCGCGCAGCGCCCCACAGCCTTGCTCCCATGCGATGCAGGCGAATCGGTGACCGCTGTGTGGAACGACGAGCGAGCCGCCGCGGTCCAAGACAATCTCGCGGGGCTCGATGTGCCCTACGCGGAGCACGTCTCGCAGAGAGTCGTCGATGGGCTCGGCACCTGGAGCGAGCACTGGAAGCAGGAGCGCGTGCGCGCCTGTGAAGACCGCAGGGCTCAGCTGTCGAGCGTTGTGATGCACGACAAATGGGTGCGCTGCCTCGATCGTCGCGCCAAAGAAGTCGACGCTCTCGTCACCGCATGGACACAGTCTCAGACGGACCCCAAGGTGCTCACCCACGCATTGGCGGCCGTTCGCACGCTCAAGTCACCCGAGCTGTGCGGAGACAGCAGCTGGATGGCGGCCGACGTCGAGCCTCCCCCAACCGCAGCACACGCGGCGCAGGTCGAGCAGCTGCGCGAACGCTTGGACACCGCGGCCGCGTCGATGGCCTCCGGCCGCTTTGACGAGGCGCTCGGGCAGGCTCGAGCGGTCGCCGCGGAGGCTCGCCCACTCGACTACGCACCGTTGCTTGCAGAGGCCCTATTCTTGCTCGGGCGGGCGCATGGCCTCGCCGGTGACTGGAGCGCTGGAGAAGCGCCGCTGCTTGAAGCGCACCTGGGTGCCGTAGCTTCGAGCCACGACCAACTCGCCCCAGAGATTGCCACCGAGCTGGTGTTCTTTGTTGGCTACTACGGCGGGCGAGCCGACGAGGGGCTCGCTTGGGCGCGAACCGCTGCTTCGGAGGCCCAGCGCCTCGACGGCACCTGGCCAGGAGGCGCGCGCCTGCTGAGGAATCGAGCGGTCGTACACAACCGCCGAGGGGAGTTCGCGCTGGCGATCGAGCTCCTCGACAAAGCAATTGCGCTCAACCCAGCAGGCCGAGCCAACTACGATCTCAACCGGGGCCATGCCTTCAGCGACCTGGGTCGCTATGAGGACGCGCGGTCGGCCTATGAAAGCGCCCTCGCCGTGACCCGCAAAGATCTCGGCGATGCGCACCCGAATGTAGGCCGCCACTTGCACAGCCTCGGGGGCCTCTTCGACTCCAAGGGCGACTTCGAGGAAGCCGCGAACTACTTCCGCTTGGCCGTCGACAACCGAGAACTGTCGCTAGGACCCGACCACCCCAACACCGCGCAGAGTCGACTCATGTTGGGGGCAGCCCACTACCAGCTTGGCAACACGGAGATGGCCCTTGACCTGCAGCGCGACGCGATGCGATCGGTCTCTCGCAACCTCGGTGCGGCTCATCCCCAGGTGGCCCCCTTCCACAGCAACCTGGGCAACACGCTAAGTGCGTTGGGGCGGTTCGAAGAAGCCGAGCGGCACCATCGTCAAGCGCTTGCCATCATGGTGAAAGAAAAGGGCGAGGACAACCCGAGCCTGGCCATCGCGTACAACAATCTTGGGTCGGTCGCGATGTCGCGGGAGGATTTCTCGGGCGCAGTCGAGCACTTCACGCGTGGATTGGTCCTTCGCGAAAAGGCCTTCGGCCTCGACAACCCGCGCTTGGTGTTCTCGCTATCGGGTTTGGGCCGGAGCGAGCGCGAACTCGGCCACCTCGCGCGTGCTGCCGAGCACTATGCGCGCATCATCCAGTTGTTGGGTGGGGGCGCATTGCACCCGACCCGGCTGGCCAAAGCCCACCTTGGCCTCGCCGAAATCGCGTGGGCCGAGGGCCGCCATGCCCAGGCCCGCAAGCACGCGCAAGACGCAGGAGCCGCAGACTCGACGGATGCCCAAGCGCGCGCCAAGGCATGGCTCGACGCGCACCCCGATAGCGGGGGCTAGTTCGCGCGCGACTGATACCCTCCGTGGGTGGCAACGGACCGCGAGCTCCTAAAGGCGTGGCGTGAGGGCCACGCCGTCTCCGGGGATACCTTGGTCCGCAAGCACTTCGGCGCGGTGTATCGGTTCTTCCGAAACAAGGTGAGCGGCGACCTCGACGACCTCGTCCAAGACACCTTCACCGCGTGTGCCTCGGCCCGGGACAATATCCGCGAAGAGGGGAGCTTTCGGCCTTACCTCTTCGCGATCGCGCGGAACGTACTCAAGGCCCACTACAGACGGGTGCACAAACAGCGCGAGAACTTCGATCCGCTCGAGAGTTCAGCCGTCGACCTTGGTCTGACGCCCACCCAGCAGATCGCCGCCCGGCAGGAGCATCGCCTGCTCCTCAATGCGCTGCGCTCGATCACCCTCGACGACCAAGTCGCCCTCGAGCTCGTCTACTGGGAGCGCCTGACCGGCAAGGAGGTCGGCTTGGTGCTCGGCGTTCCCGAGGGCACGGCCCGCAGCAGACTTCGCGCCGCCCGCCAATCGCTGGAGGCCAAGATCAGCGAGCTCGGCCGCTCCCGCGAAGTGGTCGCTTCCACTCTGGACAACCTCCAGCGCTGGTCAGAATCCGTCCGCAACTACCTCGCCGATGAGCCGCCCTTCGTCGCGGAGTGAACTCCCCGTGTCCCATCGTCTACTCGCCGTCCGTCAGCGCCTTGGTCGGTGCAGCTTCGCCCAGCAAGGCCGCGATTTGATCACCGAGGCCTTCTAGGCGCCGCTGCGTTGCCGCGATGCGGGCATCGTGCAGCCGGCGGATCACGGCATACGTGATCGCGGGCACTGCGGCGCCCAGAACAAAGCCAAGAGGTTCCAACCCTGCGTTGGCGGCGGCGACGAGGGTCGCGGCGCCCGCCATAAGAGACATGATCGACCCCGCGCCGAGTTGCCCGCGGGTCGTGTTGTGGAAGCGCTCCTCCACGGCGACGGCGACATGCTCACGGTCTTGGCTGATCGAAACGCTGACGTGGCGTCCGAACCAGCTGAGGCCGTGCTCGTCGAGCTCGGACTCACCCACGATGCCGATGCTGCGGTTGACGAGCTTGGTGACGCGCTCGAGCAGCGAAGTGTCAAGCTTCCCCGCGACCGCACGTTGAACCACCACGTACTGCTGCAGGCCGAGCAGGCGAGCATCGGTCTTGTGCTGCGCCTCGAGTTCAGCCAACGCGACGTCGACCTCGGCGACGTCCAGCCCAACCTCGCTCACCACGGCCCGCAGCTCCTCTCGGGTCAGTCCTTGTCCCGGGCTGGGCGCCGTGGACCGTTGCGCGACCTTGCCCACGACCAACGCGGCTTCTTCTCGCGAGTATCGTCGCTCGTCGTCGCTCATCTGCCGGAGGCCAAGACCCGACACTACAGGTCTTATTCCCAGATCGGCCAGATCTTGCTGGATGCCAACGCCGAAGATCGGGGGGCCAGGAGTCCGCTGCCGTCGCGGGATGACTCCGTGGTACGGTGCTTGGGGATGAAGGGGCGCATCGTAGCGGCTGCCGTCGGTCTGGCCGCAGGTTGGGCCACCGCCTGTGGCACACCGAGTGCCTTTGCGTGCACCGATGACGCGGGCTGCGTACTAGGCACCCAGGACGGGGTCTGCCACACCGATGGCCACTGCGTCTACCCGGACACCCAGTGCGAGTCTGGTTTCGCGTATCCCGTGGGCGCGTCCGACGTTGGTGGAGAATGCGCAACGGATGTATCCGCGCCAGCGACAGGGACGAGCGCTGGGCCGTCGGCGACATCGAACGACGCTGGCGCGGACGCTGGCGACACACCATCGGCGGACGATGGTGATACGACCGTCGGAGTGAGCGGAGCCGACACGGGTTCCTCGTCGACCGGCGACACCGCGGCCAGTTCGTCCGGCGATGAAGCGAGCACGACCGACGCGAGCGGCAGCTCCAGCGACGGACCACCGCCCGCCTGCATCGACGACGTGGGCAACGACTTCGCCGATGCGATGGTCATCGCGGGTTGTGCCACTGAGTTCAGCGGCACGATCGTCGACGACACCGACATCGACGTATTTTCCTTCGACATTTGCGCGCCTGCACCATTTGAGGCAGAGGTCACAACTCGCGACCTCATCGTCTGTATCTTTGCCGATTGTGGTGACGATTCGAGCAATGTGGACTGCGGGACCGATGACGAGTTCAGCATCCTGGGTCTCGATGGTTGCTGTGACACGGGGAGCGTCACCGCGTCGATCTGGTGTCAGGGCTTTGAAGATGTCCACCCCATCGTCACCGTCACCGGTGCCGATGACGCTGGCGAGTGCACCGAATACGATCTCGTGTTCGGGCTAGACTAAACCTCTTTCGTGACATCAGAGCGGATCGCCTCGGCGACCTCTGCGTGCCCGTCACTCGCCGTCGAAGAACTCGACTTCGCCGACCTGCATCGAGGGGGCTCCCGCGTCGCGCGTCGATTCCATGACCAGGCGGTAGGACGTGTAGACGGCTTCGTTGACGACGCTGACCATCGCACCTTGCGTAAGTCGCCCGAGGGGCACCTCGGCGGCGGTGAACGTGCCGGAGGCTATCAACATCCAGTTCTCGTCTGACCCCGTACCGTGGGCCACGCTGGTGATGGGATCGTCTGTGCCGTACAGCGCCCAGTCCTGCGGGTCTCGACCACTGGCATCGTTGGCAGTGGTCACCCTGAGTGCCCGCACGGGCATCCCCGCGCCCGGACCTGTCGGCGTCACGACGAATCCAGAGTTGGCCTGGCCCGTGTTGAGGTACTTGAGCGACGCCGTGCCGTCGATGGTGTTCACGACCGTCTCCGGGGGTGGCGACGAGCTGCTGCCGTTCACCTCATGGGTGGCGAGCGTATTGCCGGATTCCTCGGCGCTGAGTAACGGCACCGCCGCGGGGTCGAACAGCTGCATATCGCCGAGCTGAAAGTAGTTGCCCGCCGAGCGAACGGTAGGGAACACCACGCGGTACGAGGTGTATGCCGCGGCGTTGGTGAAGTCGACAACGCCGCCCGCCGTCAGGCGCGCCAGGGGTAGGTCGACGACGCCGGAGTCGAGAAGGACCCAGACTTCTCCCCCCGTCGCGTCGCTATGATCTGTGCTTTGGATCGCGTCGTTCGTCCCGTAGATCTCCCACGAGGCGGGATCACGGCCCGTCGAGTCGTTCGCGGTGGTCAGCTGGAAGCTGTCGGCAATACTTGCCCCCTGTACGAGGGTCACGATGAAGCCACTGCCAGCGCCGCCGAAGTTGAGGTACTTGGTGGCGGCGACATCGTCCACGACGAACTCGGGTCCCTCACCCGCGTGCGAGAAGCTGTCGCCGTCGAGATCAAACGGGATGATCGGGTCGCTGGGTGACAGGATCGTACTGATGCACGCGCTCGCGTCGTACGCGCTGCAATCAACTGCACACGCCAGAGTCCCGCCGTAGAACCCCTCCGAGACACAGGTTTCACCGCCGACGTCGGTGCCGTCGCACAGGTCGCTACCATCGATCGCGTCATCGCCACAGGTGTCATTGCCCGTGCTGCTCGACCCGCCGTCCGTGTCACTCGAAGAGCCGCTACTCGAGCCGTCGCTCGAAGAGCCGCTACTCGAGCCACCGCTCGAAGTGCCACCACTCGAGCCGCCGCTCGACGAGCCACCACTCGAGTCGCCGCTGGACGCCCCAGTCGAAGACCCGCCGCTGTGCGTAGTGCCTCCAAACGTCGTCGGTTGGGTCTCGCTGGGAGTGGAGCCCACGGTTCCGTCGGTACCCGTGCTGTCCTGACCGCCGCCCGTCGTATCGTCCGCGCAGCCCGGCCCCGCGAGAGCAAGGGCTAGCCAAGCGTTGTGAACGTACTTCGGGAGAAGATGGGTGCTGCGGCTCATCGTCAGTCACGCTGCCATCCGCCCTGACACCCAACAACGCTGCGAGCTGTGTGTCCTCCCCAGCCCCGCAGCGCGGCGCGTACGAAGGGAGACGAACTATTACCGAAAGGTTACGCGCCGATTCGAAGCAGCCCGAGCCCACCACGTTTGGCGTCGGCAACGCCAGCGCGATGAGTCTCGTAACCTCCCGACACGTCGACGCATCCCATCGGAGATGGAGCAGGATTCCTACATGCGGGCCTGGGCTACGCGTCTGCTCGCGGCTCTGGCGGTCACCGCGACACCGTGGGGGCACAATGCCGCCGCCGCTCCCGGGGCCCTCTCGAAGGTCGAAGAAGGCCACCCAGGCCATCACCACGCCGCGTTCCCGAACCTTGTCGGACTGCGCGTGGGCTTCGTGTCCCTCGTGGAATCCCCACAAGGGGGTGCTGAGTACTCACCGGGCGTGCTTGTCGGCGTCTCCTACGAGCGAACCCTGGTCCACGAATGGCTCGAGTTGGAGCTCACAGCGCCAGTCGCCGTCGCGTTCGCGGAGGAGCGGGTCGTGGCGCTCCCGATCGATCTCCACTTCAAGAAGCCTTTTCATCCCTCGCCGCACGTGAGCCCCTACTTGGCGGCCGGCCCCGCCTTCGATGTGCAGCTCAGGCCCCAAGCCGCTGTCCTTTTCGGGGCCTCTGTCGCCATCGGGACCTACGTGTGGCCGACCCGTCGGGTCGGGATCGACATCGAGGTCGACTACAACGTCGTTGCGGAACGGGGAAAGGCGGTCCATGAGTTTGTGGTCGCCGCCGGTCCCGTAGTCCGCTTCTGACTCACGCTGGTTCGCACTAGCCTCGCTGGCGCGGTTGCGTTTAGGCTCCGGGCGTGGCGCCACGGGGCAGCGGCTCGAACGCGACGGGTGATGCGGTGGCAGAGCTCGCCGACCGCGACAGTTTCGCGGCCGTCGTGCGCCGCGAGATCGCGCCGCTCCTGGCGACGGCGCGCCGCCTGGCAGACTCCGAGGCCGACGCCAAGGATTGCGTTCAGGAGGCCTTCCTCCGCGCATACCGGAGCCGTCATCAGTTCGAGGGCAAGTCCAAGATCTCGACCTGGCTTCATCGCATCGTCGTCAACGTCGCCCTCGAGCGCGTCCGCAAGAAGAGCCAACGACCCGAGGAGTCCCTCGACGGTCTGCAACCAACCTTCGACAGTCGCGACTGCCGAATCGAGCCACGCCGCCCTCCCCCTCCCGAGGCGCACACTCTGCTAGAACGTTCCGAGACGCGGGCGGCCGTGCGCGACGCCATCGCGCATCTGCCGGAGCAGTACCGACGGGTCGTCATCATGCGTGACATCGAGGGAAGAACGACCGCCGAGACCGCCGCGGACCTCGGACTCACCGAGAACGCGACCAAGGTTCGGCTCCACCGCGCCCGTGCGGCGCTCAAGCGCCTTCTCGAGCCCTCCATGGGCGTCATCCGCACCGAGGGGGACGACCGATGATGACCTGCAAAGACGTCGAGCGTTTTCTCGACGACTACCTCGCGGAGTCACTGCCGTGGGGCACTCGGCTCAAGTTCGAGCTCCACGTGCGCATGTGCCGGGATTGTGGCCCGTACATCGCACGCTACCGAAGGGCCATCGAGCTCGGTCAAAAGCTGCTCGGCGAGCAGGAAGATGCCCCCGCCACGGACGCGGTTCCCGACGCGCTGGTCGACGTGATCCTCAAGTCGTTGGACGACGACTGACCGGGGCCGGCGAAGCACGCGCTCCCTCCCACAACCCCGAACGACGGCCGAATCGCCGCGACCTGTAACCTATGGGTGCGGGTCTGCATCTCACCGCAGACACTTGTCTACGGAATCGCTTCATCCTGCGCTCCTCCTGATCTCGGAGGTCATCGATCTCATTGGGATCGCGATTGTGCTGCTCGGGGCCGTCAAGTTCCTGGTGATGTACGTCGGGATTGAAGCTCGGCGACTGGGAGGCCGCGAGTGCACCGAGCAGATCCAAACGGCGCGCCGGGCTCTGGGCGGGTACATCCTCGTCGCGCTCGAGTTCATGATCGTGTCCGACGTGATCGCCTCGGTGCTGAGCCGTTCACTGGACTCTCTCGCGAGCCTGGGCGCCATCGTCGTACTTCGCACGGCCATGGGCTTTTTCTTGGAGCGTGAACTCGACGAGAAGCCGGCCCCACCCCAACCCAGCCACGCCCCCCCACGGAGATCAACATGACACCAGCCGCCCAACGACCCGTCAAAGTAGCCACCTGGTCGCAACTTCAGGACCGCGATCCCACTTACGCCATCGTCGGCGATGTCGACCTCGTCGTCGTCCGCTACGACGACCGGGTCTCGGTCCTGTACGGGCGATGCCTTCACCGAGGCGCCCTGATGGCCGATGCCACAGTCCGCGGAGAGAACATCGTCTGCGGCCTGCACGGATGGGACTACCGACTGCAGACCGGCGTCAGTGCGTACGCCAACGACGAGGTGCTGCACCCATTCACGGCCTGGGTCGACGACGACTCCGTGTTCGTCGACGAGCTCGAAGTGCTCGCTTGGCAGGCGGAGCATCCTCAGCCCTACGATCGCAGCGCCTACCTCGGCCTGTACGACGACCCCCACGGCGCCCCAGAGGAGCCCTACAACAAGCGAACCCGCCAACTCGCGGTCCTGGGACCGGAGCGAGCGGGCCACCACGGCCCTGTCTCGTCGATGGGAGTTCCCCTGACGGAGCTGCCCCGCTGGGATTCCATACAGGTCCTGACGGCGCAGCTCGACCGAAAACCAAAGCTCGACGAGGATCCCATTGGAACCGAGCTCATCATCGGGCCGAACGCGGACAGACCGCTCCACCTGAAGATCCCCATCTTCGTGAGCGACATGAGCTTTGGCGCGCTGTCCGAAGAGGCCAAAGTCGCACTCGCCCAAGGTGCTCAAGCGGCGGGGACCGGCATCTGTTCGGGCGAAGGCGGAATGCTGCCCGAGGAGCAAGCCGCCAACTCTCGGTACTTCTATGAGCTTGCCTCCGCGAAGTTCGGATGGAGCTTGGACAAGGTCAAGCGCGTGCAAGCGTTCCACTTCAAGGGCGGTCAGGGGGCAAAGACCGGCACGGGCGGGCACCTGCCCGGCACCAAGGTCATGGGCAAGATCGCCGACGTGCGCGGCCTGCCCCCAGGAACGCCCGCGGTCAGTCCTGCCACGTTCAGCGACCTGAACACCCCCGACGACTTCAAACGGGTGGCCGACGAAGTGCGCGAGGCCTCGGGGGGCATCCCGATCGGGTTCAAGCTCAGCGCGCAGCACATCGAGGCGGATATCGACTTCGCGGTCAAGGCCAGCGCCGACTACATCATCCTCGACGGTCGCGGCGGGGGGACGGGTGCAGCGCCCGAGGTGTTCAAGAACAACATCTCCGTGCCGACGGTCGTCGCGCTGGCGCGGGCACGGCGGCACTTGGACACACTCGACCGAGGCATCACGCTGATCATTACTGGCGGGCTCCGGACCGAGTCGGACTTCGCCAAAGCGCTTGCCTTGGGGGCCGATGGGATTGCCGTCTCCAACGCGGCAATGCAGGCCATTGGCTGCCTCGGAATGCGTGCCTGCCACACCAACAACTGCCCGGTCGGCATTGCCACCCAGCAGTCTCACCTGCGGAGGCGGCTGGAGATCGACAAGTCTGCCAAGCTGCTCGCCAACTTCTTCGCGACCACCGTGGGGCTGATGAAGGTGCTGGCGCGCGCCTGCGGCCACAACCACCTCAATGAGTTCCGCCGCGAAGACCTCACGACCTACGACCGCGACCTCGCCTACCTGACCGGTGTTCCCTACGCTGGCGTCGTTCCGCTGTAAGGGTGCCGATGTCCGAGATCGCCCTCATCCCCATCGGAATGCTGCCCGGCATTGGCCTGCTGATCCTGTCGACGTCAACGCGATACTGGACGGTCGTCTCCGACTTGCTGGGCATGGGGGCGCTGCAAAACGCCGCGGCGGGGCTCGAGATGCGCCGCGCCACGCTGTTTCGCGACGCGTTGGTCAGCCTCTACGTCGGGGTCGCACTCGCCGCCGCCTCAGCCCTCGCCGGAAGCGTGCTTGGGTTCATCGACGGCAAGCCCGGCCGAGGGCTGGCTGCGGTGGGTGCTGCACTCGCGATCGGCTGCGTGGTCTTCGCCAGCGTCCAACTCATCCGAGAGTCGCTACTCTCCCTCCGCATCGTCGCGTTGCATCACGGGCGGCAACAAAACAACGCACTCGCCCAAGCGCTTCGACGCAGCCAACGCAGCCCCCCTCCCCAACCCGACGACACGCAGGATTGACCATGTGGACCACACTCGCACTCGAACCAGCCATGCTCTCCCAAGCCCGGCTCGTGACGCACTGGGCGTCACAGCTGGTCTCCGCCGCGGGCACGAGCCTGCTTCCGGCCGCGGCTGATTTCAGCCACACCAACCTCGGGTGGGAACACGGGAGCTCGGCCCTCACAGGGCGCGCGCTCGACCCCGACGCCGAGCTGCCGACGCGGGTAGGACTCTCAATCACCACGCTGACCCTGGTGGTCCTCCGTGGTTCCGAGGTGGTCGAGGAACTCAGCCTCGACGGGCGCACTTTGGAGGAGGGGCGGACATGGCTCGCCAAGACACTCGGGAAGGTCCTCGGCCGAGACATCGGCGCGCTCGAGCTGCCGAGCCACGACATGCCTGACCACCCCGTGGCGAAGGGGCAACCATTCGAGGTCGCGTGGCAGGGCAAAGGCCTCGCGGAGCTGCAGCGCTGGATATCCAACGCTCACGGGATCCTCGAGCGCTTCGTACGTGGCGACAAGACGGCGACTGAGGTCCGGCTGTGGCCCCACCACTTCGACATGGCCTCGCTGATGACCCTCGTCGCGCACGAGGACGCCGAGCAAGCCAAGTCGGTCAACGCCGGCTACAGCTTCGGCGACGGCAGCTATGACCAACCCTACGCCTACGTCAGCCCCTGGTCTGCGCCCACCAGCCGTGGCGAAGCGCCGCCGCTGACTCACGGGCAATGGCACACCGAGGGGTTCTTCGCAGCGGTCTTCACCGCGGACGACCTGCTCAGTGGTGGCGCGCAGGGCCAGGCGCAACGCGCCGAGAGTTTCTTCGTTCAAGCCAACAATCTGTCGCGCACGATGCTGGGGTTGCCCTCTGCACCCCGACGAAGCGCGAAGCTGGTCTGGTACAAGGCCGCGGAGTCCGATGAGCTCGGCGATGGTCGGGTCAAGAGCGTCACCGCTGGGCACCGCGGCGTGTGCCTGACTCGGCACGAGGGCTGCTACGGCGCGTTGACGAACAAGTGCCCGCACCAGGGCGGCCCCCTCGGCGAAGGCTCCATCGAGAACGGCTGGCTTCGGTGCCCCTGGCACGGCTGGGACTTTCATCCGCGCACGGGCCAGTCGCCCGCGGGCTTGGATGATGCCCTCGAGACGTTCCCAGTGGAGGTACGGCCCGACGGCGTCTACGTGGGTGTCGAGGCCGAGGACCCACACGAACGCGACGCTTCGGATGTCATGGCGGAGACCATGACCAACTGGGGTGTCCGCTGGGTGTTCGGAATGGTCGGGCATTCCAACCTCGGTCTCGCAGACGCGCTCCGACGTCGCACAGAGGCGGGCGCCTTGGGCTACATCGGGGTTCGCCACGAGGGCGCCGCGTCGTTCGCGGTGTCCGCGTACGGCAAGCTCACCGGTCGCCCCGCGGCCTGTCTGGCGATCGCAGGGCCGGGCGCGACAAACCTGCTCACGGGGTTGTGGGACGCCAATGTGGATCGAGCCCCCGCGCTGGCCCTCACCGGTCAGGTTCAGACCCAGGTGCTCGGACGCGGCGCCTTTCAGGAGATCGATCTCAAGGCGGCGTTCGGAAGCGTCGCCCATTTCTCGGCGCAGGTCCAGCACGGGAGCAACTTCGCCGAGCTGATGAACCTCGCGTGCAAGAACGCCATCTTGGGTCGCGGCGTCTCTCATCTGATCTACCCGGACGAAATCCAGACCGCCCCCGCGCCCGGCGTGGACGCGGGATCGCCCGAGGGGCGCATGCCAAACCTGAAAACAGCGCCAGCGGAGCAATCGCTGCAGGATGCCCAAGCTGCGCTGGCCGGCGCCAAGCGACCGGCGATCATCGTTGGCCACGGGGCGCGCTTTTCCATGGACGCGATCGCGAAGTTCGCCGATGAGTTCGGCATCCCAGTCATCACCACGTTCAAAGCCAAGGGTCAGATCTCCGATCACCACCCCCTGGGCTGCGGCGTACTCGGCCGCAGCGGCACCCCGGTCGCAAGCTGGTTCATGAACGAGGCGGACGTGTTGCTTGTCCTCGGATCGAGCTTCAGCAACCACACGGGCATCACCGACTACAAGACCATCATTCAGGTCGACTTCGAGCCCGAAGCGCTGGGGCGGCGACACTCGGTCACCGTCCCGGTCCTCGGGGAGATAGGCATCACCGTCGACGCGCTGCGCGACCGCTTGGTCGCCGCCAAGCCGAAGTTTGTCGATCAGCGGCGTGATGTCGCCGAGCGCTGGGCCATCTGGCGCGACGAGAAAAAGCGGCGATTGGCCGACGACATGGACCGTGGGGTGAACAGCGCGGCGATCTTCGACTCACTGGGTCGCAAGGCCGACGACGACGCCATCATCGCGGTCGACGTTGGAAACAACACCTACTCGTTCGGTCGCTACTTCGAATCCAAGCAGCACTCGATCTTGATGTCGGGCTACCTGGGCTCGATTGGATTTGCGCTGCCGGCCGCGATGGGTGCCTGGGCCGCCACGCAGGAGGAGCAATCGCGTTTTGCCGGCCGGCAGGTCATCTCGGTGTCCGGGGACGGCGGGCTCGGCCAGTATCTCGCCGACTTCACGACGTTGGTGAAGTACAAGATGAACGTGACCCACGTCCTGCTTCACAACGGCGAGCTGGGTAAGATCAGCAAAGAGCAGCGCGTGGGGGGATGGGACGTTTGGGAGACCTCCCTGCACAACCCCGGGTTCGCGCAGTACGCCGAGCTGTGCGGGGGGCTTGGCATCCGCGTGAACACGCCCGCCGAGCTCGACGCGGCGCTCGACAAGGCGCTCGCGCACGATGGTCCCGCGCTGGTCGAGATCATGTCGGACGCGCTGCTGTTCTAACCCGCTGCCGTACCGAGGCCGCGCGATCGCTCATCGACGGCGGCGTCGGCGTCCGGCGAGCACGACGACGAGCAACGCCCAGGTCGGCGCCCGATTCCGATGCGAGCACCCGCAGCCGTCTGAGCCCTCGCTGGCCCGCTATTCCCCGAGGCGCCGACGCCTTCAAGGTCGGTGATGCCGGGCTCGCCCGGAGCCTCGAACGCGACCTCGAGGAGAAACTCATCGACTGCAGTGACGAGGTACTCGGAGTCCGGCACGTCGTCTCGGATGATGATCGCCTGGGCCTCGGGAACGACCGAGGCGATCAGAGCCGCAACCGCGAACGCAGATCCCAACGGCAGCGGCAGCCTGGTCCAGCACAATCGCGCATCCATCACGCGAACAGTCTAGACCAGCCATTCGCCCTCGGCCCACGCAGGTTGCGTGGGTCGGCGCGCCTACGCAGTCGCGGCCTGTGTCGGTTCCAGCCGCGCCAAGCTC
>Ga0316189_10000073_pt1 | contig 84570 bp, 73 predicted proteins | sample LowCovwburrow_MG_FD_204930 | JGI IMG/M metagenome (GOLD analysis project Ga0316189, IMG submission 204930) | Coastal sediment microbial communities from Maine, United States - Lowes Cove worm burrow | ecosystem: Environmental > Aquatic > Marine > Coastal > Sediment | place: USA: Maine...
GCGGGGGAGTCGCTGAGACGGTGGGTACCGGTCGACCTAGATGATCAGAGCCGCGTGCTGCTGCGGCGCCTGTACTCTGCAGGAGTGGCGTTCGTCGGTGCCGCGCTGGTCGGTGCTGTCGGCTACTTCCAGATCGGCGACGGGCAGTGGTCCTTCGCGGACTGCCTGTACATGTCCGTGATCACACTGTCGACGGTGGGGTTCGCTGAGACGCTGACCGGTATGCACGGGGTGCCGGGGGCGAGGGTCTGGACCGTCGTGCTCATCCTGCTGGGCAGCGGCACCTTGCTCTACTTTGCCTCTACGCTCACCGCGTTCATCGTGGAGGGCGATCTTCGGGGCGCGATCCGGAGACGAACGATGAACAGACACCTAGAGAGAGCCAACGACCACGTCATCGTCTGCGGTGTGGGCGCCACCGGGCTCCACGTGGCCTCCGAGCTGTCGATCACCGACACCCAGTTCGTGGTCATCGATACCAATCTGGAGCGCATCGAGCGCCTCGCCGAAGGGCTCGGGACCAACGAGCTGCTGTATGTCCACGGCGATGCGACCGAGGACCACGTGCTCGAGAGGGCGGGGATTCGGCGCGCCTCGGGGCTGATCGCCGCCCTGCACGAGGACCGCGACAACCTGTTTGTGATCGTCACCGCGCGCGCGCTGTCCGACGCGATCCGCCTCGTCGCCAAGGCGGTCGAGTCCGACAACATCATCAAGCTCGAGCGCGCCGGCGCGAACGCCGTGGTCGCGCCGGCTCAGATCGGCGGAGTTCGGCTGGCGTCGGAGGTGGTGCGGCCGTCGGTGCTGCAGTTCCTCGACGGGATGCTGCGCGACCCCCGCCAACAGCGGGGGATCGAGGAGGTGCTCATCTGCGCGGACAGTCCGGCGGTCGGCGTCTCCCTCGCCGACGCGGGCATCCGAGATGCCAGCGACGCCCTGGTGGTGGCCATCCGCTCCGTCGACGGGGAGCACGAATACAACCCGAGCCCGCGCCGGGTGATCCGCGCCGGCATGGTGCTCATCGTGCTCGTCGAGGCGTCCGAGCTGGAGGCCCTGCGGATGCACATCTCGGGGGGGTGACGCGGTCGTCGGTTGTTAGTTCGCACGACGGGAGGGCGTGTGCCTGACTTCGAGTTCGACCTCATTGTGATCGGTGGCGGATCCGGCGGCGTGCGCGCTGGGCGGACGGCGGCTTCCTACGGCGCGCGAGTGGCGCTGATCGAGGAGCGCTTCCTGGGTGGAACGTGCGTGAACGTGGGCTGTGTGCCCAAGAAGTTGTTCTCCTACGGAAGCCACTTCCACGACGACCTGCGCGACATGGAGGGCTACGGCTGGACCGTGCAGGGTGCGACGTTCGACTGGAGCGTGCTCAAGCGCAACAAAGATGCCGAGATCGCTCGGCTCAACGGTATCTACCGCAGCCTGCTCGACAAGCACAACGTCGAGATCATCGACGGCCGCGGCGTGCTCACCGGGCCGCACGAGGTGGCGGTCGGGGACCGGCGGCTGCGCGGCAAGCACATCCTGCTCGCGGTCGGAGGTCGTCCGTGGCGCCCCACAGAGGCGGAGCTGCCCGGTGTCGAGCACACCTGGATCAGCGATCAGATCTTCGAGATGGAGGAGCTGCCCAAGCGGATGCTGATCATCGGCGGCGGGTACATCGCATGCGAGATGGCGTCGATCCTTCACGGCTTCGGGGTCGAGACCCACCTGGCCTACCGCGGCGATCAGATCCTGCGCGGCTTCGACATGGACGTGCGAAACCACGTGTGCGGTGAGCTGCGCAAGCGCGGGCTGCACCTGCACTTCATGTGTTCGCCCTCCCGGGTCGACAAGCAGGCCGACGGCTCGCTCGAGGTGACGCTCACGGATGGCCACGTGATGGAGACCGACGCGGTGTTGATGGCGACAGGCCGGGTTCCCTACACCGACAACCTCGGGCTCGAGACCACCGCGGTGCAGCGGTCGGACCGCGGCGCCATTCTGGTCGACGACCGCTTCCAGACCGCGTGCCCGTCCCTCTTCGCGGTCGGCGATGTGATCAACCGGATCCAGCTCACGCCGGTCGCGCTCGCCGAGGGCATGATCGTGGCGAGCAACCTGTTCCGCGGCACCGAGAACGAGGGGGTGTACGACAACGTCGCCACGGCGGTGTTCACCCACCCCAGCATCGGCACGGTGGGTCTGTCCGAGGAAGCCGCCCGCAAGCAGTACGACGACGTGCGGGTGTTCAAGTCGATGTTCCGGCCGCTCCGCCACACCATGACCGGCGGGACGGAGAAGACGTTCATGAAATTGCTGGTCGACGGCACCTCCGACAGGGTGCTCGGTATGCACGTCGTGGCGCCGGACGCCGCGGAGATCATCCAGGGATTCGCGGTCGCGATGAACTGCGGCATGACCAAGTCCCAGCTCGACGCGACCATCGGGGTTCACCCCTCCGCTGCAGAGGAGTTCGTGACCATGCGCACCGAGTGGACGCCGTCCGGGGTGGCGGGATGAGCGGACTGCCCGAGACGGCCGCGGCGCTGATCGATGACTTCGACCTGTTCGACGACTGGGAGGACCGGTACGCGTACCTGATCGACCTCGGGAAGCAGCTCCCCGCGATGCCCGAGTCCGAGCGGACGGACGAGAACAAGGTCCGGGGCTGCATGAGCCAGGTGTGGTTCGTGCAGCGCGCCGGTGGCGACCGGCTGGTCTGGCAGGGCGACAGCGACGCGGTGATCGTGCGCGGGCTCATCGCGGTGCTGCAGGTTCTCTACGGCAGTGTCACGCGCGTGGATGCCCTTCAGGTCGACGTCGAGGGGGTGTTCGATCGACTCGGTCTGAAGAACCACCTGTCGATGAACCGGCGCAACGGCTTCTTCTCGATGGTGACGCGGCTGCGCTCCTACGCGGGCCAGTCGCCGGCGTAGTGCACCTCGCGTTGCAGCTGCACGCCGTGCGCTGCGAGCACCTCGGCCTGCACCCGCTCGATGAGCCGACGGATGTCGGTGGCGGTCGCGCCGCCGGTGTTGACGATGAAGTTCGCGTGCTTGGTGCTGACCTGGGCTGCGCCCTCGGTGGCTCCTTTGAGACCGGTCGCGTCGATCAGGCGCCCCGCGTGGTCGCCCGGCGGGTTGCGGAAGGTGGAGCCGCAGGTCGGGACATCGACCGGCTGCGTGCGCGCGCGGTAGGCGAGGTGTTCCTCGATGCGGCGGGCGCTCTGCTCGGGGGTGAGCCCAGACGGGCGGAACGTGCACGCGGCGACCACCGCACCAGGCGGGAGCACAGAGGTCCGGTAGGCGAGCTGCAGCGCGGCGGCGGGCAGGGTCTCGGCCGTCCCGTCCGCGCAGACCACGGTGGCGTCGATCAGGGCGTCGGAGACCTCGCCGAGCGCCGTGCCGGCGTTCATGACCACGGCGCCGCCGACCGTGCCGGGGACGCCGGCGAGCATCTCGAGTCCGGTGAATCCCTCGCGCGCAGACCGACGCAGGAACGGGACCAGCTTGAGCCCGGCGCCCAGGCGCAGGGTGCCGTCCGGGTCGCGCGAGGCGGCGGCGAGCTCGCCGACCAAACGCAGCACGACGCCGCGGATCCCATGGTCGCTGATCAGCAGGTTGCTTGCGTTTCCGAGGACGAACACCGGTGCGGCGTGGTCGTGGCAGACACGGACGGCCGCCTGCAGTGCGCAGAGCGAGCCGGTGTCGACGGACACGTCCGCGGGGCCGCCGACTCGCCACCAGGTGCGGGTGGCCAGCGGCACGTCGGTGCGCGGCTGCAGGCCTGCGTCTCGGAGCGCGCCCACGAGCGCGGTGTCGGTCATCGGATCCCCTGGCGGACCGCGCTACTGTACCTGTGCGGAGGGAGGCAGCGTGGTGGTCATCGGCGCAGGGCGCATCGGGGTCGGGCTGCAGCGGGAGGCGGCTGCGCGTGGGCTCTCGGTGCGGCTGATCGATCGGGTGTTTGGGTGGGATGCGCTGGACGCCCCGGCTGGTTCGCCCGTGCTGGTGGTCGTTCGAAACGACGATCTCGCGGCCGTGGTCCAGCGGGTCCCGGCCGCTCGGCGGGACGACCTGGTGTTCGTGCAGAACGGCGCGATCGGCGACCTGCTCGGGTCGTTGGGAGTGGGGGAGAGTACGCGGGGGCTGCTGTACTTCCTGGTGGCGCGTCGCGGGGACGGGATCACCCCGGGTCGCACGAGCTGGTTCAGCGGGCGGCACGGGGCGGCCGTCGCAGCGTGGCTGGGCACCCTGGGGCTGGTGGCCGAGGACGTCGATGGGCCGACGTTCGCCGCGCATGCGTTCGAGAAACTGCTGTGGCTGTCGACCAACGGGTTGCTGTGCCAGGCGCGCGGCGCCACGGTGGGGGAGGTGGCGACGGCGCACCGGGCGGAGCTGGCCGCGCTGGTCACCGAGCTGATGCCCATCGGCGCGCGGGCGCGGGGCGTGGGGATGTCTCCTGCGGCGATGGCGGAGCGCCTGGCTGACTACTCGGCGACCATCCCGGACTACCGCGCGAGCGTCAAGGAGTGGCCCACCCGCAACGGGTGGCTGGTGAAGACGGCCCGTCTCCTGGGCATCGGCACGCCGCTGCACGACGCGCTCATCGCCTCGGTCGGTGCGCCGTGAGCGACGCCCGCGACCGGAACCCGCAGGGCAAGGAGATGGCCGACGAGTCGATGGTCCGGACGCTGTCGGCGCAGGCACGCCTGATCTGGCCCCAGGAGCGAGCCCTGTTTGCCCGCTACCCGCTCGGCGGGCGGCTGCGCGTGCTCGATGTGGGGTGCGGCACCGGGGAGATCACCCGGCGCCTGGCGGACCTGTACCCGGAGGCTGAGCTGGTCGGGGTCGACATCGTGGACGAGCACCTCGACCGGGCGCGCGCTCGCTCCACAGCCTACGGCGAGCGCGTGCGCTTCGAGCGCGGGGACGCGTTTCGCCTGGGGGTTGGGGACGGCCACTTCGACCTGGTGGTGTGTCGTCACATGCTCCAGGCGGTCCCGGATCAGCAGCTGGTGGTGCGGGAGCTGCTCAGGGTCACCAGGTCGGGCGGGCGGCTGCACCTGATCGCCGAGGACTACCACATGCTCAGCTTCCACCCGGAGCCCGGCGAGCCCGACCCGGACGACTTCTGGCGCCTGGGTCCGGTCCCCTTTGGAGACCGCGTCGACAGCGACCTGCGCATCGGCCGGAAGGTGTTCCCGATGCTGCGGGCGGAGGGCGGACGCGACCTTGCGGTGGACTACGTCGTGGTGGACACGCTGCGGGTCGACCGAGAGCTGTTCGCCCAGATGATGATCGCGTGGCGCGACGGCTACGTGGATGGGATCGCGCGAAACACGGCGTTGACGCACGACGAGGTGGTCGCGCACTTCGACGCGATGATCGCGACGCTGCGCGATGAAGAGCGGTACGCGGTGTGGCAGGTGCCGGTGTGGACCGCCCGTAAGGCCTGACCCGCCTGGCTCTTCGGGCTCGACCGTCGCCGTTCATGCTTTCGAACGTACGCGGCACGCAGGTCTACGACTGCAGATCTGGCCAGGAGGACAGCTGGGAGCCCAAGAGCCCGTTCGTTGTGCGCAACGGGGGCAAGTAGATGGAGCCGGCCTCGAGCTGAGGTCGGTCTGCTCCGCGCAGGGCGCCGCCGGCACCGGTCCAGTCTCTGTGGCCTCGGTGTGCGCGGGGAACGTCTCCCTGGTCAGCCGGCACGTCGCCCGTCGGCGTGCGCAGTCCATTCGCAACAGCGCGGCGCAGGGTTAAGGTCCGTCTCTGGTGGGGGCAGCATGTCGCAGACCGAGGGCGGAAAGAGCTCGAAGAGGGTGCTTTTCATTGTGGTGGGACTCGTGCTGCTGTGCGGCTGTAGCTCGCTCGCAACCGTGATCGTCGCGGCAGTGGCGATGGTTGGAAGCAACCTCGAGAGCACGTACAGCGAGGTCAGCTCGGCCATCGAGGGCGAGATGTCCGAGGAGCGGAAGGAGGCCATGGAGGCCCAGGCCGAAGAGGCAGCCCAGGAGGCGGCCGAGGCGCTGAAGGAAGCCGGCGGCGCCGAAGACGCCCCCGCGGAGCCCGCCGACGACGCCGAGTGACCGTCAGCTTCCCGAGAACTGCACTCCCTCGAACAGCAGCGACGGCGACCGCACCGTGCTCCAAAGCCACGGGTCGGCACCCACCTCGGTGAGCTGACCCAGCAGGGTCAGGATGTTGCCCGCCACGTTCATCTCGGACAGCGACTGCACCACCTCGCCCCGCTCGAGCAGCAGGCCGCGGATCCCGAAGCTGAAGTCGCCCGTGCTGCCGTTGCTGTTGCCGCCCAGGAAGCCCGTGACCTTGATCACTTGGGGGTGATCGGCCGCCATCTGTTCCGGCGACCGGCTCCCGGGGGCGATGACCCAGTTGGACCGACCACCCGTGGGGTCCATGCCGAGCTTGCGACCGTAGTACACCCCGATGTTGTACGAGCGGAGCACGCCCGCATCCACGATGGTGCGCGGCCGTGCGACCAGGCAGTCCCCGGTCCACGGCCTGCTGCCCAGGCCGCGCGGGATGGTGGGGTCGTCGGTGATAGTCAGCGCCGGGCTGGCGATGGGCTGGCCGATCCGGTCGGCGAGGCAGCTGCGGCCCTCGTGCAGCGCGCCCCCGGACATCGGGCCCGCCAGCACTCCGAGCAGCCTGCCGACGGCCTTGTTGTCGAGCAACATCGGGTAGACCCCCGACGGGGCCGGTCCCGCGTTCAGGCGGCGCCGCGCCCGGGCGTTCACCTCGTCGGCGAGCGCCGCGGGGTCGGGCAGGTCGGACAGGTACCTCGCCGCGAAGTGCGCGCCGTCCGTAGGCCGCTTGTCGCCTTCATGCAGGACCAGCGTGCCAGACGCGGTGAACCAGGCGCCGCCGGTGTGGTCGGCGAAGCCGTTGGACAGCACCTTGACGACCTCGTCGTGGCCGTCCGCGATCGATGCGGTCGAGCTCACGACATCGTCCCCGCCGAGCGCCAGCAGCGCAGCCTCGATCCGCTCGGCGCGCGCCTCTCGGTCGCTCGCTTCGTGCGTGGCCCAGGCGGGGTCGTCCTGCTCCAGCGCCGCGTCGGTCGCGCCCCGGCCACAAAGGGCCCGGTCGGGTAGGGCGTGATCGGGGTCCGGCTCCAGGAACGAGGCGGCCTGTACGCTGCGGGCGATGAAGTGCTTCAGGGCCTCGGGGCGCAGGTCGCTGGTGCTGTTGGAGGTGTAGCGCCCGTCCGCCAAGACCGACAGCGAAAGCCCGCGGGCGGTCGCTTCAGTGGCCTGTTCCACCTTGCCCTCGCGCCGCTCGATGGTGGTCTGGGTGCTGCGTGACACCGCGACCGCTGCTTGTTCGGCTCCCTGGCTCAGGGCGTCGTTGAGCACCCCGTGGGCCAGGCTCATCAGCGCGTCCTGGCTCATTGCTGCGCCCCGCCTACCGACAGCTTGCCCACCAGCACCGACGGCATGCCGAGGCTCACGGGCACGCCCTGACCCGCCTTGCCGCAGGTGCCTGCGCCTTCGTGCATCTCGAAGTCGCTGCCGACCTTCTCGATGGCTTGCAGGACCTCGGGGCCGTTGCCGATCAGGTTCGCGTCCTTGACCGGCCGCGTGAGCTGTCCGTCTTCGATGAGCCAGCCGTGCCGCACGTAGAAGCTGAAGTCGCCAGCGCCGATCTGCACGGCTCCGTTGGAGTACACCTCGCAGTACAGCCCCTTCTTGACCCCGCGAAGCAGATCGTCGGGCGGGTGCGGTCCGGCCAGCATGTACGTGGACCGCATCCGCGGCAGGACAGGGTGTCGGAAGCTCTCGCGGCGCCCACTGCCGGTGGAGGGCACGCCGTAGTGCCGCGCGCTGATCCGGTCGTGCATGTACGAGGTGAGGATGCCGTCCTGCACGAGCACGGTGCGCTCCGTGGGGCTGCCCTCGTCGTCGACGTTGAGGCTGCCGCGCGCGCCCTCGATCGTCGCGTCATCGACGATCGTGACGTCGGTGGGGGCGATCTGTTTGCCCATCTTGCTCGCGTAGATGCTCGTGTTCTTCCGGTTGAAGTCGGCCTCCATTCCGTGTCCGATCGCCTCGTGCAGCAGGATGCCCGACGCGCCCGCGGCGAGGACCACGGGCATCTCTCCGGTGGGCGAGTTGTCGGCGCGCAGCGCGCGAAGCGCCCCGTCGACGGCCTGGTCGACCAGGCGGTCCTGCCGTGCTGGGTCGTAGAACGACAGGTCGGCCCGGCCGCCGACGTTGTAGCGGTCGGTCTCCCGGCCGGCGTCGTCGGCCGCGGTCACCGAGACGGAGGCGACGGTCATCGGCCGGTAGTCCGAGGCGATGCTGCCATCGGCTCGGGCAATCAGCACGTGCTGGTCGGTGTCGGCGAGCGAGGCCGACACCTTCTGAACCCGGGGGTCGCGGGAAAAGGCGCGCTCCTCCCAGCCGCGCACCATGGGGACACGGACGGATAGATCGACCTGCGACCAGTAGCGATCGACCGGGTAGTAGTCGGGCTGCGCGCGACCGCCGACGTCGACCGGATCGGGGGCGCGCCCCGTGCTGTTGTGCGCGATGGAGCGGGCGGTCCGCGCCGCGCGGAGCATGCTCGACAGGGACAGGTCCTCGGTGTGGGCGTAGCCGACCTGATCGCCCACCACCACGCGCACGCCGACGCCAACATCGATCGCGGTGTGCGCCCGGTTCACCGCGCGGTCGGACATGCCGACCGCCGTGGAAGAGGCGTGCTGAAAGTACAGGTCGGCGTCGTCGGCCCCATTCTGCGTTGCCTCGGCGAGCACCCGCGCGATGACGGTGTTGTCGATCCCGAACTGCGCGAACCAGTCGCCTGTGACCAGGGCGGACATCGCACCTCCTCCTGTCACGTTACCGCACCACATGAAGCGCTGGCTGCCGTTCGTGTTGCCCTTCGTCGTGGTGCTCGCTGCCGGCGTGGGCTTTCGGATCTGGACCCTGATGGGCGCCGCCCCGGCCTGCGGTGCGTACGCCCCCATCGAGCTGGACGCACTGGACTACGACTCCGGCTGCGTGCGGGTCACCGGCCAGGCGCACTTCGAGGTCGTGGTCCGACAGACCCTGCCGGGCAACCTCCTGCGCGACGAGGAGACGCTGTACCTGTTCCCGCTGTTCGAGCCGGGGCAGGTCGACGAGCGCGCCGTCCGCATCCTGGTGCGCACCGAGCGCGCTCCCGAGGACCTGGTCAGCTTCGAGACGGTCACCATCGAAGGCCGCGCCTCGCTGGTCACCGCGGAGCAGGTGCCGTTCGGCACTGAGATCGAGATCGGCAAGCGCAGCAACTACTTCTTCTCGGAGCCGATGGTCCTGCTGGTCCCGGACAGCGTCAGCTCGGATGGCGAGACGTGGCGACCCAGAACACGTACATCCCGCTGAAGCAGCGGGGCGCGTCCGCCTCGAGCTCCTCCCAGCGCGACAGGTCGAGCTGGTCCAGGTCGTGCGGCCAGCGGTCGTGGTACGCGGCGGGGACCGATGGGTCGGCGTGCTGGAAGCCGAGGAATCGAAGCGACAGCTCGTCCAGCTCGGCCGCGAGGCGCGGAAGGGTGTAGGTGTGCTCTCGGACGTGGAACAGCAGGTCGCGGCAGCCGGTCACGCTCGAGAAGTCGGGGGACCACACGATCGGCCGAGCAGGGTGATCCTCGGGCAGGCCGAGCAAGCGTTGCCGGGCGGCGCGGATGCCCTCCTCGGTGTCCGGCAGACCCTGCCTGGCGATCACCTCTCGAGCGGCCACTACCTCAGCGCGGCCGCGCCGCGCGTACAGCCCGATCCGCATCAGCCCACCGGGCCGTACGCGCCGCACCAGCGATCGCCAGCCCGCGAGCGGGTCTTCGAGGTGGTGCAGGACCCCGACGGCCTCGACCACGTCGAAGGTCCGCTCCATGATGCCGAGCTGCAGGAGATCCGCGCGCGCGAACTGGATGTTGTCGATGCCGAGCGCCTGCGCCACCCGGGTCGCCCGCGAGAGCGCAGCCCGTGACAGATCGATCGCGACGACGTTGCAGTGCCACGCCGAGGCGCTGGTGAGCGGGTGCTGTCCGGTGCCGCCCCCGGCGACCAGCACGTCGACCGGTCGCTTGGGCACCCCGCTGACGTCGGGAAGCACCCCGCTGAGCGCCGCGTGGAGCGACCGCGGCTGGCGGACCTGGACCCCGACGATGCGCGGGTAGGGGTGGGCCTCGTACAGCGCACGGACCGGCCCGCTGGTGGGGTCGTCCTCGGTGACGCTCGCGATGGTGACCCCGAGGGTCGCCTCGACCGCGCGCGTGTGCAGCGTGGCGCGCACGAGCGGCGCGAGCGGTCCGGTCACCCAGTCCTGACGGTGCCAGTAGGAGTGCAGCCGGCCGTACATCGCAGCCGCGGCGGCGTGGTCTGGCCGCGCCGGGTCCAGCGACACCAGCGCCGCGCGCTCGGGCGGGGAGGTGTCCCAGACGTACTCACTGTGGAAGCCGTGGATCCCGAACGCCATCAGGACGTCCAGCGGTGGCTCTCCGCCGCGCAGCACCCGGTCGAGCAGCACGCCGCGCGTGTGGGAGAGCGCCGCCTCCCAGCGCGGGCCTCGGACGGTGAGCCGCGACAGCCACGGGACCAGCAGCGGCAGCGCGATGAGCGCGTCGGGCTCGTGCTCCAGGGCGGCGACCTGAGCTCGAATGGCGCGGTCGAGGCGGCTGTGGTCGACCCCGTCGTGACCCAGCGCGATCAGCAGCGCTTCGCCGAGGTCATTGGGCGGATCGAGCGTGGCGGCCAGCGCATCGGCCAGCGCGACCGCATAGCGTCGGTCCCCCGGGGAGGCGCGCAGGGCAGCAGCGAAGGCAGCGGCGGCCTCCCGGGGGGCGCCCGAGGCCAACAGAAGGCGAGCCAGCGCCTCTGCGGCGCCGCTGTCACCGGCCTCCGCGGCGATGCGGAGCATCGGGGTCGCTTCCTCGGAGCGCCCCGCTGCGATCAGCGTCACCCCGAGAACGGCTGCCGCCTGTGCGCTGTCGGGTCGCCCCCGGAACGCGTGCCTCGCCGCGCTCAGCGCCGGGTCGATCGCGCCGCGGGCATGCTCGATCCGGGCGAGGTTCAGCGACGCTTCCGGGAAGTTCGGGCGCAGCTTCAGCGCGTGCAGCACGCTGTCGCGGGCGTCATCGAGGCGTCCGAGCCCGCGGAGCACCAGCCCCCGGTTGGCCCACGCGGGGGCGAGCTCGGGGTCGGCCTGAACGGCGCGCTCCATCAGCACGAGCGCCTCCTCGCCGTGGCCCAGCCGGTGGGTCACCAGCCCGAGCAGGTTCAGCGCATCGGCGTTGTCGGGCTGCTGGCGCAGGACGTTCATGTACGCGGTGGCGGCCTCGTCGAGGCGCCCCGCGCGATGGTGTTGGACCGCTCGGGCCATCAAGTCCATGGCGCAGTCTATGGGTGTTCGGCGGCGGGGTCGCGCAGCGACGACAGCGTGACGCGGAGGTCCGCGAACCCGATCGCTCGCCAAAAGGACAGCGCGCCGGCGTCCGCCGACAGGGTCCCGACGTCGATCCGCGGCGTGCCGGACCGATGAGCCGCTCGGCAGAACGCCTCGACCAAGCGCCGTCCGTGGCCTTGGCCGCGGTGTTCAGGCACCACGAACAGGTTGTCGATGCGAACGGTGTGTGGGCGATCCAGCACCGGGTGATCCTGCATGATGGTGCCTGAGATCAAGCCGATCAGCGGCTCGTCCCCAACGACCCAGCACGTCGGGAAGGGCAGGAAGGTCCCGAACCACGCGTCGCGCATCAGCTCTCGGAGCCGCTCAGGTGCGTCAACGCGCAGGCGGTATCGGGGCTCGAGCCGCTCCCCCCGGGCGTTGAGCGCCCCGAGGAGCCGGACGGCCTCCCCCAGATCGGCCCGGGTGACCGGTCGCGGAGCGATCACCGGGAGAGGTGGGAGCGACCTGCGTAGACCGCACTGGCGCCGAGCTGCTCCTCGATCCGGAGCAGCTGGTTGTACTTGGCGACCCGGTCGCTGCGGCACGGCGCGCCTGTCTTGATCTGGCCGCAGCCACAGGCCACGGCGAGGTCGCTGATCGTGGTGTCCGCAGTCTCGCCCGAGCGGTGGCTCATCACCGAGCTGAACTTGCTGCGGTGGGCCATCTGCACGGCCTGAAGTGTCTCGGTGAGGGTCCCGATCTGGTTGACCTTGATCAGGATGCTGTTGGCGATGCCCTCGCTGATGCCGCGCGACAGGCGCGCGGTGTTGGTGACGAACAGGTCGTCGCCCACGAGCTGGACCCGGTCGCCGATCAGGCCGGTGAGGTGGGCCCAGCCGTCCCAGTCGTCCTCGTCCAAGCCATCCTCGATGCTGACCAGCGGGTAGCTCTCGGTGAGGCTCGCATACCAGCCCGACAGCTCCTCGGCGGTCCACTCGGCACCCTCGCCGGCGAGGTGGTAGCGCCCGTCCCGGTACAGCTCGCTGGCGGCGACATCGAGCGCAAGCACCATCTGGTCGCCCAGCTTGTATCCGGCGGCCTCGATGGCCTGGCAGATCAGGTCGAGCGCCTCGCGGTTGGACTTGAGGTCGGGCGCGAAGCCCCCCTCGTCGCCGACGCCGGTGGCCAGGCCTCGTTTCTTCAGCACTTCCTTGAGGCGGTGGTACGTCTCGGTGCCGGCTCGCAGGGCCTCGGAGAACGTGTCGAAGCCCACCGGCATCACCATGAACTCCTGCACGTCGACGTTGTTGTCGGCGTGGCTGCCACCATTGAGGATGTTCATCATGGGGGCCGGCAGGATGTGGGCGCCCGCGCCGCCGACGTAGCGGTAGAGCGGCAGGCCGGTGACCATCGCGCCCGCGCGGGCTGTGGCGAGGGACGCGCCCAGGATGGCGTTGGCGCCGAGGTTGCCCTTGTTCTCGGTGCCGTCGAGCTCGCACAACAGCTGGTCGAGGAGCACCTGCTCGCGGCAGTCCTGGCCGATGAGCTGGTCGGCGATGGGACCATTGACGTGCGCGACGGCCTTGTCGACGCCCTTGCCGAGCCAGCGATCGACGTCACCATCGCGGAGCTCCACCGCTTCGTGCTCGCCAGTGGAGGCGCCCGAGGGCACTGCGGCCCGCGCGACGATGTCGTCGGTGACGACCTCGACTTCGACAGTCGGGTTGCCGCGGCTGTCGAGGATGGCGCGGCCAATGATGGCGTGGATGGTGGGCATGCGGGCTCCAAGAGAGGCCGCTCCGGTAACCGCGCTGGGTCTCGCGGCCACTGTTGGACGATACGAGGCCTCCCACGGTCTCTGATCCCGTCACAGCGGAGCTGACATGATCCCCTTGTTCCTCGCCGTCTCCTGCACAGCCCAGGCGTCCGAGTCCGCGTTCGACCACAGCCACGCGGCGCTCGGCACCTTCCTCGCGGGCGCGGTCAGCGGGGCTGGGGTCGACTACGCCACCCTCGCGTCCCGCCGCGCGGCGCTGGACGACTACGTGGAGCAGATCCAGCAGGTGGATGCATCTGGCTTCGACGCACCGCAGAAGCTCGCTCTGTACGTCAACGCGTACAACGCGTACACGCTGCAGACCATGCTGGACACAGGCCCGCCAGCGAGCATCACCGATCTGGACGGCGGCAAGGTGTGGGACACGCGCGGCTTCGTGGTCGCCGGCGAGGAACTCACCCTGAACCAGATGGAGCACGACCGCGCGCGCAAGCTCGCGGACGGCCGCATCCACGCGGCGGTGAACTGTGCCTCCAAGGGCTGCCCGCCGCTGCCGCCCACTCCGATGACGTCCAGCAACGTTGGATCGCACCTCACGGCGGGCGCGCGTCGCTGGGCGTCGACCAACGCGTTCACGCTGACCGGCGACACGATCGCTCTGTCGCAGATCTTCGATTGGTACGCCCAGGACTTTCCGGCGGTCCCCGATGTGGACATCCCCCAGGTCGAGGGCAACGCCGAGAATGCGCTGCACTTCCTGGCACGCTACGTGGACGAAGAGACGAAGAACAAGCTCCTGTCAGGCTCCTTGACGGCAACCTGGCAGGACTACGACTGGTCGCTGAACCAGCGCTGAGGGGTCCCACGGAGTTCAGCAGCGAGTTCGACGCCGAGCTGGCCCACCGCGGGCCCCCGGCCATCTTTCTGCTCGACCGATCGGGCCTGCTCCGCTTCGACCCGCAGTGGACCCGCGACGCGTGGGGGCGGTGCACCGAGCCGACGCCGGGGTCCACCTGGGTCCTCGCGCGCGACCGTGCCAGCGGCTTCGAGATGGTGCTGTTCGCGACCTCGCCCGACCTGCTCGCGACCCACCCGCGGCTCGACACGCAAGACCACGCGACGCGCGTGCAGGCAGAGGCCGCCCGGACGGTGTCGTGATCCTGGGTCTGTGGCTGTCGGTGGCGCTGGGACAGGACGACGAGGATCCGGCCGCCGACGAGGAGATCATCGTCTACGGCGAGCTGCGGGTCGCTCGGGCGCGCGAGGCAGTGGTCGCAGAGCTGCAGGAGCTCGGCTACGACGCGAAGATCATCGACCGCGGCAACCACGTGGTCTATCGCCACGCTGCCCCGTGGCACGGGGAGGTGGTGCTGTACGACGACGGCTGGATGCAGGTGAAGCGCCAGCCGCTGCGCGTGGAGGGCCGGAAGGTTCCGTGGGCGCGCGAGGGCAGTCCGCTGGCGTGGGCGGGGTGCCTGGTCTACCCCTGGGCGTGCTTGCGCGTGAACGGTGCGTTTGTCGGGCAGCGCAAGTGGCGCGGCACGGAGACCCGTGTGGTCGCGCGGACCCAAGCCACGGTCACCGAGTGGGGAGACCGGGTCGCCGACCTGGCCACCGAGCGGACGGTCGACGGGCTCCCGGACGCGCTCGCAGCGCTCTGGGAACACGGAACGCCGCTTGACGGGGGGCCGGCGTTGAGCACGTACCAGGCGCGTCGCACGGCGCTGGTGACGCTGTGGCGGACCCGCACTGAGACGGTGTGGGGAGCTCAGGTGCGCGCTGCGATCCGGGCGTTCATCCGGGGCGTGGTGCAGCCCTCGGACCACCCCTTCTCCGCGGCGGAGCTCACGGCGTTCGGCCTGGGGGAGCAGTGACGGTCTTTCCTGCGCTCTGGGCACTGTCCCGACCCCGGATGCTGCCCCACGTGATCGCGTTGGTGGTGGGCGGCTGGGCGTGGGCGCTCTGGGACCGGGCGTTGATGGCCACGCACACCGACACGCTGGTGGTCGTTTGCGCGGCGTGGGCGCTGCTGCACGCCGGCACACTGTGGCTGAACGCCGCATTCGATCGCGACGAGGGCGAGGTCCTGCTGGGTCGCACGGTTCGGCCTCCGTCCTCGATCCGCGCCTGGGGTCACGGGGCGCTGTTGGTGGCGGTCGCGCTCGCGTTCGTTGGGAATCCGGTGTCCGGGGCGGCCTGTCTGGGCGCGGCGCTGCTCGCGGTCGCGTACTCCCACCCGCGCTGGGGCTGGAAGGGGCACCCGGTCGGCGGTCCCCTGGTGAACGTGGTCGGCTATGGCCTGCTCTCGCCGCTGGCAGGCTGGGCGCTGGTGGAGGTCTCCGCCACGCCGCGGACGTTCGCCGTCTGGTCGCTCTCCGCGGTCGGGATCCTCGGGATGTACTTCGCCGCGCAGGCGTTTCAGGCCGAGGAGGACCGCGCGCGCGGATACCGGACGCTGGTCGCCACCCACGGTCCCGCCGTGGTCCTGGGGGCGGCGCGCGCCTGCATGGGGATCGCTGTGGTGGGCGGCACGGCGCTGGCGCTGGCCGGGTGGATCCCGCGGGTCTGCCTGTTCGGCGTGGTCGCCTGGTGGGTCTTGGATCGGTGGCTCGTGGCCTGGGCCGCCCAGCGGGGGGGGGGCGACGTCGCCTGGGCGCAGGGCTTCACGGCCCGGCTCATGTGGACCGCGCTGCTCGGCATCGCGTTGGCGTTTGGAGAGTATGCGCGAGAGAGCCTCGCGGGAGAGCCGGTCGCTGGGCTCGGCACGATCGCGGGGCATCCGCCAGATCGGCCGGTGCTCCCCCCACGGCAGATCAGGTTGTGGGAAGCTGCGCAGCGTGATCCAAGGTAGGAGTGAGTTGCGCGGGTGCCGGCCGCCAGGGTCGGATGCGAAGACGGGGATTGTCCTTGAGTACCTCTCTACCAGACGACAGTTCGCGGCGAGTCGGAGAGAACGCCGGCCAGCTGCGCTCGGACTGCCTGCGCCTGCTTGCACATGACCTCAACAACCCGCTCACGGCGATCCGGATTCTCGCCGAGATGCTGCGCGACGAGGTCAAGGGCGAGGAGATGCGGCAGGACATCGTCGACATCCTCGAGGCAGCCGATCTCGCGGGCGCCCTGATGGACGGCTTGTCCTCCATGGTTCGCCTCGAAGGGCACCCCGAGGAGTACACCTGGTTCCCGATTGACCTGGTCGACCTGCTGCGTCAGGTGGTCGACCGCCCGGCGCTGCGCCGCCACGTCCGCTTGGAGCTGCCGCGCGAGATCCAACTGGGTGGCGACCGGATGGCGCTGCAGCGCGCGCTCACCGACGTGCTGATGAACGCGCGCCGGCTCGTCGACGGCGACTTCCCGGTTCACGTCAGGGGGGTCGAGTCGGAGGACAGCGTCGAGGTGCGGATCCACCACCCCGGGCAGGGAATCCCCGTGTCGCTGCGCGAGCGGTTGCTCGAGCTGTACGGCGCGGTGGAGCTGCGCCAGAATCGAGTCCCGGTCGCTGCTGCTGGCCTCGTCTACGCCAACTCGGTCATTGAGGTGCACGGTGGCTCCATCCGGTTCGACGACAGCGATCCCACGGGGATGGGCCTCGTCATCACGCTGCCGAAGTAGCCATGACTGAGACCCTCCCTGACGGAACGCAGTTTGGCGCTTACACGGTCCAGGGTTTGGTCGCCGGCGGTGGCATGGGCCAAGTCTACGTCGCCACAGACTCCATCTACGGCGACACTGTCGCGTTGAAGGTGCTGCACGGCTCGCTGCACGCCGACGAGGGCTGGCGGTCGCGGTTCAACCACGAGGGGTTGGTCGGCACGCGGCTCAAGCACCCCCACGTGCTCGCTGCGCGCGAGCTGGTCGAGAACGAAGGCCGCGTGGCGCTGGTCCTCGACCTGATCCGCGGCGCCCAGACGCTCGAGAAGGTGGTCTCGCGCGAGTTCCGCGAGGGCATGCCGCTCGTGCCCGCGCTGCAGGTGTTCCTGCGCATCCTCCAGGGCATCGACTACCTCCACGGCAAGGGCATCGTCCACGGCGACATCAAGCCCGAGAACGTCATGATCTCGGGGGACTTCCGCAGTCCTGGCGAGTGGAGCCCCAAGGTCACCGACTTCGGCACGGTGGCGCTGATCGCCGATCCGGTCGAGATCGACGGGCGGCCCGCCGTGGTGGCCACGCCGCGCTACGCCTCTCCCGAGCACCTCCTCGGGGTCCACCAGATCGCGGTGCAGTCGGACATCTACTGCCTGGGACTGGTGCTCCACTTCATGCTCACCGGCCGGCACGCCAGCGACGCCAAGAACGTGCGCGAGGCAGCTGACCGCGTGCTGCTGCCGGTGCCCATCGTGGCGCTGGTCGATCAGCCCGACGAGCTGATCGACGTGTTCAAGAAGGCCACGGCGCGCGACCCCGAACAGCGCACCCGCGACGTGCGCGACCTCGCCGTGGCCGTCCGCAGTCTGCTGGACGCCGCGGGGGTCTCCATCGATCCCGCCGATGTGCAGTCCGAGGTCGCGACCGAGATCGACGAGGAGCGTGACGGCAAGAGCCTCAAGCCGGCGCGCGAGCAGCCCGAGCCCAGGCAGGACGCGCCCGAGCCGCCCAAGCCCGGTCCTCAGCGGCTCTCGGATGCGCTGCCGCAGATCGACGACGCCGTGGTCTCCGAGCCGGCGGCCGCAGAGAGCCCGAGCCCCTCCGCCGCCACCGCCGCAGTGGGCGAGAGCGTTCCGCCGTTCGTGTGGGCCGCCGGCGCGGTCGCGGTGGCGATCATCATTGTGATTGCCATCTTCGCCTGGCCGGGCTGAGGGCGCGTCCAACAACAAACGCTGCATTCGGATGCGCTGCACGCCCGATGGCTGCGTCGTCGAGTTCTCGGGATAGCTTGCTATCCCCTCGGCTCTCCTCCTTGCCATCGAAAGAGCAGCACCTCCTCGATGCAGCGCGTTTGTTGTTGGACGCTCCCTGAGGGGTCGTCCAACAACAAACGCTGCATTCGGATGCGCTGAACGCCCGATGTCTGCGTCCTCGAGTTCTCGGGATAGCTCGCTATCCCCTCGGCTCTCCTCCTTGCCATCGAAAGAGCAGCACCTCCTCGATGCAGCGCGTTTGTTGTTGGACGCTCCCTGAGCGTGCCTTCGCTCTGAGCAGATCAACTCCAACGGCTTCGTGGTTGGAATCAAGGGCCTGGGCATGTCGCCGCAGGAGAGCCTGCCTGTCTCCTTCGCAAGTTGGATTCGCTACATCGACCACGCCGATCGGGCTGCCCACTGCATCACACAGCTCGGTGGCCGGCCGAACCTGCACCCCGAGGGCCTCGCCACCCGCGCGCGCCCAGTACATCGAGGGCGATGGAAGAGGAACACGCCGACGAAATGGCCAACATGCTGGCGGAGCTGCCCGCCCGTGCGGAACGCTGACCGTCGGGGGCCGTCACCGCGGGGCGCGAATCCACCGATGCGTGTTTCGGTCCTCCAGACGCACCGGCCATCCTCGAAACCCCGGAAGCCATGCCGCCTGCGGAAGCGTCTTGACGCGCGCCCCGAGGTTGTGCAGCGTGATGCGCCTCGCCCGAACCTCGACCTCGACCCGAAACCGCAGCCCACCCACCTCCAGCGTTGCGGGGAAGTCGCGGTCGAGCTGAGCATCGATGTGTTCGGCCACCGGGTCCGGCATCAGGTCCTCGGTGGACAACAGTGCGAGGTCGTCTCCGGACTCGACGCCGAGCTCCGCAACCCGAGCCGCGACCCAGCCCTCGAACGTCAGATCGGGCCGTTCGCCATCGAGCTGTGCAGCCAGCTGTGCTCGATCGAAGCGCGCGCGTGCAGCGTGCACGTCGAAGATGCTGCCCCGTAGGAACAGAGTGGCGATCGCCTCCCGGGCGAGGTCTCCGATGAGCGGCTCGAGCTGGGTCCCCAGCACCTTCCCGGCATGGACCCGCTCCACGTGTCCCATCACGCCGCCGCGCGTGCGCTCCAGGTGCCCGAGCTTCTTCCGGCCGATGCCCGCCGCGACGACCCAGGAGGCCTCCAGTGGCATCGCCGCGGTTGCAAGCAGAATCGCGTCGCGTCGCTGGCCCAGCGCAACGGTGTCCAGCACCGCGATGAGCTCCGCCTTGTCGGGCACACGCGACCGGTGCGACAGCTCGATCTCCGTGCCGCCGTTGGACCACGCCACGCGCTTGCCGCGCCGCCGCGCCACGTGCACGCAGTCGGGCCACGCCGCCAAGAGTGTGTCGACCACGGCGCGTCGATCGATCGGCCCCTGGGGCGCATCGCACTCAAACGTTGTGCGCAGGCGGCTCGCGTCTCGGCGCGCCTCGCGCACAGCCCACGGATTCAGCCCTCCTTCACCGGGTCTTCCGCTCTGCATGGCCCGCATCAGCGCCAGCCCGTCGCACTCGATGTCCTCTTCACCGCTGCCGTCGAAGAGCCGTCCCACTCCCAGGGCCGCGACCAGATCGATCACACGGGCCAGCGTTCCCCGACCCTCGGCCTCCACCAGGAGCCGTCCGAGGACCGCGTCGAGCGGCAGCCCGAACAGCCGGCGACCCCGTGCCGTGATCCCGGTGTCATCGAGGGCGCCGAGCGCCACCAGCTGCGCGCGGGCCGTCTGCACCGCGTGGCCTGGCGGCTCGTCGATGAACGGCAGATGGAGGCTGGGCTGACCACCGGCGGCTGCGCCCAGGACCAGCGGCACCAGGCTCTCGCGGTACAGCGCCGGTGGCGTTCGCGCGGCCAGCTGTGCGTGGGAGCCCCACAGCCGAATCGCCACTCCGGGCGCGGTCCGTCCCGCACGACCGGCGCGCTGGTCGGCCGAGTCCTGGGCGATGGGGAGCAGCGCGAGGTATCCGCGGTCGCGCGTGTACTGGGTTCGCCGCAAAAGCCCGCTGTCGATGACCACCCGGGTGCGAGGCAGCGTGATCGACGTCTCCGCCACATTGGTGGCGACGACCACGCGAGGAGGGCCGTCGTCGCGAAACGCTCTGGACTGCTCCTTGAGCGACAGGTTGCCGTGCAAAGCGAGGACCTCGAGACCCAGTCCGTCAATGCCCCGACGCACCCGCTCGATCTCGGCCTTGCCTGGCACGAAGACGAGCCGATCACCCGGCTGATCCGCAACGGACTGGAGCGCTGCGCGCACGCGCTCAGCGAGGCCTTTGGCATCGGGAGGCGTGCGGTCCGCCCGACGGTAGCGAATGTCGACAGGGTGCGTGCGCCCCTCGCCGCTTAGGTGTGCGCCACCGAGATGGGCTGCGATCCTGTCGCCGTCGATGGTTGCGGACAGCACCACCACCCGGGCGCGGCCCTGCACCAGCGCGTACAGCAGATCGAGGTCGAGGGTCCGTTCGTGGAACTCGTCGAGCACGATGGTCGCGAATCGGTTGAGATCGCCGGAAGCCAGCATCTGCAGTGCCACTCCGGTTGTCACGAACACGATCGCGGTCCGGTCGTGGGCGCGGTGTTCGCCACGCACGATGTGGCCGACTCGGTCTCCGTGCTGGGCACCTCCGAGGAAGGTCGCCAGGCTCCGCGCCGCGACCCGGCGGGGTTCCACCACCAGCACGGGTGCCTCGCACCACGTCGGCACGCGGGTGGACTTGCCGCTTCCGGTCGGTGAGGTCACCACGACCGGTCCAGTCAGCCCTTCGAACGCTTCGCGCAGCGCGTCGATCGGAAAGGAAGCGGGACTCACAGCGTGACCATCGCGCCCAACCTAGCCCGGGTGGTCGCCGAGCGAGGCGCCCCTGGGTCGGCACGGATATCGTGGCCCGACCTCGGGGTGATGACCGCGGTGAGGAGTCCGATGTCCTTTCGATCTCTGGCACTGCCCGACTTCCTGATCCGCGCGGTGGCGGGCCTCGGCTACGTCGTCCCGACGCCGGTGCAGGTTGCGGCCATTCCCGTTGTCGCCTCGGGTCGTGACGTGGCCGCCGAGGCGCAGACCGGGTCGGGCAAGACCGCAGCCTTCGCACTGCCGGTGATACAGCGGCTGTGCGCGGGTCCGCTCGACCCCTCTGCAGTGAGCGCCCTGGCTGTGGTGCCCACCCGTGAGCTGGCGCTGCAGGTGGCGGCGTCGTTTATCGAGCTCGCGCGGCTGGCCCCGCAGCCGGTGCGCGTCTTGGCGGTGATCGGGGCCGAGCCCATTGAAGAGCAGATCATCGCCCTGCGCGCGGGCGTGCACGTCGTGGTCGCGACACCAGGGAGGCTGCTGGACCTGTTGGCGCACGGTGAGATCCATCTGGGACAGCTGAAGACCCTCATCCTGGACGAGGCCGACAAGCTGCTGGACGCGGGGTTTGCCGACGAGCTGGGTCCGCTGCTCGACGCACTCCCTACAGAGCGCCAGACGTTGCTGTTCTCGGCGACGCTGCCACCTCGGGTGCTCGCTCTCGCCGAACGCGTGCTGCGCGACCCCGTGACCGTGCGGATCGACGAGCATCCTGTCCCGGTCGCGTCCATCCAGCAGCGGGTCTTCCAGGTGGATCGGAACAAGCGCCGCGCCCTGCTTGAGCACCTGATCAAGACCGAGACCTGGGGTCAGACACTGGTGTTCGTCGCGACCCAGCGGGCTGCTCACAACCTCTCCGCCAAGCTTCGGAAGGCGGGTCTTGTGGCTGGCGCGCTCCATGGCGGTCTGGAGCAGCCCGAGCGGATCGAGGTGCTCGACCGGTTCAAGCGGGGCCGCATCGCGATCTTGGTGGCGACCGACCTTGCGGCCCGAGGCCTCGACATCCCCGATCTCGCTGCGGTCGTGAACTTCGACCTGCCGCGCGCCGCCGCAGACTACATCCACCGCATTGGCCGCACGGGCCGCGCGGGGGAGTCCGGACTCGCCGTCTGCTTTGTCGACCACGACAGCGCGGCTCATCTCGCGTTGATTCAGCGGCGCAACGGGCTGAGTCTCACCCCGGAGCAGCTTCCCGGATTCGAGCTCACTGGCGAGCCCCCACAAAGGAAGAAGGGCCCCCCGCCGGTGAAGGGAACGCGCATGAGCAAGAAGGACAAGCTGCGCGAGCGAGCCAAGGGAGAGCCGTAGGGGCTCGACCAGAAACAACCGATCGGCTTGGGTCATCATGCGACGTCGTAGGGCGCGGACGGGAGCACTGGGGCATCGAGAGCAGCCTGCACTGGGTTCTCGACACCGCACTGCGGGAGAACTCGACGACGCGGCCATCGGGCGTACAGCGCGGCCGAATGCAGCGTTTGTTCTTGGACGCTCCCTACCTGAGCGGCCGGTACTTGATCCGGTGGGGCTGGTCGGCCGCCTTGCCCAGGCGCTTCTTCCGGTCGAGCTCGTAGTCCTCGTGGTTGCCCTCGAACCAGACCGCCTGGCTGTCCCCCTCGAAGGCGAGGATGTGCGTGGCGATGCGGTCGAGGAACCAGCGATCATGGCTGATGACCACCGCGCAGCCCGCGAACCGCTCGAGCGCCTCTTCGAGCGCGCGGAGCGTGCCCACGTCGAGGTCGTTGGACGGCTCATCGAGGAGGAGTAGGTTGCCCCCGGACTGCAACAGCATCGCGAGGTGGACCCGGTTGCGCTCGCCCCCGGACAGGGTGCCGACCTTCTGCTGTTGCTGCGTGCCGCGGAAGCCGAACAGCGAGCAGTAGGCGCGCGAGTTGATCTCCTTGCTGCCAAGCTTGAGCACATCGGCGCCCCCGCTGATGTTCTCCCACACCGAGCGGTCGTCGGTCAGGTCGGCGCGGGCCTGGTCGACGTAGGCCAGCTTCACAGTCTCACCCACCTGCAGGGTGCCCGCATCAGCGGTCTCCTCACCGGTGATCATCTTGAACAGCGTGGTCTTTCCGGCGCCGTTGGGACCGATGACCCCGACGATGCCGCCGCGCGGAAGATCGAAGGTCAGGCCGTCCACCAGCAGCTTGTCCCCGAACGCCTTGCGGACCCCATCGGCGCGGACCACGATGTCCCCGAGGCGGGGGCCGGGCGGGATCGAGATCTCGGTCTGGGTGGTGTTGCCCGAGGTCGCATCGTCGATGCCAGCGAGCAGCTGGTCGTAGCGTGACAGCCGGGCCTTGTTGCGCGCCGAGCGCTTGCCCTGCCCGAGCTTGACCCACTCGAGCTCGCGGGCCAGCGCGCGCTGCCGGTCGACGCCCTTCTTCTGGTCGCTGAGCGTCTTCTGCTTCTGTTGCAGCCAGCTCGAGTAGTTTCCCTCCCACGGGATGCCCTTGCCGGCGTCCATCTCCAGGATCCATCCGGTCACGTTGTCGAGGAAGTAGCGGTCATGCGTGATGACGATGACCGTGCCGGGGTACTCGTTGAGGAACCGCTCGAGCCAGGCCACGCTCTCGGCGTCGAGGTGGTTGGTGGGCTCGTCGAGGAGCAGGATGTCGGGCTTGGACAGCAGCAGCCGCGACAGCGCGACGCGTCGCTTCTCGCCGCCCGAGAGGTTGGTGACCGCCAGATCGCCGTCGGGTGCGCGCAGCGCATCCATCGCGATGTCGACCGTGCGGTCGATCTCCCAGGCGTTCACCGCGTCGATCTTGTCCTGCAGAGTCGCCTGCCGCTCGATGACCTTGTTCATCTCGTCGTCGGTCAGCTCGTCGGCGAACCGCGCTGAGACGGCCTCGTACTCGTCGAGCAGCGCGCGGATCTCGGCGACGCCCTCCTCGATGTTGCCCCGCACGGTCTTGTCTGGGTTGAGCGTGGGCTCCTGGGGCAGGTACCCCACCCGGGTCCCCGGCTCGATCCACGTGCGGCCCTCGGTGTCGTCGTCGAGCCCGGCCATGACGCGCATCAGCGTGGACTTGCCTGCGCCGTTGGGACCGATCACCCCGATCTTCGCACCGTAGTAGAACGACAGCGAGATGCCCTTGAGCACCTCGGTGCCGTTGCCGAGCACCTTGCGGAGCTGATGCATCTGGTAGATGAACTTGTCTGCCATCGACCGGTCCTCCAAGGTGGGGGCGCCCTATGTGGTGCGGGCGTAGAAGGCCACCAGGTCGGCCTTGAGCTTCACCATGGACGGCTCGTGCACGTACATCATGTGCCCGGCCGGGTAGCGCTCGTGGGTGATGGCGCCCCCAGCCTCGGGCTCGAGATCGAGGTGGGCCAGGGTGTACTCGGTGGCGGAGTAGGGCGTCGCGAGGTCGTAGAGCCCGCTCGCGACGAACACGCCCAGGTGCTCGTTGGCGTTCAGTGCCTGCCGAAGCGCGCCGGTGAGGTCGAGGTAGGCATTCTCCGGGGTCCACTTCCAGCGCTGGTGCGTGGAGCTGCTGAGTAGCTCGTACACGTCGTCGTCCTCGTGACCCAGCCGGGTGCGCAGGTCGTGCAGGAACGCCGGCGCGAACGTGGCCATCAGCGGCGACATCGACGGGTCGCCGCGCCAGTCGTCGCCCTCTGCGTCCTTGCTGCGACCGACGAAGCGGCTGTCGAGGCGCCCCACCAGCCGCCGGCGCTCCCTGAGCAGCTCGCGCAGGAACCGCGGCAGGCTGACCCGGAGGTTGCACCGGCGCACGAAGGCCTCGCTGACGCCCAGGTAGCCGGCGATCCGCGCTGCGAGCGCGGCGGTCTGCGCCTCGTCCAGGCGGGTGCCGCGCAGCAAGGCCGCGGCGTACTCAGTCTCGGCGAACTGCTCGACCTCGGCGGCGAACGCGTCGAGATCCGGCGCGTCGACTGCGCCGTGGTACGCCGCGGTCAGCGCGTAGGCCGGCAGGTAGAGGATGTAGGGCAGGTCGTTTCCCTCGTCGAACAGCAGCGTCTGGAACTGCAGCGCGACCGACAGCAGCACGATCCCGTTGAGGAACAGCCCGTGGCGGTCCTGCAGGTGCTCGGCGAGCGCGGCGGCGCGGGTGGTCCCGTAGCTCTCGCCGGCCAGGTACTTTGGGCTCGACCAACGTTGCTTCTGGGTTGTGAAGCGGCGGACGAACTCGGCCATCGCCTCCACGTCGGCCTTCACAGCCAGGTACTCGTCGCCCGTGCCAGAGTCCGGGGTGCTGAACCCGGTCCCGATCGGGTCGACGAACACCAGGTCGGTCACGTCGAGCAGCGAGTGGGGGTGATCCTCTGCGCGCGCTGGGGGGCGGGGCACCGCGCCCACATCGACCCGCACGCGGCGCGGCCCAAAGCACCCCATGTGCAGCCACACGGAGCTGGACCCGGGTCCCCCGTTGAAGCAGAACGTCAGCGGTCGCGACGCGCGGTCGGCCACGTCGGTGCGCTCGTAGGCCACGTAGAACATCTGCGCCGTGGGCTTCTCGCGGTCCTCGAGGTGCACCGCGACGGTGCCGTGCTCGGCGCGGTAGGGGACCCGCGCGCCGCCGATGACGACCTCGTGCTCTGTCGCGGGGGCGGGCGTTGGCTCGTCTACGGCCTTGGGTGAAGCCGCCTTTGGTGCGCCCAGCAAGTCGCGGATCTGAGCGGCCTCTGAGACGACCACGATCGACCCGCTGATCTTTTCCGCCATGGGACCTCCGTTTGGACCTCAATACAGTTCGCGTCCGCCGTCGGGTAGCATCCGCGCGGGAGGTCCTCATGTTGCTGTGGATGTCGACGATTGCGGGTGCGCAGGTGGTCGGGGGAGCTTTGCCGGATCTGAACGCCCAGACGTTCCGGCCCAGCATCGATGGAGATCGGATGCTGTGGCTCGACGACGCGGGGTCGCGGCCCGACCTTCGGTTCACCGGGCGGGCGCTGCTCCAGTACCTCGACGACCCGCTCGTCTACACCGACGCAGAGGGCGTCGAGTCGAGCCTGGTCTCATCGGTGGTGCAGCTCGATGTGCTCGCGGGGTACACGCTCGGCCCGCTGCGGCTGGGGGTCGACCTTCCTGTGTACTTGTTCGCTGGCAGCGATGTGGCCGAGGGCGAAGGCGGGGTCGGCGACCTCGCGCTGGACGGCAAGTTCACGGTGCTCGACGGCGACGATGCCCCGATCGATATCGGCGTCGACGTCCGGGTCGCGCTGCCGACCGCCACTGTGGAGACGGCGCTCGGCAGCCCCGTCACCACCTGGGAGATCGCCGGGCTGCTGAGCAGGGAGTTTGGTCCGGTGCTGCTCGCGACCAACCTCGGCGTGCGGGCCGGCCCGTCGGCTTCGCTCGAGAACATCGTCTTCAAGGACTTTTTCGTGGCGCGCCTCGGTGGCAGCTACGCGTTCGTCGACGATGCGGGGGCCTCGCTGGAGCTGTCGAGCCAGCTGCCGTTCGCGGTGGGCAACGCCGATCCCAGTGTGGCGCCGGTGCTCTCCAACACAGCAGGCTGGCCCATCGAGGCGCTGCTGTCCGGCTACGGCTACCCCGCCACCGACGTGGATGTGGTGCTGCGCGCCGGCGTTGGCACCGGGCTGACGCAGGGCATCGGGTCTCCGGACTTCCGGCTGTTCCTCGGCCTGGGCTATGAGCCGCGCGGAGAGCGCGCTCCGGTCGACACCGACGCCGACGGCATCGTCGACAAGCTGGACGTCTGCCCCGCAGAGGCGGAGGACATGGACGACTTCGCGGACGAGGACGGCTGCCCCGATCTCGACAACGATGAGGACGGCGTGCTCGACGTTGCGGACGCCTGCGTGAACGAGGCGGAGGACGCGGACGGCTACCGCGACGAGGACGGCTGCCCCGAGGCGGTCACGATGGTCTCCGTCACGGTGATCGATGCGGCAACCGACGATTCGATCGGGGTCGCCAAGGTCAGCGCCACATGCGCGGGCGAGCGCGTTGCCGGCACCACGCCGTTTGAGCGCGAGCTGCCTGCGGGTGACTGCAAGCTGGCCGCGAACGCCGCCGGCTACACCCGCAATGAGACGGAGTTCACCGTGGTCGATGGCGCGCCGATGATGGCGACCATCGCGCTGGAACCGAAGCTCAACGCCAAGGTCATCGTCACCCGCGACCGGGTCGAGCTGCGCGAGACGGTGCGGTTCGAGACCAACAAGGCGCTCATCAAGGAAGTCTCCTACGGCTTGCTCGACGAGGCGGTCCAGATCCTCCGCGACTACCCGGAGATCGTGCACTTGCGCATCGAGGGACACACCGACGCGCGCGGCAATGAGAGCTACAACCAAGATCTCTCCGAGCAGCGCGCGGCGACCGTGCTCACGTACTTCACCAGCAAGGGCATCGCGGCGAGCCGGCTGTCGTCGGTGGGCTTCGGCGAGTCCAAGCCGCTGGACGCGGCGAGCAACCAGGCTGCCTGGGCGAAGAACCGGCGAGTGGACTTCTTCATCGAGGAGTGGGACGCGAGCCGCGGAGACTGACCGACCGGCTAGTTCGCGACGAAGGACTGCCGCAGCTCGGCGCCGCAGCGTCGGGCGCGGTCGCCGTACACCACCATCAGCGCCACGGCGATCCCGGCGCCGATCGCGGTGGCGATCGGCTCTCCGCGACTCACCCCGAGAGCGCCGAGCCATGCCGCGGCGAGCAGCGGCGTCAGGGGAGGGGACCAGCTCAGCTGCAGGCCGGTGCCGTTCGTGCCTGCGATGAGCCGCACCGCGCCGTGCAGGCCGGTGGGGGCGGCGCGCTTGGCGGGGTCTGCCCAGAAGTAGACCCAGCCTGGCGGACCCGTGCTCCAGCGGACCGACTCCGTGTGGCCGGAGCCGGTGGGAGCGGTCGGGATCGGCTCAGGCTGCGCGCCGAGCGGGATGCCGAGCCGGAAGTACCAGTCGGGGCGCCGACGCAGCAGCACCCGGGTCTCGAGCACCAGGCCGCCCAAGAGCAGCAGCCCCGCCAGCAGCGCGAGTCCGGACGAGCCCTGCACTAGCCGCCCCGCATGGCCAGGAACGTGGCGTAGTCGGGGGTCTGGAGGACCGGGTTGGTTTCGCGAACCTCGGACAGCGGGGCGGAGGGCGACGCGCCGTAGTTGTGACCCGGGTACAGGATCAGGTCGCTCGGCAGGGCCAGCATGCGCTCGTACAGGGTGCGCCACATCTGTTCGACGTCGCCGCCGGGCAGATCGGTGCGGCCGCAGCCGGACAGGAACAGCGTGTCGCCCGAGATCAGCGCCTGGCCACAGCGGAAGCACTGGCTGCCCTCGGTGTGACCTGGGGTGTGCAGGCACTCCACCTCGACCGCACCGACGCCGATCTTGTCGCCGCCGTGTACCAGCTGCAGATCGGAGTCGGAGAGCCCGGTCATGACCTTGACGAGGTCGGCGTCCGCGGCGTGGACGTGGATGGGGCAGGGGTTGACCTCGAGGAGCTTGGCGAGGCCCTGCACGTCGTGGCCCATCATGTTGCCGCCGACGTGATCGGGGTGCCAGTGGCTGATCAAGGCGCCGGTGACCGCGAAGCCGTCCGCGCTGGCGGCATCCACGATGCCCTGGACGTCCCACGCCGGGTCGACCACCAGGCACTCCCGGGTCTGTCGGTCGCCTACCAGGTAGACGAAGTTCTCCATCATCTTGGCGACGGGATCGGCCGTAGCGAAGTCCGTCCCAGCGGCGAGCTGACGCAGGTAGAAGCGATCGTCCATGGGTTCCTCGGTGGTCGTGTGACATAGCCTGCCGCGGCGCTCCTGCCGCCCGGGTCTCGCTGTCCGAGCGGGGACGGAGTAGAACACGGGCCTGGAGGCAGCAATGGCTGGCGTCGACCGAAGGATCCCCATTCGTACACTCATCGGCACGGCCGAGTTGGGGAATCCGGTGGTGCTGACAGGCTGGGTCAAGACCTCGCGGTTCAGCAAGGCGGTGTCGTTCGTGCACGTCTTCGATGGGTCGACGCCCAAGACGGTGCAGGTGGTGCTCAAGGGCGACCAGTTCGAGCCGCTCAAGACGCAGCTCGGAGTCGGGGCTGCGGTCCGGGTCACGGGCGCCTGGGTCGCGAGCCGCGGCAAGGAGCAGGCGCTCGAGATTGCCGCGAACGACGTCGAGGTCGTCGGCAGCTCGGACCCGAGCGAGTACCCGCTGCAGAAGAAGCGCACGTCGCTCGAGTTCCTGCGCGGCATCGCCCACCTGCGGTCCCGATCGAACACGCTCCAGGCCGTCGTCCGGGTGCGAAACGCGCTGTCGTGGCAGATTCACCGGTTCTTCCAGGAGCGCGGTTTCCAATGGATCCACACACCGGTCATCACGACGGCGGACGCCGAGGGGGCGGGCGAGATGTTCTCGCTAGCCAACGCCACCGAGTTCTTCGGGGGCCCGGCATTCCTGTCGGTCTCGGGCCAGCTCGAGGTCGAGTGCTTCGCGCAGTCGCACACCGACGTGTACACCTTCGGTCCGTGCTTCCGTGCCGAGAACAGCAACACGGCGCGGCACGTCTCCGAGTTCTGGATGATCGAGCCCGAGATGGCGTTCGCCTCGCTCGACGACGTGATCGCGCTGGCTGAGGAGTTCGTCCGCGAGGTCACCGCCGCCGTCTACGCGCAGTGCAGCGACGACATCGACTTTTTCGACCGGTTCATCGAGGAGGGCCTGCGCGCGCAGGTGGAGGCCGCCATCAGCGCGCCCTTCGCCCGGGTCAGCCATGCCGAGGCGCAGGAGATCCTGGTCGCCTCGGGGCGCCCGTTCGAGTTCAAGGTGGGGCCCGGCGAGGCCCTGCAGGCCGAGCACGAGCGCTACCTGGCCGAGGAGCACTACGGCAAGCCTGTGTTCGTGACGGACTACCCGGCGGGTCAGAAGGCGTTCTACATGCGCGACAACGGTGATGGCACGGTGGCCGCCACCGACTTGCTGGTGCCGCGCCTGGGCGAGGTGCTGGGAGGCGCGCAGCGCGAGGAGCGTCACGACGTCCTGCTGAGCCGCATGGAGGCTGCGGGCGTCGATCCTGAGCACCTGTGGTGGTACCTCGAGCTGCGGAAGTTCGGGAGCACGCCGCACGGGGGGTTTGGCCTGGGCTTCGACCGCCTGCTGATGTGGATCACGGGCATGCAGAACATCCGCGACGTGATCCCGTTCCCACGCACGCCGGGTCACGCTGAGTTCTGACTCTCCCCTTCCAGTGTCCTGGTATTCGAGCAGGTGGCCATCCACACCTGCTCGACGGCGCGAGTGACCGCCAGGTAGAGCGCGGTGCGCCCGGAGCACGGGTCGTAGAGCCATGAGGGCACCGCCACCCGCGCGAACTCGAGGCCGCGGACCCGGCCCACCGATGTGTCGCTCCACGCGCAGCCCCTGGCCCGTTCGCGGCAGCTCGCGCCCCGCTTGAGTTGCCTGTGAGAGCGCGACGATGCCCGGCGGACCCCGGTGGTGGTGGCGCAAGACCGCCCTCGTGGCCCTCGGGTGCCCCAGCGCTCGCAGCGTCGTGTCCCAGCCGGAGAACCAGGCCGACGGGTCGAGCTGCTGGGCTGCATCGCCGACCACCGTGAGCGAGCCCCCGCGCGCGACGGCGCGGCCGATCAGCGCGCGCTCGAGCGGCGCCAGCTCCTGCGCCTCGTCGACCACAACGTGATCGAATGGGCGCGGCCGGGCGCCGCCCGCGCGCCGCGCCTCCTCGCCGAGCCAGGCATCGACCGCCTGCACTTCCGCGCTCACTCCGAGCGCGCAGAGGGCGCGCCGCACGCTGCTGCGCGGGCCGACCCCCGAGACCAGCACCAGCACGGCGCGCCCCGCGCGCTGGCGAACGTCCGCCGCCACGCGGTGCAGCGCGGCTGTCGTCTTGCCGGTGCCCGCTGTTGACGGTGAGCGGCGGATAGTTGGCTATAAACGTTGCTAGTCGAGCAACAAGCCTCTGCCGTAGTCACTGTTCAGCACCGCCGCAAGCGCGGGTGGCACCAGGGCGCGCTCCACCCGTTCATGCACGCTGGAGAGCGCGTCGAAGTCGGGACCTCAGCCGGCGGTCGGTCGAAGCCTCCGCGCCGTCATGCGCGAGCTACTTCGCTGACTGCCACAGGCCGAAGATCTTGGGCGGCTCCGGCTCGCCCTGCATGTACGCCTGGGGTTCGAGCTGCCCCACCGTCCGTAGCGCCCGCACCATCACCTTTCCGGTGTCCGGGTAACCGCAGACCTCGTGCGGGTGGTGGTCACCGATCGCCAGGTACACGAGGTCCTCGTCGAACGGGTTGGCGATCTGGTGGGCGATGCGGGTGCCGGCCGGGCAGGACATGCAGTCGCCGGGTCCCACCTCTCGCAGGTCGTCGCCGTACCGGAACACGCCGCGGCCACGGATCACGAAGAACACCTCGTCCTCGTGCAGGTGCCAGTGGAACGGACAGCCCACCGCGCCTGGCGGCAGCGTGCTCTGCACCATCCCGAGCGTGCCGCCCTGGGCCCGCATCGTCGGCGTCAGCACCTGCCACGTGCTGCCCCAGGGACCGGCACCGTCACCCTCTGACGGCGCATCGGCCACGTTGATCACCTGGTGGGATGGCTTCGACATGTTCACCTCCTGCCGCGCAGCGTAGGCCAGGCCTCAGCGGATCACGCCCACGGCGACCTCGGTACCCCGCATCGGCACCTCGTCGCCCTCCTCGGCGCCGCGCAGCGCCTGGCCCAGCGGTGAGTCCGGCGAGAGCACCGTGATCTGCACCCCGTCCACCCGCAGCTTCGCGCCCTGTCCGCCGGGGAGCACGGCGGTCCACCCGATGTCCTCGAGCCGCACCAGCGCACCGGGCGTGATCCGGTCGCGCGGGCCCGGGTCGATCAGCTCCAGCGCGCGCAGGTGCTCCTCGAGCTCGGCGGCGCGGGCGGCCAGTCCGGCGGTCAGGTAGCCCTGGGTCGTCACCGCGGCGCGCTCCCCGCGGTTCTCGGGGCGGTGGGTGCCGTCGACTCGGGTCCCTGCGCGCGCGTCGTCCCGACCGCGCTGCAGCGCTTCGATCGCCGCTTGGAGGTGGGCGTGGAACGCCGCGAGGACCGCTGTCTTGTCCGGGGTCTGCATCGACCCTACGCTATCCTCGGGGACGTGGCGCGCGCCAGCGGTCGCTTCGGTTAGAGACCGCCATGCTCGATGTCGCCATCATCGGTGCCGGGGTCGCGGGGCTCGCCGCGGCGCGACGCCTCCGTGGTTCCTCGCTGTCCGTCCAGATCTTCGAAGCGCGGGACCGTACCGGCGGGCGCGCGTACAGCCCGGAGCTGTCAGGGCACCCTGCCGACGTCGGCGCCACCTGGGTCTGGGACAGCGAGCGCGCCATCCACGCGCTGCTGAAGGAGCTGGGAGTCGGGACGTTTCCGCACTTCGATGCGGGCCAGGACACCCTCGATGACACCCCGCTGCGCCGCGGTCGGTTTCCGCGCGGCGCGGTGCCGGAGCGACGGATCTCGGGCGGCGTCCAGCGCATCGCCGACGCGCTCACGGCGGACGCTCCGCTCACCATGGGGACCGCGGTCCACTCGCTCGACCCCGAGCAGTCCTCCGTCCGCATTGGGGCCTCGGACGGGGTCCACCACGCCAAGGTCGTGCTCGCCGCGCTGCCACCGAGCCTGGTCGCACCGATGCTCGCGGCGTCCGACCCCGACGCCTCCGACCTGCTCAGCCGGGTGCCGGTGTGGATGGGCGACGTCGCAAAGGTCGTCGCTACGTTCAGCGACCGGTTCTGGGAGCGCCAGGGAAGCAGCGGCCGCGCCGTGAGCCAGCGCGGTCCGATGGTCGAGGTGCACGACATGTCCGGCGAGGGCGGCACCCCGGCGCGTCTGTTCGGGTTCGTGCCCCGTGCCGCCGACGGCCCCGACCTCGAGGAGCGGGTCCGCGCCCAGCTGATCCGCCTGTTCGGACCCGACGCCGAGCCCATCGGTCTGCACATCCACGCCTGGTGGTCCGAGGCCTACACCACCGAGGCCGACCCGAAGACCGAGCCGCGCCTGTTCGGCCACTCCGCGCTGCGCGCACCGTTCCTCGACGGGACGCTCCACCTGGTCGGCTGCGAGACCTCGGGGATCAGCCCGGGTCACCTCAACGGGGCCGCCGAGCGCGCCGACAAGGTGTGCGGCGCCCTGCTACGGCGGTGACCCCGCGGGGAGCGCGCTCAGGTGCTCCCGCAGTTGGTTGACGCGGCGTCGGTTCACGCCCATGTCGGAGTGGCCGAGCCGACTCGACGAGCGGACGTGGACCACGCCGGCCTGTGTGTCGATCACCAGGTCGACGTCGTCCGCGAACCGGAGCCGCGGCGTGCGGCAGGTGACCCGGTACGCGCCGCCGTCCTGTGTGACCGGGCCGGCCCCCCGAAGCGCACCCAGCGCTGCGGGGAGCTGTGTCTCGGGGTCGGCCGGCAGCGGAAGCGGTGCGATGAAGTGCTCCCGATCGCCGGGATCGGCCTGGCTCGACACGCAGTTGGGGGAGCGCCAGCAGGAGGCCAGCTGGCCCGCGACGGGGCGCGGAGCCTTGCCGTGCCACATCCACAGGGCGGCGCCGAGGGCCAACAGGAGCGCGGCGCCCCGGAAGAGCCAGGCGGTGGGGAGGTGGTTCATGGCTCGTCTCGCATGACGCCCGCATATTGCGGCGTCTCAGCTGCCGTCGAACCACAATGCCCCGAACACTGCCGCGTTGATCGCGGCGTGCGTCCGCATCGACGGACACAGCGAACCGGTGCGGGCCCGGAGCGTGTGGACAACGGAGAACATCGCTGCTTGGACGGCGATGGCCATCATCGGGCGCCCTGAGCGCTGCAGCAGTCCCTGGATGGCACCGCGATACAGCAGCTCCTCGGCGAACGCGGGCACCAACACCAGCACGAGCGGCGCTGCTGAAGAGGCCAGCAGGACGGACAACACGTCCTCGAGGAGCTTCGCCTGCGCCGCGGCGCCGGGGAGCAACGCTGTGTTGGCGCCCAGCACGACGGGTGCTGCGGCCAGAGACCCGACGGTGGCGACCACGACTCCCCAGGATGCGTGCAGCCGAGGCGCTCGGCGGCGACGCCAGCGTGCTTGCCGGCCAGCGGTAGGGACACCGTTTGAGAGGGAGTAGGCGCCGGTCGGTAGTCCGCTGCCGTGGACCCGAATCGCCCTTGGGGACCGTGATCGACCCCAGCGCGCGTCTTCGCCGGCGTGCCTGCCGGTCAGCACGAAGGGAAGAAGCGGCTGTGGTACACCGGTCCCCCCCCCGAACACTGGAGAGCGCGGATGAACGGTAAGGTCGTTGGATATTGGGTCACGACGGTGATTCCCTCGCTCGCTCTGCTCGGCAGCGGCATCGGGTACCTGACCGGCGGCATGCTCGGCGCCATGACGGCGCTCGGCTATCCCGTCTACTTCACCTACCTCCTTGGGATCTGGAAGATCCTCGGTGTCATCGCGCTGCTGGCACCGGGCTTCGGTCGGATCAAGGAGTGGGCGTACGCCGGGTTCTTCTTCACGCTCACCGGTGCCTTCGTGTCCCACGTGGGGACCGACGGCCTGACGGGCGAGGCGTTTCCTCCGCTGGTCATGTTGGCCCTGCTGATCGGAAGCTATGTGCTGCGGCCGGCGTCCCGCCGCATCTGAGGTGCTGCCGACACTGGTGCTCCTGCCCGGGCTGGATGGCACCGGACGGCTGTTCACCGCCCTGATCGGGGCGCTGCCGGCGGGGACGCGGGCCATCCCGGTCTCCTATGCGCAGCGGGAGCGCGCCACGCTGCCTGAGCTCGTCGCGGAGGTGCGTTCCGCGCTGCCACCGGAGCCCTACCTGCTGGTCGCGGAGTCGTTCAGCGGGCCGGTGGCGATCGCGTTGGCGGCCTCGGCACCGCCCGGCTGCGCCGGTGTGGTGCTCGTGGCCACCTTCCGCCGGCATCCGCTCCGGGTCCCGCGCTGGGCCTCGGCGTTGGTGACGCCCGTGTTGGCCCGGATCCCACCGCCGCGTTGGCTGCTCCGTTGGGCGCTGGTCGGCAGGGATGCCGAGCCCGCCTTGGTCGCCGCGCTGTCGGCGGCGATCGCGTCCGTTCCGCCCGCCGTGCTCGCCGGGCGGCTCCGCCTGCTCAATGGGGTCGACGCGGGATCGGCCCTGCGTCAGGTGCAGCTGCCGGTGTTGTACCTGAGAGCGACCCAGGACCGCGTGGTTCCTGCCTTCAACGCCCGCGACTTGGCGCGGCTGTGTCCGGCAATGCAGATCGCAGCAGTCCGGGGCCCGCACCTGTTGCTCCAGCGCCGCCCCGTCGAGGCGCTGTCTGTCATCGCGGCGTGGTGCACTCGGTGACCACCCGGTCCCGGGCCCCGGCCGGTACAGTGCGGGCGTGACCACCCTGTACGTGTCAGACCTCGACGGCACCCTGCTCGACGCCCACTCCGCGCTGTCGCCCACCACCCACGCGGGGCTGGCGGCGTTGCTCGCTCGCGGAGTGCAGTTCACGGTGGCCACCGCGCGCAGCATCCCGGCCATTCGGGAGAGGATCCAGCTGCCGCTCCCCGTGCCCGTCGCGGCGAGCAACGGGGCGTTCGTGTGCGATCTGGGCTCCGATGCGCCGCCGCACCGGATCGCGTCGATCGACCCGGGCGCCGCCGTCACCGTCGCGCGCGAGGCGGCGGAGCTGGGTCTGCCTCTGGTCATCGTCACGTGGACGCCGGACGAGCGGCAGCGCCTGTGGTTCCCCGCCGACCACAACGAGGGCACCGCGGCCTACCTCCGCGAGCGGCGCAGCGCGCAGGATCCGCGCCTGCAGCCCGTCACCGATCCGCGGCCACCGCTGGAGCGTAGGGTCACCGGGATGTGGGTCATCGCGCGCGCCGCCCGGATCGAGGCGCTGTACGAGCGGCTCGCGCCGACGCGGCAGGCCGGGCTGCGCGCCTATCGGGCGGACGACCACTCCCTCTCCGGCTGGCGCTGGCTGATGATGTCGGGTGCGGACGCCAACAAAGGCGCCGCGGTCCGCTGGCTCATCGAGACGCACGCGCCGGAGGCGGAGCGGCTGGTCGCGTTCGGCGACGACACCAACGACCTGACGTTGTTCGCGGAGGCCGACTACGCGGTCGCGACCGCCAACGCGGTGCCCCAGGTCAAGGCCGCGGCCGACGAAGTGATCGGCCCGCACCACGAGGACGCTGTGATCACCTGGCTGCTGGGCAACGTCCCGAACTAGTGCCGCTCATTCGTCGCGGCGCAGGCCGTGCGGCAGGCTCGGGTTGCCGCCACCGACCGAGCCCATGTGGACGCCGGTGCCGATCAGCGCCTGTGTGTACCCGATGGCGCCGTCGACGGCGTCGGCGAGCGGGGCCCCCTGTGCGAGCCGCGCTGCGATGGCGCTCGACAGTGTGCAGCCCGTACCGTGGAATGCCCGGTTGCCCTGGCGGGGATGGGTCCAGCGCCGCGCGGTCCCGCCTTGCCACAGCTCGTCGGTGATCGTGTCGCCGACCACGTCGCCGCCGGTCAACAGCACCGGGATCGGGGCGCCCGCAGCCCAGGCGCGCGCCGCGTTCCGACCCGGAGACCCCGCCAGGACCGCCGCTTCATCGAGGTTGGGTGTCGCGACCGTCGCCAGGGGGAGCAGCTCCTCGGCCAGCGCGCGCTCGGCGTCAGCCTGCAGCAGGCGGTCGCCGGTGCTCGCGACCATCACCGGGTCCAGCACGATCGGAGGCCGCTCGGGCAACGCCGCCAGGAAGGACGCGACCGCCTCGACGTGGGCCGCCGCCCCCAGCATCCCGATCTTGACCGCGCCGACCGGAAAGTCATCGAACACCGCGCGCAGCTGGGCGATCAGCCCGTCCACGGAAACCGGGTCGACCCGGTGGACGCCGCGGCTGTTCTGAGCGGTGACCGCTGTGATTGCGACCATGCCGAAGACCCCATGGTCCAGCAGCGTCTTGAGGTCGGCCGCGATCCCCGCGCCGCCGCCGGAGTCGGACCCGGCGATGGTCAGCGCGGTGACATAGGGGCTCACCGCTGCTCCCGGTGGATCAGCACGACCGTGCCCACCAGTGTGTCGGGAACGGGCCGGGGCGGCGGCGTCAGCTCCACGCGGGGACCCACGCCCTGCACCAGCCGGACACCGTCGGGCGTGCGCACGAAGCCCTTGGCGCGGATCGGGGCGTGGCGCTGCACCAGCGCGAGGACCTCGTCGGACGATGTGCCGTCCGGGATCGACAGCTCGAGGGTCGTGAATCGCTCGTGGTCATGGTCGTGGTCGTGGTCGCGCTCCTCGGTGCGGCGCGCCTTGCGGCGGTGGGCCGGGTCGGGCGGGAACAACAGCGCCGGATCGACCCGGCAGCGCTCCGCGACGAGCACCGGCTGGCCGCCCGTGGTCTCGGTGACCCGGTCCCGAGCGCGCTGCAGCGCGGGGGCGTCCACCAGGTCGCGCTTGTTGAGGAGCACCAGATCGGCGGCCTCGAGCTGCTGCACCAGCGTGGCGTCGAGCGGGCTGTCACTGGACGCGGTCTCGGCATCGACCACCACCACCACGACCTCATCGGTCACCAATTCGTCGATCGGTGGGGTCCAGAACTGGACCAGGATCTCGCCGGGGAGCGCCACACCGGAGCACTCGAGGACCAGCCGGTCGGGCTTCACCTGCTCGAGGATGGTGCGCAGGGTCTGGCCGAGCGCGTCGGAGAGTCGGCAGCACACACAGCCACCATCGAGCTCGACGAACCCTTCCTCGCCCGCGTCGAGCAGTGCGCGGTCGATGCCGGTGTCGCCGAACTCGTTGCTGATGATCGCGAGCTTCACTCCCTCGGCGCGGGCCTGGGTGAGCAGGTGGTCGACCAGCGTGGTCTTGCCGGCACCGAGCCAACCAGCGATGATCAGCGCGGGGACTGGGTGGTCGCTCACTTGTTCTCCTTGGCGCGAAATGACCATGCGGCCTGCAGACCCAGGACCCACCCGGACGTCGCAATGTCTCCGTTGCCGATGACGCGCGGTACCGTGTCGGGCAGGATGCCTGCGTCAATCTGGGTCACGGTGCTGTCCCGGATCTGCTGGTTGCGGAACAACAGCAGGGCGGCCGAGGCATCGAAGCGCAGCTGCTCGTCGAGCAGGAACACCGAGCCACCCATTCCGAGCTGGGCCTTGGGCGTGTCGACCAGCGCGACGCTGAGCTGCTGCGGGGTCAGTGCGGCGTTCTCGATGAAGCCACCGGCGCGCACTGCGAGCTGGTCGTGCACCCGCGCCTCGACGCCCAGGCGGTACGACACGGTGTCGCGCAGCCCCGCCGGCAGCACGATGGTGTCGTCGACGCGGCGCTGATCCTCGGAGATGATCGGGCTGTCCGACTCGATCTCGATGTCGATCTCGTCGATGGTGATGTCCTGCAGCGACGACCAGTCCTGCCAGACCACCGCGGCCTCGATCTCCAGGGCCGGCACCGGGCGAACGGCGACCCCGGCCCGCACGACCCAGGGAAGCGCGATCGCGAGTGCCACGTCGCTGTCGGTGTACAGGGCCTTGGTGAGGAGCCCGCTCTCGGCCAGCCCGTTGCCGTCGAAGTCGAGCGTGCCCGTGCCGCGCGCCTCGTACTCCGTGCGCGGCTGCGCCGACAGGCCGAACGACACCTCGTCGACCGGATCGACCAGCAGGCCGGCGTTGATGCCGAGGGTGAACGGGTCGACCACCTGGGCCTGCACCGCGATGTCGCCGCCCGGGTCGTCGTTCCCGGACACCGTGATGTCCACGGTCTGGTCCACCAGCAGGTAGTTCCACTGCAGCCCCACACCCAGGGTGACCACAGGGTGCGGCCGCACGGCGATGGAGGGGCCCACCGTGAACTGGTAGACCCGGGCCTCCTTGGCCGAGTAGCGCTGCGGCCCCTCCTCTTCGAACATGGTCGACGGCGAGAACGGGCTGTAGAACCCAAGGGCGAACCCGACGTACTCGCCGAGCGGGGTCGCGAAGCCGAGCTGGGGGATGGCGAACGGTCCGCCCTCATTGCGGGCGGGCTCGTAGAATGCTTCGGGTGCGCCTGTCTCGGTGGCGGGGCGCAGCCGGTCGAACGTCACGCTCTGGTTCACACCGCTGAGGCCGAGGTTGAACGTCGGCCGCTCGATCCGGATGAGCCCGGCGGGGTTGTAGTACTGGGCGAACTGGTTGTTTGCTCCAGCCACGAAGGCGCCGCCGCGCCCCGTCGCGACAATGCCCGCATCGGAGTAGAAATAGCCCCCGGCGAGCGCCGCGCTGCCCATCCACAAGATCACGCCCGCCTCCTCGGCTCATCCGGAGATATCGTGCATGGATGGTGGACGCCTACACCAGCGGCGCGTACGGCGCGGCCAACCCGGACTGGCACGCCGCCGATGCGCCCCACAAGGCGCGCGCCGTGCGGGCGCTGCTCGACGCAGCAGGTCTGTCGCCGGCCACGGTGATCGACGTCGGGTGCGGCACGGGCGGCGTCCTGCGGCACCTGCACGGCCAGGGCGGACCCAAGGTTCGCTTTGAAGGCTGGGACATCGCGCCGGTCGCCATCGCCCGTGCGCAGGAACACGCACGGGAGCGCCTGACGTTCGTCGCGGGCGACTTGCTGGCGTCGGATCGGACCGCGGAGCTGATCCTGTGCCTGGACGTCGTGGAGCACCTCGCGGACGACGTCGGCTTCCTGACCGCGCTGCGCGATCGCGGCGAGGTGTTCCTGTTCCGGCTCCCGCTCGACCTGTCGGTGCTCGACGTGCTGCGGCCGTCCCGCCTGCTGAGCGCCCGGGCCCGGTACGGTCACCGGCACGTATACACCGCCCCCATGGCGTTGCAGACCCTGCGGTCTGCGGGGTTCCGGGTCGAACAGTGGCGCTACGATCGGCTGCCGCCGCCCCGCGACACGGCCCGCCGGTTGCTCACGTCGTGGGGGCGCGCGGCGGCGTTCCGGGTGTGGCCCGAGGCTGCGGTTCGCGTGCTCGGTGGCTACTCGCTGCTGGTGTTGGCGAGGTCGGCGTAGTCGTAGCGGTGCTGGGCGAGCAGCACGCGTCCCTGGGGGTCGAACGCGATGCCCTCGTCGCGGAGGCGAGACTCCTGCAGCGCGGCGCGTCCGGTGTCGCCGCGCCCGCTGATCATCCCCTTCGCGTTGATCACCCGGTGCCAGGGGACATCGGGATCCCGCAGCGCTGCGAGGGCCCAACCGACGTGGCGCGCGACCCGGGGGGAGCCGAGCGCGGCAGCCACATCGCCGTACGTGGTGACGAACCCGGGCGGAATCGTGCGGACCACCGCGTAGACTCGCCCATGGAAGCCGTCGGTGACGACGCGGTCGGTGCCGTGTTCCATGCGCTCGGGTATCGTGACGCGCATGTGGATGTGGCTTGCAGCGTGCGGTGTCGACACCGTGACCACGGCAAACACCGTGGTGGGGCGCGTGCTCGATCCGAGTGGCGGCCCGGTGGTCGGTCTCACGGTGGAGTCGCTCGAGGCGAAGGAACGAACGGACGAGGCGGGGGCATTCGCGGTCGTGACCAAGGCGCCCAACCAGCTCGTCCACTTCACGCATCAGGGGCTGTGGTACCGGCGGAAGGTGGCCCAGACCGATTTCGGCGAGGTCCTGAATCTTGCCTTACCTGCCACGCGCTCCGCCCGGCTCGCCTGCCCGAACACGGCGTGCAACCTGTCTCTCACCTGGGACCTCGGCGCGCAGTTCACCGCGCAGGTGCGGCACAGCTGCACCCCTGGGGGGGCCGTCGAGCTGCCTGCAGCTCCCACCACCGATCCGCGGGTCCAGTGCAGGGTCGGGCGGGGAACGGCCGGGCGGTCGCTCTCGCTGCAGATCCAGGAGCGAGACGGGACGCTCGCCTTGGTCGAGGAGGCGGCGCGGCTGGAGATCGAGCTCCGGGCCACCGCCGGTGCGCTCCCCCCGGAGTGCGACGTCCGGGTGGGCAACGCTGCGGCGAGGCCTGTCCCCCGGATGCGAGGCGCGCGCCTGTACTCAGTCATCGACCCGGGCGACACCGTGGTGCGGGCGGTGTGCGGGAGCCGACCCGCGCTGCCGGTCGCACGCACGACAGCGGACCGGGGGCCCGCGCAAGTAGAGTGGTCGCCGACGGGGCCGCGGCTCGATCTGTCGGCGCGCGCGCCTTGGGCCGTCGAGGCCGTGTGGGTCAGCGAAGGGGCCGGCTGGAGCTTGCCGCTGTCCCTGCAGGACGGCGCCGCGGCCCTGCCCCCGCTGCCACAGGGCAGCTACCGGTTGTTGGTTCGCGGCGAGGGGGCGTCGCTGCCGGTCGCGATGTCGCCCCCGGAAGGCAGCGTCCCGGGCGTCTTGATGACCGCCGCGAAGGCCGGCGAGCTCGTGGGGCGGCTGGTGCTGGATGCGCCGCTGGCGTCGGGCGACGTGCCCATCAAGTGAGGCCCTCGGCGAGGAACCGGGTCATCACCTTCGCCATGTGTGCGTGATCGTGGGCGCCGCACTGCTCGCGGACGCTGTGCATCGACAGCATCGGGTTGCCGACGTCCAGGCCACGCACGCCGAGGTTGGCGGACAGCATCGGCCCGACCGTCGACCCGCACGCCAGGTCGCTGCGGTTGACGAACCACTGGTAGGGCACCTCCTCCCGCTCGCACATCAGCGCGAAGGCCGCAGCGGTGCCGCCCTCGGTGGTGTATCGGTGGTTGGCGTTCTGCTTGATTGCTGGGCCCTGGTTCATGCGGGGGGCGTGCAGCGGGTCGCTCTTGTCCGAGAACGCCGGGTGGATCGCGTGGGACATGTCGGCGGAGAGCAGGGTGGTGTGCGCCAGGGCGCGGGTCATCGTGCCGGTGCCCTGTGCCTCGCTCGAGGACATCAGCAGGGTCAACAGCGACTCCAGCGTGCGGCCCGCGGCGCCGCGCGTGGTCCTGCTGCCGATCTCCTCGTGGTCGAACAGCGCGACCAACGCGGTGGCGTCGGGCAGTGGCTCGTCGATCCCCTTGAGCAACCCGTCGAGCGCGGCGTGGGTGGACCCCAGGTTGTCGAGCCGCGCCGAGAACACGAACTCGTCGTTCGCGCCGCCGAGCGCAGCCGCGGTCAGGTCGTACAGTGACAAGTCCCAGGTGAGGATGGTGTCGGGTTCGACGTCGAGCGCCGCTGAGAGCAGCCCCCGGAGCGGGTCGTCGTCTTCGTCGTCGGACTGAGCGATCACGGCGGGGAGCTCGGTCTGCTTGTTGAACCGCAGGCCTTCGTCGTTGACGCGCCGGTTGAGGTGGATGGCGAGGGTGGGGACACGGGCGACGGGCCGGTCGATGCGGACCAGCTCGGTGCGGCTGCCCGCGCCGTCGCGCAGGTGCACCGCACCCGCCAGTCCGAGATCGCGATCGGCCCAGGTGGCGACCTGCGCGCCGCCGTACACCTCGACGCCGAGCCGGACATAGCCGGCGCCGCGGACGAGCGGCTGGGGCTTGACCCGGAGGTTGGGTGAGTCGGTGTGGGCCGCCACGATGTTCCACCCGGCCTCGACCGCCGGCTTGTCGCCGATCCGGAACGCGAACAGGCTGCCCTCCTGGCGCAGGTACCCGAGGGAGCCTGCGGGCAGTGCGATCGGGGGCGCGGCCGGGTCGACAGGCTGAAAGCCGCGGGCATGTAGGGCGTCCACCGCGGTCGCGACGGCATGGTGCGGGGTAGGGGAGGCGTCGAGGAACGCCAGGAAACGGCGCAGGAGCGGGTCGGGCGGCACGGAGACTCCGGGTCGGCGGTGCGGGCGGCAAGGGTCGCACAGTTGTCGTCGAGCACCGCGTGCTTAGCCAGACTGCACCTGTATCTGCACCCTCCGGAGGTTCCGCATGTCCGCTGTCGAGCACGGCTTCAAGGCCGAGGTCCAGCAGCTCCTGACCCTGATGATCCACTCGGTGTACTCCGATCGCGAGGTGTTCCTCCGCGAGCTGGTGTCGAACGGCGCCGACGCGCTGGACAAGGTCCGCTACCTGGCGCTCACCCGCACCGACCTGACCGCCGCCTCCTCCGAGGAGCTCGGCATCCGGATCGCGGTGGACGCCGAGAACAAGACGCTGACGCTCGAGGATGACGGCGTCGGCATGACCGAGGACGAGCTGGTCGACAACCTCGGCACGATCGCGAAGTCCGGCACCAAGGCGTTCCTCGACGCGGCCACCGGCGAGGGCGCGCCCGAGCTCATCGGGCAGTTCGGGCTCGGGTTCTACTCGGCGTTCATGGTCGCCCACAGGGTCGAGGTCCTGACGCGGTCCGCCGAGCCCGACACGGATGCGACGCGCTGGATCAGCGAGGGCGCCGGCACGTACACGATCGAGCCCGGAGAGCGGGAGTTCCGCGGCACCACGATCACGCTGCACCTGCGCGAGGACGCGGTCGAGTTCGCCGAGGCTCAGGCACTGAAGATGATCGTGCGCAAGCACTCCAACTTCCTGCCCTGGCCCATCTCGGTCGATGGCGACCACGCCAACACCGGAAAGGCGCTGTGGGTCGAGCCGCCGTCGCAGGTGGACGACGAGGAGGCCGCCAACTTCTACAAGTCCACATGCATGGACTGGCAGGACCCGGCCCGCCGGATCCACGTGTCCGTGGACTCGCCGCTGCAGTACGCGGCGCTGCTGTTCGTGCCGCAGGCGCGCCCGTTCGACCTGTTCCAGCCCGAGGCCGACCGCGGACCGCGCCTGTATGCCCGGCGGGTGCTGATCGAAGAGCACGCGCGCGACCTGCTGCCCGAGTGGCTCCGGTTCGTGCGCGGGGTGGTGGACAGCGAGGACATCTCGCTCAACGTGTCGCGCGAGATGGTCCAGAAGACCGCGGTAGTGCGCAAGATCAGTGATGCCCTCACCAAGCGGATCCTCAAGGACCTCAAGGCATGGGCGGCAGAAGACGAGTCCACCTACCCGGCATTCTGGAAGAACTTCGGGATGCTGCTGAAGGAGGGCTACTACCACGCCCGCGCGCGCCACGGCGACGCGTTGCTGGAGCTGCTCCGGTTCAACACGCGGACCCACGAGGACGGCGACGGGCTGATGTCCCTGACCGAGTACCGGGAAGCGATGCCCGAGGACCAGGACACCATCTGGTTCCTGGCGGCTGAGTCGCGCCAGGCCGCGCTCGCGTCGCCACACCTCGAGGCGGTCACCAAGCGCGGCTACGATGTGCTGCTGCTCACCGACACGGTCGATGAGTGGCTCATGACCGCGCTGACTGAGTTCGACGGGGTCTCGCTCAAGTCGGTCAGTCGCGGGGAGCTCGACCTCGACGAGGCCGAGGACGAGGCGGCGGAGGACGACAGGGTCGACCTGACCGCGTTCGCACCCTGGATGACGGAAGTGCTCGACGGCAAGGTGGCACAGGTGCGCGCATCGACCCGGCTGACGGACAGCGCGGTGGTGCTGGTCGACGCCGAGGGCGGGATGTCGGCGAACATGGAGCGGCTGATCAAGCAGGCGAACCAGGACGCGGGCGGCATGGCCAGCCAGCGGATCCTAGAGTTGAACCCAAGGCACGCGCTGATCCGGAACCTGGTCTCACTCCAGGAGGCGGAGAAGACCCGCGACGTCGCTGCGCAGCTCTCGCGCATGCTCTACGACGACGCGCTGCTCCTCGAGGGGACGGTGACCGAGCCTGCGGCGATGGGTCGCCGACTCCAAGACTTGCTGGTCCAGGCGTCGACGGCTGCGTTGCGCTGACGGCGCCCGCATCTGCGAACCGCCGAATTCACTGTTACCCTGCCGGGCTCCACGCCCCTTTGGCGTGGGCGGGGTGTGGATATGCGGGTAGCACTGTTTTTCGACGGCAAGAACCACATGAAGGACCTGCGTCGCGCGACTCAGGATCGGTGGGTTGACCACGGGGCCTTGGCCGACTGGATCGTGGGTCACGTCGGCGGAGACCGGTTCGCGGGCGCCTGGTACTACACGGGTGTCCCCACCGCGCAGGATGAGCAGTCCGACCGCCACGCGCTCTCCGACCTCCTCGAGGAGCTAGAGCGTCGGCCCGGGTACTTCGTGCGGCGGTTCAACCGGCGCGCTGCCTCCCGCGACTGCCCGCACTGCGACCAGCTGATCACCTACACCGAAGAGAAGATGGTCGACACCTCGCTGGTGGCCGACATGATCACAATGGCGATGCGCGACACGTTCGATGCCGCCGTGGTGTTCTCGGGCGACCTCGACATCGCGCCGGGGCTGGCCGCGCTCACGGCGCTCGGCAAGCCGGCCTGGATCGCGACCTTCGGCGAGAGCGGGCTGTCCCGGTCGCTGGTGCGGCAGTCCTGGTCGCACATCGATCTGTTCGCCCACATCGAGCGGTTCGCCCACCCGGACCTGGGTCGCACGCCGGTGGCGGTGCGTGGTCCGGTCGACGCAGAGGACATCGACCGGGAGATGCTGCGCGAGCTCCACCGCGCCGAGGCACACTTCACAGTCGGTGGCGGCTTCGTGGGAGCCCACTACTTCATCCATCGCTGGAAGGGGCACGGGATCCCCGATGCCCCCGAGGCGCGCCGCCAGTCGGTGCAGCGGCTGATGGCGGAGGGGGACGTCCAGACGTACGCGGTGGACGGCAAGACGGCGCTCCGCACGGCGGCCACCGAGCTCGAGGCCAGGACCGTTGCGCTCGACGTGGAAACGGTCCACGAAGAGGGCGCAGGCCCCATGGACGAGGAGACCGTCGAGGTCCGTCTGGTGGAGTGAGGGGCGCTACCAACCGATGTGGCCAGCGGCGGTCTCCGCGATCTTCAGCAGGCGTTCGAGCTCGTCGGCGTCGAGCGGCGCACCCGTGAGCGACATGCGGACGTCGTCCACCTCGAGACGCGCACCGGACGCGATGAGCGCGCAGAGCGCCGCACGGAGCTCGGGAGTGAGCAGTTCGCGAACGGCCTGCGGGTCGTACCCCTTGACCACGAACGCGTCGTCGAACGCATCGTCGCCCACCTGGATGTCCTGACCGACCGACCAGTAGCCGTCGGGCTCGGTCTGGGGCAGAACCTGGAGTCCCAGCGTGCGATGCGGGCGGAAGCCGAGCCGCAGGATGCCAGTGTAGTTGTTCTCGGTCCGGACAGGACCGACGTACACCCGCCGTCCGTCCAGCACACCGCCGGCGGCGGGGTACTCTGCGTGGAAGTCAAGATCGCGCTCGCGCGCCATGGCCTGTAGCCCCGCTGAGACCGCCGTGAGCGCATCTGGCGGGTCGACGGCGGCGCGCGCCGAACCCAGCGCCGAGGACAAGCCCCGGAGGTCGTCCACCAGCTCTTGGAGTTCGGCCGCGGTCGCGAGCGGCTGGGAGAGGAGGACTCGGACTGACTCATCCGTCACGACGACGTCGCGCCAGCGGTGCAGCATCTTGAGGAGGTGCTCCTGGGCGGCGGCGTCGAGGAGTGTGCGGACCCGGTGCGGGTCGTCACCGCTCGCCTCGATGGCGCGATCAAGGAGGTCGGGCAGGGCAACCCTGGGGGCCCGCGCCCGACGCCACAGTCGCTCCGACAGCCCGCGACGTCGCAGGAGCAGGCCGAGAGCCAACGGACGCTCGTGGTCGAGCACCCCCCAGCACAGCTCGCGTCGCTCCGGGCCGTGACCGACCATCACCTGACCGACCCAGATCCGCTGCGCGCCCAGGTGGCCGTGCAGCGACAGGCCGCGCGTGTCGACCTCGAGGCCCAGACGGCGGGACACGTCGCCGTAGGCGCCCGCCACCGCGAGCTGGCGGGTGGCCCGCCGGATCAACAGGAAGATCATGAGCAGCGGGATGGCGCTACCGGTGACCAGGCACAGGATGGAAGAGACGGCGTCCAAGGTCGACTAGAGCGCGACCACGATGCCGCCGCTGACCTGCGGCAGAAACCCGAACGGGGGGACGCCCGGCTCGATGATGCCCCAGTTCTTTCCTAGCCAGGCGCCCGACGCGAAGTTCAAGTTGATGCCGAGGTTCTCGACGATCATGATGTCCATACCGAGGCGCGCCCGCGCTCCGCCGGCCCAGTCCGAGCCCTGCTCGTCTTGGAAGTACTGGACCAGGATGGCGTCGGCGCCGAGGTAGGGCTCCACCGGGCCGAACGCCAGCTCGTACATCGCCCCGGCGTTGATCGGGAAGATGGTGTTCCACTCGGTCAGCTTGCCGTCTTCGAGCTGCAGCGAGGGCGGACGGATGCGCTTCACTGCGTACACCTCCAGCCCGAGCATGACGTGCAGCCCGCCGGTGAGGCGCACGGCCCCCTCGGCGCCGCCGGTGAGGAAGTCGAACTTGTAGTAGTTGCTGTACCCGCCACGCACCGTGATCTGGACCCGCTGCCGCTCGGCGTCGGATGCCCCGCCACTGGGCTCGGAGCGCGATGCACTGGAGCGCACAGTCTTGGTGCGGGGCTCCTTCCGCCGCCGTTCGCGCCGCCCGTCATCGCTGTCGAAGTCGACCATGCGGGACATGATTCGATCCACCGGGTCCTCCGAGGGGGGCGGCGGAGGTGCTTCTCTTGCGGATGGTAGCTCGACGCCCGGAGGGGTCCCGAACTGGATCTTCTCCAGTTCGGTGGCTCTTAGGTCGTCCGCTGACCCGCCGAAGTTGAGGCTTGCAATCGTGGGCTCCGGCGCCAGGGGGTCGGCCGGCTCCGGTAGGTCGGACAGGGGGCCCACGTCAATGTCCTCGTCGAGCCCGAGATCGGCCACGGTGGTGGGCCGTTGCAGCCCGCTGTCGCCGGTGAGCATCTCGCGCATGACCGGCGTGATCCGATTGGCCAGATCGGTGGGGTCCTGCGGGACCAAGAACTGGCGGCGTCGCTGGATTCGGCCGTTGTCGAAGTACACCAGATCGAGTTCATAGGAGCTGCCGGTGGCCTTCATGCGCCCGGTGAACACCTTGTCGCCGTCGCTGGTGGCCGCGATGCTGCCCAGGCACGCGGGCTCCACCAGGCACTTGTCGTTGAGGCCCGGCGGCGGCGTGGCAAGCTCGATCACACCCTGGACTTCGGGAGAGAAGTCCAGCTCGGCCGCGAGGAGCTGATGAACCCCTAGCGTCTGCTTGGCGTTGACGGTGCCGTCTGCCAACAGCGGCGTGAGCACAACATCGCCCGCACTCGCCACACGGGACGCGAGCAAGGTGACCATCAGCCAAGCGGGTAGGTTGAGCATCTGCATGGTCCGACTCCTCGGCACTCTGATCACATATCTCTATGCAGCCGGTTGGCTCTGCACCTGTGACACAGGACAGAGCGATTTACTCGGGGATGGGCTCGTCCGGCCGACTGGACTCGACAGCCGCCCCACCGTCACCTTTGCGCAGCCCGTGCTCCACGGGGACCTTTCCGCGCGAGCCGGTCGTTCGGGGCAGATCGGGTTCCGCAGGCGGGGCATCGGGCGCCGCGAGAGGTGCCGGCTGCAAGAAGAAGCTCCACGCCACGGCAACGCCGCCAGCGAGTACGCCTCCGAGCCCGAACAGCAGCACAGCCATCAGGCCGAGCATCATCCACGGGGAGCGTCTTGGGCCGCTGCGGCGGTTGGGTCGGGTGAGATCGAGCCGCGCGGAAGGCGCGGTGTATTCCTCCTCGTGCTGGCTGGGCTGGGACAAGGACGGGGTCGGCACCGCGATGCGCTTGGGCTGCGGCGTGGGGCTGCGTCGCCGCGCGGGCTCGGGGGCGCGCAGGTTCGCGAAGGGGCCGGGGTCCGACGGCGCGGCGTCGAGGCGCTGCTGCGTGCGAAAGTGACCGGTGGGTTCCTGCGCGACCTCGAGGTCTTCGTCGGTCGCAACGGGAGCAACCGGCTCCGGCACATCGCTCGGCGGCGGTGGCCGGGCGCCGAGGTCGACGTTCAGCTGCAGATCCGCGAGTGGATCGTGCGGGGTGCGGTCATTCTCGCCCATCGGGCTCCCATGATGAAGCAACGGCCGGCAAAGTGCAAGCGGAGCGCGAGCCGCAGCGGCAATTGTCCGGTGTCTCACGGCGCATGCAGCGCCTCCCACCAGGCTTCGAACGGATCATCGGACACCACGCTCGTCATGTGCTCGGTGAGTAGTTCGGTGGTCGTCTCGGACCAGACCTGCGCGAGGCCGATCTCCATGAGCCAGGCGCCGAGTGTTTGATCGCCGGCCTCCGCGAGCACGGCAGCGATCCGCGTCTCGGCGCGGGACACGAAGTCCTCCTGGGCAACCGCGGCTCGGATCGCGGCGACCACGACGTCGGCTAGGTCCTCCGGCTGCTGCTTGTCCGCCTCTGCTGCCAGTTGGCGAACTGGAGTGTCGAGCACGACGTCCAAGATGGCCAGTCGCAGCGCCCCGAGCGTCGCGGCGTTGCCCTCGTCCGCTGCGGCACGCGCGAGCGTGGCGACCGTCTCTGCGGTGGCGTTGTCGATGAACTCCTGCACCCGGGTCTCGAGAGCCTGGTCGACCTCCTCCTTGACGGCGTCCACCAGGTTCTCGGCCATTCCGCTGAGGTTGCGCCCGACCTGCCCGAACAGTCCGCGTCCGCGCCGTGCTGCACGGCGACCGAGGCTGCCGATGCGTCCCGTGTCCAGGTCGGAGACTCGGCGCCGGAAGTTGTGCACTGTGTCGTGCAGGATCCCAGAGATGAAGCTCCGGATCTCGGGCTGGTCGATGATCCGGAACACCAGCTCCTCGTGGAGGGTGACCGGGCGACCCACCAGCGCGTGCAGGGGCGCTATCACGTCGTCGGTGACCCAGTCGCGCAGCGGGCGCTCCTCCGTGGCCCATCGCGTGCGGCGGGCGTCGATTCGCTGGTCGACCCAGTCTCGGAGCAGGTCGCCGTGGGTCGCGGCCTCGAGCGCGGCGGCGAGCTGGCTCGCGATCCATCGAGGGGGCGCCAGCTCCCTTATGAGCGTGTGGTTGGCGTGGTCCACCAAGACCGCCGCCAGCTCTGAGACGGCCGCGCTGTCTGGGTTCCGGAGTCGCTCCAACGCGCGCTGCGCATGCTCGTTCAAGGCGGCGGGTCCTATCTTGGTGCGGGCCGGGTGACTCGGCGAATGAGGTTTTGGAGCATGGTCCTGGTGGAGCGCACGAGACCAGCGCGAACCGCGGACCCAGGCACAGGGAGGTCCAAGGTGGTCTCCACGCGGTACTCCACGCGGGTGCCGTTCCCGTCGGGCACCACGATCCACTCGCTGCTGTAGGTCGCAAAGTCGCCGGGCTCGATTAGCTCTTCGCGCCATCCGCGCTGGGTGGGGCACCGCCGCGCAAACAACCGGAGCGGGCGGAACAGGCCCTTGGTCTTTCGGTCGACTCGGACGCAACGGCCCTCCGCTTCCGTGGTGACGTCCAACACGTCGGGCGAGAGCTCGCCGATGGTGGATGCGGACGCCAAGACGTTGCGCACATCCGCCGGTGTTGCCTCGATCACCGTGACTCCCACGACTTCGCCGTCGGGCTCGACCCGGACCTCGGGCTCCGCCTGCGCGCTGAGTGCAAGTGTGAGCAACACCATGACCGGCCCCCTCCTGTTCCTACCTCGTTTCGCCGGTGTTGGTCGGCGGCAGGGCGAACATCTACCCATCGATCTGGACCGGGTGGACTTTAGGCACGACAATGCACCCGATGCGACAACCTGACGCGCCGGAACGCGTGATTCGTCCTACCTACGGGTGCCTGGTGCTTGTGCAGGTCGCGGGGGCCCACTCGCTGGGCCTGCGTGCCCCGGCCGGGCTCGAGCGTGGGCTGCTCCGCGTCCAGGAGCTCCTGGTGGAGGCGGTCACCGCGCACGGCGGTGCGTTGGTCCAGTCCGCCGCAGACGGATGGGCGGCGTGGTTCGACGGGCCGCTGGGCGCGGCCCGAGCCTCGGTGCAGGTCCAGGAGCAGCTGCTCCATGTCGAGTGGCCCCAGACTCTGCTCGCGCGCCCTGAGGCGGCCGAGGTCGAGTGGGAGGGTCGGAAGGTGTTTCGCGGCCTGCGCGTCCGAGTCGCGGTCCACTGCGGACGCGTGGTTCGCCGCGGGGAGTGGGTCAGTGGTCCTGCGGTGTACGAGGCCGCCCGGGTGCTGTGCGCGGCGCACGGCGGGCAGACGCTCCTGTCGCAGATCGCCTGGGCGCGTGTGCGCGGCGCGCTGGGGCGTGACGTGGTGGTCCGCGATCTCGGCGCCCACCAGGTGCTGGGCGGAACGGGCGAGAGACGGCTTGTGCAGGTCCTGCCGACGGCGCTCGACGCGCGGACGTTCCCGGTTCCCAACGTCGAGAACCTGCTGCACAGCAACGTGTCGGGGGAGGCCGGGCCCGCCCTTCAGGACGCCGATCTGACCAGCTTGGTCGAGCTGGTCAAGCTGGGGGTCCGCCTGGTCACGGTGAGCGGTCACGCGCTGCGCCGCAGCCGGATCGTGCGCTCCCTTGCGTGGGAGTGTCGCGGGGACCCGCGTCTCGCCGGCGGTGTATGGCTCGTCCGGATGCCCGTGATGGTCGGAGTGCCGCAGCTCGTCCGCGGCGTCGCGGACGTGCTGGGCGTGGGGCTGTCGGGGGCGACGCGTGAGGTCGACGCGGTGGTGCAGCTGGGGCACGCCTTGGCGGCGCGGGGGCCGATGCTCTTGGTCCTGGACCGGCTCGGTTCGCCACAGCCCAGCACCGCTGAGGCGTTGGGCACTTGGCTGGAGCTGGCACCGCGGGTGACCGTGGTGGCGGCCGCGGCGGGGCGGATCGCAGCCCGGGGCGAGGTGAACTTCTCCCTCAGTCCGATGCTGGCGCCATCGGCGGCGGACGTCCTGAGGTCGGACTCGGTGCGGCTCTACGATCGGCAGGCGCGTAGAGTGGATCGGTCCTTTCAGCTGGGATCCGGGGAGGAGGTGGCGGCCCTGGTCGCTCGGGTGGGCGCGCACCCCCTGTCGATCCGGCTGCTCGCAGGCGCGGTCGAGCGGGTACCGCTGATCGACCAACTTGACGCGGTGAGCGGCAGCACAACGCCCGCGGAGATCATGCGTGTCGCGTGGGATGCGCTGACCGGCTCGGAGCGGGATGCGCTGTCGGTCTGCACGCTGCATGCGGGCACATTCGAGTCGGTCGGGTTGCCGGAAAACCAGAGCGCGGACGAGGAGTACGGGCTGGTCGCTCAGCTTCATCGCATGGGGTGGCTGGTAGAGGCAACGGTTCCGGCAGGGCCGAAGGTCCGGCGCTACGCGGTGACCGACGAGGTGCGTATGCTGGTGCTGGGCGTGCTGAGCCCGGACCGACTGCCGGAGCTCCGCGCCGCGCGCGACGACCGCGTGCTGCGGCAGACCGAGCAGTTTGCGCTGGACGCCGACCGGCGCGATCACGGCGAGGTCATCTCCCGCATCGCCATGGAGTGGCCCGACCTGCTTCTGGCGATCATCGAGGGGTCTGCCGCCGACAGCGACGCGGCGGGACTCGACCGGGCTGTGCGCGGACTGCTGACCTTGGGACCGGTGCTGGTCGCGCGGGGGCCGCTGTTCATCGGGCTCGCGCTTGCCGACCGGGTCGCGGGTCGATTCGACGGGATCTTCGAGGCCGATCCACTCCAGCACGTGCGGGTCCTCACCCTGCGCGCCGCGCTGCAGATCCGGGCGCGCCGGGCCGCCGCCACCACCCTCGACCTCGAACGGGCGGTGTCGATCGCGCGCCGGTGGTCGGATGTGGACGGGCGCGCGAAGGGAGTGATGCAGCAAGGCTGGACGCACTGGCAGCTCGGCAAGATGGAGGCCTGCATCGATGCGTTTACGGAGGCGTTTGCGGCATTCGCCGTGCGGGACGACCCGGTGGGGGAGGCCACCGCGGGCTGTGCGCTCGGAGCGGCGGAGCTCGCGCTGGGCCGCTTCGCAGACGCTGAGGCGCACCTGCGCGCGGCCCTGGAGACGCTGCGCGAGCGGGGGGCGCGCCGACAAGAGGCCCACGGCCTGGTGTGGCTCGCCGTCCTCCACCGTCGCCAGGACCGCTTCGAGGAGGCGGCGTCGCTGTTCCGGGAAGCCGTCGAGGCGCAAGTGGAGGAGGGCGCGACGTCCATGGCGGCGCAGACCCTGGCCGACCTTGCGATGATCGACTTGCACCTCGACCGGGTGGACCGGGCCGGGGCGGCGCTGGGACGGGCTTCTGATCTGGCGCGGCGCATCGGAGACGAGCACGGTCGTGCCCGGGTCGCCAGCGATCGGGGGCTGGTCGCCATCAGCCGCGGCGCCCGCGACGAGGCACGGGAGTGGCTGCTGTCGGCGCTCGCCATCCATCGCGCCCTGGGCGATGTGGCAGCAGAGGGGCGCGACACAGGCTTGCTGGGGATCCTGCACCACCTCGACGACCAGCCGGACGCCGCGCGCGGGTTCTATGCGGCCAGCCTCGAGCTGCTACAGCAGGCGCAGGTGGGCCGGCTCGAGGCTCTGTTCTGCGGCTGGCTGGCGAACCTCGAGGTCGAGGCCGGCGAGCTGGACTTGGCCAAGGCCTTGTTTGCGCGTGCCGACGAGCGGCTGGCGCAGTACCGAGACCCGCAGGTGGCGCGTGCGCTCGAGTACCTTCGCGCGGCGCTAGAGTGGGCGACCGCGGTACGCGACGGGCCCGCACCGTCCGGGCGCGCACTCCTCGATCGGCTGGGGTACCCACGGTCGCGCGGCACGCCGATGATGGGCGAGGCGCGGCTCGCGCTCGAGCGGGTCGCGGAGTTTATCGAGGAGGGGGAGCGGGACTTCAGCGCGTGAAGCGCACCGGGCCTACAGCATCAACCCGCCGATCAGCGGCACGCCCAACCACCAGACCAGCCGCGCACCGATGCTGGCGACGAAGCCGAACCGGTGGCCGACCGTGCCGAGCACGATCGCGGCGAACGCGCCCCCGATCGGATCGAGCGGTGCCTTCACAGCCACGTAGACCATGCCTGCCCGCACAGGGCCCGCCGCTTTGGCGAGCCACCCGCGAAACAGCAGCTCGTCGGCCACCAGCGCCAGCAGCCCAACCCCGAGGCCCGGCAAGACCGGCCGTAGCCCATTGTGCAGACGCTCCGCGGCAAACCCGGTGAGAGTGTCGGTCGCCCCGAGCGACCATGCGCCAACCACGGGATCGGCCAAGACCAGGACCGCACCAGCGAGGAGAGCGGCCAGCGCGGTCCGGGCGCCGAGTCTTGGATGGCCCAACACGGACCGCGGTTCGGGTGCTCGCCCGGCGCGGACGATTGTGAACAGCAGAAGTCCCAATGAACCGGCGAGCACCCCGGCGGCAAGTGGAAGCTGTGCGGTGAGCGTGGGGTTGCCGGCCTCGCGCCACAGCAGCGGCAGCAGCAGGGGAATCCACCACACGAACGCTGCCAGGGCGCCGATCACTGCGGCCAGTGCAGTGGGGCGGCGCGCCGGCGCGCGCGCGGGGATCTCCTCGAGATCCCGCGCGGTCTGTGTGACGCACACCACGGCGGTCGCCAGGTTGACGCCGGCCGAGAGCCACACCGCCATCGGCTGGGCGGACCAGGTGTCACCGGATGCGATCAGCGCACCCCCGAGAGGCACTATCGCGCCGAACAGTGCGTTGTCTTTGCCGAGGAACCAGGCCACGATGGCGGTGCCCGCCAGCAGGGCGGGAAGGACGCGCAGGGAGATCGTGGTGCCGGCGACCACGTCCCCCGCCCGTCGGACCAGCCACAGCCCCACGGCGACCGTCGCGAGCGGCACGGTGGGCAACGGGATCAACCACGAGCCGGCGTCCACATGCCCGACCCAGATGGCGACGCCCGCGGCCATCAGGCCGCTGATCGCGCCCAGCAGGCCCCAGGCCAGCCACTTGCCGACCACAATCTCAGCGCGGCTGAGCGCTGCGGCGAGCAGGACAACCAGCGTTCGGTGGGAGCGCTCGCCGCCCACCGAGGCCGAGACCGCGCCGGTGAGCGTCGAGGCGGAGATCAGCGCGAACAGCAAGCTGCGGCCGGGGAACAGGTAGCCGGAGTCCAGCTCCTTGACCGGGACGACGGGGGTAGGGCCGTCGAGCGCTGCGCGGATGTCGCGGGGAATGAGCCGGCCGTGCACCAGGAGCTTGTCGGGGTCCAAAGTCCGCTCGAACACCAAGGCCCCATGGTGCTGGACGACCTCGGTGGTCGGGAGTGCAGCCACCGCATCGGGCACGTCTCCGGAGACGGTGGTCTTGTTGGTGCGGAGTCTGTTGATGGCACTGGCGGGGGGCGGGATCAGCGAGGCAGGGAGCAGCAGCGCCAGGATGACCAGCGGGAGCACCAGCCCTTGGCGCCCCTTGAGCTCCTGGCGCAGGTCGCGGCGGGCGACGGCGAGGACCTTGCGCGGACGAACGGTTGGCATCTAGGAACGGCCCGTGCGGGCGCCGTACAGGGCCGCTGCTCCGCTGCCGAACAAGATCGCCATCCCGACCGAAGCCCAGCCGGAGCCGCCGCCGAACAACGAGGCGATCGGGAGCCATCCAGTGCCGGTGGCGCCTCCCAGGGCGGCGAGCGCGCTGACTCCGGTGACGGCGGTGGCGAACGGGCCGGAGAACCCCTGCTTGAGCCCGGCGGTGCCCGCCACGGCGAGCCCCACAGCCACGCCGCCTCCGCACGCGGCGGCCCCGTGGCGGGCCGTTGCGCCGGCCTCGGCGACGCCGACGACCGCTGCGATCATCAGCACGCACAGCCCGTAGAACAGGCTGAGGATCGCGGTGCTGGCGATCCATCGCGCCAGGCCACCGACCCAGCGTGGGATGGGCAGCGCCAGCTCCGCCTCGAGGGTGCCGTCGTCGCGGTCGCGGGCCACACCGCCCAGACCGAACACGGTGCCGTACATCACGAACAGCAGACCCAAGACCCGGCTGATCGTTCGGCCGTTTTGCTCTCCGGAGGTGACGTTGGGGCGGCGGTGCGTTGGCCGGGGGATCCAGGGTGCGTCCGCCTGAGTGCGCACGATCTCCTCGACCTCCAGTCCGGTCGCTGACGACAGGGACATCCACACGGTTCGGCCGTCGGTCGCGGTCGAGTACCCGTTGCTCTGCACCGCTGCGCGTGGGCTGTCGGTGGTGGCCACCTGCAGGTCGGCCGCCTCCAGTGCGGCGATGATCGCTGGAGGCGTTTCGGCGGTCACCGCGATCCACCGGGCGGGCTGGAGCACCGCGATGAGCGTGACGGTCACTGTCAGGGTTCCCAGCACGATCAGCCCCGGAAAGACGAGCGAGCGCAGGACCATGCCTTCCCGCAGGAGGCGCCGGGCAGCGGTCAAGGTCAACAGCACGAGGGCCCGCAGTGTGCGGGCGTTCTGTTCGCTCACGCGGCCGGCTCCACCAGCGCAAGGAACGCCGCATCGAGGTTGTCGGCGCCCGCGCTCGCCATCACGTCAGCCAGTGCGCCCTCGGCGACCATTCGGCCCTGTGCGACGACCCCGACGCGATCGACGACCCGCTCGACTTCGCCCATGATGTGCGAGCTGAGGATGACCGCGCGGCCCGCGGCCGCCTGCTCCCGGACCAGCTCCAGGACGTCGCGGCGGCCAGGGACGTCGAGCCCATCGGTCGGCTCGTCGAGCAGCAGGATGCGGGGCTCATGGATCAGCGCCCGCGCGAGCACGACCCGGCGCTTCATCCCGGTGGAGAGATCGCTGCACGGCGTGTCGGCGTAGGCGGAGGCGCCCATCCGCTCAAGCAACGGTCCGACGCGCGCGGGATCGGCGCCCTGGATTCCCGCGAACAGCGTGACCACCTCGAGGGGGGTGAGGCGATCCGGCAGACCGGCCTCGGCGGGCACGTAGGCCATCCGCTCGCGGGCCTGCAGCGGGTGGGCAATCCGGTCGACGCCGGCGAGCTGGATCTGCCCTGCGTCGGGCACCACCAGGGTGGCCAACATCCGCAGCGTGGTGGTCTTGCCCGCACCGTTCGGTCCGAGCAGGCCGTAGATCTCGCCGGGCTCCACGCAAAACGACAGATGGTCAACCGCGACGACCTCTCCGCGCGCCGGAGTGCGGAAGCGCTTCACCAAGTCGATGACTTCTATCATTGACCCAGGCTACAGCAGCGGCGGCGGGGCGGGGCGCCGCCGGTTAACGACCTGCCCCGGGAGGCGTGATGAGCACCCTGCAGAGCTATCTCGAAGGCCGCTGGATCGCTGGGTCCGAGCCCTTCTCCAACCTTGTAGATCCCACCAGCGGTGAGGCGCTGGCGCGATGCTCCAGCAACGGTCTCGACCGGGCAGCGGCACTCGCGTACGCCCGCACCCGTGGCGGTCCGGCGCTCCGCGCGCTCACGTTCGCGCAGCGCGGCGAGATCCTGGCGGCCCTGGCCGCCGCAATGCACGACCATCGTGAAGAGCTGCTCGATCTGTCCCGGGTCTCTGGCGGCACGACGCGCTCGGACGCCAAGTTCGACGTCGACGGCGCGTCCTCGACGCTGCAGTACTTCGCATACCGCGGCAAGAAGCTGGGAGAGCGGCGGCTCCTTCTCGACGGCGAGCCCGAGGGCGTCCTGCGCTCGAAGCGCTTCGTCGGCCAGCATGTCCTGGTGCCGCGCCTGGGTGTCGCAGTCCACATCAACGCATTCAACTTCCCCGCCTGGGGCATGGCCGAGAAGGCAGCAGTGGCCTTGCTTGCTGGCGTGCCGGTGTTCTCGAAGCCCGGCACGGCCACCGCGGCCCTCGCCGAGCGCGTGGCAAGAGTGTGGGTCGACACTGGGCTGTTGCCGGATGGTGCGTTCTCGTTCCTGTGCGGCAGCGCGGGCGACCTGCTCGACCACGTCGATGCGCAGGACTGCGTGGCGTTCACGGGCGGCTCCGCCACGGCCGCCAAGATTCGAGGGCATCAGCGCATCGTGTCGCGCAACGTGCGCCTGAACATCGAAGCGGACTCGCTCAACGCCTCGATCCTCGGCCCCGATGTCGCTGCGGGCTCGGACACCTTCCAGATGTTCGTGAACCAGGCGGCGCGCGACGTGGTGCAGAAGGCCGGGCAGAAGTGCACCGCGGTCCGGCGGGTCCTCGTGCCAGAGGCGCTGGTGCCTGCAGCCATCGACGCGCTCACCGAGCGGCTGGCCGGTACGGTGTGTGGCGACCCCGGCACCAAGGGCGTGGAGCTCGGTCCGGTGGCGTCGCCGGCACAGAAGGACGCAGTCGATGCGGGCATGAGGGCGCTCGGCGGGGCCGGAGAGCTCGTCTGGCAAGGCGAGAGCCCGGGCCATGGCTGCTTCGTCGCGCCGTCGCTGTTCCGGGTCGACGGCGGGGTCGATGCCCCGTTCGTGCATGAGCACGAGGTCTTCGGGCCGGTCGCAGCGGTGTTGCCCTACAGTGGGTCCGCCGAGGATGCAGTCGCGATCGTCGCCAAGGGCGGCGGCGGTCTGGTGGCCAGCGTGTACTCCGACGACATCGCGTGGGCGGGTCCGGTGGTCCTGGGGCTCGCGGCGTGGCACGGGCGGGTCCACTGGGGGTCCCGAAAGGTGCACGATCAGAGCCCTGGCCCCGGAACTGTACTTCCTAACCTGACCCATGGCGGCCCAGGGAAGGCGGGTGGCGGAGAGGAGTTGGGCGGCGACCGCGGGCTCGCTTTCTACAGTCAGAGATGCGCCATTCAGGCCGACAAGGGGCTGTTGGACAGGGTCCTGTCTTCCTAGTCGCGCCATCGCGCAGAGCCCGTGTATGTCGATCGACCCCGATGTACCGAGAGGAGGGGGTGGCGTCTTGCGGGCGTCCTCCCGTAGGATGGACTTGCGGGCGCTAGGAGCTGACCGTATGACGGGCTGGGTGAGAACATTGGAAAGGCGGTTGATCGGGCTCTTGCAGAAGCTCTACCCCGCCGGTGAGCGCACCGAGGCGCCGGTTCCTGTTCGCGTACCTGCTCGCTCGAACCACCGCTGACCGATCCGTTGTCGGGTGCGCTCGGCGTGCTCGCCGCGGCGCTAGCCGCCTGGATCATCTGGGTGCAGTGGCCGCAACCGCCGACGCTCGACGGGGAGCGCTGGTTCAAGGTCGCGCTCGCCACCGCGCTGCGGGGTGTGGTGGACGGCAGCGGCGGAGACGTCGGGGCCTGGGAGGCGGCGCTGGCGCGGTGGGTGCCGTACCATCCGGCCGGCCGGGCCCCCGAGCGAAAGGTGTCGAACCCCGTGGTGGCGGTCCTCCCGGGCGCCGCGCTCCCCGGCGAGGTCGCGCTGGTGGAGGCGCTCGCCCAGCTCCGAGAGCCGTCGGCCCGGTGGGCACGGCTGTACGACGACCCAGCTGCGCGTGAGGTCTTGCTGGCAGACCCCGCCGACCTGGGGTCCGACTACGCGCTCGACTGGGACGGTCTGGCAGCGTGGGCGGCCGGTGGCGCGGGCCCGGACCTCGCCCGGGTGGGCGCGCGCTGGGTGCTACTGGAAGGCCGCCTCGACCGGCTCGTCGGTCCCAGCCTGCTGCCGGCGCTCGCGGCGGTGCTGGCCGATCCAGTCCGGATCCCGTTCGATCCCGAGGGGCTCGGATCGGAGCTTCGTGCGCTGCTGGTGGGCGCGGACGTGCGGCTGGTGTTGGTCGGGGAGGAAGCGGCGGTCGCGGCGCTCCTGCGGGTGCTCGTGGACGCCGGCGACGTGCGCGACCAGGTCGTGGCCGTGGTGAGCCTCGGCGGGGTAATCGGCGGGCGGACGGACGAGGCGGGACCCTTTGGCGGGCAGGCATGCGCAGACTGGCTGCACGCGCGCTTCACCCAGCGCGACCTGGACACCGACGTGGTCCGCTTCACGCCGTACTTCAGCCTGCAGTGGCTCGACCAGTCTCACTGGCCGCCGGGCGTCCCGGGGTTGCCGCTCCAGGCGAGTCGATTCCCCGAGCCCAGCGCGGAGGGCGCCACGGCGGTCACGATCGAGGCGGTGGACCTCGGGCCGTTGCCCGCTCACGCTGAGGCACCTCTGGGCGCGATCGCCCGCGCGCTGGTTGCGGTCGTGTCGGCGTGGGTGGTGAAGAGACGCTAGGTGCTCCTGGCGGAGGGGAGGGTCTGGCGTTGATGCGAACGAACGCTGCGGGACCATCGAGCCGCCGGGTGAGCGCCATCGCGCTCGGGATCGGCGGAGTGGACCTGCCCGTGCTGACACACACGGCGGCCGCATCGGGACCATCGGTCGCGGTGACCGCGAACGTCCACGGCGACGAGGTGACCGGTCTGGCTGCGGTCCACGACCTGGACCGGACCCTGGCCACAGCGCTGAAGCGGGGCTCGGTGGTGCTGTTTCCGTCGCTGAACCCGAGCGGGCTCGTCAGTCAGCGCCGGGCCAACGGACAAGATGGTCTGGACCTGAACCGCGCGTTCCCGGGCAACCCCGACGGGACGGGCTCGGACCGCGTCGCGGGGCGGGTGTGGGAGGCGCTGATGGCGCTCTCGCTCGACGCGCTGATCGACCTGCACGCGGACTCAGCCGTGGCGATTCCCTACGCCATCGTCGATCGGCCGACGTCGCTGCGCGGTGCGGCGCGGCAGCGGATGGAGGCCCGTCTCGACGACATCGCCGGCTTCGCCGGGCTCACGTTGCTCCACGAGTACCCCGACGCCGAGTACGTCCGGTACCGGCTCGACCAGTCGCTCGCTGGCGCCATGGTGAACCGCGCCGGGGTGTGTGCGGTGACGCTGGAGGTCGGGCCGCGTCGGGCGGTGTTTGCGGACGCCGTCCGGATCACCGCCGACGCGGTGCTCCGCATCCTCCGCGGCCTGGGGCTCGTCGACGAGGCGCCCGCGCCGTCTCCCGGACCGATCGCGGGCGGACCGTGGCACCGCGGCGCGGCGCCCCGGGTCGGCGCGGCGGGGGTGTTCGTGCCCGCGGTCCGGCCCGGCGCGCGCTTCGTCCCCGGCGACGTCCTCGGCGAGGTGCGCGGCGTGGACGGCACCGTGCGCCAGGTCGTGCGCGCGGTCGGCCACGGGCTGGTCGTGTCGTGGAGCGAGCACGCCTGGATCGACGAACGCGGGGTCCCAGGCACCCTGGGAGTGCGTAGCGAGTGAGGGCGATCACCGTCAACGGGAAGGCTGCTCAGTGGGTGGGACAAGGGTTCCCGTGGGTGTACCCGGCGGAGGTGACCAAGGGCGGCGCGGCCCCTGGGGCGGTCGTCGAGCTGCGGGACGGGAAGGGCCGCAGCCTGGGGACCGCGATCGCGGACACGGGCTTCCTCGCGGCCCGGGTGATGCGGCACGACGGGGGTCCGCTCGATGCGGCGTGGCTTGCCGGGGTCGTCTCGCGCGCGCGCGCTTTGCGACGGCTGGTCGTCGACGGCGACACGAACGGATACCGCCTGGTGCACGCAGAGAACGACGGGCTGCCGGGGATCCGGGTCGATCGCTGGGCGCGCTGGGCCGTGGTCACGCTGGACAGCGCGAGCTTGGTTCAGCTCGTCGACCCGCTGATCGCGGTGCTCTCGGACGCTGAGGATCTCGACGGTGTCGTCGTCTGCCACCGCCGGGACCACCGCGACCGGCCGTCCCAGCCGCCGCCGCACCTGGCGTGGGGTGCGGCGCCCCCGGAAGAGGTCGAGGTGAGGGAACGCGGCCTGCAGTTCGGGGTTCGACCGCTCACTGGACCCGATGTAGGCTTGTTCGCGGACATGCGCGACGTCCGGCGGTGGCTCGAACCGAGCTGGGCAGGCACGCGGGTGCTGAACCTGTTCGCGTACACCGCGGCCTTCTCGGTGAGCGCCGGGGCGCACGGGGCGGCGGAGACCCTGTCGGTCGACTTGTCGGGCCCGATCCTGGAGCGGGCGCGGGACAACCTGCAGCGCAATGGGCTCGACCCGCGCGTCCACGCGCTGGTCGAGGGCGACGTGTTCAGGGTCCTCGATCGCCTCCGCCGCAAGGGCGAGCGCTTCGATCGGGTCGTCGTCGATCCGCCTTCGTTCTCGCGCGGCGAGGCGGTGTTCTCGGCGCGGCGCGACTGGCCGCGGCTGGTGGGGGCGTGCGCGCGCGTGCTCTGTGATGGCGGCTGGCTGGTGGCCGCGTCGAACCAGGGGGAGCTGTCGCCGAAGGTGTTCGACGGGTTGTTGGCCGATGGGCTGCGCAAGGCGGGTCGCGGGGGTCAGCTGCTGCTGGCGACGTCGGCGGGGCCAGACTTCCCGGCACACACCACCTTCCCGGAGGGGCGGTACCTCAAGGTGCGGGTGATGGCGGTGGCTTGAGGGCCGCCAGGAGCTCTTGCACCGCTGTGGCCAGGCCGACATCGAGCGCGCGGGTGATCAGCGCGTGCCCGATGCTCACCTCGCGAAGACCGGGGAGACCCACGAGGCCGAGCAGGTTGTGGCGATCGAGGTCGTGGCCGGCGTTGAGCGCGATCCCAACGTCGGTGGCCCGCGCGGCGGTGCGGTGCACCAGGTCGGTCTGCGCGCGCTGGTCGGGGCCGCCCCACGCCCACGCGTAGGGACCGGTGTACAGCTCCAGCCGGTCGACGCCCACGTCCGCGAACGCGGCCACCCCGTCGGGGTCGCAGTCGGCGAAGCAGCTCGTCCGGATGCCGGCGTCCCGCAATCGGGACACGGCCCGGGTCAGTCGCACTCGATCGGGGGGCAGATTCCAGCCGTGATCGGAGGTGACCTCGCCGGGGGAGACCGGGACGAGCGTGCACTGCTCTGGGGCCACCCGCAGGACGAGGTCCAGGAGGCTGGGTGCGTCTTCGCACTCGATGTTCAGCTCGACGCCGGGGTGGGCCGCGCGGAGGTGCTGTGCGACGCGCGGAACGTCGTCGAAGCGGACATGTCGTTGATCGAGTCGGGGGTGCAGCGTGATGCCGTGGGCGCCCGCCGCCAGCACGGTGTCGACCGCATCACACAGGTCGGGAACTCCGCGTCCCCTGCTGTTGCGCACGAGTGCGACCTTGTTCAGGTTGACGGAGAGCTGGGCAGACATCGGACTCCTTGAAGCGGTCGGGCTCGACGGGACCCCCCACGCCGGGGTAGCCTACGCCCGCCGCGTCACCCAGGTCACGCGGCCGGAGATCGCGCTTGGGCACCGTCACCCGCACCGTCGCGTTCACGGATCTGGCCAACTACACAGCAAAGGTGGCCCGATCGGATCGCGAAGGTCTGCGCCGTATTCTGAGGGAGCACGAGGCTCTCGTCACGCCGATCGTGGAGGGCCACGGTGGTCGCGTGGTCAAGAACCTGGGTGACTCCTTCATGCTCCTGTTCGGCGCGGCGACCGACGCTCTGCGTGCCGCATTGGGAATTCAGGAGATGATCACAAGTCACGACGGTGAGGGGGGGGGAATCTCCATCCGCGTTGCGATGAACACCGGCGATGTCGAGGAAATCGAAGGCGACGCCTTTGGGGAATCGGTAAATTGTGCCGCGCGCATCTTGGCCAAGACCCCGGGCGAAGAGATCTGGTTCGGGCCGGGCACCCGCGTGTGCATGAACGCAGCGGAGATCCCGTGGGAGAGCGTGGGGCGGTTCACGTTGCGCGGCATTCCCGGGGACAAGGAGATCTTCCGGGCTGTGCCGAACCACAAGTGCTGGCTCCCCGAGCCGGTGGCGGCGGCAGCGGCGGCCGGAAACCTGGTGCGGTTGTCCCGTGGCGCGCGCCCGCCATTGCTTCCGCCCGAGCCGGTGGTGCTGCTCGAGGGATTTACCCCTGGGTCGCCCGCGCTGCGGGAGGCGGTCAGCGCGCTGCCGGTGCTCAACCCGGCGGCCCTGTGGCTCTCCGCGTACAACCTGGCCGCCGAGGACCGCAACATGTGGGTCGCGGGGGGACGCGGCGTCGTCGTGGGGACGCCCAAGGCGACCGACGAAGCGATCGACGAAGCGACCAACGTGATCACCCGTGCGTCCGGGTCAGACACAATCGTGCTGGATGTTGGCCTGCGCGCCGATCTCGAGCTGGTGATGTGCGGGCTCGCGCTTCCGGCAGTGCCGCTGTCCGAGGTCGTGTGCAGCTACTTCTACGACCTGCTGCCCGATGGTCGCTGGGTCAACCGGTCGGATCGCTCGATGCTTCGCGTGGAGGTCACGCCCGAGGGGGCGAACCTGCTGGCACAGGCCCCAGGGATCGGCGTCAACGGCCGCAGCGTTTCCTCCGGGGATTCCGTGGTGCTGTCGGACGGCGACACCGTCACCACATCGATCGGCGAGCTGCACTTCGAGGCCACTGACCACGGATACGTGGGCCTGATCACAGCCGACACCGAGATGCGCCTGGGCGTCGCGAGCGGCACGACCGCCGAGCTGGGTCGCGAGCCGAATCACCCCGGGCTGGCGTTTCCCGACCGCCGGGGGCAGGACAACATCCGCTGGTGCTCGGGCAGCCGCGCCGCCCGTGCACGCACCAGCGGGTTCACGCTCGATCGGGTCCTCGCGGGGCGGCGTCATGCCGCGGTGCGCGTGCAGGGAGACGCCGTCGAGCTGACCCCGCTGCACCCCCGCTGCGCGACCTATGTCCAGCGGCGAGGCGGTCGTCAGATCGAGCGCGTCGACCGGGTGGTGGATATTGCCCTGGGCGACCGGATCATTGCAGGCACCACGGTGGTTGGGCTGCGCGGTCCCGAAGCCCACTGAACCTCGAGGAGCTGCTGTGGACGTCTCTGTTGTCTCAATCATCTGCAGCCTGGTCCTGTCGCTTCTCTGCGTCGGCGCCGTGCTGCTGTTCCTGGTCGTGCTGCTCGTCGGTGTCGTGCTGCTTCGACGCCGTGGCAGCAAGGTGACCGTCAAGGGCGCGGTCAGCGTGGGCGCCGAGTCGGTGAGCCAGGTGTTCATGCGCACCAAGGGCGGCTTGGCCGACATGGACGACGACGACGACGACGACGACGACGACGACGTGTAGTCTTGAGAGTCATCGTCGCTGAGAAGCCGAGTGTTGCCCGTGACATCGCGCGGATGGTCGGGGCTGTTCGGCGACGGGACGGCTACCATGAGGGCAACGAGGTCCGGGTCACCTGGTGCTTTGGCCATATGGCGGAGCTCGTGGAGCCCGCCGCCTACGATCCGGTGTGGCGGCGATGGAGCCTGGAGCACCTCCCGCTGGTCCCCGCGGGATTCAAGCTCCGACTTCGCGAGGGTGTGGCGGACCAGTACCGGGTGATCGAGCGCCTGCTGAACGAGGCCGACGAGGTGGTGAACGCGTGTGATGCGGGTCGGGAGGGGGAGCTGATCTTCCGGTACGTCGCGCAGCTGGCAGGGTGCAGCGCCCCCGTGCTCCGCCTGTGGGTGAGCTCGCTGACCGACGAGGCGCTCCGGAGCGGGCTGGCATCTCTGCGCCCGGGTCAGGAGTTTGATCGTCTGGCGGACGCCGCACGGTCGCGGGCGGAGTCGGACTGGTTGGTCGGGCTCAATGCGACCCGCGCGCTCACCTGTCGCGCACGCCAAGGAGGCGGGCAGGGGCTGCTCACCGTGGGGCGGGTCCAGACACCCACGCTGGCGATGATCGTGGGGCGTCGCCAGGCCATCGAGGGGTTCGAGCCGGAGTCCTTCTGGCAGATAAAGGCTATGTTTGCGGCTGAGAACGGGCAGTGGGAGGCCACCTGGTTTCGAGGGAAGGGGAGCGGGCCGCCCCCCCGCGGGCGCGACGCTGAGCCCACGCCTGATGAGCGGCTGCCGGACGAGGCGGCTGCGGGTCAGGTCGCCCAGGCGACGAAGGACGGGTCCGCGGAGGTCACGACGGCGCGCCGGAAGCGGACCCGCGAGCAGCCCCCGCTGCTGTTCGACCTGACGTCCCTGCAGCGGCGCGCGAACCAGCGCTACGGCCTGTCCGCCCAGAAGACGCTCGAGGTCGCCCAAGCCCTGTATGAGCGGCGCAAGGTGCTGACCTACCCGCGAACGGACGCGCGGTACCTCACACCGGATCAGGTCCCGGGGTTGCCCGACGTGGTCCGGGGTCTGCAGCCGATCGCGCCATATACGGCAGTGGCGACGGCGCTGCTCGCGGCGCCGATCCAGCCCGGTAAGCGGGTTGTGGACGCCAGCGAGGTCGGGGACCACCACGCCATTGTCCCCACCGGGCGGACGCCGTCCGGGGCGCTTTCGGCCGACGAGAAGCGGGTGTTCGACCTGGTCGCGCGCCGCTTCCTGGCCGCGCTCTCCGAGGATGCGGTGTTCGATGTGAGCACGCTGATCGTGTCGGTGTCGCCGGCGGCGGGCGCCAACCTGCCGAGCGGCGTCGACACGCCGCTGCGCTACCGAGCGCGGGGTCGGGTGTGCCGGCAGGCAGGCTGGCGGACCATCGATCCGCCCGCCTCGTCGAGGCAGGTCGATCTGCCGCCGGTCGAGGAGAACGATCCGGTCGATGTGGCGGCCGTGCGCGTGGCTCCGGGAAAGACCCGCCCGCCGCGACCGTTCAACGACGGCACGCTGCTGCGGGCGATGGAGACGGCCGGCAGGGCGCTGTCCGATGACGCATTGATCCGTGCGCTGAGGGGCAAGGGCTTGGGGACGCCGGCTACGCGCGCGGCGATCCTGCAGACGCTGCTGGCGCGCGCGTACGTCGAGCGGCGCGGCAAGGAGCTCCACGCCACCGACCAAGGGTGCGCGCTCATCGCGGCCATCCCGGTCGCGGCCCTCAAGAGCGCCGAGCTCACTGGCGGCTGGGAGGGCCGACTGACCGATCTCGCGGAGGGCAGGCCGCCGGGGCGCGCCGCGTTCATGGACGAGGTGGTTGCGTGGGTAGGAGAGGTGACCGACGCGATCGCGGCGGCCGACCCGGCCGCGCTCCGGGCCGGCGACCAGGAGCCGGCGCTCGGCGACTGCCCGGGGTGTGCGGCCCCGGTCCGACGACGCGGTCCGGTCTGGAGCTGCGACACGGGCCGCGACTGCCCGTTCGTGGTGTTCGAGACGATGTCGAAGCGCAAGATCTCGGAGCGCATGGTGAAGCGCCTGCTCTGTGACGGCCAGACGCCGGTGGTGAAGGGTTTCCGGAGCAAGGCAGGGCGGGCTTTCTCGGCGGGACTGCGCTGGGACCCAGAGGCGCGGCGAGTGAGCTTCCTGTTTCCGCCCCGCGAGGGGGATGCCTGCCCCGACTGTGGTCTGGGCAAGGTGATCCGCGGCAAGCGGACGCTCGGCTGCAGTCGCTGGCGTGAGGGCTGTGGCTACGTCAGCAAGGACTGACGCGGATCAGAGGAAGGCGGGCCCCTTGCATGCCAGCGCGTCTCCCGACTGGCACGCTTCGCGGCACAGGTCCTTGGCACGTCCGCGGTCGCGGCGGCCGCCCAGGCCGTACCAGAGCAGGCGGGCCATGCCGCGCTTCGCCTCGATGGAGCCGAGCGACAGGGCGCTCTCGTAGGCCGTGCGCGCCGCCGAGAGGTCGGGCACGCCGCTCACCCCTTGGGTCTCCAGTGCTCCGAGCGCGTTGCAGGCCTCCGGAGAGCCGAGGTCGCACCCCAGCTGGTACTGCGACTGTGCGAGCGGCAGATCCTTGGGGACGTTGGTGCCGCTGTCGACAATCTGGCCGCCCAGGAAGCAACCGCGCGCGAGCTTGCCCTCGCAGGCGCGCTGGAACATGGACAGCGCCTCGCGGTCGTCGCGCTGCCGCTCCGAGCCGTCCAGGTACAGCAGCTCGCCGCGGCGCATGCACGCCTGCACGCTGCCAGCCGTGCAGGCCCAGCTGTAGAACTTGGCGCCGGCGGGGCGGTCGCGGGGGCCCCCGATGCCCTGCTCGACCACCTGGCCGAGCTGGAAGCAGGCGTCCGGTGCGCTGTCCTGGTCGGTGCACGCGTCCGCCAACAGGCGCCGGCCGCGCGCGGCATCGCGCGGGACCTGGACGCCCTCGAGCAGCGCGGCCGCGAGCTGGGTGCAGGCGCGCATGGAGCGGCGCTCCTCGCAGGCGATATCGAATGCGTGGGTGGCGTCGCGGATGGTGCCGTGGACCTGACCCGACAGCATCATGTCCACCTGGGCGCCGCAGCCGGCGGAGTCGCCGAGCTCGCAGGCGCGGCCAAACAGCTGCGCCGATCCATCGGGCGGACCCTCGTTGTCCTGCAGCCACCGGCCGGCTTCGAAGCAGGCGCGGGCGTGTCCGAGCTCGCACGCGCGACCGAACAGCGCCATCACCCGTCCCGAGGTGGGCTCGACATGGACACCGTCGAAGTAGAACCGCGCGAGGCGCCAGCACGCCTCGCGGTGCCCGGCGTCGCACAGTCGACCGTACTCGGTGTCGATCAACGTGGCGTCCCAGGCGCGGTCCGACAGCTCGCCCACCAGGTAGCAGCCATCGGCGTAGCCGCCGCTGCATGCCTTCTTGGCCAGCGACAGCGCTGAGCGACTGTTCCGCTTGATGCCGTCTCCGCCGTCTCGGTACAGACGGGCGAGCTGCGTGCAGGAGGCGTACTCGTGCGCCTGACAGGCCTTGCTCCAGCGCGACAGCCCGGCGCGCGGGTCGACGTCTTCCATGCCCAGGTTGTGGTACAGCGACGCGCCGTAGAAGTGGCAAGCCGGAATGAACCCCTTGTCGCAGTGCGTGCGAAACAACTTCCACGCGTCGCGGTGGAGCCGGTCGCGTTCGTCGTCGCTGGACGAGGCCGCGGCCATTCGATCCCACGACCAGCCGACCACAACGCATGCGACCGGATCGCCGGCGTCGCAGGACGGCTGGTACACCTCGACCGCTTGTTTGGTGCTGAGCCGACCCTCGATGAGCCAGGCACCGCGCCGGCACGCGGGGTTGTACCCCCGCTCGCACGCGGTCTTGTACTTGGCGTCCAGCTCTGCGTCGTTGGCGGACACGTTGTCGTGTCCGAACTCGAGGCGCAGGGCCGCGAGCGCCAGGTCGCGGGCCTCCGCGGCGCGATCGGCCCCCTGGGCCTCAGCGGGCTGCGACCATGCCAGCACGAGGAGGGGGCAGAGGAACAACAGAGAACGAAGGATCAGTTTGCTCGGCATGAGTGGATGCTAGCTCCGCGCGCCGCACAGTGGGCTTCGATACATGACACGCCAGTCCACAGCGGCATTTCCTGCGCCTCGTCGCGCGCGGCTCCCTCCGGCTCGTCGCGCGCCGACAACTTTCGGGGGCTGGCGGCCGCGGGAGGGCGCCGATGTGCTACTCACGCGTCATGACACTGCAGTACGTAGATCATGCGGAGGACCCGGCGGCGTGGGCTGCATCGCTCGGCGTGTCGGCCACGGCGTGCGAGCTACTCCTGGCGTCGGACTTTGTCGACCTGCACTGCGATCTCGAGACGTCGGTGCGCCTGTTCGGGCTCCGGCCCCAGCGGCACCATGGTGTGGCCGAGCGGGTCTCCTGGGGCTTCGGCCACACGGACTATCCGCGGATGCGCGAAGCGGCGCTCACCGGGGTGGTCTACGACATCGCAACCAACCCGCTCCGGCCCGCGGGAAACCGCCTGGCGACGACGCTGCGCAACATCGCGGCGGCAGAGGAGCGGATTGCGGAGCACCCGGGCGAGCTGGCGCTGGTGCGCGACCACGCGGGCTACGTCGCGGCCCGGGAGGCAGGCCTCCTGGCGATGTGGATCTCGCTTCTGGGCGGCAACGCGCTCTCCGCCGACCTCGCGGTGCTCGATGGTCCGCTCGGGGAGCAGCTGCATCGGATCACACTGATTCATCTCACAGGGTCCGACCTCGGCGGAACCAGCTCCCCGGTGGGGCGCGACGAGGGGTTGACGCCGCTGGGCCATCGGTTCATCGAGCACTGCAACTACAACCGGATCCTGGTCGACCTGGCGCACGCCGGACGACGGACATTCTGGGATGCGCTCGGCGCGCACAGCGAGTCGCTGCCTCCGATCGTCAGCCACACGGGCGTCAGCGCCATCCACGCGCACTGGCACAACGTCGACGACGACCAGATCCGTGCCATCGCCGAACGCGGTGGCGTGGTGGGGATCATGTACCAGTCTGCCGTCTTGGCACCGGCGCGGCGCCCGTGCGCGCGGGCGGCGATCATCGACCACCTGCAGCACGTGGTCGACCTCGTCGGCGAGGACCACGCTGCGATTGGTACGGGCTACGACGGCGCGGTCGTGCCGCCGCGCGACCTGGCGGACATCACGCACCACCCCCTGTTGGTCCAGGACATGCTCGACCGGGGGTTCACGCCCGGGCGGGTCGGGAAGATCCTCGGCGGGAACTACCTGCGCGTTGTACAGTCGATCCGACCCTAGGTGACAACCTGTCACTCGGGGTGGGGGTGATCGCGCCGGCGTGACAGGTTGTCGTGCCGAGGGGGCTTCGCGCAACGGTCTGACGCCGGCAATGCGCTGCGTCGGGTGGCACGGACCTTGCTAGTGTCCTACCGAGGAGTTCCATCCGTGACCCGTGGCCTTCCCGTCTTGGTGCTCGTCGTCCTCACCCTGCTGTCAGCGGGGGGGGCGTTTGGGCTGAACACCGTCATCGACCGCTTCGCGGCCCCACCGGGGACCGTCGAGGATGCGCCCGCGATGGCGTCGTCGCGGATCGCCTCGGCGCCTGTGCGGCGTCCCCGTGCGCTGACTGCCGAGCAATACCTCGACAAGATCATGGGGCGAAACCTGTTCGACGTCCAGCTGATTGCGGCGTGGGCAGCGCGGCGCCCTGGGGCGTCGGACTCCGAGGCCCGCACCGAGCTCAAGGTGCGCCTGCTGGGCACCATGGTGACGCAGCCAGAGACCCAGAGCTCGGCCATGATCCGCGACGAGGAGGACCACTTTGCGCGCGGCTACTCCGTCGGCGACAAGCTTCACGACCGTGAGATCATCAAGATAGAGAAGAGCCGGGTCACGCTACGGCGCAGCGACGGGCAGATCGAGGTCCTCACCGTCGACGATACGGTCCGTGTGGCCGAGACGTCCTCGGCGCCAACCCCTTCGACGGGTTCGGATGAGGACGGCATCACCCAGGCCGGCGACGACAAGTACGTTGTCAGCCGCGACCTGTACGACCAGTACATCAACGATGTCGGGTCCATCTCCAAGATGGGACGGGCTCTGTTGCACCGCGGTCCGGACGGCGACTTTGACGGCTACCGGCTGTCCGCCATCCGGCGGAACACGCTCGCCGACCAGCTGGGCATCAAGAATGGTGACGTCATCCACGCGGTGAACGGCGAGGCACTCACGTCGGTGCAGTCCGCGATGAACGCCTACAACACCATGAAGACCCAATCCAATTTCTGCTTCGAGATCACCCGTCGCGGCTCGCCGCAAGAGCTCTGCTACGACATCCAGTGATCCCCACCTCCTCCCGAGTGTAGACCCGTGATTCACCAGTCGATCCGAAGCCTCGTAGCGACCGCTCTGCTCGCCTTGGCCCCACCCGCGTTTGCACAGGACGGCGGGGAGCCTGTCGTCACCGAGAACCCGGACGGCACGGTCACCGTCTCGCCCAGCAGCCCGGGCGGGCAGGGGCGTCAGGTGGCGCGGGACCCCAGCGACGCCGACCTCGTGTCTCTCGACTTTGGCCCGGACACGTCGATCTACGACCTGATCCTGTACTTCGCGCCGATCCGGAAGATCAACTTTGTGCTCACGGATACCAAGGAGCTGCAGGCCAAGAAGGTCACCATCATCAGCAACCGCGCGGAGTCGGGCGGTGCGGCGTGGGAGGCGTTCCTCTCTGCGCTCTCTGCGTCCGGCTACAGCCTGTCGATGGTCGGCAACACCGCGAAGGTGGTCAAGTCGAACGAGGCTGGGCAGAGGCCGATCTCCATCGGCACCGGGCAGCCGCGCGCGAGCGACGGGTACGTCACTCAGCTCATCCAGCTGCAGAACACCCGGGTCTCCGACATGGCCAAGGTCATCCAGACCATGGCTCCCGGCGATGCCAAGATCGTCGCGTACCCGCCCACCAACACCCTGATCATCACGGACACAGCGGCCAACATCCGGAAGCTGTGGCGCGTCATGAACCAGCTCGACGTGGAGGCGCCCACGTCAAAGATGGTCATCTACCAGATCAAATACGCCTCGGCGTCCGAGGTCAAGGGGATCATCGAGGAGCTGTACGGCACCGAGGAGTCCAACCCGGAGCCCGAGCCATCGCGCTCATCGCGGCGGAGCAGCACGCGTCGGTCGTCGAGCAGCCGAAGCTCGTCGAGCCGGCGCTCCACCACGAGCAGCCCGTCTGAGTCGGTCTCCGCGGGCGCCGAGGCCAAGTACATCTCGAAGGTGCTCAGCGACGAGCGGACCAACACGCTGATCGTGCTCGCCGACGATCAGGGCCACAAGGCGGTTATCGACCTCATCGCGAAGATCGACGTCGACACCGATCCCACGAAGGGCTCGCAGATCCACGTGAAGTATCTCGAGAACGCCAAGGCCACTGAGGTCGCCACTGTGCTCTCCCAGCTGTCGCAGGCCGGGTCGGGCGGCGCGAGCACCCCGTCCCGACGCCCTGCGCAGACGGCGCGGACCAACGCGTCCACCAGCGGACGGACAGCGGGTGCACGCGGGGCGGCGGCAGCCGAGCCCGACACCGAGGGCAGCGGCGCCATCGCGGCGTTCGACTCCGGGATGCGGATCGCGGCGGACGAGAACACCAACGCGCTCGTGATCATCGCCAACAACGACGACTTCCGGGTCGTGGAGAGCGTGATCGAGAAGCTGGACGCCGAGCGCCGCCAGGTGTTCGTCGACGCCGTGATCATGGAGCTGTCCAGCGAGGACGCCGCCAACCTCGGGCTCGCATACCACGTGCCTCAGTCCCCCGGAGAGGGGGCCGTCGGCTTCATCGGCTCGCAGCTCGGGGCAACCTCGCTGGGCCTTTCTCAGGACGCGCTGACCGGGCTCGCCTTCGGGGTGTACGGCCAAGGGATAGACGTGCCGGTGCTCGATCCACTGAGCGGGCTCCCCACAACGCTGAACATCCCGGCGTTCGGTGTGGCGCTCAACGCGCTGAAGAGCTCGGGGTCCACGAACATCATCTCCAACCCGAACTTGATGACGGCTGACAACGAGCAGGCCGAGATCAGCGTCGGGCGGAAGATCCCGTTCCCGACCACGAGCGGACTGAACAACCTCGGGCAGCCGGTGGTGAGCTTCCAGCGCGAAGACGTCGACATTCGGCTGACGGTGACGCCGCGCATCAACAGCGCCAACTTCGTGACCCTGGAGCTCGAGTTGGCGGTCCAGGAGGTCGAGGAGAGCGCTCAGAGTGCCTCGGTTACGGCGGCGGGCGGCGGGTTCATCACCAGCGAGCGCAGCCTGCAGACGGTCGCCGTCGTGCGTGACAACCAGACCATGGTGGTCGGCGGCCTCGTGGGCAGCACCGACAGCCACAGCGAGACGAAGGTGCCCGTGCTGGGCGACATCCCGCTGATCGGCTCGCTGTTCCGCTCCACGTCGAAGTCCGAGCGCCGCACCAACCTGATGATCTTCCTCACGCCGCACATCGTCGACGACCCGAGCGACATGGTGGAGATCCAGCGGGTGAAGGAGGCGCAGCGGCAGGAGTTCCTGCGCCGGTTCTATGGCCGCAGCCGCGACGAATTCTACGAGGAGCTCCGCGGTCTGCTGCGCTACTCGATGAACTTCGTGGACGAACCCACGATGTACCGGGGACCCACCGAGGTCAGCCAGGATCTGCAGCTGTCCAATCAGACCCGGGAGGCGCTCGAGGCGGTGATCGCGGAGTCCGCCGCGGACCACATCCCGGGCAGCGACGCCGGGGAGCTTCCGGAGGACGGCGGGCTGATCATCGATGACGGCACGCCGGTTCCGACCGAGCCGGCGCAGGAGGAGTAGCCATGGGGATCCGCCGGGTCAGCATCGACGCGTCTCTGCAGGAGCTGGGCGCCGACACCGGGCCGTTCGACCAGCTCAAGGTGATCGCGGCCCGCAAGGAAGTCTCGTTCGCGCGGGCGGCGCTCGAGGTGACGGGCCTCGACAACCTGGCGATGGCACGTGCGTTCTCCCGGCTGTCCGGTCTTTCGGTGGTCACCGAGATCGACATCGACCAGGTCGACCCGCTCACCGTTCGGGCGTTGCCTCACCACCTCGCCCGCGAGCACGGGGTCCTGCCGCTGCTCGTCGACGACGACGGAGAGCTGCTGATCGGCATCGCCGACCTGGCGTCGCTCGAGATCCTCGACGACCTTCGCGTGCTGTACGGCCGTCCGATCCGCCCGGTGCTCGTGCCGGTCGACGTGCTGTCCATCGCCACGCAAGGAGCCTACGACAAGGCGGCACAGTCGGCCTCGGCGATCATCGACGCGCACGACGACGAGGTCGCTGGCGGGGACGACCTCGATCTCGACGCCGAGCTGGTCGACGACCCCAACCAAGCGCCCATCATCCGGTTCGTCAACGCGGTGCTCTCGCAGGCCATCAAGGAGCGGGCCAGCGACATCCACATCGAGCCGTACGAGAAGGACCTGGTGGTCCGCTACCGGATCGACGGGGTCCTCAAGGAGTCGCTGCGGCCGCCCTCGAAGTTCAAGAACACCATCGTGGCCCGCATCAAGATCATGGCGGGGCTGAACATCGCCGAGAAGCGGCTTCCGCAGGACGGTCGGATCCGGCGCAAGCTCGGGGGGCGCGAGATCGATCTGCGGGTGAGCACGGTGCCCGTTCGCCACGGAGAGCGCGTGGTGATGCGTATCCTAGAGAAGGGCCAGGTGTTCTCGCTCGACAAGATCGGGATGGAGGGGCCCACGCTGCAGCGGTTTCGCGAGCTCATCCGTCGGCCGCACGGGATCCTGCTGGTCACGGGGCCCACCGGATCGGGCAAGTCGACGACGCTGTACTCGGCGATCACCGAGATCAACAGCCCCGACAAGAACATCCTCACGATCGAGGACCCGGTCGAGTACGACTCGCCGGGTGTGGGCCAGGTGCAGGTCAACCACAAGATCAACCTGACGTTCGCGAGCGCCCTGCGCGCGTTCCTCCGCCAGGATCCCGACGTGATCCTCGTGGGCGAGATCCGCGACACCGAGACCGCCAACAACGCAGTTCAGGCATCGCTTACGGGCCACCTGGTGTTCTCCACGCTGCACACCAACGACTCGGCCACTGCCTTCGCGCGGCTGGGCGACATGGACGTCGAGTCGTTCCTGGTCGCCGACACCATGCTCGGGGTGGTTGCCCAGCGCCTGGTGCGGACCCTGTGCAAGGAGTGCCGGGTCCGGTACGAGCCCACCGCGCTCGAGATCGAGGAGCTGGGTGCCAGTCCCGAGCTGACGGCTGAGGCCAAGAACGCCACGGCCTACAAGGCCGTGGGCTGCGTTGAGTGCAACGGGCTCGGCTACTCCGGTCGGACCGGGATCTACGAGTTCCTGGAGAACAGCGACGAGGTGCAGCGGCTGGTCATCGCCAACGCCACGTCGAACCAGATCAACGCAGTGGCGCGCTCCGAAGGCATGGTGACGCTGTTCGAGGACGGCCTGCGCAAGGCCTACCGCGGCATCACCACGTTCGAAGAGATCAAGCGCGTCACGAGCGCGGAGGCATAGGTGCCGGTCTTCGAGTACCAGGGCCTCGATGCGCTCGGCAAGGCGGTCTCGGGAATCGTGAACGCCGACTCGTCGAAGATCGCGCGGACGCGGCTGCGTAAGCAGGGGCTGTTCCCCAGCGAGATCCACGAGCAGGCGGATGGCGCGCGTCGCGGCGAGTCCATCCTCGACATGCAGATCGATGTCGAGAAGTACTTCCAGTTCGTCACCTCGCGCGACGTGTCTGTGATGACCCAGCAGCTGTCGACGTTGGTGGCCGCCCACGTTCCCATGGCCGAGGCGCTGGCCGCGCTCGTCGAGCAGACCGAGAAGGCCAAGCTGAAGGTGGTGTTGTCGAAGGTCAAGGAGCGGGTCAACGAGGGAACCCCGCTCGGCGACGCGATGGCCGACCACCCCAAGATCTTCAACGATCTCTATGTGCACATGGTGCGGGCGGGCGAGAAGTCCGGCGCGCTCGACAAGGTGCTGTCGCGCCTGGCCACGTACGCGTCGTCGCAGGTGAAGCTGCAGGGGCAGGTGCTCTCGGCGGTGGCGTACCCGATCCTGCTCGGCCTGATGGGGTCGGGCATCATGATCGGGCTGTTCATGGGGGTCATTCCTCGAATCCGGAGCCTGTTCGCGTCGGCGCCTGGCGGAGAGGAGGGGCTGCCGCTGATCACCAAGGTGGTGTTCTTCTTTGGCGACTTGATGGTGGGCTGGTGGTGGGCGGTTCCACTGGTCGCCATCGTTGGCGTCTGGGGGTTTCGTCGCTGGGTCGCCACCGAGGTCGGCCGGCGTCGCTGGGACCGCTTCCGGCTGCGGGTTCCGGTGTTCGGCAAGCTGAACCGGCTGGTGTCGGTGTCGCGGTTCTGCCGCACGTTGTCCACACTCCTGGTGAGCGGGGTGCCCATCCTGGGCGCGCTCAAGATCGTCCAGGACGTTGTTGGGAACGTGGTCTTGGCGGAGGCGGTCGGCGAGTCTGCCACCAACATCCGCGAGGGGCAGGGAATCGCGGGGCCGCTCAAGGCCTCGGGGGAGTTCCCGCCGATGGTCACGCACATGATCAGCATCGGGGAGCGCACCGGAGAACTCGAACGGATGTTGACAGTCGTTGCAGATGCTTACGAAGAACAGGTAGAAGCAACAGTTGCTGCGGTTACGGCCCTCTTGGGGCCGCTGATGATCCTGGCCATCGGGGGCGCCGTGTTCCTGGTGGCGCTGGGGCTGCTACTTCCGATGATGAACCTCTCTTCGATGATGCGATAGGAGCAAAGATGCAACGTAGAATCTGGCAGTGGGTTGACGCGCAGCGGGCGCTCATGCAGAAGGCGCGGCTGCACGGCCGGCGCGGCATGTCCCTTGTAGAAGTCATGATCGTCATTGTGATCATCATCACGCTGATGAGCGTCCTGGCGATCGGCGTGTTCCGGATCTTCGCGACATCTCAACAAGACACGACCGTGCTGGCAATGAACAAGGTAGCGGGCGTCATCGAGATCCACATGTTGCGCAAGAAGAGGCCGCCGGCCGCGTCCGAAGGTCTTGCAGGGGTCTTCTCTGGCGAGACACCGCCAACGGACAGCTGGGGCAACGACTTCATCTACGTGACCCCGGGTCCCAACGGGGCGCCGTACGACCTGATCAGCCTCGGCTCGGACGGGCAGGAAGGCGGCACCGGCGGCGCGGCGGACATTCGCCTGTCGGAGAATCGTTGAGATGTTGCTCGTTCCTGCCAGCGCAGCGCGCCGGTCCCGGCGGGGGATGTCCCTGCTGGAGGTGATGGTCGTCGTGGCCATCATGCTGGCGCTGTTCGCTGTGCTCGCACCCGCGACGCGCTCGCTCCTCGCGCTCGATCAGCGCGGCGCGGCCCGCAAGCTGGCAGTTCAGTACGAGCGCCTCAACGACGAGGCTGCCATGCGGAACCGCACCTTCCGGGTGATCTACCTGTTTGAGGAGAACAAGTACATCATCGAGGCGGGGGAGGCGGGGGGGCTGATCGCAGCGAGCCCGGAGGACCGGGAGTCGTACGAGCGGGAGGTCGAGAGCAAGCAGCGCTTCATGAGCGAGGAGGAGAAGGCCGAGTGGCTGCGGACCCAGAAGCAGCCGTTCGAGTCCATGGGGTCCAACGGCCGGCTCGAGGTGCGCCTGCCGGACAGCCTCCGGATCGGCGGCGTCTACACGCCGCAATACGGCAAGATGGTTCGTCCCGGCGACCGGCTGGACGGCCAGGATCCCGACGAGCCGCTCAAGGTGGCTACATACGTGATGAACAGCGGGTTCTCCGAGCCGGCGCTGATCTGGCTCGTCTCTGCGCGCAACCCAGACAACGGGTGGACGGTGCAGGTCGAGCCGCTGTCGGGTGTGGTCCACCTGCACGGTGAGCTGCTGCATCCGCGTGACATCGAAGATCAGCTGCCCACCGAGGGCCCGAGCTTGCCCAACTGATGCGGCGGCACCACGCCAGCGCTGTGCGACGGTCGCGTCGCGGGTTCTCTCTGCTCGAGGTGGTCGTCGCCTTGGGGATCCTGACCGTGGCGATGCTGTTGTTGGTGGAGATCCAGTCCACCGCGATCCAGCTCACGCGGGAGGCCGAGCGGGCGATCACGGCGTCCGATCTCGCGCGGATGGTGCTGACAGACGCGCTGATCGCGGTGGAAGAGGACGGTGTGCAGGAGTCCGACGTGTTCGAGCGCGGAGACTTCGACGACCTGGGCGACGACATCCTCGACGCCCAGATTGGCGCCAACCTGAAGGAGTACCACTGGGAGTACGCCATCTCCGAGATCAACATCGACATGCTCGGTGACCTCGCGCAGATGGGCCAGGACCTCGATGGCGCCCTCGGTGGCGGCGGAGAGGATCCGGAATTGGGCGGCGCGCCGGCCGGCGGCGGCCCGGGCGAAATGCTCGGTGCGCTCGGCTTTGGTCCCGAGCAGATCTCGGAGATGCTGGGCCCGTACATCCGTGAGGTGCGCGTGCGGGTGTGGTGGGGCGAAGACAGCGCCGCAGCCGAGGAGACCGGGTCTGAGGTGGTCCTGACGACCCACGTGGTGAACCCCACCGGGGTCCTGCAGCTCGAGAACGAGGTGCCGCTGTGAGCCGGCGCGGCCTGACCACCATGGAGCTGATGGTGTCGATCGTGATCCTGCTGGTGATGTCAGCGGTGGTCGCTGAGACGCTGCGCAACACCATCGTGGTGAGCAACCTGCTCAACGACCGCGACGCCACGGTGCGGTCCGCGCGGGTGGCGCTCGCCAAGATCCGCCGCGACCTGACGCTTTCGTACCTCACGCCCAACCGCACCCAGCCCGAGCGCTACCTCACTGTGTTCGTCGGGCTCGACGAGGAGCCGGACCGGCTGTTCTTCGCGAGCCTGAACCACCAGCGGCTGTACCTGAACAGCCGCGAGGCGGACCAGACCGAGGTGACGGTGTGGACCGAGCGCGAGTCCGACGGTCCCGGCTACGTGCTGTACCACAGGGAGGCACCGCGGATCGACGAGGAGCCCGCTGAGGACGGTGTTGTCTTCCCGCTCGCGCACAACGTGCGGTCCTTTCGGCTGCGGTATCTCGACCAGCAGAGCGGCGAGTGGCGCGATGAGTGGGACAGCCGGTCGCCCGAGACCCCGTACCGGCTGCCCCGCGCGGTCGAGATCGGACTGGTCCTCATCGCGCCAGACCCCGACGATTCGTCGCGGGAAGCGACCGTCGACGTGCCGTTCCTCTCAACGGTGATGCTCGAGTACGCCACCCGCATGCCGGGTCCGGGCGGGTTGCTCAGCAGTGGCGCTGCCCCCGGCGCTGGCGGGCGGCCCGGCGGCGGCCGCCGCGCGCTCCCCGTGGGGAGGCCTTGATGCGGTGGATGTGGCGCGAGCTCACCCGGCCCCGCGGTCCCACCGTCCACCGGTTCTATCGCGTGGGGCGCGGCTCCCGCGCCGGGGTTGCCCTGTTGATGGCGATCACCGCGATCATGATGCTCACCGTGCTGGTCACCGAGGTCTCGCACGGGGCTCAGGTGCGGGCGCAGGTGGCTGCACAGCACCGCGACGAGATCGCCGCCGAGGCGCTCGCGCAGTCTGGCGCGCAGTTCTACCGGATGATCTTGATGGCGTCGGCGGCGCTGTCGGGCAAACCGATGATCGAGCAGCTCGGCGCTGCGTTCGGGGTCAACGCGAGCGAGCTGTGGCAGGCGCTGCCGTTCATCGACACCTCTCTGATGCGCCTGCTGTTCGTCACCGACGGGGACGTGGGCGAGGGCGAGGTCTTGACCGCCAAGGCCGAGGGCCTCAGCGACGAGCAGCGCGATGCCTCGCGGGAGTCTTCCTCGCTGCTCAACCGCAGCTTCCTCGACTTCCACGGGGACTTCCACGCCGAGGTCACCGACGTCGAGCGCCGGGTGTTCGTGGGCAAGCTGCAGGCGGCCAACCTGGGGGAGCTGCTCGCCCTGCCCGCCGCCCAGGAGATCATCGGGCTGCTGTCGCGCGAGGAGTACCACTCCTGGCTTAGCGAGAACAACCTGATCAAGGAAGAGCTCGTCGCCAACCTGGCAGACTGGACCGACGCCGACGACGTGCGCCTGTACCAGGGGGGCTCAGAGGACTCGGTGTACCAGCGCCTGGACGATCCGTACCGCTCCAAGAATGCCCCGTTCGACACCCGCGACGAGATTCGGCTGGTCGACGGCTGGAACCTCGACGGGGTGTGGGAGCGCGCTGGCCGCCACCTCACCATCTACGGTGGCGGCAAGATCAACGTGAACACGGCGACGCAGCCGGTCATCCGTGCCCTGCTCGTGGCGTTCGCCGAGGGCGTCGCGACCGAGGCGACCGTCGAGCCCATCCTGCAGGAGCTGATGACCCAGCGGGGCACCCCGCTGGCCGAGGGGGGCCTGTACTTCAAGACCCCTCAGCAGTTCACGAGCGTGTTGCGGACCCTGGGTCTGCCGCTGCGCAGCGAGATCAATCAGGCCATCACCACCGAGTCCAAGGTGTTCCGCATCCACTCGTCGGGCCAGGTCGGCTCGGCGCGCGCGGAGATCCACGCTGTGCTCGACTTCACCGAAGACCCCACCGGCCGGGTCGTGTTCTGGCGCCTTAGGTAGCAGGAGAGATCGCAGATGCCCCGACTCATCGCGCTGGATCTAGGTGGACATGCCATCAAGGCGTCCACGTACAGGATCAATGGCCGAGACGCGCAGCTCGAGGACCGCTACCACCAGGTGGTGCCTCAGGATGGTGCGCTTCCGGATCTGCCCGCACGGCTGGTTGCGCTCGACGCGATGCTCGACGATCTGCCGGAGCTTCGGCCCGCGGGCAACGACGTGCTCGTGCTGGCGTACCCCTCGTCACTCGCCTCGTTCCATCGCATGAGCCTGCCGTTTCGCGACGACGCTCAGATCGAGCAGACCTTGCCGTTTGCGGTCGAGAACGAGGTTCCGTTCGACCTCGAAGACATGGTGCTCGGGTGGCGCGTGGCCGAGCGCGGCGAGCAGACCCAGGTGATGGCTGTGCTCGTCAAGCACGACACGCTCTCTGAGTGGCTCACGTCGCTGGCCCAGCGCCGCATCGATCCTGCGGCGGTTCACGTCGACACCGACCTGTACGGGCCGTGGGCGGACCGCGGCGAGCCCGGCATGGAGGAGGACTCCGGGCTGATTGTGGTCGTCGACGTCGGCCACGAACACACCGCCGTGAGCGTCGTGCGCGACGGGGTGGTGCAGCTCTCCCGCTCGATCAGCGTGGCGGGGTGGGCCTTCACCCGCGCCATCCAGGACGGGCTGCAGTCGTCGTGGGCCGAGGCGGAGGAGGCCAAGCACGGACCCCGGGGTGGCGGCGTTCCCGTGGGGCTCGACGCGGACGACGAGCACACCGACACCGACGCACACCCACGCTCGGGGGTGGCCTCTCTGCCGGCGCCGGCGCGCGAGCGACTCGACGCGTCGATTCGCCTGCTGATCGCAGAGCTTCGGTCCACGCTGATCCATGCCGAGGACGTCCTCGGTTCCGAGGTCCGCGAGGTGCGACTCACCGGTGGTTCCGCTCGGATCGATTCGCTGTGGGATGCGCTGCGCGCCGACCTGGGGGTCCCGATCCAGCGTGCGGTGGATCCGGGCGGCGACACCGCTCCCGGGGCGTTCGCCCTGTCGACGGCGCTGGCCCGCGCGACCCTGCCCGGCGGCACCGCCGAGCCGGTCGACCTGCGGGTCGATGACCTACAGTACCGCGGCGGGATGAACCTGCTGCGCGCGGGGCTCACCTACGGGTTCGCGGGGGCGGCGTTCTTCACGGTCGCCGCCACGCTGATGTTCGCGTTTCAGTTCATCAGCCTGTCGCGCGAGCAACGTGCGGCCGAGGACGCAGTTCGTGAGGTGGTCACTCGGGCGCTTCCCGATGTACCACAGAGCGCGATCTCGACGCTGACACTGGCAAAGGCCACCATGGCGGGCTTCACCGAGGACGCTGCACAGCGCGCCGCGGTCCTGGGCGAGGGCGACGGCATCCCGCCCACCATCAGCACCCTCTCCGAGCTCACCGGCGCCTTCCCGCCGCATCCGGATGTCACGGTCCAGCTCTCCGAGCTGACGATCACGCCCAACAGCATCAGCTTCCACGCGCAGACCGACGGCGGCTTCGCCTCGAGCGCGGCGGTCGAGGAGGCGCTGAAGTCCCACGCGCGGTTCGCGCGGGCCATCAAGGGCCAGGAACAGAAGGCCGGCAACACCTTGAAGTTTCCGATCACCATCCCGCTCGGCGAAGACGCCAGCGTCGAAGAGGAGGGCTAGTCCCGTGGCAATGCTACCTGTGAAGGACGGCCCCGTCGCGTTCGTGGAGCGCCAGCTGGAGATGCTCTCGGTGCGCGACCGGCGGCTGCTGGTCGGGCTGGTGGTCGCGGTCACGCTGGTGTTCATCGGCGGCTACTGGACCCTGCTCAACGGCCTGCTCAACGACAAGGCGAGTCGGGTTCGTGAGGCGAAGTCGGCACTTCAGGTCGTGCGGAGCCTGGAGGCCGAGTACCAGCAGGCGGCCGCCCTGTTCCGGGCGCAAGAGGCGCGGTTGACCGAGTCCAGCAAGCGGCCGGTGACCGCCTGGGTCGAGGAGCTGGCCACCCGCCACGGCCTGCAGGAGCACCTGAAGGCGGTGGATGCAGGGCAGTCCGAGGTGGTCGGAGACCTCGCGCAGACCCGCTACAAGGTACAGCTCCGGCGGGCGGCCCAGGAGCCGCTGTACCGCTTTCTGCACGAGCTCGAGACCAGCGATGTGCCTGCGAGCGTGGAGGAGGCGACGTTCAAGGTGGCCTATGTCAAGAAGGAGAAGTTCATGGACCTCACGCTGGAGCTCCTGGTGCTCTCCCTGGCGGGAGGATGACCGTGCAGCGGATCGGGCTGATCGCCGGAGGCTTGCTCTGGGCTTCCTTGGTGTTCGTCGTCACCTATTGGTTGACGTTTCCTTCGCAGACGCTGGCGGACCGCGCGCGCTGGGAGACACCGCAGGTGATGGGCAAGGCATACTCGCTCGACCTCGCCGGCGTCTCGCCGTGGTGGGTGGGCGTGTCCGCGCAGGACGCCAAGGTCTACAAGACCCCGCGCGCGCGGGGCGGAGAGCCGGCGACGCCCGGTATCGTCGCGATCGCGCGTGACGTTCGCGTTCGGGCCTCGCTGTGGTCCCTGGTACGGCGAACCCCGTTCCTCAACGGCTCGGTGACCCTGACCGAGGGCACCGTGGACTACGCGGTCGGCTTTGGCGCGGTGGGCGATGGCGAGCTCACCGGGCTGGTCGATCTCGACGTCTCCTCCACCGGGCTTCCCGTGTCCGAGCTGCTGATCCTTGCACTCGCCGGGTCCGAGACCGAGGTCGACGCGACGGGCGCAGTCGACCTGTCGCTCGCGCTGCAGCGCGGAGAGGACGGGATGGTCGACGCGGATGGGGAGGTCGACCTCTCGGGTGCAGACATCGTGTTGTCGAACATCGTGATTCCGAAGATCGGACCGCTCGGAATGGATGTTCCGATCGATGTGCTGGAGCTGAACGCGGTGGCGCGGGACGGCAAGGCGGTCATCGAGCGCGGTCGGATCGAGTCCGAGCTGTTCCGTGTTGTGATCGAGGGTGAGGTCAACCTGCGGGATCCGCTCGATCGGAGCCTGGTCGATCTCGAGATCACCGTCGACCAGCTCGGTGAGCAGCTCAAGATGTTCGAGGGGGCGCTCCAGGCGGCCAAGCATGCGGACGGTCGCTGGCACTACACCTGCAAGGGCATGCTGTTCCGGCTGTCCGCGACCACCTGCATGGTCCCCGTGCGCGAGCGCGCGCCTGGGAGGACCACTCCGAGCTCGCGGGGCGGCCGGGGAGTGTCCTCGCCTGCGATCCCGCCGCCCCGGCCGACCACCGCGTCTGACGAGGCGCGCAAGAAGCTGCGTGACGAACAGCTCGAGAAGCTGGAGGAGCGTCGCGCCCAACGGGCCGCGGACCGTGCTGCCCAGGCCGAGAAGGACGGGATGGACGACGAGGAGCAGGTGGACGACGAGGACGAGGAATTCCTCGACGAGGACCTGCCCCCCGAAGAAGACGACTTCGATGGCTTCGAGGACTAGCAGCGCTCGGGGAAAGGCCCCGACCGGGGGCCGGACTTGCCCCGAGCGATGCTAGAGGTGCATCGCCGCGGCGAGCGCCCGGCCCTTGGCGACCGTCTCGGCCCACTCGGCGTCCGGGTCGCTGTGCGCCACGATGCCGCCTCCGACGTGGTAGCGCGCGTCCGTGCCGTCGAACACCGCCGTCCGAATCGCCACGTTGAACACCGCGTCGCCGCCTGGAGCGACGTAGCCGATAGCCCCGCAGTACACCCCGCGCGGGTGGGACTCGAGGACGGCGATGCGCTCGCACGCACGCAGCTTGGGTGCTCCAGTGACCGAGCCGGGGGGAAACGCCGCTGCGAGCGCGTCCCAGGTGTCGGCGTCGTCCCGAAGCTGTCCCGCCACGCGCCAGGCCGCGTGATGGACCGTGGGGTGGGCGGTCAGGGTCCGTTGACCGGTGTGCACCGAGCCGATCGTGCACACTTGGGCCAGGTCGTTGCGGACCAGGTCCACGATCATCGTCAGCTCAGCGCGCTCCTTGTCCGACTGCGCCAGCTCCTGCCGCAGCGCGGCGTCCTCGATGGGGGTGACGCCGCGGGGACGCGTCCCCTTGATCGGCAGCGACGCCACCTGCCGGCCGCGCACCTCCAGGAACAGCTCCGGGGAGTTCGACAGGATGGCGATCCGCTCGGATGGCCGCAGATACGCGCCGTACGCTGCGGGCGCGCGCCGCAGCCTCCGGTAGGCCGGCCAGGGATCGCCGGCGTCGTGGACCCACACCGGGCGGGTGAGGTTCACCTGGTAGCAGTCGCCCGCTTCGATCCACGCGAGGATGCGCCGCGCGGCGGCCCGGTAGTCGCTGCGGGACACGGTGTGGGCGCGCGCTCGCGGCGGGATGGGTGCGGGGGGCGACAGCGCTGCGGCGGTCCGCAGCACGCGCTGTGCGTCGGAGACGAAGCCGCGCGATCCCGCCGGATGCCAGCTGTTGTCGGCGTGTCGGTAGCACAGCCCGCCCTCGTAGCGGCCGAGCCAGACGGGTGGCTCGGCGGCGGGGGCTTCTCCTGGGAAGGGCGCGGCGACGGCGCCGAACCCGA
>Ga0316189_10000074_pt1 | contig 84314 bp, 53 predicted proteins | sample LowCovwburrow_MG_FD_204930 | JGI IMG/M metagenome (GOLD analysis project Ga0316189, IMG submission 204930) | Coastal sediment microbial communities from Maine, United States - Lowes Cove worm burrow | ecosystem: Environmental > Aquatic > Marine > Coastal > Sediment | place: USA: Maine...
GCTGGTGCAAGTCCTGGAACCCGTTAAGTCCGCCTTCAAAGTCCTCTGTCATGGTGTAATTCTCCGGCGTAGTGCTAAATGTGAGGCGAACATTTCCCAAATGATCTTTTAAATGATATTGGTAGTCGCTTACATCCAAAAAACAGCGTTCCGCAAAAAACGCCCGCTTGTCTTTTTTCAAAAACACACTTTTTTCTTCAGCCTCTTGCCTCTGGTGATCATGCCTGCATTTCATTCCGGCAGACAGGTATGGTATTTTCAAGCAACCCATTCAGGCTGTCAAGTTAGTAAATCTATCCATCGTCCCGAAGGATAAACAGCTTCAATAATCTATCCTTTTCAACTGCCTGAACTGCTGATTTATTCATCGGGATGATGCGCCAAGCAGCTACAATTTTTCTCTGGAGATGATCTCAACTGATGCGCGGCATGCTTGCACTCTCTTGGCTCGTCGTACGATCTCTGCGAGCCGCCTGCGAGTCCGAAGGAAGCCTGCCAGATAGAGGCCGAGGAACGAGGACGACTGGCAGTGAGCTCCGACATTGACAGATTATAAATTCATTCAACTGAGTGTCCTGGTCGGAGCGTCTGACTGAGGCAGCAGGCTCGCATTAACAATGGCTGTGGGTGGATGTAGCTAGTGCTAGCCGAGGTGGCTTGTGGGTTGTTAGCTCTAGCATCAGACACAACAACAGCCGTGAGGAAGAAGGCAGGCCAAGCATGGCACATGACAGCCCCAAAGCCCCGAAGGGGTGAACAGCTCCTGCAAGGTGCTGTGAAGGCTGGCGTGAGCTATGCTGGACAACTGATAACGAACACCGCTTTACCTGTATGACCCGCTAGTTAGCGGGGCAAGTGGGCTGGCCTGTGCGAACAGGGGCGGATTGTGCGGTGGATAAATGTTCCATTTAGTAACAGGTCGTAAATACCATTTAGTAACAGGTTAGTTTTTTTGTTCTTCTCAGGGTTGGTTTCAGCTTATTCAGAACAAAATGTACCGTCTGGTAACAGGTGATAGTACCAAATAGTAATGGATCGGCTTATTTCCTGTAAACGTCTTTTCGATGGCCGATCTTTCTGATATTAACGATCCTGATCACATCATCAATTACATACAACACACGGTAATTTCCGATTCGGATTCTCCACATGTCTTCTTCATTGTCTTTGAGTTTTTTACTTCCAGAGGGACGAGGATTTTCTTCCAGGCTGTCGATGGAAGCAGACACTTTAGGTAATACTGTGGATGGCAATTGGAGTAATTCCTTACCTGCTTTCTTCTTAAAAATTACAGTGTACATCCTCAGAGCTTACCTTCCGCCTTCAGTTGCTTTTTCAACTCTTCCCAACTGATCTCTTCATCATCTTTTCGGCTTCTGGCTATGATCACATCGAGTAAATCCTCTACCTCATTCTGGTGTTGATCCAACTCATCTATGTCGATTTGAACGAAGCGTTTGTTGTGGGTCTCGTCCTTGATAAATGTTACTCCTTTCATATGTGTAAATGTAAAGTCTTATTTGATAAACGTTAATTATACCGAACTGGTGCTTCTCATCGTACTACTTCGCTAAAGCTCTCTTGTCCGCATCGGGCTACTACGCTAAAGCTCTGTAGACCTGAGTGGATGGAACCGATCGATGTCCCGTTGTAAACTTTCTGTGTCATTCTGTTGGTACAACTCCGTGCTGTGAACCCGTCTGTGGCCGGCCATGTATTGCACCTCTCTCAGGTTGTATTGTTTCAGCCAATGGGTGATCACACTGGCTCTAATCTGATGGGCAGCCAATAACTCCGGTTCCTGTTTTCTTAATCGCTGGATCAATCTTTTGAGGGCATCCCGATAATGGGTGTAGCCGTGGATCAACAGTTCTTCACTTTCTTCTTTTTTGAAGTGGGTTTGTAACTCCTTTCGGGTCTGGCTGATGTAGCGATCCAACTCAATAATCTGCCTGGCTTGTAGTGCCAGTATTCTTCTGTTTCCTGTTCTGCTTCCTCTGATCGTAATCGTTCCATCCAGTATGTTCACATCCTCTCTCTGCAATGCTGACAAGGCACTCACATCCAATCCCTGATACACCATCAACCCTGTAGCGATTCGGTTCCTGATAGCCGAAGCTCTGGCACTGGCTTTGGTGTTGCGCATCCCCTTGACATCAAAGTTTTGATACAGGTTTTCCAGTTGCTCCTTTTTCAGTGTCGGGTAGAGTTTTCGGGTTTGCTTCACTTTGATGTCCAGGTATCTGGCCGGATTCGTCTCGATCACTTTCGCCTCTTTCAGGCTCTCAAAATAATGGGTAATGCCAATGATGTAACTCTGGATCGTGAGCTGGTTGAGTGAGCGTTTTTTCAGGTAGCGCAAATACTCCATCAACTCTGCATAGGTGATGTATTCCTGATCCATGTTCCTGCTCTCTGCCCATTCCAAAAACTTCTCAGTCGCATACAAATACGTGGTAACACTGCTCTTGCTGTAGCCCTTGCTTTTCAGGTACTTTTTAAACTCATCCATCTTCCTTCACTTTCGTTTCGACAGACTCGTACGCTTTCTCAATCAGATGGGTGTAGATCTGTGTGCTCTCTAGGCTCCTGTGACCTAAGAACTGTGCAACCTTCTCTAATTCCATTCCTTCAAAAAGCAAGTGAGTCGCAATGCTGTGTCTGAGTAAATGCAAGTGCATATTTTGTTGTTTGAGTATCGGATCATCTGTGCGCTCCTGCATGTACTTCAACCGCCTGTTGAGTGCCAGTCCGTTTATCCGTTTGCCATTCCGAGACAATAGCAATGCCCCGTTCTTATCCTCTGACATCATCACTGGCCGACTGTCATAGATGTAGCTGATCAGGTGTCTTGCGGTGGCTTTGCCAAAAGGGACAAAACGCTGTTGCCCTCCTTTGGCATGTTTGACGTGGATCAGGCGGTTGTCCAAGTGTACATCTGAGAGGTTGAGTTGCACTCCTTCATTGCATCTTAGCCCACAGTCATAATACAAGGCCAGTATTGCCCTGTCTCTTAGTGCTAAATGTGGTTGTCCATCTTCATATGTCTGTGTCGCTGCATACAGGCTTTTAATGTCTTTGGGTGCCAATGGCACGATTGGTTCGGGGTTGGGTACTTCCTTTTTGATCTCCAATACAGGGAACGGGATGCGGGCTTGCTTGCGTAAGTATTCCAGCAACTTGTCCAGCGCATTCAGGTGCATGTTCAGATAGTTGTTGCTCAGTCCACCGCCACGCCGTTCGTTCCTGCGCCTGGACAGGTCGTTGTAGTATTGACTGATCAACGGAGTGTCTATGTCCCTGATGTCACCTACACCATGCGAGTCCAGATAGTGCAGGAACTCACGCACACAGTTGGGCAATGAACGCACCGTGCTGGGCGCATAGCCCAACAGGTCAAGCCAGTCCTTAAAGGACATTAATAAAAATCTAAATGATGAGTTGTTCAATGGGAGTTTTTTCATGCACTTATGTTTTCTGAGTGATTGTCGTCCTACCTCTATTTTGTGGGTTTGCTGATCGTAAGACTTGATTTTAGTCGGACAGTAGCTCACTGACTTAGTCGTGTCTCACCTACGCTAAACCGCGTGCCGCCAAGAGCTTTAGCGGTGGTGCAGCTTCGGTGAACAATGCCCACTTTCTTAGGCTGATTTCTTGCGTTGAGCTTTAGGCCCGGCCTGGACTGGCTTTTGGATGGTTGATTTCCTGATCCTTTCCAACATCTGCTCCATGTGTTTGTCCAGATCGGCTTGTAGCTGATGATCTCCCCGATAGTTCACCGCCTGATATTGATAGCCTTCTTTATGTTTGTTTCCTCCAATGATTTGCAAGCGTCCAAAAAGCACCAACTCATTCAGGTAGCGGTTCAATGTTCTTGGATGGATGGATCGTTGTGCTCGTATTTCACTGGCATAAAAGCAGTCTTTATTTAATTGTCCGCCGGAACTTCCGGCTTGCCTGTCGGGGCTCCCGACCCATGAGTAGAACTTTCTACAGGCGTTGGACAGTTCATCACTCTTGCTAAACAGTACGTCCTTCATAAGCTTAAAAGCCCACTCAATATCCTCTGGTGTAGTCTCAATAAATTCCTCTCCGGTTTCCTGATCATATTGTTTCTCCCGTTGATATTGGTGGTAGTAGGTGATCGCCTCAATGAAGCTCAGCAAGAGCGGTAACGTCCTTCTTGGATTCATCACAGTTTCGGGTAGCTCAATCTGCATGGAATAAGGATTGACTACTTTGATTGGCATTAGCACCCGTTGCATGTTCTTCAAAAGTTCCCTGAGCTTTTCTTCTTCGCCTTCATCAATCATTCCTGCCTTGACCTTCTTGTGGTAGTCCATGATTCGCTTGTCCTGCTCTTTGCTTCCATCGAGGTGAAGCAGGATGCTTCTATTCGCATTGTCCTCATACACCCGCTCTCTGGTCGTGCAACCGCACACGCTCACAGGGCCTTCTACCACCAAGATCACCGTTTTGATCCTGCCCTGATTATCCTTCACTGCCACCGTCTTGCTGATCCGCTTCTTGCTCTGCATTTCCCTGATCGGGTAGAGCACGTTTTCTGCGCCGTCCAGATCCTCGATCAAAAACACTTTGTTGCGTAGCTCTTCTCTGCCAAAGCGGTAGAAGCTGCTCTCGGTCATCTGTGTGCTTTCCAAAATATCTTCTTCGGGAATGCACAGTGCCACCCGCTCTTGCAGGTAGCTCTTGCCCATGCCAGTCTTGGCCAGACTGATCGCACTCAGGGGATCGGAGCATTTACGGCTGGTCATCACGATCCACAAAATCAGGGCGTTGATTTCTTCGCCGATGATGCCCGTCTGTTGCAGGTACTCGGCTGTGCGGTTCATCAGGTTCAGTATCTTTAGTTCCCGTTGGGCTGCTTTGGTTTCCTCTGGCTTTAAAAACTTCTTTTGCTTTTGGTTTTCTGCGGATATAGTCCGCTCTATCTCTTCTAATCTGTACCGCTCTAAGCATTCGGTGAGCTTGTTCAGCGCATCCCATGCAATGCTTGTACCAACTTCCAGACGTTCTGCTATTTTCCGGATCAGCTTCTCGGTCTGGATGTCGTTGTACAGGTCGAGGTTGTGGCGCAGGCTTGGGGTGTCGGGTACATCTACATCCTGCACCTTCACTTTCAGGGTGGCTCTGAGTCGGTCTAATCCTTCTAAGCGTATGCCTCCTAATACTGCTATGTCTAAGGGTGGGTGCTCGTAGGTGATGTGATCGGGATTGGTGGTGTTGAGTTTGATTTCTTTCATTTCTTTAAAATTTCTTCAACTAATCATATATGCTTACAAACTTAGTACATGTGATTAATTAAATCAATCATATCCTCTTAATACATCCACATCATTAAGCCTAATTGCTTATTAAAAATTGATTCCATTCGGTATTTCAACTAATTTTAGCCTTACATTATGCCTTTATGCTTATGAGTAAGTTTGCGGAGAACTTAAAGAAGTACAGAACAGCCAAAGGGATTTCTCAGGAAGAGATGGCTAAATTGATTGGCGTGCACTCTACGCACCTTTCCAGATACGAGCGTGGGCTTTCTTCTCCTTCTATTGAAGTAGTGACCAAAATCTCTGAAGTGCTTGAAGTAGCCGTTGACACATTGATCTTTGGAGATCATAGCGAACAATCTGAGCAGAGCATTGAAGATAGAGAGCTACTTGATCTCTTCAAAAAAGTGCAGTCGTTCAATCACAAGCAAAAGGATACAGTAAAGGATTTGATCAGTGCCTTTATTCTTAAAGCCGATCTCCAACAAAAACTAGCGCAATAAAAAACCCTTACATCTCTGCAAGGGTCTTTCATTTCCTTTAACCACCAGTTACAAACTGGCGGGAGTTGAGTAACACTGGACCATCTGGTAGATGAAGCTGCTGCTGCTACTTTTGACAAACAAACTGTTAAAAGGATTCAGGATATTGAGGTCTTAAGCTCTGATGATAAAAAACACCTTTTCGCCCTCATGGATGCTTTCCTTAGAGATGCCAAAACTAAAGCTGCTTACGCATAAAAAAACCTCCGATCTCGCAGAGGCTTTCTTTTCTACTTCTTCTTAAAAACAGGCATCTCATCCCAGCCCCCTGGTGGCGCTTCTATCCCATCTGGTACAGGGTGATCTAATAGTATAACACCAGAACCAGTGTGATCTTCTGGGTACTCAACCAAAAATCGCTTGCCTATTCTGGCGACCTTTTCGTAACCATAATTATTTACAGATTGCTTGTACTCCTGATTTTTCACAAAATATCTAAACTCCGCTCTTGTATTGCCTTTTGCAGGCTTATAAACATCAATTACTTCTCCAACCGTATAGTCTTGAGGCAAAGTTGTCAGCCAATTATTGTAAATCATTGCGATTGCTGATAACAAAATGATCCCACCAAATATGGCAATCTTCTTCAAAGTTTCTTTTTTGTCACTCATCTGGATTTCCTTCTTTTACTGCTGCTGCTGATACAGAAACGGAGGTATTAAAAATTCCAATCATAATCTTGTTTGTGGTACTGGAGTTTATGCTCCTGCCTAATCTACCAATACCTGGATTGACAATTCCCACTCCAAAATCAATACCCACATTTGAGAGATTCTTGCCAAATCCTAACCCACTAATACCGCCTCCCAGTGGATTTACATCTACAAATGAACCAACTAGCGATGAACCAACAAAATTTAACCCTGTACCTGAGATAAGAACATCCGCAACATCAATGTCAGCTAATCCCCCAGTACCTTTTATTGCTAAATTGGATGCTAATTGCGTTGTTGTCTCAAATGCCATTCTACCTAGTATTGCATTTGTACTCGTGGATCCAGACAAACTGAAAGCACCACTTCTGACAAGGTTTGATATTAAAATTGGTGAGCCTGCCGTGGCTATCATTGATCCTCCAATCCCTGCTGCTGCTATCTTCTGCCAGATATCTCCGGTACTTTCCCTAGACTGTTCTTTCAAATGTTCTCCATGACTAAAGTGCAGTCGTTTGTTTGAGGTGAAGTTTCGCATCCGATTCCTGTCTCCACTTTGATGCGCCCTGCCTATTGCTCTGTGAATAGGATTTCGACTAGAGCGTAAATCAACATAATCAATTTTTGTTCTTCTTTTTGCAGTAACAACTACCTCATCTAACACAGTGGCTCCACTACAATCCACACCCTCTGGGCATGGTTTCTCTCCACTCAAACCCAATGGATCAAAGAACATAATTGGATTATTGTAGCTAAACAACATTGGACTCAATGTTGGGAACATATCTGCCAATGCATCAATTCCTCTAAACCTGCCAGTGGCCGGATCATACATTCGATTTCTTGTCATGTACATTCCCAGATTATCAACCCACTCACTCCCTCCATTAAATCGGTAATTCTGTGGACTAGAAGCTGTCCTCATGTATTCTCCCATAGATAAGCCGAATGGGTAGTAGTCTGAAGCAAACACCACATTCGTCTTCCCGTGATACACTTCAAAATCATCAAAAAAGATGTTGGCAGCCTCGGTATTTTCATTACTCAGGTACGCAAGGATGTATCCCTCCTGATCCGCAATAATTTCGTTTAATGAGATTTGCTCATAATCATGTGCCACCGATCTCAAAGCTGCTGTGCTGATCTGTGTAAATCCTGCACTCACATAACTCATGTCCTGATCAAAAATGATGTAGTTCAAAAAAGCTCTTGGGGCGGTGCTGGAGTTGCTTTTGTTTGCCATGTCCGTACCAGCAAGCGCATCATCGAACACCGTAGAGCTACTACTCACTCCGCCATCAACACCGCTACCAAATGAACCATCAAACGAACTAAACAACGCACTGTAAGCAGTACCTAAGAAGCTGTTGCCACTTGGAGTTGTCTCGTAATTTACTTTCACACTCAGATCAACCGTATCTCCTTTATTTAATGACAGGAACACCATTGCTCCTGTCTGCCCACTTTGCAGTAATCCCACCTTGTCATTTGATCCGTAGGGTTGAGTAGTGTTGGCATTAAAGTCGGTCTGCTGGTGCAAGTCCTGGAACCCGTTAAGTCCGCCTTCAAAGTCCTCTGTCATGGTGTAATTCTCCGGCGTAGTGCTAAATGTGAGGCGAACATTTCCCAAATGATCTTTTAAATGATATTGGTAGTCCCAGTCATCAACGGCTGTTTGTGCTACATTCCACTTCGGCACAATCCGTCCCTCCTCGTGCTGCACAAGCTGAAGTGTATCGTTCTCGTAAATGTGTCCACCTACGTAATCAGTGGTTTTTACCAGGCTTCCCCCTTCATACACCTTCTGCTGTAGCTTGATGCCCGCTGCATCATAAAGGTATGTAATGCTGTCACCGACAATTTCAAAATTCACTCGAATAGGAAGGTTCAGGTAATTGTAGTGAATCGTATCAATTCCTTTGTTCAGATCTTTGATCATGTTACCATTTGCATCATACATGTAATCGTTTCCTGTATTCGTGCCATCTTTAAAACCAGCCTCACTTCGAGTATCAGAGACTTCGGTCAGTTGGTTACCAGAAGCATAGCTGTAGGTAAGCTCATCAATGATATCCGGGCTATTTGAGGTATTGAACCCCTGTCTTGTCAGATTCAAAATGTTCCCATTCAGGTCGTAATTGATATTCGGAACAGAATAGTAGCCCATATCTCGTCCGTAGGTACTGATAGCCTCTGCAGCATAGTGTGCCTTCGTTAGTCTGTTCAATCCATCGTACAAGTAGGTGAATACCTGTTCACTCTCATCGTTGTATCCTTTCCACCGAATGGCTGATATATTCCCATTATACACAGGCTTGTGCACCAAAGTTTCATCGCCATTGAATTCTGGAGAAGTTGTGGCTGTTGCAACTTGGGTTCCCGTCGAAAGCTGGGCTCCTACAACTCCCTGTATCCGATAATAGTAGTTTGTTCCAGTCGAAAGTCCAGTATCGGTGTAGATTGTATCTGTTGGCGCAGCAGAATAAATTTCACTATAAGTTCCACCAGGGGACGTAGCACGGCTAATTTTAAACCCAGTTTCATTGCCGCTCACCCCTGACCAGCTAATCTCTATGGACTCATTTGATAATGGACTAATAGACAAAGTCACGGGTTCTTGCGCTTCCAGAACCGTGACTAATGCATCACTCCAGCAACCATTTGTATTTTTAGCTCTTAAGTAAAACTCACCAGGATTGCTGGTGACAAGCGTAGGAAAGGAATTGGATTCATCTTCAGCAAAAGCTGTTGTTTGCCAATACCATATTTCATCAGCAGGAGGTGTACTCGGGATTACTGTTGTTTCTTCAAAAGAGTAGACTATGGAATTAAGAGTAGGCACAGGAACCTCAGCCAGTGCCGTAATTTTTACTATCCCTGTGAAACTTTGATCTGAACAGCTGCTAGCCACTGCCCGTCTTCGATACCATCGATCAGAGGTTTGCGTTACAGGGAGAAAGGTGAGTCCTGTTTCCCCAACGACATCAGTCCATCCTGTGGTCCCGTCGCTAGAAGATTGCCACTGATAGCTATATGTTCCATTGCTTCCAGAAGCAGGGGTTACACTTCCAAGCAAACCGGAAATCTCATTGTGGCATAAGGTCTGTTCGCCGTCGATTGCACCAGGATTGAGTTCAGAATAGCTCGTGACTTTGACAATGTCAGTATAAGCATAGACCGCGCAACTACCAGACTCCACCCTTCTTCGATACCATCGATCGGCAGTCAGCACGCCTGGATCATAGCTGGTCCCACTTTCACCAACCATGTCAATCCACCCAGTACTGCCATCTGTAGAGTATTGCCACTGATAGGAATAGCTTCCTGCACCTCCCGTAGCAACTCCTGTACTCCCCAGCATGCTGGGGTCTTCATTGTGGCAAACAGATTGAATTCCGTCAATACTTCCTGCACTAAGTTCGGAGTAGATTGTTATCTTCACACTACCTGTGTAAACATAATTCGAGCAACTATTCGCCTTCACACGTCTTCTATACCAGCGATCAGAGGTTAGTGCTTCAGGATCGTATGTGGTTTCTGTAGCTCCAGATATATCGGACCAGTTGTTATTATCAGGAGAATCCTGCCATTGATAAATGTAACCACCATTGCTTCCAGATGCTGAAGAGACACTGCCTAGGACAGTAGGATTCTCGTTGTAGCACAAGATCTGATCACCTTCAATACTCCCAGCATTCAGGACTGAGTAAATTGTAACTTTTACACTACTCGTGTAAGCATAATTGGAGCAACTATTTGCCTTCACACGTCTCCGATACCATCGATCAGAAGTTAGTGCTCCTGGATCGAATGTTGTACCTGTAGCTCCGGAAATATCCGTCCATCCACTGCTGCCATTCGATGAATATTGCCATTGATAAACATAACCACCATTGCTTCCAGATGCTGAAGCAGAACTCCCCAGTGTAGCTGGATTGCCATTATAGCAGAGTGTTTGGGCATTATTGATGCTACCGGCACTCAAATTCGAGTAAATTGTCACTTTTACAGTGTTTGTATACTTGTAAGCAGAACAGCTATTTGCCTTCACCCGTCGGCGATACCAAAGGCTGGATGTCAAGGCACCTGGATTGTACGTGGTCCCCGTAGCGCCAGAAATATTGGTCCATCCACTGCTCCCATTTGTTGAATATTGCCATTGATACACGTATCCACCATTACTTCCAGAAGCGGAAGCTGAATTCCCCAGAGTTGATGGATTCCCATTGTAGCAGAGTGTCTGAGCATTATTGATACTACCAGCATTCAGGTTGGAGTAGATGGTCACTTTTACAGTGTTTGTGTACTTGTATCCTGAACAGCTATTTGCTTTCACACGTCGACGATACCAACGGCTGGAGGTCAGGGCACCCGGATTATATGTGGTACCCGTAGCGCCAGAAATATTGGTCCATCCACTACTACCATTTGTTGAATATTGCCATTGATACACATACCCACCATTGCTGCCAGAAGCCGATGCTGAACTCCCCAGTGTAGATGGATTTCCATTGTAGCAGAGTGTCTGGACATTGTTGATACTACCTGCGTTCAGGTTGGAGTATACCGTAATAGTGCGCCAGTTGGAATATGCATACTGCCCACACGAATAGGCTCTTCTTCTGTAAACCCTGGTTGATGTCAGCGCAGGAGGATCATAAGTAGAACTTGTTGCTCCTGATACGTTGAGCCAGCTGCTACCCGACTGGTACTGCCACTGATAACTATAGTTTCCATCTCCACCTGACGGTGATGCAGTGTTGGTAAAGGCGGAAGCGTTTCCGTTGTAACAGACCGTCTGGGAATTCCCGATACTACCTGAATTCAGTCCTGGACAAATAACATTGACAGTTACTGTTTTTAATTCAGATCCCCCGCTGGTCTGGACATATGCATTGACCGATCTGCCGCTTCCTACAGACGTCCACTTTATACGTACGTTTGTCAGGCTCTGGCTGATGATGGTGCCTCCGCTTACCGTATAAGAAGAGCTATTGTGCGTTGCACCGGAGACTGAAACATAGTAATAATCGTAATCATTTATATTGACTGATGTAGGCCCTGTAAATCCAATTGTAGGCGTACCACCTCCACCTCTTTGTGCATAACTTATATGAACAATGCAGGTAAGGAGTAATAAGATAAGTGGTTTCATGAGTCGTTCTTTTTGCATCTTCATATTAGTTACCCGATACTCCTGATAGAGTGGTGTTGTAAATGAGTTCCATATTAAACAGGTCTGAAGGCTCCGGTACTTGACCTGAACCTGAAAGCCCTGACTCGTTGATCGATCGGAGCCAGCCCCGGATGTTGTAGGCGTAATCGACCGACTGCGCGAAGTCTGTTCCTGACTCGTGTAGATTTTTACGAATCAGTTCCCCTAACTCATTGTATTCGTTTGAAAAAATATGTATCCTATTTCCATCATTGAAGGTGTGGTAGCCATCCATCAGTCGATTGGCGTGGTCATATTCGTACTCCAGTATGGTGCTCGTTTGAGATAATCCGCTATGCACTGATTTGATCATTTTTACATTGCCAATAAAATCGTATTGATTACTAATTATATCAGTGCCGTTTTGATGATTTTCAGTAACAATTTGGATGACTCGATATCGATCGTCGTAGTAAGAAATCGATTCGATAAAATCTGTGGTTCCGAGGATCTTTGTCATCGTTCCGGTGACTTGTCCTTTTACATTTGCATTGTATTCAGGTAGGATATGATACGCATTATCAAAATTCAATTCCGAGGGTCGGACATAGATAGTTCCATTCAAGCTGGATCCGGCAACAAAAGTATAAGTATCGTAGTACGTTACTGTAAGATACGCTGTGATTAAACCAGAACTACCTGATGGATAGGTGCTATTGGAATACTGATGTGTGGCGATCTGTGCCGGATCAAGACTATCATATCGAATCGCATGATTCATTACATCATCCCGTATGGATCCAGTTCCTGTCATTATACCTGTTATGATTGGTCGGTTGAGTTCGTCGTATTTGGTAAAGAGCCACTGGTTAGTCGTACGTTGGTTACCATCCTGCGTCAACACCAGACGGTCCCATTGGTCATATACCATCAAAACTTCTTTGGATCCCGGCACTTTTTTCGATACCATTCTTTTACGGGCATCGTAGGCATACTGAAAGGCCCATACATTGAGAAAATCCTGCCTGTCCGTTGGTGTTTTGGTTACATCAAAAAATTCATTACCAAGCCTACTTACTGCTTCTGGAGGAAGCACCACCTTTAACTGCCCTAGATCATCGTAGATGTAATATGTTTTAGCAGTTATATTTTCATCTACAGTCGACTGCTTCAACAGTACCTGACCTGCTTTGTTTGTGAATTCGATGGTTACTTTGTCATCTTCATCTGTAACGCTATTTTTTATCAACTCGTTAGTAGCGTAAAAAACCGTGGCTTGAGTTAGAAATTGGTTCCAATCGAATTGAATTACCTCGCTTGATGTATTTAGGTGGTAAGTGTAGTCAACTCCTTTTACTTGCCATTCCTCCCCTGGCGGGCTCTGGAAAAGTAGGCGACTCAGCGGACTTGGTTCAAGGGTTTTTTCAGTAAAAGCACGACTGCTTATGGTTGAATAATAGGAATGATGATCTGAATTTGGATAGTCATTGTCTATCAAGGCATTGTCTTGAAACAACCCATATACATTCGAAGAAACATAAGGAAGATACTCTTTTACCTGTCTTCCAAAATCATCGTATTCCATCGGCAAGACAATGTCATATCCAGCTACTGAAGCATTGGATTGAATGGATTGTGATTGCCTTCCCAGCCCATCAAAATAGGTATATGACTCACGTAGCCTTTCCTTGGATAATTCGCCCACGTCTGTGGACGCTACACGCATCGTGCGTGTTCGAACAAAATTTTGATTTTGGCTCAACAACGGCTCATCCACAAATATGATCGCTGTTGTTGTTGTGGCATTGCTGGTGGAGGTTGCGACGGCATGATAGTTTCCCATGCTACTCACTTGCAGGATAAGACCTGTTTCACCTTCAATAGGATCACCGTCTTTAACCCACTGATAGGAATAATCTGCTACATCTGGCAAGAGTAGATCTACCGTGGCTCCGTGGTACAACTCAATGGTTCCTAAAGCACTAAGCTCCGGTGTGCCTCTCACATCAATAGATTTTGTGGTGGTATAATTGCAAAACCCGCCAGCGTTAAAGGTATAAGTCACAGTGTATTGTCCTGTTGCGGATGCGTTGAATATATTTCCACCAGATACGCTTGGCCCCGACCAGGTACCTCCTGACGGACTTTCTCCGGTACTGTCCAGATCAAAATCTTCATCAACAAAAACAATCAAATCACTTCCAGCTGTCAACCCTGCTGGAGGTACAAATTGTTCTACAGAAACCGTCAAGGTGGTCGTAGCACTCCAACATTCAGTTGTATTGTCTCTTGCCCTCAGGTAAGCTGTCCCCGAAGCTGGCATTGTTATTGTCTCCGTAGAATCACTTGTTGATTTTCCATCAAGGGCTGTTTGCCAGTACCAGGTGACGCCTGGCAAAGGACTCGACCTGGTCACATCAGTCGATCCACAGGACTCGGTTAGTATAGGTGTAGCTGGAGCCTCCGGTGCTATATTTAGGGAGATCGTTAGTTCAGCTGTCTCTTCTTCCAGTGTGCTGGAATAGACCATCCGCTTATACTTTGTACGAAAGGCAACAGTCGGGGGATCGTAGGTAACATCAGTTGCCAATCCGGTTGCATCCACCCAGTCACTCCAATAATCAGTTGGTTTATCTGGAGGGGAAGGGGGCAAAAATTCACTTTTTTTCCAGACATAGAAATAGGTACCAAGACCTCCTGAGGCAGTTGTCAAACTTATGAAAGCTTCTGGATCATCTCCATTGCAGATGTTCTGGTCGTATCCAACACTACCCGGATCTAACGTAACATTGACGGTTACTACATTGGAGGTCAAAGTCGGGAAGTTACACACGGTAGCTAATCGCTGGTAGGAAGTGGTGAAGTCAAGCATCCTACCTGTTAGATTCTGATCAGTAGCACCACCTATATTTGTAAAATCAACAGCTGTGCCTATCTTTTCCTGCCACTGATACGTGGCATATGAAACGCTCGTTCCGCTGATGTTAGCATGAGAGGCTCCCGGATTGATTGGACTGGCTGGAGCTGTGAGTGTTCCCCCACTGGAAATTTCTTTAAAAAAGATGTAAACAAAAGCACTCTCCTCAACCAACGTTCCGGAGGTCACTTCCCGTTTGTACCTCGTTTCTACATTTAGAACAGGAGGATCATACGTCTTGTTACTTAATGATATTGTTACCTCAGTCCATGGTCCCCAGTTACCATTAACCTTATCTCCTGAATGAGAGCCCAACTCACTTTTGTACCAACGGTAATCGTAGCTACCTAAACCTCCGCTGGGATCAGCTGTACTAGTAAAGGGAGTAGGGTTCTCATTAGGGCATAAGGTTTGACTGCCACTTATGGATCCATCATCAAAATTAACGTTGATTGTGACAGGGCTGGTAATTTCTGTTGTGCAATCAACTGTCTTTCTACGGTAGGAAGTCGTTACGCTCGCTGGCCCTGGCGAGTAATATTTGTTAGTTTCTCCTGATATTTCGGAATAGCTGGTCGCTGTGCCTACTTTTTGCTCCCATTGGTAAGTAGGGTCAATTCCACCTGATGCATCCGTACTACTGGTTATCTCTGGGGTCACACCGGGGTTAATGTTTCCACCGCTATAGTTGATTGATCCGGCGTAGACCTGACCAGCGATAGTATACGTGACTGAATTACTATAAGCTGACTCTCCAGAGGCAGTAACTTTCCTCCTGTACATATCCCCTCCGTTCGCCTGCAAAGGAGGGTTATAGGTTTCGCTAGTGGCTCCTGAAACATTCAGCCAGTTGGAGGGATTACTCGGATTCCCTCTTCCTGTCTCCACAGATATCTCCCATTGATACGTTAGAGCACCTAGACCACCAGAAGCAGCTGATGTGCTATTTACCATACCTGGATTATCACCCAGACAGATCAGTGTCGCGGTTGATGCACTGATCGACCCTCCGGCTAAAGGAGCATATACCGTCACAGCTTTGGTTTTGGGATACCAGTTGTATCCATTGTAGACAACACCAGCATTTACCGAAACTGAACGACTTCCTGCTGAAGTCCATTTCACTTTGACGTATAGAAGCGTTTCTTCCTCCTTTGTGCCACCAATTACAGTGTAAGTTGACGCATCATGTGTACCTCCCGTGACACTAACATTATAGGTCTCTATGGCATTGACCGGTGCCGAAGACGCTCCCGTCAAGTTGACAGTGACCTGTGCTGAAGCTGCAAACGTTAGCAGCAAGGAACATAAGAAAATAACCTTGATTAACACCTGTCTTAATTGCAAAGCAGTAAATGAATGACGCTCCATTAGATGTGAGTTGGTATTATTGAATTTCATTTTAATGTTTTTATAGGTTGGTGATTATTGACCTTTGTATCGGTAGGTGGTCTCCTGCAGGAGATTATCATCATGATCCCGAACTTCGGAAAGGCGTCCGAAGGCGTCGTACACGTATTTTGATTCCAGCCCGTTAGGATCCACAACCGAAGTAATCCCATAGCCTCGTTTGTAGACATAGGTAAAAACCTGGGCATCGTTCATGCTCGCATGCGTTCTGAGGTTGTTGATCTTTGTCTTTATCTCTGCATTGGTAAGTAAACTTCCATTTAAGAGTGCCAACTCAGATCCCAAAACAGCAGCAACCTGCAATGAAGTGGCATTTACAATTTTGGCTATCAGATAGGTTTGGTCGTATCCCCACACATACGTGGTATGCACCCCGTCAACTTGCGAGATTTCAACAGGATTGCCCTTGTTGTCATAATCATGAAAAGTAACTTCGTCGGTGTAGGTATTGGTAGCACTAGGAGTTCCGTGCATGGTCTGCATCTTCTCCGGAACGTTGAGGTTAGGCCAATTTGTATTGTTGAAAAGCGTGTACTGGGTGGAAACCAAGTCCTGATTCTTGAGTGTCTCTGTTTTTATTGGAACACCAATTCGATAATCTGTGATCAACGCCTGCTCCGCAACAGTTGGGCTTGCAAGGTCTTGCGGGTAAAAGTATTTAGTTGTATACGATTCCGTGGGACTGTGGATCGTCTCCTCCATGATCGGTCTGACGTGCTTCTCCTCGTCCTCGTTGTATGTGTACTCGGTTCGAGTGACTGTGGAGTCACTACCGTAGTAGTCGGTGGTTGTGGAGTGGTCAAGTTTGAACCATTCCCCCCTAGTGCTATAGACTCTGAACAGGCGAAGCTTCAACCTTTGCCCAATCTTTACTCCTTTGACATTCTTCTCAAAAATACCATTGGTCAATTGACTGTCATCCGAACCATAGTAGATAAAAGAATTGAGTCTCCTCTGCACCTCAAAGAAGTTCTGACCGTCAAAAGAATAAGTACTTTCCTTTAATAAATTTCCTCTTTTCCACTCAAATTGAAGTGTTGGTGGAAAAGAATGTAGCGCAAATTGCATGTCACTAAATACGTTGAAGGGAGTAAACGTATTTGGTGTAACTATGAAATTCTGCAAAAGCTCAAAGCTGGTGTTGGCTTCATCATAATCTTGCAGGAACGAGTATGTATACTCCTTTTTACCTATGTTTTGACCTTGAGCACCAAAATATTCAGTTACGTTTCTATAGCCGACATAATTAGATTGTGTGGTGGAGAAGGGAATATTACTATTGGAACTTATCACGTCAAAGGAGGCTTGTTGATTAACTACTATTTCGGAAGCTCCAACGGGTATTATTGCTACATCATTAACTGTAACCCCTGTTTCAACAAATAGAGGTCTTGATACTAGATTTCCGGAGCTTTCAGTTGCATTGTCAAACTCACTATAGTCAAACTCTTTTTCAAGAATTGTACTCCCATCGCTATCTTTTGTTTTTATGTTCTTTACTCGTAATCCACCTACCTCAAAATTTTGACCATCAGGAGACATCTTTGACCAATCAATCTCCTCGCCATAAATATTTAGCGACAGGTCAGGGTATAATCCTGTTTCAGAATCAAGCCACAGGGTTACCTCTAAAGTATAGGTTCCTGTTTCTTCGAAGACACCATGAAAACTGTTTGCAATTTCCTGATAATATGTTCCTCCATCTTTTAAGAGAGTAACCAAAATGCCACAATCTCTAGTCTCTACATCACAATCATCAGGAAAAGTAACGTTGACGTATAGAATACTATCCAACAATTGAGGAAGATTTACCTCAAACGATTCAGTGTAAAATCTTACAGAAACACCACCTCCATCAGAAATCACCTCAGCTGTTGATGTTGAAGCAATATGAACGGGCTGACGAGGTGCAATATCACTGGCGAATTCAAACTCTCCAACCGTATTTCCCTCGTACTCATATTCTGTAAACCCCTTTGTTGGATACTCGATTTTCTCTAAAAGTCCCGCTTTAGCAAAGGATGAAACTGCTGTTCGATCAGCACCTAAAAATCGCTTGGTTCCATAAGTTGGATTACGAACCGTCATGGACGGTATTAGGCTTTGATTAACCTCCCCGTTGTAGTAGCCCCAGAAATCCTGGGAGTACGAATATTTCTCTGGAAGATTTTTAGAATTATAGGTGAATATATAGGGATTCAACTGTTCTGCACCAGATGTCTCCTGTACTGCTTTTAAGTACATCCGAAAGTATCGATCACTACCGCTACACCATACATTAGTAAGCCCACCTGTCTGACCAATGTCTTCATAGCTAAGCTCATACTTCTTGATTTCATTTAAATCTTTATCGGTAAGAATAATCTCCTCCAATGCGTAGTCACAAAAACCATCGTCACAAGACATATCAATCCTCGCTTCATCTTTTGGACTAAAAATCATTTTTTCATTTGTGGTTTCAATCGTATCCAATTTCCAAGAACTAATAGTGTTTTTATAGTATGTTAAGGGGAAAATATGGTTCGGATCAATGGCGGGCTGCGACGGATCTTCGCCAACAATTGTGCTTTGACCATTTACCCATCGTTCTTGTCCCGATCGTGTACAAGTTTCATAGATCGTCTGTCGGTACGTCAACTTAATTTCATTTCCTCTTGGGCTTTCAACATCTAACAATTTCCATTCTGTCACATTTCCAACGGGTCGTTCACTTTCCCCTTGGGGCCAGACTGCGATGACTTCTTCGTAAGCTGATCTTTGCTGATCTTTTGAGAGTCCAAAGTAATATTTCGTTCCATTTGGCACTATCACAACCCATCCGATTATTTTATTGTAACTATCCTTCTCTGTCTGAATTAAGAGATCCGAGTGGGGTGAGAATTGAATTTCTTCATCTTGAGTGAACATGAACGACCCAGAATACCCCAAGAAACTGAAGTGATAAACATCAGGTTCATAGTCAAGTGTCCCCTCCAAGCTCTGGAGCGTAAGATCCCACATATCTGCCGCTGCAAAATAATCGCCAGTTCCTACAAGAATGGATTTTGCTATTAAGCTCTCAACACGATCATCTGGATCAAGTACATTAATGAACCCGCCACTATGATCGTCAGGAATTCCCCTTACTACCCGCGTAATCGACCCGCCGGCGCTAAGGTTCCAGCCTAGACCAACCCAGGAAGCAGTTTCCTCTACTTTTATTCCTCCGGCATGATAATTAAGGCTTACAGGGATGGAGAGCTCTCCCTCGGAGAGAGTGTGGATGGGGATAGAGATGTTTGGGATTCCACTGTAGTATCCCACGGGGGTCTCAACAAATTTTCCTAGCGAAGCTACTTCTGGTGTAGTGGGTGTGTAGTTAGCATTCTGTGCAAGATTGCTAAGGCTCACAGAAAAAGTGGCAATGAAAAAAAATGGTCTTAAATCGAATTTGTTCATTTTCAGGTTAGTTTAAAACAACTTTTTACGTACAGATACCAGACATAAATATTCACAAGGGTTTCCTCATGTCACATAATGACTGAATCTCAAGACATCAATTTTGGGCTCCCCCATGTCTTGCGTAACTACAATAAAATTGGTTGTGGTTCGAGTGTGTTGAACCGGAGGTTAATCTTTGCCAAACATAGTAAAATTTGTCAATCGATAATATGATAAATCAAAATATTTGTAGTTATCATCAATCAGTCATACTCCATACGACAATTCAAACGATTGTGAAATTAAGAATGCTCAATTTGAGCACCTATCAGACTCAGGGTTTCTTCGTCAGTTGAAAGCCTAGCCGAAATACCCAAGGTCGATTATTCAGGCTATTGTTGAGGTAGTTGAAATCATACATGATAAGGGAGGTCATGCGTACTGGACCGATACTAAAATCCCGACCTATGCCTAGCATATTGGTATGCCCCTCAGTATCTGGTGCGAGCTTTTGGCTCGTATCCATTTCATATCTTCAAACAAAAAATCCTTACCAAAGCGGATCAGGGTTTTCAAATTTTATGAGTCCGAGCTGCTTGAACCAGCATGACGCACAACCTCGGACTAGCTAGGGAGGTTCACAAAGACAAGTCGAAGTTTCGTTTCTGCTATATTATTTACAAGAAGATACCTATCCTTTAAGTTTACAATAGGTATTTTACTATTTAATAATACGTATCTTTTTATATTTTAATACGGAACTTATAGTTAATTTGTAACTAGTTCCAAATTCGACCAACGCTTATGCCAATCAAATACACTATTGTTTCCAAACGTCCTGCGGGGATTGCGGGTAAAAGATCTGCTCGCTATTACCCTAATCTTACGGGGAGGTCCATAGCCGACCTCAACATGATTTGCGATACAATTGCCGAACGATCTACGCTACACCATGCAGATATCAAGGCGGTAGTAGAGTCACTTATACAAGTTATTCCGGAGTTTTTGGAAAAGGGTTATAATCCGAAGCTAGATGAATTTGGCACCTTCAGTGTCCATGTATCAAGCAAGGGAAAGGACGATCCCAGCAAGGTTACCGTTCGGGACATAGACAGTATTCGGATGTCCTTTCTGCCAAGCAAACGGATGAAAATGCTCCTGAAGCGTATTAAGTTCACCAAGGGTAGGTAGCTAGCTAAACCAACGCTCAAGTTTCAGTGCCTTACTTCCTTAGCAAACGACCTGCCCTCGGCGAAAGGACTGTCTCTTCTTTTACTACGGAAATTCCATTCACCATCACTTCATCAAACCCTGATGCTGTTTGATAAGGATCCAGATACGTTGCGTTTTCTTTGACGTTTTGTGGATCGAAGACAATCACATCAGCAAAATTTCCAACTTTTAAAAGTCCTCGCCTTTCAATGCCCATAGTCTTGGCTGACAATGTTGTCATCTTACGAACTGCCTCCTTAATGGTTAGCTGCTTTCGTTCCACAACGTATCGTTGGATAATCCTTGCAAAGGTTCCGTACCCCCGAGGATGGCGCATGGTTGGACTTCCATCGCTGGAGACCATTGTTTCTGGGTGCAAAAGCAACGTACTCATGAGACTGTCCTCCATAATGAAGTACGCCCCACTCCCTCCACCTGGTCCGAATTGCATGAGCAGGTCTACAAATGAAATCCCAAGATCAGCAGCAGCTTGGTCCAAGGTTTTACCAGCGTACTGATTCCCGGCAAGCAACGTAGACTTCGGGCCGTTTCGCTTCTGCACACGATTGAATAAGTATTCTCTCAATTCTTTGTTACGAGTTCGCTTCGCTTCTTCAAACTGCTCAACAGTTTTTGCCCACTCTGGGAAAACAATACCAATCGTAGTGTAGCTGGCCAGATACGGATACACATCGGCTGAAACTTCTATCTCCTGATCTCTGGCAGACTCTAGTTTACCCAATATTTCTCTAGCGCGGTCCGCGCCTTTTCCATACACCACTTTCATGTGCGACACATGAACTTTACAATGTTCCCCCAGACGTAGCAGTTCTTCGATGGATTGCTCCACTTTGTCATCATCCTCATTCCGGACATGACTCATCATTATGCCATCGTCGTTACCAACCACTTTTGCCAGGGCTACTAATTCATCTTCTTTGGCAGACATTCCACCAACATACTCCAGTCCTGTACTTAGACCATAACAGCCAGCATTCAAGGCCGCTTGGAGATTCTGTGCCATCTCCCTCAACTGCGCAGCGGTAGGATCATCTGCATAGTCAACCCCTGCTTCTCTTCGTAGCGTTGCATGTCCGGCCAACAATGCAACATTTACAGCAGGTCCCTTTTCTTCCAAAAGGTCCATCCAATCAACAAGATCAACTGTTCCACCACTAGTGTTTGCCGTGGGATGTGAACCATCTTGCCCTAGGACAATGGTTGTCACGCCCATTTTGAGAAAGTTATCCATCGGAGTGTCCGACAACGCATTCCCGTGTGCATGCACATCAATGAATCCTGGCGCAACAACTTTTCCTGATGCATCAATAAACGAATCGTAGGATATACTCGACGTGTCCACCTTGCCTATGTAAGCGATGGTATCCGCTCGAATAAGGACATCTGCTAAATACGGTAGATCTCCCGATCCATCGACGATATTGCCATTGGCAATCAGGATATCAAAGTTTGCATTATTCAAAATAGCTTTTTCGAAAGCTGTCTCCGATGCACACCCGCACATACCTATCAAGAGAGAAATACAGAGTAAAATGGAATACTTCATGTTTTCAAATTGAACTGGTGTAAAACTAGGTTGCCGCAGTCAATTGTGGAAATGTCCAGGCTTTAAGGTGCCTGATCAAGCTTGCAGGTCGATTGCACACTGATGGCAGAAAAGGTACACACAGTTAGAAATTTCACAACACAATAACAATAAAAAGCAAGATCGAAATCCGAAAGATCAAGCGGGTTTGGTCTAGTTATTATTGCTATTTTCTTTCACACTTGTCATTTGAAATTTGCTATTTATTTGAATTTTGTTCTTTGTCATTTCTAAGAGCAGCTATGGAGAGGACTTTCATTCTCCCCCTCAAGGGAAGGGGTGTTTTTAAATCACGTAAAAAAACCGTTGTTCAACACCCTGGAATTATTGTTGGGTCTCAGTAAATTCCAGCAGACTCGCTCGTTTATCAATCACATGGCCTGACGATCCTGATCATCCATCTTAACAGAACCTTTCGCTTTTTCCATTGGCTTCTTGGCTTTCATGATCATGAAATTCGCAGCTTTGCCAAGTAGCTCGTGGTGTCCGTTGTACGAATAGCCCAACTCTTTCAACTCATCTATGATCTTGGCATACTCCTCGGCTTTTGACAGCGAAAAGCTTTCGCTGTTTTGCAAGTAAACAGCTTCGATAACACCGAGTGAATGCTTGAGCATTCTGAACAGCTTTTGATTTCTTGTTTCCCTCTCTTCCTTGAAATGCTTTGCATACACATCTGGGAGGAGCTCTTTTAGTTTTTCAAAATGCTCACTTAAAACAGGGTTTTTCTCTCTTGTCATCGGGCTATAGAGTTTAAGGTTTTTATCAATTCGTTGGCAATCTGATGTTCTGTACTGGGGGCTAGTTCCACGTATTTATTGATACATTGGATAGCCTCCTGATATTTTTTTAGTGAAATAAGTACCAATCCCAAGTTATAGAAACCATTGGGATACTCTGGCTCAATTTCAGTAGATAGTTCATAGTGTACCTTGGCAAGTTCAAGGTTTCCTAGGTCTGAATACACGTTACCCAAGTTGTAATGCGCTTCAAAGTGTCTTGGGTTCATTTTCAAGCATTTGGTTAGGTAGTCGATTGCCTTGGTTAGATCACCCTGACCAGACTTCATAATACCGAGGTTGCAGTAGGCGTCCTCTGCCGATTCATTGTTCTCGATGGCAAGCAAGTAGAATTTTTCAGCATTCTCATCTCCCTTCTCATCCAGCAACAACGCCTCTTCGAAAAACGAATTTGAAGCAGGTAAGGCAATTACCTTGGCTATATCGTCTGATTGACTAAATAAATTCAACTGCCCAAAATCCTCCAGATTGGGTCGCCTGCGCTTGCGAACCTTTCGGTGCCCAAGCTTGGCAGGTGGACTTACGGGAAATTGAACAACCCTCGTCATTCTAGCTTGCTTTTCGTTTTAATGTTTCTTCTTTCGCCACTTTCTTCTTCGTAGCCTTTTTCATCGGTTTCTTCTCATCCTTCGCCTGATCTATGCTGGCTTTGAGAGCAGTCATAATATCAACCACCTCAGGCTCTTCCTCCACAAAACTAACAATCTCATTCCCTTCGATCTTGCCATTGATCATTTCCTTGAGTGCATCATTGTATTTGTCTTCCAGCGATATATCTGAAAATTTCTTAGACATGGTATTGATTAGCATATTTGCCAGCTTCAACTGCTCAGCATCAGCCTCTTCATCTTCCTTCAAGTTTGGCACATCTCCTACGTTTCGCACTTCGTTTTGATAGCGCAATTTGTAAAGAAGAATTCCCTTCTCATGTGGAGTTAACAGCACCACACTTTCACGATCTCGCAAGACAACCTTTCCTACTCCGACCTTCCCCGAATCTCGCAACGCCTGACTCAACAAAGCATAGGTCTTGCCAGCAATCTCTCCATCCGGTCCGGCAAAATACGGCGCATCAAACAACGAATGATGAACATCTTTTGCATCCACAAATCCATCAATCTCGATCACCTTGGTGCTCTTCAATTTTACCTTTTCAAAGTCTTCCGGCTCCACAATCACAAACTGTCCTGGTTCGTATTGGTACCCTTTCACAATGTCTTCTTGTCGTAGTAGATCCCCCGTTACTTTGTCTCGTTTCTCGTACTTAACAGGATTGTTTGTTTCCTTGGAGAGCAAATTGAATTGCACCTTTTGGGCAGTGTCAATGGCATTGTAAATTCTGATAGGAATCGTTACCATTGAAAATCGAATGTGGCCTTTCCAGATTGCTCTCATGTTATAAAGTTATCGAATTGAGCTGAAAATTATAAATCTTTAATTCTTAATACAAGTAGATACATCTAATCAATTGATTATTAATTATTTATACTATTTGCAGATAAGCAACCAAATTATATTTGGATTACAGTGAATTTATCAATATCTATTTGATTGTCAATGTTTTATGAGACTTTGAAACCGTTTCTTTGCTCAAATGTCACCTACCCAATTGTGGCCAATGGCAAGCCTGTATCATCAATGATTATCTAATTTCTAAACTCTCTCTAGTCCCCGAATCGCCTACTCGCTCTTGGAAGAGAGTGAAGCCCAGATTGCTATCGGGACGGTGAGTTTATGATTTTAGTATCCAGTAGTTCAAGAATGAAATTAGCCGCAATTGGTCACCTCGGGCATAGCAACACTGACCTCCAACGACTCTAAACTGATCGATTTCCAGCTATCGATTTCGAAGGCATTTCCACTGATAGTGATCGTCTTTCCGACGTAGCTAAGGAGGTCTTCTTTCAACATCTTTCCTTCCATATCAGTTAGGAAATAGAACTCTTCAAAATCCTCTCCATTCTTGATAGCCAACACTGGAGGTATCTGTCCAGAGAGACATCGAATGGCGCACGAACGATGAACCTTGCCGTACCCAGGTTTCATCACACCAAAGAAGCATTTGGGATCCATGATTTCCCCTGTGATTTTCATTGACCCAATTAGGGTTGGTTCGTGGTCCATTTCGCCAGAATTTTTCGAAGCTAGGATTGAGGCTTTTCCATCTGTCAATTCAAGGAACCGCTTCCCTTTGTGGGATATTAGCGTGCCTCTAACCTTGAGGTGATAATTGCCTCCTAGGTGACCCTCTAATGCGGCGTGAGGTCCCATCTTACCAAGTCCAAGCAATGGCAGTATCTCATATTCGTCTCCTTTTTTGATTCGCAACGCAATCACCGGATTTTCAATTAAGTAACCTTCCAGTTCTATCTGCTCGCCATACGCAAATATCGAATTTGAAAATGGCCGCTCCAACCAGACAAAGAGTACTACTAATAAGAGCATCAGCCCCAGAAATGAGTAGTAGAATTTTGAAGAGGACTTGCGGCTAGTGTCTGAGGGTCCACTCCAACCAATATAAAAATCACTCATAATCTCTTAGATTTAATGGTTCCACTTCCTCTCCTTCAGCCTTGGCTTCCATGTTCACCCACACATATCCATCCTGAATCTTTAGTTCGTAGGTGGCCACTTTCTCATTGAACGGCGGTGGTGACTGACCATTTCCCGGCAAGTACTGATATCCGTGCCATGGACAGGTGATGCATCCGTCTACAATTTCCCCCTCTCCTAATGGTCCACCTTGATGCTTACACACATTATGCACAGCGGACAGTTTGCCATCATACTTAAAAACAGCAATGCGTTCACCACATGTGATCATCTTCGCCTTGTTCTCTTCAAAATCCTCAGGTTTACATACCCTTGCGTACCCATGATCAACGATAGGCTTTTCATTATCCACCTTCTTTTCCTTCTTACCTGCGACCAGGTGAATCAAGGTAATGGATACAAACCCTAAGAGCACGATCATAAAAAATACAGTTGACTTATCATTTTGCGTTGCGCCAAGCACAACATGTAGGATTATTAACGCATAGGCTACATAAACCATCATGTGAAGCATTTTCCAAATTTTGGCACCCAGGTTTTTTAGCCAAAAATCGTGACTGGAAACAGCCATCAACCCAAAAATGATCAATGCAAAAAAGCCCAATACCTGAAAGGGAAATTCGTTCAGCGAGATATAGTCAAGATTTGACAGGAATATAGATCGTATTGGGTTCATGTCCCCAAATCCATGGAATTGCATAATACTGAACGATCCATGAATGAGTGCAACAATAAACATAGAAACTCCCATGTGTCTTCTATTGTAAAGCAGAGGCAGGAAGACTGGGTTCAGTCTACACAAAGGGCCTATCACAAGTATGACATGCAAAAAGAAGAAAGCTAAAATGCCAAACGCCCTGATCAGTAATGTCTCAGAAGTAGCTTCTGGATGGAGAAGTGCGTGCAGTCCATAGAAAGAAATCAGATAGACTAAGACGAAGATCAAAATACCTCGATCATATCGTTTTTTCTCAGAATTCCACAAGATGGAAGTGTAGCCTACTGACATGTTACGTTGGAATGTTTAAGAATGCTAAAATGATCAAAGGCAATACAATCAATCCCACAACCAACCACATCTTGACATGCCGTGTACGTAAACTTCGATTCATTTTCTAATCATTTTAAGAAGCAATACTGACCATAAGAGAACAGTCCCAGGCCAAATGATCAACTTAAAATGCCAGGGAGAATTTTTGGCATCTTCATCAAGTTTTGCAACTCCTTTTGCCAGGAAATAGATAGAAAACAGCAACCCCGCAATTAGGTAGATGGCCATCAGTAGCAACACAATATCAACAATAATTTCGATCATGCTGTCACAGGTTTTCGTTTCGATCCTTCATTGACAGTCGGAAACAAGTCTTCATACGATCTTACTTCTGTCATACTAACTCTTCGGTTAATGTGCTCACGTCTAATCTCAGAAGGCGATCGCATACCAGCGGCTCCGAGCATTTCATAAAATGCCTTCACTGTTTCTTCTTGAAAGTTAGCCACTCGAACAGATTTATCTGCAGCATTCAATCCCTTCATTAGCATTTTATCCTGTGTAGCAACCCCAGTCGGACATGTGTTTGAATTACACTGAAGAGCCTGAATACACCCAAGTGCGAGCATCATTCCTCGAGCCGAATTGACAATATCTGCACCGAGCGCAATGGCTCTTACAATATGAAAAGAAGAGAATATTCGACCAGAGGCAATCAACTTAATTTCACGTCTAAGATCATACCCTCGTAGCGTGTCGTGTACAAAGGCTAGCGCATCTCTTAGCGGCATGCCTAGCGAATTAGAAAACTCCACTGGCGCTGCACCTGTTCCTCCTTCTCCTCCGTCGACCGTAATGAAATCAGGTGTAATCCCTGTTTCCAACATCGCCTCACATAAATCTATAAATTCTGATTTCAAGCCAACACATAGCTTAAATCCAACTGGCTTTCCTTCCGAAAGGTCACGCAATTGCTTCACAAAATTTAGCAGTCCTGTTGCACCCTCAAATGCTGAGTGCACCGGCGGTGAAAACACCATGGTGTTTGGTTGTACCCCTCTTATTGCCGCGATTTCAGGTGTGTTTTTCGATGCAGGCAAGATTCCTCCATGCCCAGGCTTAGCTCCTTGAGATAACTTAATCTCTATCATTTTCACACTAGACGATGTAGCTCCCTCCGCAAAGTTCTCCGCACTAAAAAGCCCACACTTACCTCTGCACCCAAAGTATCCTGTCCCGATCTGCCAGACCAGATCACCACCGTTTTTCAAATGAAATGGACTGACCCCACCTTCGCCTGTGTTATGGTAAAAGCCTCCCTCTTGGGCTCCGCGATTCAAAGCCAATATTGCGTTCTCACTCAAGGAACCGTAGCTCATGGCTGACACATTCATCAACGCGGCATCATATGGTTGACTACAATCTTTGCCTCCAACTCTGATTCGTTGATTGTGGTCAAGTTCAGAATGGCTGATAGCGTTCATGGAATGGCTCATCCACTCATACCCAGCCCTGTACACGTTCTCTTGAGTGCCAAATGGGGTTGTGTCGTTTACTTTTTTCGCCCGACGATAGACCATGGATCGATAGATCCGATTGATCGGGCGCCCCTCTGTATCTGTCTCCACAAAATACTGCATGATCTCGGGTCGGATCTTTTCAAAGAAGTATCTGAGATTTCCGAGAATTGGGAAGTTTCGTCTTATTGCTTGTTTCTTGTTGAGGATGTCAATGATCCCGATCAGTGCAATCGGTACAATCAAAATCAGTGACCACAATCCTGCTGGCCAGAAAAACCCAAACAGCACTTCAATCAGTATAACAACAAATAAAAACTTGTAAAAAACGATTCGCATTTTTCTGGGTTAGCTTAGGCTAGCTGTTTCTTGAGAAAACTGACAACATCACGCATAAAAGAGTTAGTAGCACTGTATTGATCAGACGAAGCACTCAGCTCCACGGATTCAATAACAGCTCCCTGCCATCCTTCAGTCACAATCCATTTCCCAATAGCTAAATCTGGAACCTCTGAATAATCGAGTTTTTTGTTTCCATCCCAACCGTAGATATACAAGTACGGATTATCACAAAGTGTGTCGGCAATCGCCCATCCAGCACCAATGGCTTTCTTTTCACCCAACTCGTAGTAGGTACCTGTGTCGAAATGATGCGGCCAAATTCGTACATCAGAATTTACCCCAACTATTTCATTAAGGTCGGAAAGAATCTTGTTGGCATTTGTGCGCATTGTCAACCAGCTATTCACCAGGTCGATGTTAAGTTCCTGAAATGGTTGACCCACATCTACCTCATGTTCTGCCACTTCGTAGTGATCGATATATTTTAGCTTTTCCGCATCCAATCCCGCAGTGCTAATTTCTTGTTTAAGCCATTCGAATAACTCATCCTTCAATTTACCCGCCAGCTGATAAGAGTTTTGCAAAACACCTGCATTCATAACTTCCAATCGCCAATCAGGAACATTGAGCTTTACTTGAAAATCCCCTACTGCTCTACTTTGTACGCTCGATGATTCTGAATCGAAGCTTATGTTCGTGTTGCTATCATCAGGTTGGTCTTCGAGATAGCTCTCCCCAACCATCGCGAGAAACTGAGATGCGTGATGGATGTACACTTCTGTTGCGTTAAGGAGTGACTTATTGAAGTCTGTTATAGGTGTATACATAGTTGATTTAGGTAAGAAGCTAATTTAGAGAGGAAGTTGGTTTAGGGAAGAGGTTGATTTAGGTAAGAGCAATTCTACGTCGAATCACTCAATAAGATTTAGGTCTGATACCAATTTAAGGAATAAAGAAATAAGATTGTCAGGTACGCGATCATTATTGAATCATACTTCTATTTTTGCAACCATACCAATCAGATGAAATGAAAGATTTTGTTGAAGAATTAAAATGGCGTGGAATGATTCACGACATCATGCCTGGAACACAAGAGGAGCTGAATAAGGGAATGACTGCTGCATACATAGGCTTTGATCCGACGGCAGACTCATTGCATATTGGCAACATGGTTCAAATCATGACATTGGTTCATTTTCAAAAATGCGGACATAAACCGTTGGCCCTTGTTGGTGGTGCAACTGGAATGGTGGGGGATCCGTCAGGGAAATCTCAAGAACGAAACCTGCTTGATGAGAAAACGCTTAATCACAACTTAGAATCTGTCAAAAAGCAGTTAGAGAAATTCCTGGAGTTCTCTGGAGATAATGCTGCTGAGATGGTCAACAATTTTGATTGGTTCAAATCATTTGGCTTTCTTGATTTCATCCGTGATGTCGGAAAACACATGACGGTCAACTACATGATGTCCAAAGATTCCGTGAAATCCAGGCTTGAGTCGGGACTTTCATTCACAGAGTTTTCGTACCAGCTTGTCCAGGGGTATGATTTTTACTACTTGTGGAAAAACAAGAATGTGAAGCTCCAATTGGGTGGCTCAGATCAATGGGGAAACATTGTTACGGGTACTGAGCTGATCAGAAGAAAAGATTCTGGTGAAGCTTTCGCAATGACAACCCCTCTCATCACAAAAGCTGATGGTTCCAAATTTGGGAAGTCGGAAGGTGGGAACATCTGGTTGGATGCGGAACGAACTTCTCCGTACAAATTTTACCAGTATTGGCTAAATTCTTCTGATGAAGATGTTGAAAAATTCATTAAGATTTTCAGCTTGAAGGGAAAAGAAGAGATCGACGCTCTGATAGCTGAACACAAAGAAGCACCTCATCAACGAATGCTCCAACGAACACTGGCAGAGGAGATCACAGAACGTGTTCATTCTAAAGCAGATTTAGACACGGCGGTAAAGGCATCTTCCATCCTGTTCGGAAAATCCACTAACGAGGATCTTGCAGCAATTGATGAGAAAACACTGTTGCAGGTATTTGAAGGAGTACCGCAAGCTGAGATTACGAAGGCTCAGCTAGGTTCATGTGAGAATGTGACTGACTTGCTGAGTGATGCTACTAGTGGAATTATATTTCCATCTAAGGGAGAAGCCCGTCGCATGATTAAAGGCGGAGGTGTAAGTATCAATAAAGTAAAATTGGAATCTTCAGAGCAAAACGCTGCGTTTGACCTGCTTCAAGACAAGTACCTCTTGGCACAAAAAGGCAAAAAGAATTACTACCTGATTCGAGTAGTTTAGATTTAAGCTAGCTTTTTTCTCTCCATTAGTCTGACCAAGACTTTGGCGTCTGACACGTGCTCGATAATTACCTTGAAAAGGAAGGTAAGCGGAACAGCCAGAAGCATTCCTGCCGTACCCCACATCCAAGCCCAAAAGACAAATCCGAATAGAACGGAAACCGTATTCAACGAAAAGGTATTCCCCATCAACTTCGGCTCAATCACATTTCCCATAACCAATTGAATCCCCTCCAAGCAGAAGAAGAGAAAGACAACCTGTGGAACACTCTGAAATTCGATGATCCCAAGAACAACGGGAGGAATGATTGCGATGATGGATCCAATATATGGAATATAATTCAGGACAAAAGCAAGGAATCCCCATAGCAAAGCGTATTCGATGCCAAAGAACCAGCATATCAATCCTACACAAGTTCCTGTTATCAAACTGACCAATGTCTTGACTTTGATGTATGAACTAACTGAGTCTTTGATTCTATTAAAGGTCCTAAGCGTTTCCGCTTCTTCTTTTGCTGTACCAGAAACGATGTACGTGATCGTGTTGTCGTACTGTGTGATCGCTCCGAGAAGCCCGGCGAAGTATAAAATCGTAATGAGCAATGATGCCGAGACACCGCTAATGGCATTGACAAAAGACCCAGAAGCTGACCAGAAAGAACCAGATTGCAACATTTCAGCAACTCCATTTCTCAATTCTCCCTTCTGAAACTCTATTCCGAAGTACGAGGTGTACGAATTGATAAGAGGTCGAAGATCATTCGAAATCCCTTCCAAAATTGCGTCACTATTGTCAACGAATGCTTGAACGACGTTGTAAATACCAAAGCCAATGAAGAAGAATACTGCCAGAGTCGTCAGAGTCGTCAGCGCAATACTCAAATTGATGGATAAGAATCTTCTGAAAAGATTTACAAGGGGCTGAAATAGCACAGCAAAGAAGAGTGCGAAGAACAACGGAATTAAAAGATCCGACAATTCACGCATCAGATACAAAACTGTAATGCCCAAAAATATGGACATGATTGCCTTGATGTGACTCAATGAACGTTCCATCTCTGATTGCTGACTCATGTATGCAAAATAACTTATTTACATAGAAACGGGTTATTTTTAAGTAAAATCAAATGCTTGAACCTATGAAGAATCTCACACTACTCTCCCTCCTCCTTACTTTACTACTAAGCTGCACTGGTCAGGAAATTCCGAATAAAGAATTTCAAATCAAGACCGGAGTTCTTGCAGCACCCGAGCATCAACGGGATTCAGCTGCTGTTCTGGGCTTTGATAAAAGTGGTGAGATAGTTACGATAAGAATAGGTCTGAACGAATTTGTCTGCCTTGCAGATGATCCTAATAAAGACGGATTTAGCGTCGCAGCATATCACAAAGATCTTGAGCCGTTCATGTCACGTGGTAGGGAGCTAAAGAAACAAGGGCTAAATCCCAAAGAGGTCTTTGATCAACGCGAAAAGGATGTAAAGGGTGGAACACTTGAAATGCCTGACAAAGCCATTTTGTACGTGGCTCAAGGTGATCTAAATGCAGAGACCAACGAAGTGGAAAATCTTTATACCAGATATGTGATCTACATTCCATATGCAACCGAAGAAACAACAGGTATGCCACTTAGTCCAACAGCTCCCGGCAGCCCGTGGATTATGGATCCAGGGACACATCGAGCGCATATTATGATTAGTCCACCGAGGAACTAGGTACTTGGAATTAGGTACTTGGAATCTAGAATTAGGTACTAGGTTGGTGTCAAGCTGTTCATAAGAGGTAAATATTATATTAACAAATCGAAGTGTACCTAGTGGCTAGTTATTAGTTAATTGGTTATGAGTTAGTCACCAATTTCAAAATGATCAGTTTAAATGCCAAATACTCAACGGGTTCTTAACTTGTAAATCTTGCTAGATCGATATGTACTTTGTACTTACTGCTATATACTCCCTTCAAAAAACAATCGGCCAGAAGATGATATCTACTCTTCTGTTGTTGAGTCTGCCTTCCCAAGTGCTGTTGTCGAAAACGGGGTTGAACTGGCCGAAGTCCTTGATCTCAATTTGATTTATAGAAAATTCCGAGAGCAACAATTCCTGAATCACCGCTTCACTTCTCATTTGGGATAACCATTCATTGTAAGCCGCTCCGCCAATGTTGTCTGTGTGACTATGAACTGTTACGGTGAAATCCCTCATATTCGGAATGGAATCAATGAGGTGATTTAGCTCCGTGATTTGCACATCGTCCACATAATAGCTTCCACCTAAAAAATAGATGCTCTTTAGAACATAACCCTTCTCCTCGAAGGCTTCATTTTGAGCTGAAGCAAAAATGCTAGTGCTCAGAAAAAGGATCATGGTTAAGTAGCGCATCCTAAATTATTACGACAAAATCACGTCACGGTTTTTTGCCATTCATCAATTTAATGATCAAACCTCTATTTATCCTTTCTAATTTAGACATCATATCAACGTAAACCTACAAGTATGAAGTACAAACTACTGACGCTCTTACTAGCTATTTCCACACTGACATTCGCTCAGAAGCTGGACATGGATGCTTTAAAAAATATTAAACCACGTGGAATCGGCCCGGCAGGAATGTCTGGTCGCGTTACAGCCATTGATGTTGTGACCGATGATCCAGATGTCATGTACGTTGGTTCAGCTTCTGGTGGTGTGTGGAAGTCTACAAGTGGAGGAATTAATTGGGAGCCAATCTTCACGGATCAAAGTACTGCTTCTATCGGTGCGGTTGAAATCCAACAATCAAACCCATCGGTGGTTTGGGTTGGAACTGGAGAAGGTAATCCACGAAACTCATTGAACGGCGGTGATGGTGTTTACAAGACCATGGACGGGGGAAAAACCTGGAAAAAAATGGGACTTGAGAAAACGCGTCACATCCACAGAATCATCGTTCATCCGACTGATCCAAATACGGTGTACGTAGGAGCGATTGGTTCTCCATGGGGTGAACATCAAGAAAGAGGCGTTTACAAAACGACAGACGGTGGAAAAACCTGGAAACAAATCCTTTTTAACAACATTAGAACAGGTGTCGCAGAAATGATCATGGATCCTAGTAATCCAAACAAACTGATCGTAGCGATGTGGGAGCACAAAAGAGATCCGTGGTTCTTCAAATCAGGCGGGCCAGGCTCGGGTATTTATGTCACCTTCGATGGTGGAGACACTTGGGAAGAAAGAACGGATGAAGACGGGCTTCCAAAAGGGGACTTGGGTCGAATAGGACTCGCGATCGCGCCTTCTAGACCGAATGTGGTGTATGCGTTAGTTGAGGCCAAGAAAAACGCGCTATACAAATCCACGGACGGTGGCTTTAAATGGGAAAAAGTGAGCGACAAACCAGGAATCGGAAATCGTCCCTTTTATTATTTTGAGATCTATGTTGATCCAACCAATGAGAACAGGATCTACAGTGTTTTCACATTCATAAATGTAAGTGAAGATGGTGGTAAGACGTTCCGTCAACTGATGGGTGCGTACGGAGTGGACAATGGAGTTCACCCGGACCACCATGCATGGTACATTCATCCAGATGATCCAAACTTCATGATGGATGGAAACGATGGAGGATTAAACATCACCAGAGACAGAGGTGAAAACTGGCGATTTGTTGAAAATCTCCCTGTTGGACAATTCTATCATATTGCAGTTGACAATGATCTGCCGTACAATGTGTATGGAGGCATGCAAGACAATGGCTCCTGGGCAGGTCCGGCTTACGTTTGGAAGTCACAAGGTATTCGAAATCATTACTGGCAGGAGATTTCCTTTGGAGATGGTTTTGATGTATTGCCAGACCCTGACAACTCTAGGTTTGGGATATCGACTTCGCAACAAGGTTTTGCAAGCATCTATGATCGAGAAACCGGCTACAACGAAACGGTGAGACCTACTTACCCAGAGGGGGACGTAGAATTAAGATTCAACTGGAATGCCGCAATGTCCAGAGATCCGTTCAATTCTAAGACCATCTATTTTGGATCTCAATTCGTCCATAAGAGTACGGACGGTGGCCAGAACTGGAGTATCATCTCCCCCGACCTTACCACGAATGACCCTGAAAAGCAGAAGCAAGGAGAGAGTGGTGGTTTAACCATGGACGCAACAGGTGCAGAGAATTATACCACGGTTATCGTTATTGAGCCATCGAGCGTAACGAAAGATTTGCTTTGGGCTGGAACAGACGATGGCAATGTGCAGATAAGTAGAAATGGTGGTAGTACTTGGACCAACGTAACGAGGAATATAACTGGTATGCCACGTGGCACCTGGATCGCTCAGATTAAGGCTTCTAATAAGAATGCAGGTGAAGCACTGTTGGTAGCAAATGACTACAGAAGATTCAACTATACACCTTACGCATTTCGAACCCGAGACTATGGGCAGACGTGGGAGCGAATCGTGGACGAAAATGACGTGATCGGCTACACGCTTTCGATTGTAGAAGATCCAGAAGAAGCTCGATTACTCTTTCTTGGAACGGATGATGGACTATATGCTAGTATTGATGCAGGGGCAAACTGGACAAAATGGGGCAAGGAATTCCCAACAACAAATGCATACGACTTGGTGATTCACCCGAGAGAACATGACCTGGTCATAGGGACTTTTGGCAGAGCTATCTGGGTATTGGATGATATTCGTCCACTAAGAGAATTAGCTAAGAGGGGAAACTCTACCCTTAACAAAAAATTGAAAGTGTACAACCCTCCTACTGCATATGCATCATCAACACAGCAACCGAAAGGTTCTCGGTTTGGTGGAGACGCTTTGTTTAATGCGGAGAACAGAGCACGTGGTGCCATGATCACCTACTCGATCAACAAGCCTGAAATGAAGAAGGAAGAAAAGGCTGAACCGACAAAGGGTAAAAAGAACAAGAAGGGATCAGAACCTGAACCTGCAATGGAGGAAGGAGATGAGAAAAAGGTGAAGTACGATTCCATAAAAATGGAAGTAGTGAAAGGTGCCGATATCATTCGTACCATCAAGTGGAAAGCTCCGAAGGAAAATGGCATGCACAGAACAAGCTGGTCACTGGGGGAAAAGGGTGTAAACAGAATGATTCGAGGGGAAAGAAGAGGAACTAATGAACCTCGTGGAACAACGGTACTTCCAGGAACCTACAAGCTACGATTCACCTTTGGAGACCAGATGGACTCAACGGATATCGAAGTGAAGTACGACCCTCGAATCTCCATGTCAAATGCAGATATTCAAGCGAAGTACAGTGCGCTTAAGGCGCTCGAATCAAAGGCTGATCTTGGATACCAGGCAGTCGAACGATTGAAGGAAAGTATCAAGATTGCCAAAGGCTTTAAAAAGAGCCTAAGCGACAAAGACAAAGAGGGCTTTGAAGATCAGATCAAACTGAGCAAAGATGCAATTGACACGCTGAATAGTATGTTAGACATTTTTGTTGGAGAGGAAGACGATCGACAAGGGATTACTCGTAGGCAAAATACAAGCATCAACAATCACTACTTTGGAGCTTCCAGATACGTTGGCAATGCATTGCATGCACCTGGCGATACGGAGAAGAAGCTAATCAAGAAGTTTGAAGACGAGCTTGCAAAAGCCCTTGATACAGTCAATGGCTACTTCACCGAGGAGTGGCCTAAGTACCGTGAGGCAGTAGAAAAATTGGATACTTCTCCTTTTAAGGACTATGAGGAGATAAAGGAGTAAACTAGTAGTTAGTACAAAGTATTAAGTATTTGGTACTTGGTACTTGGTACTGAGATAAGACGATAAATAGGAAAGCTAGGCACAAATTGTCTAGCTTTTCTTATTCTAAAAAAGTATTAAAAGGTGAAGTTGAAACGTGTTCCGCTCCCCTCCTTGGAGGGGCTGGGGGTGGGTTTTTGAATCCATACCTCTCTAATGAACCATCAAAAATTACTACATATGAATCTAAATCAACAAGTTGCTGTACTCACTATCCGTCTACTTTTGGGTTTGTTCTTTCTGATGCAGGGCATCGGCAAAGTCTTCAAGTTTGGTGTTGAAAATGTCTACCGGAATTTCTTTTATGGTACGTACAATGAAATACTTCCCGCTTTTCTCCTAAAGTTAACAGCCTACTACACCTCGTATGTCGAATTCCTTGGAGGTATTCTTCTCATACTAGGCCTTTTTCGCAACTACACACTTTACGCCTTTGCTTCGGTGCTTGTTATTGTATCATTCGGACATGGACTAGTCGAGCCGATTTGGGATTTATCCCATGTGATGTACCGAGCTATCCTTTTGATCGCTTTGCTTCTTCTCCCTGATTATTGGGATCGCTTTTCACTAGATCAATTGCTAAGAAAGAAAAGCAGTGGAATTGGGTTTAAATAGTTGGCAGTTGGCAGTTGGCAGTTGGCAGTTGGCAGTTGGCAGTTGGCAGTTGGCAGTTGGCAGTTGGACGAATTCGGAATTCCAAGGGTTACACTATCTATCGAAATTTTCATAAGGGAAAGCAATTCCCCCTTCGAAGGGGGTTAGGGGGATGTTTGCTCTTAAGAACCATGACCGTTTCTCTCAAAAAACCACAAAATTTCCGACCAAAAACAACCTGTCCTTTTTATAAAATCACAACTGATTTCGCACTAAATGTACGGTCGTTTCTAGTACGGAAAAGAAGAAATTGCTACTTATCCTCCTCTGGCTTGTTTAGCAATTGAAGCTGTCCTTGCACTACCTGGAATCCAGGGTACATCTCAAGGGTTGCTAAATAAAGTTTTTTGGCTTCATCCACATTGCCTTTAGCTTCCTCGATCATTGCTTTGATACGGTGAGCGGCTACATTTAATGGTACATCTTGACCTTGATTGTCCTCAGTAGGGAAAACAATCATCTGAGACTTTGAACTCTCATCATTCATTATAATATCCACCCCTGTTACTGCCTCTCCGTAGCGCTCCAATTCCAACTGGAGAAAAGCTATCTTGTAGAGAATGTTTAGGTCGTTGTTAGCCAGGTACAGTGTTTCATAGTAGGGAATAGCTCTGTCCTTCACACCTAGATTATCGAATGCACTAGCGGCTACCTCTGTAGCAAACAAGTTGTCTTTATTAATCTGTAGTGACTGCTGAGAAACCAAGGCAGCTGACGCCATTTGATTAAATCGTAGGTATATCAATGCCAGTGAATCATAGAGCGCAGGATTTCCTGGATTTTCTGCAATCAAACTGTATAGAGCCATCTTCGCAACTTGTGGATCATTGAATAGATTGGCAGAATTGTAGATAAACGATTGTTTACGAATTTCCCATGGAATGGAATCTCCCTCTGCCATTTCGGCACTCTGCGCCAGAACAACTTGTCCAACAAAAAACAAACACAAAGCAAAAAATATTTTTCTCATCATTTCATTTTTTTAAACGGCTGCAAACTTAGCTATTGTAGCATTCTCAAGAAAACTTATTTCTTAAGCCTTAGTCCGTACTTTTTTCCAAGATCCATCATCATTTTAGAAGCCTCATCCTTGTCATTTGATATACGACCATCCAAAATAGCTTCCTTTATTTCAGTCTTGATATCACCAATTAGCTTTGACGGTTGGATATCAAACATCTCTAGAATCATTTCCCCTGTGACAGGCGGTTGAAAATTCATAATGCGGTCTCTCTCCTCTACCTCCTTAATCTTGTCTTCTACCTTCGTGAAGTTCTTTTGGTACTTCTCAACACGCTCAGGGTTCTTGGAAGTAACGTCTGCTCTACACAAGGTCATTAAATCATTTACGTCAATTCCCGCCTCAAAAACCATCCTTCTGACTGCTGAGTCCGTAACCTTACTATTCACCAATGCTATCGGACGCAAATGAAGACGCACCAATTTTTGAACGTACCTCATCCGATCGTCCAGTGGCAGTTTTAGTTTCTTAAAAATCTTAGGAACCCACTTAGACCCTAAATCCTCATGTCCGTGAAACGTCCAGCCAGCTTTTTTATGAAATCGCTGTGTCGCTGGCTTGGCTATGTCATGTAGGATGGCTGCCCAACGGAGCCAGAGATCGTCGGTCATCTTACAAATGTTGTCCAACACCTGCAACGTGTGATAGAAGTTGTCCTTGTGACTTTTTCCATCAATCTTTTGAACTCCATGTAAGCGAACCATTTCAGGGAAGATGATTTGGAGCAGACCAGCTTGAAACATCAATTTGAAACCGTACGATGGAGTCTCCGACAAGATAATTTTATTAAGCTCGTCTGTAATTCGTTCCTGTGAAATGATGGATATCCTCTCCTTAGCGTCTACTATTCCCTGATAGGTATCAGGATCTATATCGAATGAAAGTTGAGTCGCAAAACGAATGGCGCGCATCATTCGTAGCGGGTCATCAGAAAATGTAAGATGCGGCTCAAGCGGTGTTTTCACAATCTTCTTCCCAAGATCGGCCACACCTCCGAACGGATCAATCAACTGACCATATGTATCGTTTTGCAAGCTGATGGCCATTGCATTTATCGTAAAGTCTCTTCTATTCTGATCATCTTCCAGCGTTCCTGCAATCACATCAGGATTTCGTGAATCTTCACGATAGGACTCTTTTCTAGCGCCTACAAATTCGTACTCATACCCATCGAAGTGAATAGCAGCGGTACCAAAGTTCTTGAAGATGGATAGTTTGGCTTCTTTACCAAGCTTCATCGCAACAGCATTCGCCAATTTTGTCCCATCACCAACACACACAAAGTCGACATCCTTTGATGGTCTTTTCAAAACCAAATCTCGAACATAACCTCCTACCACATAGGCCTCTAACTGAAGCTCCTGAGAAACTGCACTAACTATATCGAAGATTGGTTCACCCTTCAGATGATCTGCGAAAGAATTCATTTCACAAAAATAGAGATATGCTCAACCAAATAGTTGGTTAAGCCTGGGATGATTGGAAAGTCGACTATCAAAATCTCGAATTCCTTCCTCATTTAATAGTCCACGAAAAAAATTCACCATTTTGTTGCCAAGCAATTGATAGATTGGTTTTTTAATTCGAAATTCTTCGGGAATATGGTGATGTGAACGAGCAAATAAGAATGTGCTTAGCGTTTCCCAGTAGATAATCAAACTAGCGGCAAGATCCATAGAAACATTGATCTTTCCTTCGTTTTTACCTTGCTCCATCAAGGAAGAAAACCTTCCATATACGGCACCTTTTAGATACTCATTCACAATTTTCATGAGTCTTTCGCGATCTTCCAGCACAACATTTGTCATCTTAACTGAAACATCATTTACATCATTGGCTACAATTTCCAAGTACATCACGAACTTACTGATGATGCAAGTATCCGTGTCCACCACTTCTTGAGCCTTCCCTGAGATCATTGCCAGCTTCCATTTGCACGCCTCCTCCAATAACTCAATTTTGGATTTGAAGTGAGAATAAATGGTCTTCTTACTTACCTTCAAAGCTGCCGCTATATCATCGATTTTCGTATCTCCAATGCCTTTATCGGAAAATTGGGCATAGGCCTCCTCTAGAATTTTCGCTTTCTTTTCTATCACATTCACTTTCCGAAATTAGAAAGTATAGTTGACATGGCATTGAATTTATTTTAACTCACAGTTTATTGAAATAGATTTGTTTCCACATGAGTTTAGATCAAATTAAGGAAGAGATAAAGGCACTCACCGATGAGCTCAATTATCACAATCACCTCTACTATCAAAAGAGTATATCTGAAATTTCAGACTTTGAGTTTGATCAAAAACTCAAGCAACTAGAAAAACTAGAAGCCAACCATCCTGAATTAAAACTAGCCTACTCTCCTACCTCTAGAGTTGGCGGTGCAATCACCAAGGATTTTGAAACTGTTGTCCATGAGTATCGCATGCTTTCACTTGGAAACACGTACTCCACAGAAGAATTGGAAGAGTTCGATGCCAGAGTAAAAAAAGGTTTAGGAACGAATGATTATGAGTATTTCTGCGAGTTAAAATTTGATGGAGTTGCTATCAGTTTGATTTACGAAAATGGCACGCTTGTTCGCGGTGTAACCAGAGGTGATGGCACGAAGGGCGACGACATTACTAACAACGTCAGAACAATTAAAACGATCCCTTTGAAGGTTGAGAACCCCATCTCGGAATCATTTGAGGTCAGAGGTGAAGTGTTCATGGCAAAACAGTTTTTTACTGATCTGAATGTAGCAAGACTGCGTGACGGAGAGGCTGCCTTAGCAAATCCCAGAAACACCACCTCAGGCACACTCAAAATGCAGGATTCGAAAGTAGTGGCCAGTAGAAAACTAAACTGCTATTTATATTCCTATTTAGATGACAACGATGTTTTCTCAACCCATGAAGAGTCCATTCATTTCCTGGAGAGTGCTGGTTTCAATATTTCACAGACCTATCAGAAATGTGCTTCAATTAGTGATGTCATCGAGTACATCAATCGGTGGGGCGAAAAACGCCATGATCTGGAAGTTGAGACGGATGGAGTCGTAATCAAAGTAAATAGCTTTGACCATCAATCTGAGCTGGGTTTTACAGCAAAAAATCCACGGTGGGCCATTTCATACAAGTACAAAGCAGAATCGGCTCTCACAATCCTCAAAGACATTTCATATCAAGTCGGAAGAACGGGAGCAATAACCCCAGTAGCTGAATTGGAGCCTGTTCTTTTAGCAGGCACAACCGTAAAACGCGCTTCTCTCCACAACGCAAATGAGATTGAACGGCTTGGTGTCCAAATCGGTGACACGGTCAGTGTTGAAAAAGGAGGTGAAATAATACCGAAGATTACTGGTGTAGACGTAACTCAACGATCAAGCCATTCGTCACCTGTTCAGTATCTTGAGCAGTGTCCCGAATGTGAAACGGCATTAATCCGAGCGGAGGGCGAGGCTCAACATTATTGTCCAAATCAAGAAAGTTGTCCTCCACAGGTGCTCGGCAGAATTGAACATTTCATTAGTCGAAATGCCTTGAACATTGAAACGCTGGGCCCCAAGACAATACAGGGATTCATTTCAAAAAATATTGTTTCAAACTATTCAGACTTGTATCACCTGACCTTTGATAAGATCAACAACTTACAATTTGAGACGCAGGAAGAAAACGGCGATCTTGTTAAAAGGTCAATCAAGGAAAAAACAGCCACGAATATTATTGAGTCCATCGAGAAGTCCAGGGAAATACCATTTGAGCGAGTACTTTTTGGTTTGGGTATCAGGCATGTTGGAAAAACTGTAGCAGAAAAATTAGCTTACCATTTCAAAAATATTGATGGAATTAGAGACGCCTCATTTGAGGATGTGGTCGGTGTTCATGAGATTGGCGAACGCATTGCGCAAAGTATCCAGGCCTTTTTTGCAAATGAAAAAAACATAGAAGTGGTTGAATCATTGAAATCGGCTGGGCTAAAAATGGAGGTTGAAGATAAAGAAGGTGCCGGAGATATTTTAAAAGGACTTACGTTTGTGGTGTCGGGAGTGTTTGATGGCTATGGACGAGATGACTTAAAATTTTTGATAAAGAACCAAGGAGGTAAGATTGCCAGTAGTATCTCCAGCAAAACCAACTACTTAGTTGCGGGAGCTAATATGGGCCCTGCAAAAAAAGAGAAAGCAGAAAATCTCGGAATCAATATTCTGGATGAGGATGCTTTTAACCAACTACTAGAGGATGATAAAGACCGCAGTACTTAATAGAAAATGCAAAAAGCTCTCAAAGCTCCAAAAAAGTGAGAACCTGTCGTATGGAGGTGCCAACTCAATTGGAATTTTGTATAACGCACTGGAATTTGATAAGAGCTTAATCGAGGAACTATCCGATAGCTTCAATGGAGACGGAAAGGAAACAGCTTCTATGGCATACACAACCAAGGAAACTGATGATCGTTTTTCCTTTTGTAAGAAGGATGTTTCCATTTCAGGCGAGTTCAAGAAGGAGCCCATCGAATTCTTCACCAATAGAGCATTTGATTTTCTTATTTCACTAGATACTTCTGGAGATATCAACTTCAAGTATGTTCTTGCCCTTTCAAAAGCTACCTGCAAAGTCGGAATTAGTTCAGGTCCTTTGGAAGATTTACTAGTCTTGTCCTTCAGGAAATCCGAGGATAAATCTCAGAACGTCAAAGACATTATCAAGTACCTAAAAATGATCTGAAATGAAAGGAAAATTTGGAGGGACGGGAGTTGCATTAGCGACCCCCATGAATGAAGATCTAAGTGTTGACTACAATTCTCTTGAAAAACTCATTAATCATGCCATCGACGGTGGTGTGAATTACTTCGTAGTGATGGGTACCACTGCCGAGTCCCCCACATTCTCCTGGAACGAAAAACTAGAGGTTCTTTCATTTGTACTTGAAATCAATTCTGGAAGACTTCCCGTAGTTTTTGGCTTAGGTGGTAACAATACTGATGAACTAATCAAACAGTCCGCAGACCTAATCGACAGTGATATTGATGCTATTCTCTCTGTAAGCCCGTACTACAATAAACCTTCCCAAGAAGGTATCAAGAGGCATTATCAGATGCTCGCAGATGCATTTCCGAAACCAATTATTTTGTATAATGTACCTTCTAGGACAGCGTCAAACGTAGAAGCCCAAACGACACTGGAACTTTCCAATCACGCAAATATCATTGGAATGAAAGAGGCCTCTGGAAATTTAGATCAGTGCCAAACCATCATCGAGAACAAATCAAAGAGTTTTTTGTTAATCTCAGGAGATGACGGAAGCGCCTATGATTTGGTCAAAAATGGCGCAGAAGGTGTTATTTCTGTGATTGCTAACATTTTGCCAGACGAATTCACTTTTATGGTAAACTCCATTTTGAATGGGGATTTGGAGCAGGGGACGAAATTGAACAGGTCTCTTGAAAAAGCTTATGAACTCTTATCCACTGAGGGTAATCCTGTTTCTTTGAAGGCAGGTTTAGCAGTAGATGGACTCTGCCAAGATACTGTGCGACCACCACTTATTGAAGGATCAAAAGCTCTTCAAAATGCCTGGAGAGCATATCTTGTTAAAATCAGAGCATAAAAAAAGGGAGCAAAAGCTCCCAATGTTTTTAAGTGGTAATCAATTTAATCTTACCCTTTGTTTTTTACATCCTGAACTTCTAGTCGGATAGTCTGGGCAAGATTCTTCATTTCTTGCATTCCTTTTCTTACTCGTGTTCCGGCGGCATTATTCTTCTTGTCATAGAACTTGTCAAAATCTGACTCAAGAGAATCTACTAAATTTTTAAGGTCATTAAATCTACTCATAATTATAAGGTAATAAGGTTATTGATAAAATTAAAAGATGAGGCAATATAGCCCCATTTGATAAATAATCACCCTTTTTGGAAGTAATTATTAAGTTTTTGCCATCATTGCTCCTTCAACTCCCGCCTCTCGATACACGCCCTCATCCAGCTTTGACTTGATAGTATCAAAAGCATTTAATGTCATTTCCACATCTTCCAAAGTATGCATTGCCGTTGGGATAATTCGCAGAATAACCAATCCTTTTGGGACAACCGGATAAACGATCATTGAGCAGAATATTTTGAAATTTTCTCGAAGGTCACGTACCATATTGCATGCTTCCAGTACCTCGCCATTCAAGACTACGGGAGTTACTGGTGAATTGGTCGTTCCGATGTTAAATCCACGCTCCCTGAACCCACTCTGAATAGCATTTACTATTGTCCATAGATCGTCACGTAACTCAGGCATTGTTCTAAGCATGTCCAGCCTTTTTAGTCCGCCAACTACAAGTGGCATTGGTAAAGACTTCGCATAAATCTGCGAACGAACCTTGTATCTCAAATGATTTACAATCTCAGTAGGTCCAGCTATAAATGCACCGATGCTCGCCATTGATTTTGCGAATGTAGAAAAGTAGATATCTATATCGTCCTGCACCCCATAGTGTTCACCTGTTCCAGCACCTGTCTCTCCCATTGTTCCAAAACCATGCGCATCATCTACAAGCAATCTGAAATTGTATTTTTTCTTTAGCTCAGCCAAACCAGCAAGATTTCCTGTATTTCCGCTCATCCCAAAGACGCCTTCGGTGATTACCAAGACTCCACCACCCTGTTCTCCAGCAAGTTTTTCAGCTCTCTTCAGTTGACGCTCACAATTTTCTATGTCATTATGTGGGAAAACATATCTTTTCCCGATATGCATCCTAAGTGCGTCGATTATACAAGCATGGCATTCAGCATCATACACTACAACATCTTTTCGATCAACCAATGCGTCAATCACAGACATGATTCCCTGGTATCCATAATTAAGGAGCATACCTGTTGGCTTTTGAACAAAAGCAGCTAATTCCTGCTCCAACTGATCATGTAAATCCGAGTTCCCAGTCATCATCCTGGCACCCATTGGATAGCCTAGACCCCACTCCTTCGCCGCATCCGCATCTACCTTTCTAATCTCAGGGTGATTTGCTAGTCCCAGGTAGTTGTTAAGACTCCAGGCTAGCATCTCTTGCCCCTTAAATTTCATTCGTGGCTGAATTTCTCCCTCCAGTTTTGGGAAAAAATAATAATTCACATCCTCATCAAGGAATGAATACTGTCCCAATGCTCCTTTATCGCTTAATAGCTTGTCAAATAAATCCATTAATAGTGTACTTCTCAGGTTTCTTAATTCTGGCGCAAATTTAGCAGTATTGAACTTATAATGAATACTTTCATATTTGATAAACTTGCAGTAATGTTTGAAATATGTCAATAAAGAAGATTTTAGTAGCCAATCGAGGAGAAATCGCCATACGGGTCATGCGATCTGCAAAAGAAATGGGAATTGCCACGGTAGCAGTTTACAGCGATGCAGATAAACTTTTGCCCCATACGTCATATGCTGATGAGGCAATAAATATCGGCCCTGCACCCGCATCTGAATCATACCTGGTTCAAGAAAAGATAATAGCCGCTTGCAAAACGACTGGAGCTGATGCCATACACCCAGGCTATGGTTTTCTCTCTGAGAATGCGGATTTCGCAAAAAAGGCGGAAAAAGCGGGAATTACCTTCATCGGCCCCTCACCCAGAGCGATTAGCTTGATGGGTGACAAACTCACATCTAAGCAGACGGTCAAGAAATTTGATGTTCCGCTTGTGCCCGGAATGGATGAACCGATCAATGATGTAGAAAAAGCCAAAGTAGTGGCGAATGAGATCGGATATCCAGTGATGATTAAAGCTAGTGCTGGTGGTGGCGGAAAAGGGATGCGCATTGTAAATGATCCAAATGATTTTGAGGAGCAGATGGAGCGAGCAATGAGTGAGGCCAAGAATTCATTTGGTAACGATGAGGTCTTCGTAGAGAAGTTTATCAACTCACCAAAACATATTGAGGTGCAGGTATTAGGAGACAAACATGGGAATGTCATCCACCTTTTCGAGAGAGAATGTAGCATTCAGCGAAGGCATCAAAAAGTTGTGGAAGAAGCCCCCTCTGCACTCCTTTCTCACACAAAACGAATGCAAATCGGCGAGGCTGCAGTAAACGTAGCAAAATCTTGTGACTACTACGGCGCAGGAACCGTCGAGTTCATTGCAGATGAAAATTTTGATTTCTACTTCCTGGAAATGAATACTCGTTTGCAGGTCGAGCATCCGGTCACGGAATTAATCACGGGTGTTGATTTGGTTAAAGAGCAAATAAAAATTGCGGAAAATCAGCCGCTTTCCTTCAAACAAGAAGACCTGAGCGTACACGGCCACAGCATGGAAGTACGGGTGTACGCTGAAGATCCTGCAAACGGATTTTTGCCCGACACTGGAACATTGCATAACTACGTCAGACCTCAGGGAGCAGGTGTCAGGGTTGACGATGGTTATGAGGAGGGATTAGAGGTTTCTATTTATTACGACCCCATGATTGCCAAGCTCATCACGTATGGGAAAGATCGGAATGAAGCAATAGAGAGAATGAAGCGCGCAATTCATGAGTATCAAATTTCAGGAGTGAAGACCACTCTCCCATTCTGCGACTTTGTTCTCCGCCATGAAGAGTTCCTGGATGGAACGTTTACCACCAAATTTGTGGAAACTCATTTCACACCAGAGGTACTAGCTCAAGACATTAGTAAAGAGGAAGCTGAAGCTGCTGCTGCGATTGCTCTCGAAGTAATGAGCAGTCAGAAGATGCAGGTAGCCTCAAATGGCGGCAAGAAGTCAAGCAACTGGAAATCTAGAGTTCGATTTTAATGGCTGAAATCAGACCATTGCGTGCTTGGAGGTATAGCTCGGAGCACATAGAAAATATAGAAGGCCTCGTCTCTCCCCTCTTTGACGTAGTTTCGGACAAGCAGCGAGAAAGCCTATATGCTAATCCCCTCTGCAGCATACACCTTTCAGTTCCCAATGGAAGCGATCCGATTCGGGATGCAGTAAGCACACTTGCGGACTGGAAAAAAACTGGGGTACTAGAGCAGGACGATCTTCCGTCCATCTACGTATACTATCAGTATTTTACTCTACCAGGTAGCGACAAAGAGTATTGCAGGAAAGGCTTCATAGCGAACCTCAGGATTTATGATTGGGAGAACGGAACCCTACTTCGGCATGAAAACACTATGCCATTTTCGGTCAATGATCGAATGGATCTACTTAGTCAGACGGAGCTCAATGTGAGTCCAACACATGGATTATACACGGATGGAGAAATGAGGATTGAGAAGCTTATGGATCAAGCCATGGAGAGCCCTCTTTATGAAACCGAGGACTATCAAGGTGTCAGAGATGCGTTTGGTGTCATTCATGATGTAGCAGTCATTCAAGAAATAATTGACATCATTAGAGATAAGCAAATAATTTTAGCCGATGGACACCACCGATACGAAGGGTCGTTGTTAAATCAAAAAAAACAAGAATCTTCAAACCCGAATCACACAGGTAAAGAGGGGTATAACTATCACATGATGTGGCTGACAAACACGGAGGCAGATGATCTTCGAATTCTCCCAACACATAGAATAGTCAGAGGCCTGTCAGATTTTTCAGAAGAACAATTGTTAGAGAAATTGAGTGAATACTTTTTCATCAAACCAATTCCTGAACCAGAAAGCATTAACGAAATTATTCTTGGCAAAAAGTGGGCATTTGGACTTCTGGTGAATGATAAAGCTTATAAAATTAGATTGAATCCAGAATTGGTGCACACGATCGATTGGAATTTTCCTGATGCAATTAAGGAATTGGACTTGACAGTTATGCATTACTTCGTCTTTGAGAAGTGCCTGGGAATTCCAGGCATTGATCAACGAGGCAACCGTAATTTATCCTTTGAAAGAAATTTCACTAAGTGCGTTCATGATGTTGAAACAGGTGAGGCACAGTGCGCGATCATCACGAAGGAAATTTCCATTGAAACAGTGAAGAAAGTCTGCTACAGCGGATACACACTTCCACAAAAATCAACGTACTTTTATCCTAAGGTCATTTGTGGTTTCCTTTTTGGATCAATCAAAGACGACGAATTCAATTCATTTTTTGACGATGCATTCAAATAAACTAATACTTGGGTCGCAATCCCCCAGAAGACAAGTTCTACTAGAAAATGCTGGTTTCCAGTTTGAGGTTAAATCGATCGATCATGATGAGGTATTTCCCCAGGATATGCCGCCCGAGGATGTGGCAGAGTATCTTGCCATTGAAAAGAATAGGGCTTTCAGGGAACAGCTTAATGATGAAATTGTCATCACAGCAGACACTGTCGTAATATCCAAGGAGCGAATACTTGGTAAGCCCAAGGACAAAGTTGAGGCTATCAATATGCTAAGTGCGCTATCTGGCATTTCACATTCGGTGGTCACTGGTGTCTGCATCAGCAATAATCAAAATCGTCATTCCTTCAGTTCAACCACCGAGGTGAAGATTAAAACACTTTCCATAAAGGAAATCGATTATTATGTCTCAAAATACGAATCTTTTGATAAGGCAGGAGCGTACGGCATTCAGGAATGGTTTGGTTTGATTGCTGTGGAATGGATCAAAGGCTCGTTCTACAACGTGGTTGGGTTACCGATACATAAGGTCTATACTATCCTGACCGAAGAGTTTTCAGTCTCCCCTTACTAATCGTTGGTGCAGTTTTACTCCATACTGTCCTGCCTGTGCCACAAAACAATAAACTAGACAATACAATTAAGAACAGCCACGTTCATTTTACTATCTTGGTGTTCAAATTACTACTCAAATAGCATGCGAAAAACTACAATACTGTTCTTGGCTCTTTTATCCATAAAGGCCACGGCACAAGTTGGCTCCGACTTCCCTGCAATGGAAACGGAGTCCTTAACCAACATTGTAATTGACATTCCCTCTGATTTGGCAGATAAGTTTACGATCATGGGCCTTGCGTATACAAAAGCTTCTGAGAATGATCTGAAGACCTGGTTTGAGCCGATGTTCAATCAATTCATCTATAAGCCAGAGAATCCTTCTGTCTTTGATTTTTCGTATGATGTGAATTGCTATTTCATTCCAATGTTCACGGGAGCCAAGCGTCCTGCCTATCAAAAAGTGATGAAGAAGCTTCAAAAAACTATAGATAAAAGGCTCCAACCTTACGTGCTCTTTTACAAGGGACCTCTGAAGGAATACAAAAAATCGCTCAATTTTCAGGGTCGCGATCTTCCCTACTTCTTTGTAGTGAATCCTGACAATGAGATTGTATACGCAACCTACGGAAGGTACACGAAAAAGAAGATGCAGGAAATTGTCGAAGCTGTTGACGCCGCCTTGGAAATGAACTAGAGCACAAAGCCTTTGTACTTATTACATGGGTTATAGAACTCAAAGAGGCCACCCTGATTGAGTATTTCAAGCATGTACACCTCGCCACCAGAGAAAATCAGATCTGTCAATTGATCAAGACCTGTCAGTTGAGCAGGTGTTGGGCTATCGTCGGTAATGAGATCCTTTCCATTAAAGGTCATTTGTAAATTGTTTCCATTTTGTACAACATCGAATCCTCTAAGGTAGAAGTCTGCATTATTGAATTCATCGACCGTCACAAAACCCACAGCATTGAGAATGCTATCGGTGTCAATTTCAAAATTATAATACCACTGGAATGCCACAACATCTGGGAAGACCGCCTCTATCTGAGTGTTGATCGAATTATCACTCTCGTCGTAAATGAAGAAATAGTTCACTCCAAAGACATCATCTGGCGCGGGTTGAAATCTATTTCGAACTTGAAAAAGGCTACTCTGCGCATTGAAGCTTCCTAAATCCCCACCGCCGGACAAATTCACAATTGTTTCCTGCTGCCCCGTACAAAAGCTCTCCTGCGATGTTGAGAAGTTCCCGATCGGTATTTCATTGATTTGGTACGAAGTACCACCAAAATCGATCTGCTGAGCTTGATCTAGAACGATACGCTCATTTGATAAACTAAATCGTATTTCACTGTTTAAGTTACTGATGGAATTGGCAGCAACAATTGATGTCATATCAAGTCCTTCAGCAATACCAAGAAACTTAATCACCCGTCGATCAAGATCCAGCGTTATGGAAATAGTGTGGTTGTTGGCTGGGATATGAAAATTAAAGTGCCCCATACTCCCTGTATTACCCAGGTTTTCCTTATGAAAAATCCCTTGCTCAAGAAAGCCAAGGGCCTCTACCGTAATGCTATTACCTGCTGTAGATCCTGCCTCTTCAAAAGTCAGTATAGTTACGTCAAAGCCTTGATCACTCTTGCTTCTAAAGACCAGGTTATTTGCCTCTTTTTCAATGAAAATGAACTCAAACTCAGCTCCGAATGAGTTTTGCTCCAGTTCAAACAAATAATGAAAAACACCATAGCTCTCAATAATCAGCTCCAATCCTTGTGAACTATCTATTCGATAAGAATTAACCTGGTCAATAAACTCTCCATTGCTCGCTACTACATCCGATTGAATCCGCACGGTACCGTCTTCATTAAAATCTAACAATATGAAGAAAACACCCGTTTGATTCGTTGGTCTATAGGACAATACCCATCCATTTTGAGGTGCTGTGAGCTCGTCTTTTAGATCGTTAATTGCTCTGCTTGATCGCTCCTCCACAGAAGGTAGTTTTGCACTATCATCGACAGAACAGCTGATGAGCAAAATCGAAAAGACGGCTACTATGGTCCACTTCTTCATCATAATCTACTTTGAACAGCCGCTCTCAAACTTTCAAGATCAACTCCTGTGACCTTTTTATAGTGATCCTTAATTGTTGCAATTTTCTCAGCTATTCTCAGCCTTCCTTCATTTCTGCTAACACAATCCTCCGTGAGACATCCAGCCTCGATATCCATAAAGGTTGCCTCAAAGTTTGGATCAAATAAGAAAAAAGAGACACACTCTGCAAAATCTTCATTTGGTGAACTGGTGGAGTAAGGGGATACGAAACCTCTTTGCAAGGCATCGTCATCAGAGAGTACAAACCAGGATCCAGGGCCTGTGTAACCTTCCGCTGCAATCGTTTCGAATGCATTTGGTAGTTTGTAGCGCTGGTGCACAGTGTGTGCGAATTCATGATATACGGTATTGAGTTGTCTCGCCCTCCAGACGGTGTCGGTTACGTCAACGGAATTGACATCGGTAAATGTAATTTTCGCACCTGCCTCAGCAAGGCCCAACAACAAATTTCCATTCACGTCAAAGATAACTCCACCTAAGAAAATGATTTCCGCAGGGACATGATTTCTAAAAAACTCCTCGCCGTTCTCAATGTCTTTGTATGGATCAATCCAAAATTCTTCAATGAAATCCAGCATGGGACGTACCGACTCTATCCTAGTCGGAGTTACTGATTGACCAGGACTCACAAAATTATCAGAGAAACGATAGCGAATAGCCATACCATACTCTGACACGAACTTTTCATTGATGTATAGATCCAAATCCGTCTCAACCGCAATTTGATCTTCGTTAACAGGAACATTCAAACTCTCGTCAGGATAGCACCCTGAAAGAGTAAACAGAATAAGTAATCCCGTCCAATACACGAATGTTCTTTTCACTTTTCCTATCATCTTGGATTTGGTTTAAGCCCACCAACATCTATTGCTGACTGCGGAATTTGTAATACTTTTCTTCTGTCATCCCCATCCAATCGAATGATAGATCCATCTGCTAAATCATGCGTCACCGTGAGTCCATACCTTTTGATATCCCACCATCTCATACCCTGCATTATAAATTCTTTCCTTCTTTCCAGGAAAAGCAGATAGGATAAAATGTTATTTAAATCATCGGTACTATTGTAAAAATTCTGCAGGGCAGCTAAGGTGATCGTTGGTGTACCTCCACTAAATCTGCGATCGCTCAGCACCTGAAGGTCTGCGATTGAGGCATCCAAATCACCAAGATATGCATTGGCTTCAACTCTGTTTAGCACTACCTCCTCTCCAGTGAATGCCATGTGTATGTAATACGGAAATCCCACATTTGAATTGAGACTGCTCCTCTCAAACAAGCCCTGATAACGCAGAGGATATACTCCATTAAACCCTTTCACCAATGCTGGATTTTCCCGCTCATCTGTTAGTCCTCCGAAAATTGAGGCATTAAAGAGTGAATTATAAAACCCCTGATCAGGACCAAATGCAAAATCAGTTCGTTGCACCAGAGAAATCTTCCGCATTAAGAGCAAGTTGGCAGCCTGTTCTGGAGAGCTGTACAGCCTTGGGTACTCTGTGATCGACGCACCTGCAATATTGAACTCCTGGGAAGTCAAGTCCCGAATAAAAGCTCCTGGATTCGAGCCAAGTAGTTCATCACTGTACTGTTTACAAAGGAGAAAATTTCCCTTGAATAGATAAAACCTGGAAGCAAAAGCCAAAGCCGCGTTTCTGTTGAAATGGTATTTTCCTGAATTTGCAAAAAAGGTATCATCAATCAGGTCGAGCCCCTCAAGCATGTCATCCTCTACACGATCATAGACTCTTCGCACAGAAAGCCTCTCATATTCCGCAAGAAAAGTTGTCTCAGGCTCGGTAATGTAGGGAACTCCACGGCCAGCACTGGCATTGAAATGCTCGCCAAACATATTCACCAGCATAAAATGTCCATATGCTCGAATCAGAAGAGCTTCACCTTTTATGGCGTCTCGTCGTGCTTCGTCCTGCTCTGAAACTACGAGTTCCTCAATAATTGCCAGAACCTCGTTCGCATGAGCGATTGAATTGTACGTTTCAAACCAGTAAAAATCAGGAGAGTCCTGCTCTGTTGGACCTGTGGTTACATCCTCCCAGGTGTACATCTGCGTGTGACTTAGCCTCTGGTTAGTTCCTACAGTGAACTGCACATCATCACTCATCCAGTCCGTAAAATTCGGACTAGCTATTGAATATGCATTGACCAGAAGTTGAGCTGCCTTATCTAAATCACTAAGGGCAACCCTATTATCCGGATTCTCATCTAGAAAATCATTGCAAGAGTAGAGCGTAACTCCGAAGAGAATTATGACAAAATTGATACGATATGACTTTCTAAACCTAATCATCAAAATCCGACATTAATTGAAAACGTGATCAATTTTGGCTGTGGCAGCGAAACACCCCCAGAACTAAAGAACTCGGGATCTTGCCCTCGTAAATTCTCTCTATCCGAATAAAGCAGCACCAAATTCTGTGCTTCCAAAGACAAATTACCAGATGCAAGCCCTACCTTTTGAACAAGAGTACTTGGCAAAGTATAGCTCAAACGAACCGTTTTCAACCTTACATAATCTCCGTCAGCAACTCGTTCTGTACTTTTATTAAACAGTCGATATGCCAACACCACATTACCATTTGCTTGTGCAACATTTCTATCAACAATCACCGGAATGTTAGTCAAGGACTCATCACCAGGAACTGCCCAACGATCCACCAATTGCCCAGGCAAGGCGTCAAAATCACTGTATGTTTCAAAAAAGGCATCGTTTAATCTAATCTTGTAGCCCAACTTATAAGATAACAACACACTTAAGCTCAAGCCCTTATAGGTAAACGTATTGGTAAACCCACCAGAGGTTCTGGGCTCTGTAGACCCTTCAAAAACCAACGCGTCTTCAAGGTTTTGTCTTTCCTGCAAATCAAATTGTAAAACCTGTTCACCATCCTTGTTGATAAAGGTTGGTACGCCCGAGTTATTCAACCCTGCAAACTCTGCAGAATAAAGTGATCGTCTAGGTCGGCCTAAAACAGCAGCGCCCCCTTGGCCTATTGCATCGACAAATCGGGAACCGAAATCAAGGTTTGTTATTCTGTCTTTGCTATGTCCCATATTGAGATTGGAGCTCCAGGTAAAATCTCCTTGCTTATAGTTTGTGGAGTTGATTGAAAACTCAAATCCATTGATCTCCATATCGGCAAAATTTCCAAATTTCAAGCCTTGCCCCCCAATTCCACTGGTTTGGATAACTCCAATCAGATCAAAAGATTGGCGTTGATAGTAGTCAGCCGTCACATCTACTTTCTTATTGAACAGTGAAAAGTCAATTCCTATATTAAACTCATTCAGCTTTTCCCAGGTTAGATCGGTGTTGGTAAGATCCTCGATAAATAGCAGTGGTTCCACATCTGTTGGCCTAATAGTAACATCCGATTGCAGATTCAGAATTGCACTAGCACTTGGAGGAAGATTTCCAGAGACACCATACGTGGCCCGTACTCTCAAGTCCGAAATGATAGGCAGACGATTTATGAAATTCTCATTATAGGCATTCCAAGCTCCACTAACATTGTACGTTGGAAGAAATCGTGCTTGTTGGCTCTTCCCAAGTTGATTTGACCCATCATAGCGGAAAGTGAAATTGGCCACATACTTTGATTTGTAGGCGTATCCACCATTGATAAACCATCCGACGAATCGATCCCTTTCCTCACTCAAACCAAAATAGTCAATATTTTGAAGGTTGAAGAACTCGATGATGTTTGGATCGGTGACCACCACTCCTCCACTTTCATATATTACTCCCAAACCCGTAACCGTCGAGGTAGACCTGTTGGTAAGTCTAAGCTCTTGTCCTGCGAGAGCGCTTATTTCGTGAATGCCGTTAAACGTCTTTGACCAATCGCCACTAACTCGACTAAAAACGTTAAGTAGATCAGTTCGATCCTGGTAATTAAATCCTCCTTGTGGCAAAACAACTACCGGATTCAATCCTGGATTATCAGGATCCGCGAATAACAAATTATTAGCTGCCTGAATAAACTGGGTGCCATTAGCCCTGAAGGCCTCAGCTTGGTTGGAATTTTCAGTAATTGCATGATCACGCTCCGTATTTGCAAACCTCACCTGCAAAACTCCTTTTAGTGAAAGGTTGTCTGTTGGATTTACCTCAAAGTCCGTCTGCGCTGATACATCCAACACGCGGATATCCAAAAAGTTATTTTCTAGTTCATGCAAAATATTAAACGGCGCAAAATTTCTTCTAAAAAATTCGAGATTCCCGTTTTCATCATAAGGGCGGATAGACCGTGCCGTATTTAGACTGTAGCTATATGGATTGATATCGAAGTCCCGATTGAACTGGCCAGTTATGGGGTCTAACTCTCGATTTCTAGTACCTGGTGCTTTCTGGTCTCGGAAACTCGCGCTTAGTTTCAACCCGAAAGTAAAGCGTTCGGAAATGAAGTACGTATTTCTAGCTGTTCCAGTAAATCGATTGACTTTATCAGCAGTTGTTTGACCCTGATCATCTAAATAGCTAATTGAATAGTAACTATTACTCTTTTCACTTCCAGCCGTAAAACTGAGTGAATGTTGTTGCTGAAGTCCCACATCTCGAAACAAGACATCAAACCAATCCGTATTGGCATTTTCATATTGATTCAAAAACTGCTCATTTAGGCCACCACCAGGACCCCAATCCAATTCATGATTAGCTATCAAAGAATACATTTTCCCTAGCGCACCAAAATTCCTGGCTTGCACAGCAGAGCCTATGTCAACAATTCCTTTCTGTGACAGTTCTCTGTAAACGGAAAGCTCTTCAGCGGAATTCAACAAATCAAATTGATTGTAGGTAGGTCGTAGTTTTGCTGAGAAGCTAGCGTTGTAATTCACTCGCAATTGACCACTTTTACCTCGCTTGGTCGTAATCACAATAACTCCATTTGCTGCTCTAGCACCGTATATAGCAGTAGCAGACGCATCTTTCAGTATTTGAAAAGACTCAATGTCACTCGGGTTTAGATTTGCGATTGAAGAGCTCACTAACGTATTTGCATTCCCAGATATGAGATCTTCTGTGTTTACATTGGAAAGATCCTCGAGTATTACTCCATCAACAACAAAGAGTGGCTGGTTGTTTCCATTAAGTGAAGCATTTCCTCTAATTCTAATTCTGGGAGAGGTACCAAATGTCCCTGAGACATTATCAACATTCACACCTGCAGCTTGCCCTTCCAGCACTCGACTCACGTCTACCATACCTTGCGGCCGGATATCATCCATTTTCAAGCTTTCCGAGGCTCCTGTAAACAACTTTCGATTTACCGTCTGAAACCCTGTAATGACCACCTCATCGGTAACAAAGACGTCTTCTTCAAGGCCAACATTTACGGACGATTGATTTGAAATGGTAATTCGCTGGGTTTTCATCCCCAACATTTGAAACCGCAGAACATCACCACTGCTCACGGATAAAGTGTAATTGCCGTCTATATCAGTAATTGCTCCGTCTTTGGTTTTTTCATTGAACACGGTGACACCAATGAGTGGTTCACCACTTGCATCAGTTACCCTGCCATTGATCTTTGACTGCGAAAAAGCAGATATTGAAAGAAACAGCAAAAGCACAAACCAAATACCCCTCATCTCCTTTTCAGTCAAGGATTATTGTTCTCTTTCGAAAATAAAAACCAAATCAAAAGTGGCGGTTTTTACAATTGCATTGGTCACTGAATCTAGCTGAGCATCAGTCAATGTATCCAAAAAGTCTCTATATCCCTGCGAAACTGTGTCGAAATAGAGATCCGGTATAAAACTATTTTGAGATTGGAAACTAATCCAGAAGTCATCTTCTTCATTTTTCTCCACCTTCCAAATATCCTCACCCACTTCCTCAGAATCAAGGATCAATTCATCATCGTTTAACTCCCACGTTCCTTCATCGTCAATATCCGGTCCTGCAACTCCAATTTCTCGTATGTATGTTTCATCAATATTTAGTGTTAGGAAATAATCCTCAAACGGTTCACCACTTCCAAACGAAAGTTGACTTAGTCCCAAGCTTAATCCTTCATTGTCCTGAAACCCAGTTTGCAAATTGATGAACTGATACCCATCCAATGACCATGTACCGATTTCGTGTGTCGGCGTAGGACTATCATCACTGCTACATGACATAAAAAACAGAGACATTGACAAGGAGATGTATAAGAGTTTCTTCATAACTATTTGTTTGTTAACCAGTATTACAAGTATATAGGATATCAGCAACTTTAATAAGAGAATCCCTTATCAGAAACGATAAATTATTCGATTTTGATGGTTCAGCGACACTCTGCAATTAAAACTGATGCTTTTTTATAAAAAAAAAGCCCCGTGCAGAGCTTTTCGACTTTGCATTTAGATCATCTAGTTGTCACTTGAATCCTCAGATTCTTCTTTCTTCTCTTTCTTTTCTGGTGGCGCTATAGCATCACCATTCTTCAATCTTTTTGACACAGCCAGAAATGGACCTGTGACTACTTCTTGTCCTGGCTCAATTCCACTTAGAATTTCGATTCGTTCAAAATCACTTATACCTGTCTTCACTTCCGTCTGAACTGCTTTACCCTCCTCATAGACAAAAACTACCTCCAGTAATTCTTCATCCTCATCCTGCTCGTCATCATCTGAATCACCGTCTCTGTCCCTCCCGCTTCCTTCTTCTTCATCATCCTCGTCCTTGGCACTTCTGGTTGTCACTGATGACAATGGTACACTTAGCACATCAACTCTCGTCTCCGTCATGATATCCACACTGGCGGTCATACCAGGTTTGAAGGGATATTTCTTCCCTTGCTCAAGCACAAGATCTTGATACGAGCCAGGCAGAATTTGGATCAGCACTTCAAACTCGGTAACTGCATCTGAAGAGACTTTGTCATTTGCTGTATTTGCAATCTGCGTAACAATGCCTTTGAATATTTTATCCATGTACGAGTATGAATCAACATCAATCAAAGCAGTATCTCCCTCGCTGATGCGTATGATATCATTTTCATTGACATCAACTTTCACCTCCATTTTAGAGAGATCGGCAATACGAAGTATCTCCGTTCCCTGAAATTGAGAGGTGCCTAAGACGGTCTCTCCAATTTCTATTGGAAGCTTAGATACAATTCCGCTCATTGGAGCGGTGATGGTTGTTAAATCCAGATTCTCTCTTGCCTCGGAAACGGTGGCTCTTGAACTTTGAACGATGTATTCCGAAGCTTTTACACTTTGTATAGCTGACTCCAGATCTTGTACTGCTATTTTGAAATTAGCATCTGCCAACTGATAGTCGGCTTCCGAGATCACCTTTTGATCGAAGAGATTTTTCTGGCGTTTAAATTCTTGATCTGCTCGTGTGAAATTTGCCCTTGCTCTAGCTTCACTCGCACTCGCTTGTGCTTTGTTGGCGAGTTGTTGATTTAAATTAGCGCTAGCTCTTTGCAGAGCTGATTCGAAGTTGTCAGGCCGAATTTTCAGGATAAAATCTCCTTTGCTTACAGAGTCTCCCTCCTCGACTTTAAGGTCTATGATCTCACCCGAAACCTCAGGACTTATTTTGACTTCCACCACAGGTTGCACTGCACCTGACGCACTTACCTTCTCGACAATGGTAGCGTTCTCGGCTGGAGCGATCTCAACGCTCAGTTCCTTCTTCTTTCCTACCCAACCTTGCGATTTGCCTACCACGGCGAAGATCAGGAGAAGAACCACCGCCCCTCCTAGGATATATAAGATTCGGTTTTTAGATTTTTTCTTCTTAGCCATTTTTATGTTGTCTGAATTAGGTGATAGGTTTTAGAATGTTAAGGGTTTACCTTGATAGAAGTCCAGGACTTTTTGCTTGAATACGAAATCATACTTAGCCCGTGAGAGGTCCGATTTCGCTTGAAATAAATTATTGCTTGCCACTTGATAGTCTGTGAAATTTGCGGCTCCCAAATTGTATTGATTTTCAATCGCCCTAAACGTTTCTTCAAGTGCTTCCACCTGTCGTTGAGAAGCCGAGTGTGTTTTTGCTGCTGCAATTGCATTTCTGTATGCAGATTCTATGCTTTGATATAACGTGTTTCTTTGCTCAACTGCGGAGATCTCCGCCTGCTGGACGTTAATTTTTGAACGCTGAATAGAAGATCGTGTGTTGAATCCATTGAAAATCGGGACAAACAATCCTACTGATAAGGATTTACTAAGGTTATCACTGTATTGATCTGAGAATGGCACAGTTGTTCCTTCTAGTTCTACGTCAAAATCCTGTTCTACGATTGCCTCTCCACTTGCAGTTTGGAAAGCAGTCGGTGTAAAGCCTGTTGGCGTAATGTTCGTAACATCAAAAGTTCTAAATGCATCTGAGTAGTTAGTATTGACACCTCCATTTAAGTTTAGTGACGGAAACATCGAACCTTTAGACACGGCCAGACCCAGATTAGCACTCTGAACCCTTTTATCTGCACTTTCAATTTCAGGTTGATTATCGAGGGCAGCGTTGTAAATGTCAGAAACGGAAGTTTCTTCTATTTCTGCCTGATCAATTTCGATTTCTGGGATTACAATATCAATATCATCATTTGACGGTAGCAGTAGTGCCTGCTTCAAGCTTAAGAGTGCAAGGTCCAGATTATTCTCTGCAGTTATCAAATTCACCTCGTTGGTCGCTACTTGACTAATAAGTTGCAATTCATTGGACACTGGCAATGCACCTGACTGCACCAATTTTCTTGTTCGATCCAATTGCTGCTCACCAGATTCAAGCTGGAACCGTGCATTTTCAAGAAGTTCCTTATTGAAAATCACATTTAGATATGTCAACGAGATACTCAAGGAAATATCGTTGCTAGCCTTTTTCACATCAAGCTCGCTTGCCTCTACGTCCAATTTATTTTGGCGGATATTGTTAGTAGTTTGGAGACCTTGGATCAATGGCAGACTGCTGTTCGCACTTAAGCCATTGAAATTAATGCGCTGCGTGGTAAACTGGTTCGTTGTAGGATCAATTCCTCGTCCCCAGTTGTATCCGAAATTGCCATTCGCATTCAATGTTGGGTACCGCTGCCCTTTCGCATTTTCATAATTCACCCTCGCTGTTGATAGGTTAAGTTGACTTCTTTGGACGGACAGGTTGTTTTCAACCGCAATAGCGATACACTCTTCAAGTGAAAGTATTCTCTTCTCTTGGGCTTGTGTGGCAAACAAGCAAGTACATAGCGCCAGCATTGTGAGTAGGTGTTTCATAGGTTATTTATCAATATCAGGGATGTAGAGCACATCGTGTACCCATGACCTCTTCTTAATATACTTTAGCGTTAAATCGTCTAATTTCGAATCTATCTCCAAAATCAAACAGGCACGATCGTTTTTCCCTCTTCGTGAAACTGTCATCGTCGCAATATTACAATCTTCATGAGACAAAACGTCAGCTACAAAAGCTATACTCCCTCTCATATCATCAGCTTCAATTAGAAGCGTATGTAGGCTTGCTGTAAAATTAGAATCAAAGCCATTTACTTCCTTAATTCTAATCACGCCTCCGCCACGGCTCTCTCCCATCACCTGTACCTTTTTATCACCTTTACTCGCTACCACATTGATAGAGTTAGGGTGATAAAGTGTGGCACTGCCGATGGACCTAAATCTGAACGAAAGACCCACCTCTTTTGTTAGGTCAATTGCGTTTTTTATGCGTTTATCATCTGTCATGTAATTCATCATACCTGCGAGAATTGCACGATCGCTCCCATGACCTTCGTAGGTCCTTGCGAAGGAGTTGTAGAAAATAATTTCTGCTTGATCTGGCACCGCCCCTAGAACCCTATTTACCACCCGCCCAATCCGTACCACTCCCGCAGTATGCGAACTCGAAGGGCCGATCATTACAGGTCCAATCATATCAAATATGCCGCTTCGCTCTGCCATGATTCAGGTATACATTAATAGACAATTTCAGAGATTAGAAAGTTACACTGCAACAGCACCTTTGATGTGTGGGTGCGGATCGTAATTTAGAAGCTCAAAATCCTCGTAGGTAAAGTCAAATATGTCTTTCACATCAGGATTAATTTTCATTGTTGGCAGTGTCCTTATTTCTCTACTCAATTGCAATTCTGTTTGCTCCATATGGTTGGAATACAAATGAGCATCACCAAACGTGTGCACAAAATCGCCAGCCTCGAGACCACATGCTTGTGCAACCATCATGGTAAACAAAGCATAGGATGCGATATTAAATGGAACACCAAGAAAGACATCTGCACTCCGTTGATATAGCTGGCAACTCAGCTTGTTATTAGCTACATAAAAGTGGAAAAGTGTATGACAAGGAGGAAGAGCCATTTTTTCAATATCAGCAACGTTCCATGCACTCACAATGTGTCGCCTTGAGTCTGGGTTCGTCTTAATATCATGAATGAGATTCTTGATTTGATCAATCTTCCTACCATCGGATCCCTCCCAACTTCTCCATTGCACCCCATACACTGGCCCGAGGTTGCCGTCTTCATCAGCCCAATCGTCCCAGATTGACACTCCATTTTCCTTTAAGTACTTAATGTTCTGATCGCCTTTTAGAAACCAGAGTAATTCATGAATAATAGATCGGAGGTGCAGTTTTTTTGTGGTAATACATGGAAACCCTTTGCTTAGATCGAACCTCATCTGATAGCCAAAGACGCTTCTGGTTCCAGTTCCAGTTCTGTCATTTTTATCCACGCCCTCATCGAGGATATGTTGCATCAAGTTGAGGTATTGTTGCATAATTGATCGTTATTTGACAGTAAAATTAACTTAAGAGAGAATCACCTGAGCCCTATTCTAAATAAATATATTGACTGGGTCAGCTCCAAAAAAGGCAAGCTCATTTCAGTTCTGGTCTTTGGGGTAATCACCTTAGGATTGGGCTGGAATCTTCAATTCATTTCCTTTGATTTTGAATTTGAGAAGTTTTTCCCAAAGAATGATCCTGATAGTCAGTTCTATGAAATTCATAAAAAGCAGTTTGGCTATGACAACGATTTTCTTCTTATCATTTTGGAATCCCCCGAGGTGTTCGAGTCGGGTTTCCTGCAAAAGGCTAAGGAATTTGAAGATTCATTAAGCAACCTCGAGTTTGTAGTACGCGTTGCTTCTCCAATTTCACAGCAACACTTGGTTAACGGGCCGGCTGGATTATTCACTTTTCCACTCCTCCATATTGATCAGTCTGAGGTGCTCAAACGGGACAGCATACAAATTTTCTCCAATCCCATCTACCAGTATTCATTTGGCAATGATCGTAAATCTCTCTTGATTCACATGAATCATTTCCATTTTACAGATCAGGAATCTAGCAGAGTTTTGGTTGATCAGATTGAGGATCTAGCATCTTTTGTTGGTCTCAATAAGGTGCGTTTAGTTGGAAAATTAGCAGCCCAAAATGAATTTGTAGGCCTGATTCAATCTGACTTTGCCAAGTTTTTAGTTGGATCGATCATTTTGAGTTTGTCGCTTTTACTTTTCATTTTCAAAAATTTCAAAACAGCCCTACTCCCCTTCTTGATCAGCTTCTTTTCATTGATCTGGCTATTTGGATTGATTGGGTTTCTCGGGATCAAGATCAACCTATTGAGTTCACTACTGCCTCCAATCATCTTTTTCACTTCCATGTCGGATGCTGTCCACTTACTAAACGCCATTTACAAATCGAAAAAGAGCAATTTAAAGGACCGACTGAAAGAGTCGATCACTATTGTCTGGATTCCTACGTTACTCACTTCCGTCACAACAGCTATCGGCTTTCTAAGCCTCCTTTTGATCAATACAGAACCTATCCAGATTTTAGGGGTATTCGCTGCTTGTGGAATATTGATCGCATTCCTAATCACATTTTCCTTTGGAATTTTTGCTTCATCATTCATTCCAATCAAAGCTGATCGGAAAGTCATTCAGATTCCTCGATCGTTTCAGAATTTTCTCCTTAACAATAGAAACAAGGTTGCAATCCTCATGATTCTGATTGTGCTTGTCTTGGTTCCAGGGATTAGTCAGCTCAAGATCGATGCGTATTTGCTTGACGATCTTCCGAAGGATTCACAAGTAGGCTTAAACTTCGAATACGTAGATGCCTATCTCGGAGGATCAAAACCGTATGAGGTGAGAATTGACACGAAGGATTCACTCAAGGTCTGGGATAGGGAAGTGATGGATGAAATCCTGAAAATCGAAGAATATCTCACTAACCAATATCCAATTGCGAGGGTTCAGTCCCCAAGCGTCTTACTGAAATACTTGAACCAGGTCAATAACGGCGGGCTGAACGAAAATTTCGTGTATCCGCAGGATCACAAAAACTTCCAGAAGGCAGTGTTCCTGACTCGGAGGATCAAGCCAGATTTGCTAAGAAATTTGATTTCTGAAGATCAAACAGCTTGCCGAATCGTTGGATTCTTTCCCGAGTATGGATCTTTTGAGACAACAGTAAGAAATGAGAAAATGTTGGACTTTTTTGAACGAACCATCGATCATTCAAAGATCGATTATCGAATAACAGGGACTACTTTTTTAATTGACAAAAGCCATGAACTCTTATCTAAGAACCTTCTACTCGGTCTATTCATCGCGATTGTTATTATTGGAACAATTTTAGGGCTATACTTCAAATCGCTTAAGCTGGTAATCATCAGTCTTATCCCTAATATCGTCCCACTCTTGATTATAGCGGGTGTACTTGGTTGGTTAGGCATTTCCTTGAAAATGACAACATCAATCATTTTTACCATCGCATTTGGGATCGCTGTTGACGATACCATTCACATGATGAGTTATTACGTGCAGAATGAAATAAGTGATAGAAAAGAAGCACTACGAGCAACCTTTTTCCATGCAGGAAGCGCGATGTTGATTACTTCGATTATCATGATCGCTGGTTTTTCCCTGTTCCTACTATCGGAATTTGGAGCCACCTATTACCTCGGTCTCTTTGTGAGTCTCTCGCTACTGGTAGCACTATTGGTTGATATAACAATACTGCCTATTCTACTGTTATCAATAAAAAAGAAGGATGCTAAAGATCGGTGATCAAATACCCAACATTGAATTAGGTAATCAAGAAGGTGAAATGGTCCCTCTGCGAGTCTCAGTTGGACAAAAAGCAATGGTGATCTATTTCTATCCAAAAAACAACACCCCTGGTTGCACCATCGAAGCCTGCTCCTTTCGAGACAGTTACGAAGAATTTGTGGAATTAGGTGCTGAGGTTATCGGCATCAGTGGCGATAGTTCATCTTCTCACAAGCAGGTGGTAGAGAAACGTCGACTCCCCTTCATTTTGTTAAGCGATAGTCATCGAGTGGCAGAAAAGGCTTTTGGAGTGAAGCGAAATGTGCTAGGCCTTCTCCCGGGCCGTGTGACTTTCATTGTTGATAAGGATGGCACTGTCCTAGATATTTTCTCTTCGGCAACGCAACCCACCAAACACGTTTCCATAGCTTTAAAAACCCTCAAAACAGCTAATAGGTAACCTATTTACTCGTCCTTTAGTACTTCAGCTGGATTTAGCAGCGAGGCCTTAATCGAATGGTATGACGAAATCACAATTGAAATCACCAGCAAGGATCCACCTGCCACTAAGAAGATCATGGGGGAAATGGTAATTCTGTACTCAAAATCAAACAGCCACTGCTGCATTAAGTAATAGCCAAGCGGTACCGCGATCAGAAAGGCGACACTCAATAACTTGATATATCCTTTTGTAAACAAAGACGCAATACCAAGCATAGATGCTCCTAACACTTTGCGAATGCCAATCTCCTTCGTTTTCTGCTCTATCGTGAAAATGACCATGCCCAACAAACCAAGTCCAGCAATTATCAGTGTCAATGAAGTGAACAGTGTCAGGACATTGCCAAATCGATTTTCACTCTCATAACTTGACTCAAAAACTTGATCAAGCATGGTATATTCAAAAGGTCTGTTTGGTAGAAACTCATTCCACTTTGTCTCGATACCACTCAAAATCTCATTGACTTCTGCCGACGAATTCACCTCCAAACTGACTGCAACTCTCGAAATAGGCCTCGCTCCCTGCGCATTTGATTCATCATGGAAAATTGCAAATGGTTCGATCGCAGCCAAGGCCCAATAGTTGAAATCCTTCACAACCCCAATCACATGGTAGGTACCACTCCAATTAGCAATTTTCTTATTCAAGATACTTTCATCCAAGTCCCAACCAATGCTCAGCACCGCACTTTCATTTAGCACTATTCCGTTGACATCATCAGCAAACGATCGATCGAAATTTCTACCCACCAACATTTCCAGCTCAAGCAATGGAATGTAATTCTCATCACCTAGCGTATAATTCAAAGCCACGGATCCACCATCAGCTTTATCTGGCATGAACTGGTCACCATTGTAGACCAATAGTGGAGTGGCATCGCATCGAGCAGTCATATTAACTCCTTCGATCTTTTTCAATTCTTCTGCAAACTCACTGGAAGAACTCATCCAATGGACATTATCGACAGTAACAACCTGTTCTTTTTTGAAGCCCAGATCGGCGTTGTACACATACTTTAATTGTTGATAAACAACGCCAGAGCAAATGATAAGTAGTAAGGACAGCACATACTGAACCACCATCATACCACTTCGCGATCTTGAGCCCTTGTTCCCTGTCTTCAGTTCGCCCCTCATGGCAGAAATGGGCTTGAAGGCAGAAAAGAAAATGGCTGGGTAAAGACCAGAAAGCAAGCTCACAGATCCAATGATTATCAATAAAAAAAGCAAAATTCCAGGATCTTGAAAGGGTGAAAAGGACAAATTCAGTCCAATCATAGAATTAAAAAACGGCAAAACATAAAACAACAAACCCAAGCTTATGATCGCAGACGTAGCACAATACATAAATGCTTCAGTGAGGTATATCTTTCGAAGCGCAGCTTTGCCACTTCCCAGCACCTTTCGGAGCGCCACGTTTTTGGCTTTTGTGGTGAATTGTGAAGTGGACAAATTAATAAAGTTGATACAGGAAAGAATGATAATAAAGATTGCTGAGCCGCCAAGTGCCTTTACAATTTTGTGATTTCCGACGGTATTCAGGCGATTGTAAATATTATTGGAATAAAGGTGGATGTCTTGAAATGGCTGTAGGTATAAATTCCATTCCTTTCCTGATTCGATGTACTCATCGTACGTGTACCCCATCAATTGAAGTGTCTGGACTGCATGCTTTTTGGGTAGTGAATTCAGCTTTCTCTGAACATCATTGGGATCGGCTTGATCATTTAAAACGATGAATGTTTCAAATGTCGTCCACATCCAGCTCCAGTTCGATCGACTGATTCTGTCAATGCTATTTAGTGAAATCATCAAATCAAATTCAATGTATGACTTCTCTTTGGTATCAGCTACCACGCCAGTAATCTGGAAGGTTTCTCGTATTTCTCCACCACCCAAGTCAATGAGTTTTCCAACAGGATTGACCTCTCCATAGTACCGTGCTGCCGCCTCTTCTGAAATTATTACTGAGTTGGGATAAAGAAGTGCGGTGCTCCTATCTCCGTACTTCAATGGATATGAAAATACGCTTAGAAAGCTTGAGTCTGCTGCCAGTACATCTTCATCATGAAAAAATTTCTCCTCCGCCCCCTCAACAAGTCTCAGGGGCATCAATTCTGGGTTATGCACCCTTACCAGTTGCTCAGCCTCAGGTATATCTAGCGAAATTGCATGGGCAACACCAGGGCCTGTTGATGAAAATATATTGGAATCATCCTCCCCCCAAATGAAGGTCTGATTTACTCTATAAATTCGATCACCATTTTCATGAAGTTGGTCATAAGACGTTTCATTCTTCACATACAAGTAGATCAAAGTAGTGCAGAGAAATCCAACTGTCAACCCAAGGATATTGATGAAGGAAAACAGCTTTTGTCGTTTGATTGATCGAATAAATAGCTTAACAGGTGTGAGCATGGTTTTGGTTTTGACCTATAGGATCACAAAAAGTGCCAAACAAATCAACTAACTGATTTACAGTTTGTTAGTCTCTAGCAGCAAACCCAACGTGACCATTAACGAACACAAAATGTTCATCGGCAATCCTAAATGAAAAAGCCCACCAATAAGAGGGCTTAATTCGTGAGTGAACCAAATAAATATACTCCTAAAAACCTCCTACTTTGAGCGTGATATAGTAGTTCAAATTATCAAATGCATCTGCCTCCGTATTTATCAGTTCCAAGTCTTGAGTAAACCTTTTACTTACACCTAAATCTAGTCTGAAATTTCGACTGATATTAAACTCTAAGTTGGCTCCTGGCTCCACATACCAAAAGACATCGCCATCAACTTCCTTATCTGACGGAAAAGGCATTGTGTTATCCTCAGAGGCCAGATGATATCCGAGCCAACCAGCTCCACCAGAGACAGGGAACGTCACATGAACCACTTCGTTAGAAAAGAAAATCAATTCGAGAAACATACCTCCATACCCACCCAGAATATTGACTTCATTGACAGAGTCAATATCCATAAATTTCGCAGTTGGAATAATGCCGTGTCCTTCTATTCCAATTCCCAACGTCCTATTTATGATCCAACCTCCTCGTAGTCCACCCATCACTAAAGACTCATCTCTAAATTCTGTGCTTCTAAAAGATAGCGCTCCAAAGCCCCCACTGTGACTCATTGAACCGCTCAACGTTTTGATATCCTGCCTACGTCGCTTCTGACGTTCAGGTTCAGTGCTCTGGTAGTATATTATTTTCGGCGATTCGTCAGTAACCTCATCTACCTCCACTTTTGGTTCTACCTGTTGGGTAGTAGTGTCGGCAGGAATCTCTTTCTGCGGAACTTGAACAGTATCAGGCTCTTGAGCAAACACGGTGTATGCACCAGTCAATATTCCAATTATGATTATCAGTCTTTTCATTTTGTTTTGATCCTAAAGTGTTTGCAATAAAGACAGCACCAAAATAAAAGGGTTTCCAATCAGTAGGTAATTCTTAGCAACCTTATTTTACCTTTGCGAGCTTAAAATTGAATTCGCAAATATGGCAGGGTATAGCTTTCAGGAGATAGAGCAAAAATGGCAGAAGTTTTGGAAAGATGAGGATATCTACAAGGTTCCAGATACTTCTGACAAACCGAAGTACTACGTCCTGGATATGTTTCCATACCCATCAGGATCAGGGCTTCATGTTGGTCACCCACTCGGCTACATAGCATCCGATATCGTTGCAAGATTCAAAAGATTGAAAGGCTTTAATGTCCTTCATCCCATGGGGTTTGATTCCTTTGGGCTCCCTGCAGAGCAGCATGCGATCAAGACAGGTCAGCATCCAGCGGTTAGCACAGAACAGAACATCACTCGGTACATTGAGCAGCTTTCAAGTTTGGGGTTTAGCTATGATTGGTCCCGAGAAGTTAGAACGAGTGATCCTTCTTTTTACAAATGGACACAGTGGATTTTCCTAAAGTTGTACGAGGCTGGACTTGCCTATGAAGCGGACTCCATGATCAATTGGTGTGCCAATGATAAGGCTGTTCTTGCCAATGAGGAGGTGAAGAGCGGCTGCTGTGAACGATGTGGAAACCCAGTTACAAGAAGAAAATTAAAACAGTGGGTACTCAAGATTACGGATTACGCCGATCGTCTGTTGGAAGATTTGGATGGATTGGATTGGCCAGAGTCCATCAAACTGTCTCAGAGCAACTGGATCGGGAAAAGTAAAGGTGCTGAGATTGACTTCAAGATCCAGGATACCGACAACGCGATAAAGATCTACACCACTCGACCTGATACCATTTATGGCGCCACCTACATGGTGATTGCGCCAGAGCACTCTCTCGTTCAGGAAATTTGCTCGCAAGAGCAGAAGGAGCAAGTAGACCAGTATATCGAGCAAGCGAGTCTAAAAAGTGACCTTGAAAGAACAGAATTAGATAAGACCAAAACAGGAGTATTCACCGGAGCCTTGGCGGTTAATCCCGTAAACGGCGCGGAGATCCCTATTTGGATCTCGGACTATGTGCTGATCTCCTACGGAACTGGAGCCATCATGGCTGTGCCTGGAGGGGATGAGAGAGATTTCGAGTTTGCACAGAAATTTGATTTACCGATTGTACAAGTGGTCTCGAAAGATGGAAAAGAATCAGAGAATCAGGAAGAGCCCTTTACTGGACATGGTACAATCATCAATTCAGGAGAGTTTAATGGCTTGGATAGTAAGGCATTTCAAGGAGTCATCATTGACAAGTTAGAAAAGGACGGCAATGGAAAAGGAGCTACAAACTACAAACTGAGAGACTGGATTTTCAGTCGTCAACGATACTGGGGCGAACCCATTCCAATTATTCATTGTAAAAAATGTGGAACAGTACCGCTTCCTGAGGATCAACTTCCACTGATTCTACCCGAAGTAGAATCGTATCTACCAACGGAAGATGGACAATCACCCTTGGCCAACGCTACAGACTGGGTCAATACCACCTGCCCTTCTTGTGATGGTCCTGCAAAAAGAGAGACGAATACAATGCCTCAATGGGGCGGTAGCTGCTGGTACTACTTGCGGTACCTCGACAATGAAAACAGCAGCGCATTTGTAGATTCAGCCAAAGAAAAGTACTGGATGAACGTTGATTTCTACATTGGTGGAGCGGAGCATGCGGTCCTCCATCTTTTGTATGCGAGGTTCTGGCACAAATTCCTATTCGACCAAGGATACGTATCAACGAAAGAGCCCTTTCAGAAACTAATCAATCAAGGAATGATCCAGGGAAGGTCAAGCTTTGCATATAGAATAAAGGGTGAGAACAGATTTGTCTCCTATGGATTGAAGGACAAATATGAGGTATCCACCATACACGTAGACATTAGTCTCGTTAAGAACGACATATTGGACGTGGAGGGATTCAAGAAATCGAGAATGGATGCCCGTGACGCTACTTTCGAGTTGGAAGATGGTATTTACAAATGCGGTTGGGAAGTTGAGAAAATGTCCAAAGGAAAGTACAATGTCGTGAATCCAGATGATCTCATCTCGAAATATGGTGCGGATACGCTCCGAATGTACGAGATGTTCCTCGGTCCTATAGAAGCAAGCAAACCGTGGAACACAAATGGAATTGAAGGAGTTTTCAAGTTTCTGAAGAAGTTCTGGGCTTTGTTTCATGAGCAAGATGACTTTTCAGTATCCGAAGAGGAACCAACGGAAAAGGAGCTGAAAGTTTTGCATCAAGTGATCAAAAAAATTGAAAATGATATTGATAAACTTTCACTGAATACGTCTGTAAGTACCTTCATGATCGCAGTGAATGAACTCTCTGGATTAAGCTGTCGGAAAAAGGCAATTCTGGAACCATTAACCATAGCCCTTTCCCCCTACGCCCCACACATCTGTGAAGAGCTATGGCGCATGCTCGGGAATTCAGAATCAATCGTAGGTAGCTCCTACCCTGTATTTAATGAGAAGTATTTAGCAGAAGACACGTTCGAGTACCCTGTATCGATTAACGGAAAAATGCGAGTGAAGATCAGCTTCCCTACAGATACGAAAAGCGATTTAATAGAGAAAGAAGTTCTTGCCAACGAAGTAGTGCAGAAGTGGCTTGATGGAAAGAGTGCAAGGAAAGTAATTGTTGTGCCGAAGAAAATCGTAAACGTAGTGGTGTAGAAACCGCAATTACGATATCATATAAAAAAGAAACTCCTGCATCAAATTGATGCAGGAGTTTCTTTTGGTAAGTCATTCTAGCTAGTGCGAAATAATTACTCGAGCAACTTTCATGTGATTTTCGTCACTGAAAATATTGATAAAGTACATTCCAGACGGGAGTTCTTTTGAGTCAATTTTGAGTAGTCCAACTCCTTTCTCAATTCTATCTCCTAATACTTTCTTACCAGACTGATCGTACAGGATCCATTCACTATCAACATCAACTGGACTTCCAAATTCAACGTTTATCCAATCATCACTTGGATTCGGATAAATTGATAGTTTATTGAGATTCGTTAATCCAAGTATTGATTCAGTGGCTGTTGGTACATCAAGGAAGCCAGATTGTAGTATTTCCTTGGTATCGTTATCCTGAGCAAATGCAATCACCCTCAATTGGCTAGCATCATACACATTATCAATGGTCCAATCAACGGAGAAAGAGAATACACTTTCATCAGGATTTCCGACAGGGTCACTATCCACGTTACCCACATAGTTCAAACCTGCAGGTCCAGGAAGTAAAATTCTAACTACGTTTCTGAGCGTATCGGTGCTTGCGGTGTAGACCCCAATTCCCCCAAAATCTGCAGCCGCAACTCTTCTTTCAACGACGGCAAGAACAAAGGAGAAGTCCGCATTCGCTTGCGTGCTTTTCGAAGTGAACGACACATCTATTGACAGTACTCCTGGATCCGTTGATGTGCTATTGATGACAGGAAAATCAAAAAATGCAGGGGCAAGCGCCGCGATGTTAACATCATTCGTAGCCCAACTTCTAACACCTTGAGATTTTTGCTCAAACAAATCGCCATCGACCACAGACTTTGGAACATCGTCAACACCATAATACGTAGCTCTTGCGCCAGGGTCAACTGAATTTCGTGCATTGACTAGGTCAATCTCAACGTCATCATTTGCAAAGTCAGTATAATAGTTTAGCCACATTACCTGATCATCATCTATTCCGATCTGAGGGTCAGGATCAAGAAACGTATCGTTCACAGACTTGCTGAATTCGGAAATCGATGAGGAAAACTGTTCTATTAGGACTGTTCTTCCAAGATCAAAAATCTCCATTCCATCGAAACCAAAACCGTTACCTGACTTTGTGTCGTTGAAGGCTCCTGAGGCTCCCAATGCAAACCTAAATCTAATATTGCTCCTGTTAGGTATTGTCAATGCATGTGTGCTTTCCACCCATCCTTCAGCTGGTACATCCTGATCCGCCCATCCTACTCGACCAGGATTAAAGCCAGATCCACCTCCAATACTTCCGTCCCCTGGGGAGCTGGAAATCGCACTATTATTGTACCAGTCCTGACCAGAAGATGGAAACTCCAAGTTAATATCATAATCACCTAGTGTATTCCAACTAACACCATCATCATCCGAAAATTGGAAGACAACACCATCTTTAATCCCATCAAAGTCCCTAAACGTTCTTAGCAAGATTGCAGGATTTAACAGCCCTGATATATCGAAAGCTGGAGAGTAAACATAAGATTGCTCACCCCCTACATAAGAACCTGAGACGGTCAAGACTGTATTATTCGGATCATCAATATCCTCGTCAAATTCCGTTGTTCCCGTAGTGGACCAGGCACTTCCCACGCCATCATAAGTACTGTTAATGTTTGTGCCTACCGGAGTACCATGTTGCCAAGAAGAAATTCTTGAAGTATCTCCAGGCGCCAGACTACCGAGCAATCCTCCATCTAGCTGGAACTCTTCAAACCACCCTCCGGCATCTGCTCCATCAAAATCTTCAGTAAAAGATCCTACTATGGTTATTTTTTCAAGTATCTGGAATCTTCTGGTGACAGTGGATATACAGCCCGCCTGAGTTTCTATTGAAAGTGTTCCTTCGTAAGTACCAGGAGCAGAAAAGCTATGTTGATAAGAAGACAAACCACTAGCCTCATGAGTAAACTCTGGAACTGAACCCCCAACAGCCGTGACCACAAAATCCACTCCATTTGGCGAAATCGATGAGCCGTTTGGATCAAAGAAATCAAAAGTGGTCAACTCCCCTGCCGTAATCCCACTAAATGAATACTGCGTATCAGGAAATGTACTTACAATGACCTTTACAAATGTTGTGTCAAAGGAATTGACGCAGCCAGGCCATGCTGGGAAAGCGTCAATCTGCTCCGTATTGTAAAGTACAGCATAGTAAAACTCGTCATTCAAGGTTCCTTGAATTTTCAAATCAAACGCGGTGACATCATTCCCATTTGCATTATCAGCCTCATCAATTTGTGAGCCAATAATGATTGTTCCAGCTTGATCAGCCTCGAACCATTGTACGGCCTCTGTAAGACCAGACCCAGGAGGAGTTAGATTATTAACCTCAAACAAGGTAGATTCTGCCAGACCCGTTGCGGCATCCACGCAAAAGCTAAATACATGCTCAAAATTAGCCTCACTAACTGATGGCGTATTTAACGCAGTTGGATCCACCGTTACTATCGGTTTTGTAACTAATGGAAAAACCGTAACATTAACTTGTCGGGAAGGTCCCTCGCACCCAGTAAACTGCGAATCTCCGTTGAGATTAGATACTAATCGCGTATAGTATGTATACGTATTTGCAGTGCTAGTACTAAAGTTACCACCTGGATCAGTATGGGCATTAAGGTCATTAACCGATAGCACCTGCCCAGTACTATTTGCAGTTGTTATTCTATCCGTCAGTGCCGCATCAGTATACCACTCAAACTCCGTGTTAACTGCATCAGTTGGTGGCTGGAATCCAACAAAAGGGAACGTCTCATCTTCACACATGTAGTAATTGACAATTCCACCAACATCTTGATGACTCCCAGTATAGGAATCTAAAGCTGGAATATCTGGATTAGTATAAATTGCCACCGTTACCTTGGTTCTATCCGTACTTTCACAGCCATTAAAGGATCCTCCATCAAATATTGCTGAATCCGCCACTATCTTGGAAATCCAAAAATCTTGTGTAACAATTCCATTTGCATTACTAGCAGCAGTTGTAGATGCTCCAATCTTTGCTGCGAGATCTACTGCAAAGCCAGGTCCAGCATCGTAACTAACAATGCCGATTGTATCGCCATATACAGCAGTTTCGCTGGCGTAAAGAGCAAAGTAGGATCTTCTTTCAATAAAATCTCTGTTCAATATGTCTTCCAAGTCTGAGGAAATGTTTAGCATATCATAGGTGATGGTTGCTCCCTGTGCACCACAGTATTCAAAATAATAATCACCATTATCCTCAAAGATGTTCTGAGCTGGATCATTAGCAACATTATCTACCAAGCTGATCAAAGGCTCATCAGGTATATCAATTATTCGAATGGTAATAGGTATAGAGTCAGACTCACAACCTAGTAGGTTTCGTGTGACATAGAATTCCTTGGTAATGTTCCCAGTTGGTGTATTTGTACCTCCGGTAAACAACTGCTCATCATCTGCTGGTAATGTTGGTACACCCAACTCGATGACGGATCCATCACTATTGTACCAATTATATTCAGTATTTGTCACTCCTGGAGTCGGATCTGCGGGGGAGGTGACAACATTAATTGGAATATCAGGCACTACATCTCCACTACAAAACTCGAAGACATAGAAGTCATCTGTTACATCACCTGGTGTTAAATTATCACTTAATCCACCATTGTTAGTTAATCCTGTTGAAACAACATCTACGATGGGGGCAGTTCCAACTTCTCTGAGTTCAAATACCCAAGTATCGGAACCGATCGTATTCCCGTCCGTTTGCGGTAGCGAAGTATACGTGATTCGATACCAACCGGTCTCATCTTCAGCCACATTCAAATCACCATCTGGATCTTGTGGATCGAAGAAGTTGGTAACTCCAGTATAATCAATGGTATTTAGAATTGGAGCAAATGCATTTGTAGCAGCATACTCTAAAACATAACCATTTTGAATAAATCCAATAGTATCCAATCCACCCAGCGACACCGTCGTATTCGTATACGTCTGTATTTGAGCTTCGAAAGTGAATGAATCATCATCCTCGCAAAAGGCAAAAACACCATTATCAACAATTGTAACCGTCGGGTCAGGAAACAAATAGACTTCCTGTGTATTAATTTGAGTCAGGCCTCCACTCCCATCATCTGCCTTGGCCAAGCTCACAAATAGTAGCGTATCAATTTCGTTCACAGATACACCCATTGCAGTAAAAACTGAGGGATCAAACTGCCACTCTCCCACCGTAAATGTTGGATTAGCTCCGTCAAATTGGTTGATAGGAGCTGCTATAGACATGTCTTGATCGTAAACTAGTACACTACCTATATTTTCACCGCCTCCTATATTACCAAGCGCAAAGAAACCAGGACCACCAATTACTCCATTGACAACTCCATCTTCAATAAAGTACACTTCAATGTCGTGAAAGTCAGGATTTGCTGGATCTGCTGGCAGGCCTTCACCAATATCAAGATTGCTTGGATTTGCATTTATAGCAATGGCCGTAATTCCATCACTCTTTCCAAATCCAAAAGTTTGTCCATCAGCAAAAACATTGGATGTTGTAGTCACTGTGAAAACATACTGAACAGGCAAGAATACGGCCTCTACATTAGACACCTGGTTTTCAATCGTAATCGTAATCTGGTGTGCTCCATCTCCAGCTGCTATCGGAACAAATCGTGCAGAAGGCGTACCCCCGTAAACGATATCATCCAACCCATCTCCAGTAAATAAGTAGTCCATACCAACAAATGAATTAAAGCCGATTGAAGTACCAAGAGCATCAGACTGGCTAAAGTTAGTCTCTCCCGCAGTGTTGGCAAGATCATCTAAAAATGCAATCGAATATTCTACTGCAGCACTTTCACTTGGCGTACCACCCTCGGCTGTTTCCGTAATGTAAAAAGTGAAAACTCCATTGGCATCATTGGTCGTCCAATCTGTGATATCATCACCCATCAGCGTGGCTAGATCCGGATTATATACCCCAAAAGCCCCAGCAGCTCGTCTTGCTCCAACGACTTCATCGGATAGATCACTATTTTCCCTGTATATTTTAATAGTTGTAGTTCCGTTGTCAATGGATGGAGTAATTGAAAAAGGGATGATTGTAGAGGCTGCAGCTCCGCTTGTTGGAGATCTGTACATTGCTAGATTGAATATTGCATCATCTTCTGGCAATGGGGTTGCATTTTCAGTAATAACCGGTGTTGCAGCAAATGTTAGGTCAATGATCGCTGAACTTGTAATTGCTACATTCGGACCAGGATTTGTTCCAAAATCTGTTACTTCCATTGGTGCTGTAGCATAATTGACAGTCAAGTCGCCAAGTGCTGTACTCAAATCTCCAAACGAAAGCTCTATCGTTTCATCTGCCAGCATGTTATCCGTAAATCCCAGAACAGTGAACCCGGCTCCGCTCTCATCAGTAACTGTGAATCCTGTAGATCCTGATATCTGGATAGGCTCATCAAATGTAACGTCAATCCGTGCACTGGTGATCAATTCAGCACTCGCAATGGACGGTTGTGTGTTGTCAAATTCTATGGGGATTCCAGAAAAACTCCCGAGGCTCTGGCCTCCAAAATCACTTATCTGTGTTCCGCTGGCACTGTACGCCAGTGTCAAATCACCAATAGCCGTGGACCAATCCACAACTGTTAATTCAAGAATGTCATCTCCAGTAGCAGCGTCGGAAAGCACCGTTACGGCAAACGTATTTAGCGCACCATCTAGCAGAGTGAAATCTGTGGCTGGCGATGCAGACTGAATACCAACAACTTCACTAATATCCAGATTGATCTGTGTCGTGCCTGTTGTGGTAATTCCGTCTAAAGTTGGGGTTGTCGCATCTGTGTCAATAAAGATAGTTTGTGAATTGGAGGTGTTGCCACCAAAATCGGAAATACCACCTGCGTCTGTGTAGTCTATTTGTATGTCTCCAATTGGTGATGTTGGAGCTGACATCAAACCTCCACCCGTGAAATTCAACAGGATAAATTCATCATTTGACGCACCATCTGTAACGCTTGTAACAGGATAATTATTTCCAAATCCGTCAAGTACTGAAAAGTCAGCACCAGTTACGCCGGTAAGTTGCACAGGCTCCCCGCTCAAATACGTCAATGTTATCAGATTATCATTGGTAACTGTAGCTGAAGCTATCACTGGGCTAGCTACATCAAAATCAACTGTTATACCTGCAAAATCAATCAAATTTCCAAAAGCACCGGCAGTAACCACAGTAGTTCCTCCACCGCCAACGACCCCATCAAAATTGATCGTTAAATCGCCCGCAGCAGTAGTCAAATCTGGCGTAACACCATTATCATCGAAGGACAGCTCCAGTACGTTAGGTGACGCAGTTGTAGCCAAAGCATCGACCGTGAACGTAACTCCCAGACCGTCAGTAACCGTAAAGTCAGCGGCTGCAGCATCAACTGTGATCGCTACTGGGCTGGCATTCAAATTGAGTTCAATACTGACAGCACTCACAGGTGTTGTACTACTAACCGAGGTTAGGCTGTTGGTGGTGAAATTCCAATCAGAATTCGAATTAAATTGATCTGCGTTTACATTATTATTTCCATCCACGAAAGATCCTGGATCCATGAACACATAATAGTCCGTACCACTAACAAGAAAACCCGTTACATCGAGATCGACAAGACCACTCAGGTTTGTGTCATCCACATCGGCATTGAGGTTTGCATCCAGAACATCGGTCGCTGGCGGGATGACTTGAACTACTGTGACATTCTTTCCTGCTACACCAGATACAGCTTCAGAAAACTGAACTGATAGCTGATTAACTACAGTTATTGAAGGCGAGTCATCAGCTGGCGTTAGACCTGTACCAAGTGTAACTCTAGGTGCCGCGCCATCGACCAATACAAAATTGCTCGCCAATAAAGGATTTGAATTTCCATCTACCACTGATGCTGCGTTGTATGTTATATCGAAAACACCTGTGCCAGAAGCAGTATTCCCAGTATATGTAAATCTCACAAACTCATCATTCGCATCTGAATCAGGACCTGGTACGATACTGGGATCACTAACGTCAGTAAAGAAATTATCCAATGCCTCTGTGCCATTAGGTGAGGAAACATCAAAATCTCCTGCTGAAAACGGACCATCGTTCACAGCTTCACTTAATTCAAGCTCAAATTCATCCGTATCCCCGTCCAAATCAGTATCCAACGTTATAGAGTTAACAATGACAGGACTGGCTCCATCTGTAGGAGTATCGCTCTCTCCATTTACAATTTCAATTCCACCGTTGGTAGATCTGATTACGGAATTAAATGCTGTGCTGTATGTAACATTATCACCAGGACTTGCTGTTCCTGGCGTTGTCACAGGGTCAATCGCCAGATTGACTGTTAGCTGATTTGTTTGGTCAAAATCTGTATTTATAAAAGCCGCGCTTCCTGAGAAAGTTAGAGCAGGAAATGGGTCCTCAGCATTATCATCAACAATATCCACAGCTTGGTCAAATGTTATTTCCACCTCATCAACATCCCCATCCGCATTGGTATCCAACCATTGTGAGCTTGAAATTGTCGGAGGTGAAACGTGCTCATATACCAGCGCCGGACTTCTCAGGCTTTCGTTACCTGCAGGGTCGAAGGTGGTAAATTCGATGTTGTGCACTACATCGCTCGTAAGGTCAGAAGCTAATGTTGCTGCAATATCAACTGTCCAGCTGCCATCTGCCAGAGCAACCACAGCGCCTGCATCAAGTCTGGTATTAGGACCAGGCTGATCTGAGTAAAGAAAGACTGGTCTTGAAGCAACAGCTGTGCCCGCAGCTCCAACAAATGAAGGTTGTGCTTCATTTGTAATGTCATCAACAGAAGAACTACCCAAATCATCCCCTGCTATTAAATCAGGTTGAACCGATGCACTTGGCCGTTGATTGTCTACAACGACACTAGCGTCATCTTCCAGCGTCGTCTGGTTGCTGGCGTCATCTGTAGCTGTCACGATAACATTATGATCAGGAGTAGCGTTTATGCCACCATCAACAATGGTATATGAAGCGGACCACTGATCACCACTATTTGTAGCAATTTCGACGCCCCCTCCAAACTCAGAAAAATCAATGGTTACACCAACCGGGTTAGGAGCAATGTCTCCATTGTCATCTCCGCCCAGTCCGATTACTCGATTATCCCATGTAGCCGTCACAACATCTCCAATAATGTACTCCCCACTAACGCCTCCTCCCGCACTAAGGGAAATATTGGCGGCTGTAACCACAGGCAATTCATTATCAACAGTAATCGTTGGACTTGCCACGGTTGAACTTGGATTTCCCGCATCATCGTTGGCTGTTACAGTTCCAGCAAGTGAGCCAGCATCCACAGTACCATTCAAGATGGTATATACAAAAGACCAAATACCGAGACTTTCAGAGGCATTTTGAACTCCTCCGCCAAAAGCAGAGAAATCAATATCAACAGATACTACATCTCCATTCCCATCAGCATTGTTGTCCCATGAAATAGTAACCTGATCTCCAGGTATGTATTCACCGCCTGTTCCATTTGCAATTCCACCAATGGTTATGTTTCCCCCGCTTACCACAGGTAATTCGTTATCCACTGACTCGTTATCTATCCCTGCCTGGGAGGTCAAGTTCCCTCCAATATCTGTTGCATTGATGGTTACATTACGAAGTGTTGCGTCATCTGTTCCAGCCAGTACAGTATAACTAGCTTCCCACACTCCAGCTGTATTTACAGCAGCTACTACTCCCCCTCCAAATTCACTAAAGTCGATGGTGACCGTATTGACGTCACCATTGTTATCCCCAGTTAGGGTATTATCCCATTGGGCTGTTACAACATCATTTACTAAAAATGCTGCAGGAACACCTGAACCAGTCCCAAGTGTAGTTATAATTATATTTTCAGTGGTGACTGTCGGAGGAAATTTGTCTGAAGTAAATGACGTTGATGCCTGAGTTGCGGCATTACCGGATAGGTCACTAACATCTGCGGTTAAATTAACAGGACCATCCACGAAACCGCCAAGGTCAGCTGTGGCAGAGGACCATATATTGGATGTAACTGTCGCCATTCGTACGATTGGCCCATTGATTGTATTATCAAACGTAACAGTCACCATTTGATTATCCTCGACTCCCATTGTTGTTCCTGTAATAACAAGCGCATCATCTTCCACACCATTGACAATGTTATCCACGGTAATAGGTGTATTAATTGCAACAGATGCTGTTTGATCCAATGTAATCGGATCAGAATCCTGAGTTGCTGGATTTCCTGCTAAGTCATCCACATCCGCTGTAACTGTAATAGGCCCTTCGTCCAAGCCACTAATATCAGCTGCTGTTGCTGTCCAGGCATTGGCAGTGACCATTGCTGTCACCTGAACAATCGGATTGGAGGCATCATCAAAGGTCACTGTGACAATTTGATTGTCTTCCGTCAATGTGGTAGTTCCACTTACAACCACTGCATTGTCTTCTGCTGCATTAACCAAATTATCTGTTGAAATCGGAGTAGTTGTCGAAATCGTTGGTGACGTTTGATCAAGTGTTACACTTGTGCTTGCTTGCACAGCAGGATTACCCGCGAAATCAGTCACATCAGCAGTGACTGTTATAGAACCTTCATTTAGCCCCGTAATGTCAGCTCCGGAAGCAGTCCAAGTATTGGTGGTGACAGGTCCTGTCACCTGAACAACTGGATTGGCTCCATCATCAAATGTCACTGTTACCAGCTGCGCATCTTCTGTTATAGTAGTTGTACCATTCACTACAACACTGCCATCTTCAGCAATATTTATTCTGTTGTCGGTAGATATTGGTGAGGTGATCGCAACAGTTGGGTCCGTTTGATCGAGTGTAATGCTTTCACTCACTTGTGGAGCCACATTTCCCAACGCATCAGTTACATCTGCTGTAACCGTAATGGAACCCTCATTCAAACCAGTAATATCTGCTGCTGCAGCAGCCCATAAATTTGCAGTAACTACTCCAGTCCGTTGAATGGGAGTATTAACTCCATCGTCAAAAGTAACTGTCACTATACGAGTATCTTCTACGCTAGTTGTTGAACCTACAACCACGACCGCATTATCTTCATCCTCATTTACAAAATCATTTATTGAAATGGGGGTTGTGATTGTCACCGTTGCGGTGTTATCCAATGTAATGTTGACGCTCGCTGTAGCAGGGTTGCCCGCAAGGTCATCCACGTCCGCATCAACGGTAATAGTTCCTTCATCCAGTGCCTCTATGTTGGCATCAGTCGCTACCCATGCTCCACCAGCGGCAACAATTCCTGTCGTCAGCACGGTAGCCAGGGATCCATCAGTAAAAGTCACCGTCACGGTCTGGCCATCGGCACCAACGGCAGTCCCCCCAACCGATACAGTATTGTCTTCAACCGAGTTCACAATATCGTCCACCTCAATCGGCGTAGTAATCGCAACGGTAGGCGGTGTATTGTCGATAACCCATCCTACATTGTTGGGTATTGGCGTTGAGCCTCCAACGTTAAGTGTGTTACCTGCCACATCCTGAATGTTTTGTCCACCGGCAAACCCTAGAGTCACTGTTCCATTAAAGGTATTATCACCTACATTACCACCACTCACAGTTACCTGATAAGCTAGGTTGCTTCCTGTAACATTTGTCACAGTTGCAGTTGTACCACCTGAAACCGTAAAATCTCCAGCATCTACTCCCGTCACTTCTGTCCCTGCGGCACCACCATCAATCAAGTCAGAGAACGTAACATCCCAAATCAGAGAAGTTGCATTTGTTGGTGAACTGGCGGGTGTATTAAAGTCGATAGAGGCTACTAATGGTGAAGTAGCATCTATTGTAAAGTTTGTTAGGTCAAATGCTGGGTTCGCCGTTGCGCCATCTGCTGTTGCCCAATTGGCTCCACTCGCAGTGTTAATTGATGTCAAGTAATCCGAAAAATTATTCTCTCCAGATCGTGGACCAATATAGTTTGCTCCATCAAGATCTTGATCCAACGGAACGAAATCAATTGCAGTGGAGCCTTCCGTCAACCCTGAATTTGTCAAGCCCTCGTCTCCCCAAGCTCCGTTATTCGTGTTATCCTGACTAAGGCCAGCAAGAACTGAAGAAACAGCCGTAAGGCTTGTTCCTACAAAAGCAAATATGGCATCATTTGATTCGGTAATATCCATAGCTGCTGAACCAGCAGCTATACTTCCCATGCCACCAGTAATTGATGGCGTAGCATTTTGTGTGTTACTAAACTCCACAACGGTTCCAGCACTGATGTCAACATTGATGTTCCAAATAAAATCACCATCTCCATTTTGTGTGTCTTCAAATCTCGAATTCACTCCTTCCCATTCTTCATCGGTAAACCTTATCTGTTCAGGAGCCACGGAGGCTCCAAGAATATCTTGCAACACTACAACAGAAAACCCTTCGCTTTCAGCATTGAAACCTACAAACGCTACACTACCCGGCCCAAAAGCAGAAACAGCCACTGTTTGAAACGCGATGGTAACATCATCTGCAATTCCTGCATAAGAGTTAGAAGCTAAATCATCGATTGCGGTATTGTCTACTCTAACCGAGTAATCTTCAGAGTTATCAAGGACTATTGGAATGCTCACTGTGACGGTTGTCGTATCAATAGTTGCAGTGCCAATTGCCATGATCTGCGTTTTATCTCCGTCTGTCAGATCCGTCACAGTAATATTACCTGACCCTCCCGCTACTCGCTCGGAAAACTCCAATTCAATGCCCGTGGATATTCCGGCAAATCCAGCATTAGTCGGGGAAGAAGCCACCAACACAGGATCTGCCATATCCGTGTGCGTTTCACTTTCATCGGGATTCGATGTAGGATTTGTACCATCCGTAAACCCAGTGGTTATTCCGTCAATGTCAAATGTAATTGGATCGTTATCGACCGAGGTATTTCGTATACTAGTTCCTGGAGTCCCTTGCCCAGTTATGCCAGTTATACTCATCGATGTACTACCATCTCCGTTAAAAGTGGCCGCGCCAAAATTTGCTGTACTCCCGTCTGGAAGGATAATTCCTGTTCCAAAATCTGCAGCGTCAAGTCCCCCAACTCCTGAAGTGACTTCACTCCATGTAAATACAATACGGTCTATTAAGCCATCTCCTGCGGCAGGAGCATCATCGTAAAAAGCAGCATCTAAAAGAGCTGGGGCAGCGTTATCAACGATCGTTGCCCCATCTTCGCCAGTTACCAATATCAAGTTTCCAGCATCATCAGCCCATAGTCCAGTCAAATCACCAATAGCAGTAAGATTACTAGCCGTATTGGCCGTCACTTGATCTGAAATACCAGTGATTTGAACAACGTTCGTTCCTCCAGCTGGATCAGACACTGTTCCTGTGGTGACAGTTGTTCCATCAGGAAGAACTAGCCCTCCATTAAAATCTCCAATTGCAGGCGCAACTCCATCATCTGTATCAACGTTGTCATCAAAGACGATGTCCATTCTGTCGATAAATCCATCAAAATCGGTATCGTAAATATTCAGTGAGGTGACGGTTGGAGGGGTTACATCTGCGGCCACATTTGCTGTGGATACACTGCTCTCATTTACTATTGCATCAGCTTCATAGAAATAAACATAGTATGTGGTTCCATCAACCAGTGTCTGTCCACTCAAAGTGATTGTTTGATCTGATCCAGTAGTGGATACGGCCACATTGCCATTGGTCAATACAGCAGTACTTGTTCCCGATCCATCATTGCCTGCTAAAATATCAGCAGCTGTGGCTGGTGTAGAATTATCTGTCGTGACCACATAGTACAACGTCCCTGTCTCATCACTCTGATACGTGATCTCCAATTCGTCAGGTGCCGTTTGAACCAGCGCCTCATTGATCAAAGTAGGTGCCGTGGCATCAACAGCTTCACTCGCTGTAGCCACATTACTCTCATTACCTATCGCATCGGCTTCATAGAAGTAAACATAATACGTCGTGGTCGTCAATGTCTGCCCGCTCAAAGTGATCGTTTGATCTGATCCAGTTGTTGATACTGCTGTATTGCCACTAGTCAATACTGCAGTACTCGTTCCTGATCCGTCATTGCCAGCTAAAATATTGGCAGCCGTGGCTGGTGTAGAATTATCTGTCGTCACCACATAATACAACGTTCCCGTCTCATCACTCTGGTAGGTAATCTCTAACTCATCAGCAGCTGTCTGTGTCAATGCTTCATTGATCAGCACAGGTGCTGTTGCATCAGCAGCAGCACTCGCTGTTGATACATTACTTTCATTGACTGCTGCATCCGCTTCGTAGTAGTACACATAGTATGTAGTGGATACCAATGACTGTCCGCTCAAGGTGATGGTTTGATCTGATCCAGTAGTTGATACTGCTGCATTTCCACTGGTCAATACTGCAGAACTTGTACCTGATCCGTCATTACCAGCCAAAATATCAGCAGCCGTAGCTGGCGTAGAATTATCCGTTGTGATCACATAATATAACGTTCCAGTCTCATTACTCTGGTACGTAATCTCTAACTCACCAGCAGCCGTCTGTGCCAGAGCTTCGTTTATCAAGGTAGGTGCTATTACATCTGCCGTCACATTTGCTGTGGATACACCACTCTCATTTACTAATGCATCAGCTTCATAGAAATAAACATAGTATGTGGTTCCATCAACCAGTGTCTGTCCACTCAAAGTGATTGTTTGATCTGATCCAGTAGTGGATACGGCCACATTGCCATTGGTCAATACAGCAGTA
>Ga0316189_10000075_pt1 | contig 83899 bp, 79 predicted proteins | sample LowCovwburrow_MG_FD_204930 | JGI IMG/M metagenome (GOLD analysis project Ga0316189, IMG submission 204930) | Coastal sediment microbial communities from Maine, United States - Lowes Cove worm burrow | ecosystem: Environmental > Aquatic > Marine > Coastal > Sediment | place: USA: Maine...
TACTTCAGTAAATTGAGTGTCATAGTCTGAGCTATTGTTGACCCTCAGAACAGCTTTTTGACTAAACTGAGATGTTACAATATCGGACTTTTCAAATACAACAATTCTGCCTTTTTTGAAGTTTTCTGAATTTACATAAGCTCCAATTGCAATTCCTGATTCATTCAGACTAATGCTTGACCCAAATTCATGGTACTGTTCCGGGGAACTTGGGCTTAATACGGTGTATTCATCATTTAGAACTGTGTCCCCGTCAATTGAATACAAATAAACCACTCCACCATCTTCAGTGAAAGACTCGTTATTACTCTCCCCTATCGCTATCGTATTACCGTAAATGGCAATATCTGAGCCATAATTCATAGGTTGTCCTTCCGCTGGAGATGTGAGTTTGGCAATAGTGATCCAATCGGTACCCTGTAAGTTGAGTACATAAATTGCCCCAGAACGAGGGTTTAACTCATTATCTCCAGGGCTTTCAACCAATGCGTATTCACCGGAAACTGCAACAGATCTACCATAATTGTAAAAACTAGTTGAAGGATAGGTTGAAGTAAAAGTTTGTTTCTCCGAAGGTTCATTTTGAAAATCTTGGGAAAACACATGCACGGCTCCACTGTTTCCATCCCTTCGATTGCCAACATTCCCAATCAACAATTCAGACGAGTTCCCAGATATAGAAAATCCAAAGCTTTCTCGCATTTGCATAGGATTATTTGAAATGTAAACATGGTCTTGTGTTTTGCTTTCCCATTCACTAGTCTCTTTCTGAAAGGCAAAAACACCGCCTATAGGAATTCCATTTAGTTGGTAAGAAGTAGTGGAGAGAAACACCTTGTCAGATTCAACAAAAACAGATACATGCTCTGAGAATGAAGCACTGTGATTATCGGTGATGCTGAGTTTAGCTAGTGGTTCAAAGACCATTTCAGCGCTGAGCTTGAAAACGTAGACAATTGGAGGGCCTGAAAGGTTTACTCTACTATTACCAGTAGCAACAAAAAGTGTATTCGATGAAATCTTGACATCTTTTCCAAATCTAAAGTAGTCTTCTTCTGGATCGCCGAAGAGCATAGAGGATTCACTGCTTGTCTGCCAGAAGGCTCCTTCTTTATTGAAAACATAAACAACTCCACGGCTAGCTCCAGGTTCATTTGTGTAGCTAGTGCCAACTGCGATCAGATCATCAGTTATGTCAATTGAAAATCCAAACTCACTAACAACCCCTTTCCAGGAAGCAGATAGTTCAGCTGTTTCTGTCATGTCTGCCCAAGAGCCACTGCTTTTTTCGTAGACGTACACCTTCTGAGTTCGTATTGAAGAAGCGATAACCACATTTCCCTCAATCTTGAGTTGATGGCCCATTTGAACCCGATCGCTAAGATCAGAATTCGTTAGTACAGCGGTTGGTGCCATTGTTGTCCATTCAGACCCACTTCGCTCATATACAAAGACCACGCCTTCCAAATCTTTTGTAACTGTGTGCCACGTCGCACTTACTACAATTACATCATCTTCAATGTCGACTGCTGTGCCAAACTGACCTCGATCCTGATATTCTGTAGGTAAAAGTTCTGCGACTTGCACCCATTCATCATCAATTTTTTTGTATACAAAGGCTTGGCCTGATCGTGTGCCATTTTTATTGCTAGTATTAGCAGCCACCACTGCTACATCACCATCAACTGCGATAGAGGAACCAAGTAACCCAAAAGGATCGATAGAGGGTGTTGGATAAGAAACGGAATGACTTGAAACGGTCTGCCCAGAGACAGTAAGTATCATACAACAGAAATGGAATGTGACTATTAGTCCTTTTAGGTAACCTTTCAATCTCTTGCAAATTGTTTTCTTTCCAATTACCAAAATTAATCATTTGAACCGTTAGATTTTAATTTTAACTTTTTTTTCAGGAAGTAGATGTCAAAATCGAATATTGGCCCTTTTTTTGTTATTCCTCATACTCCCTCTTTCCAAAAACCTTTGACACACGTAGCCTAAACCGAGATCAATTTGTTATTTTAATACATAATGCTTACCGAAGCAATCCAAGGCACGAGTATAAACCCTTTCAAATTCCGCACACATTTGCCATTCGCCATTCCCTTATTCCTTCCCTCTTTCCCAAATGCCAAGAAGAGTGGACTAGGCGTCCCCCTCACTCCGACCATAATTGATGTGACTACTTCCTAGCACCAAAGCCAGCGCAAACTATTAATGCCTAGTCAGAACCAAGCCTGCCTGTTAGGCGCCGTAACGCAGACCATTGTATAACAAACCACAAGGCAAAAAAAAACACAATTCCGAATCGCTGGTTTTCACTATGTGGACTTTGATCGAAAGTACAGCACTCATTCGTTTTAGCCTCTTCTAATTGTTGTGATTCTTGATTAAATTTCGTCAAGTCAGCAATCAGGAATTTTCAACCTTGCTGATACGCTAAAACTTGGATGGATTCAAGATAAAACATGAGAAAATTAATCTTTATACTGCTGGCATCTTTTCATGGCTATCAATGCTTTGCTCAGGTATCCAATTCTCATACACCCAAAGGGATTTACACCATAAAAGCGGACTATTATTTCGAGCACAACAACTTCATCAAAGCCATTGAAAACTACGGTAAATCCGTAGACCAAAATCCCAATGATATACACTCAATGCTGCGATTGGCAGACGCTCATTACGGGTCAGGCGAAGATAGCCTTGCCAGCCTTTGGTACGGTAAGGCGTTTGGTATCAGTTCAGACATTGAAGATAAGTATCTCCTGAAGTACGTCAACACACTAATAAAAGGTAAAAAATATTATGAGTTAAGGAGCTGGTTAAATCTGTATAATAACAGAGTTAGCTTATCAAATGATAGCGAAACAAGTGACATAATTGGTGACTCGACCCTGGTATTTACCAAGAATCTTAACTCCATCAACACCAGCAACTCTGAGTTAGGTCCTGCACTAGATAAAGACAAATTGATTTTCTCCTCCAACCGCTCGGTGGCCATCAATAATTCTGGCAATGGTGATTACAATTTTTACAGCTCTGCTCCCCTACCCAATGATAAATACGAAAGCATACTACCGCTGCATGAAGAAATAAATTCTGAAGCAAGCGAAGGTTCAATTGCGATAGCACAAAAATCTGGCAGACTCTATTTTACCAGAACAAGTCAATCACCAGATAGGGAAGAAACATCTGTGGAAGTGTTTTCCTGTGACCTTCCTGATTCTCCAACTGATACAATTGAAATCCGCAAGCTGGATTTAGGGAAAAAGAACTATGACATTGGCCACCTTACGGTTAATAGTGAAGGTACAATCATGTTCTTCACTTCAAAAAATCCGAAGAGCGGACAACGTGGGTTTGATATTTACAAAACTGAATACAATGGAAAGAAGTGGTCAAAGCCTGAAGATTTAGGATCTACTATTAACACGAAGGGAGACGAGATATACCCTTATTTACGTAATGATAGCACCTTGTACTTTGCCTCGAACGGACATAAAGGGCTCGGTGGATTCGATATTTTCAAGGTGAATTTACTGTCTGGCCGAGCTCAGATTGAACATTTGGATTTCCCTATCAACACAACCTCAAATGATTTTAGCCTAGTTCTTAACAGTGACGGTGATGAAGGCTATTTGTCATCCAATCGGCCAGGTGGATTGGGAGGTGATGATCTGTACAAGGTGTATATCCTAAGCATTAAGACCAAGAAACTGGTCAGCGAAACGATTGTTGAAGAAAGTGCGAACCCAGCAGAATTTGCTATTTACGTTTCAAATGGCGAAGTGATCAACCTTCCCGATCAGGGAAATTTAGCATTTAATTTCAAGCCAGGTGTAAACTACACCCTCAAGGTAGATAACGATAGCTATAAGGATGAAACAGTTTCCGCCGCACCCAGGAATGTAAGCACCAGTGCCTTACCTGATAGTGGTATATATACGTTTCACATTCAGAAAATGGCGGTCAGCGGAAAAGGTGGGAGTAAAAGTGAAGGAGTGAAACATCTTCATGTCAACCCCGGTGATTTGATCACTTTTCAATTAATACCAAATACTCCGATCGGTTCGGAACTAGCTAAGAGCAGCGTAAGCTTCGGTAATGAGTTTGTTACAATCGATAGTAAAGACACGCTTTTTTTTAGTTATGTAGCTGAAGAAATACTAACTCCTGGGACAGACGATAAGGTTATTAGTTCAAATCTTGACCCAGAGGAAGCAGATGACTTATCTGCTGATACTCAGATATCAGACGCTCCTCTTTTGACTGAGGAACTAATTACTGAGAATAGTCAGGTTGATAATGAAACTTCCATCGCTGATAGCCTCTCACTAAATGCCAAAGCGTTGGAAGTGGTGGCTCAGGCCAATCAACCAATGAATAGTAACGAGGTGCTTGATGGAGTAAAAGCCGATGATAGTAACGGAGATTTAGCTCCTATTCTGGAAAAGACTGAAACAATTAGCAAATCACAAGTTCCAACTGCTAAGGATCAATTGACAAATACCTCGGAGGAGAACTTTCAATATCGGGTGCAGATAGCAGCTTCAATATCTGAAATAAGTGAGACTGAATTGAAAAGAAAATATCGTGGTTCAAAGGAGATCAGGGTCTTTGAAGAAGATCGATATTACAAATACTATATAGCAGAGACACCAACTTACCTACCAGCGCGTCAGATTCTGAGAGAATGTGGTGTTGCAGATGCATTTATTGCAGTTTACAAAGGAAATACAAAATGGAAGCTACATGACGCCATCGCTTCTCAGAGGAAAGAGTCTGTTGGTAAAAATTGAATGGGGCAATGTTGGTGCTTGAGCGGAATCAATTCATAGGGCATTGTGAAATATATTCCTAATTCGGCCTATTCATAAGTTTATCTAAGGATAAGACCTCTCCATTTTTAATCACCACTCTGGTTTTTCTGGCATTTCGTATGTCTTCCAAGGGATTGCCTTCAACTATAACCAGATCAGCAAGTTTCCCAACTTCGATAGAGCCAAGGTCATCTTCCGCATTTAAAGCGATCGCATTATTTATCGTTGCTGTTTGTAGTACTTCAAAAGGTGTAAGCCCCGCATCCTGATAATTTTCAAGTTCAATGTGTAAGCCGAAACCTTGTGGCAGAATAGGAGAATCAGTTCCTGCTACAACAAAGCCTCCCTTCCGCTGGACATCAGCTACCATTTTGATAACATTGGCATACAATTGATCGTAACTTTCCTGATCATTTAATATTTGCTCAGTCGAGGCACTCACATCTGCCAAATACCTGAGCTCTGTCAGCTCCTTTAATCGTTGATCATTCATTACAGAGGGATCTCTTGCAATAACATATTGATAGCCCAGATAGATAGCAGTTGTTGGGGTAAAGTACATTCCTGAAGTCGCTAGCATGTCCGTAACATCAGCATATGAACGTAGCGTTTCGGAGAGTTTAGCAGAGAACCCTCTCCTACTTGTCCCCCGTACATGCTCCACACCATCTACATTAAAACCGACTGCAGGGTACAGTTCATGAGAAGTAACAGGTAGCCTCACATACGTACTAACACCTAGGGAGTTTTGCCCAAAGCTCTCTTGATTTCTTTTTCCAACGATCTTTTGGAAAGAACCTGAGCACATTTGAATACAAGGAGTATGACAATCACAGTCATGAGTAGCATGATGATAATTTGATTAAGATAAGAAATCCGATTATTTCGTTCAAGCTCTACAAAGAAACTAGCGGTTAAGATCTCCATCTTGAATTGGTCTCTAATTCGAATCAATTCTTCCTGCTGTGCTACAAATTTGGTGCTCTCCTCCACATAGCGATTCGCATAGAAGTCAAGTTCCTCAAATCTTTCAAGATCAGAACTAATCTTTCGCTGAAGGTCAAAAATTTTGTAGTAATCTGGATCAAGTCCTATGTGGTCGTACTTAGATACACAAGCCTTGGCTAAACGATCAGCATCCTCTAGACGACCCATTTGATGATACAATTCAGCTAGGTCTATTTCTGTAATGAAAACTTCTTTTGGTCGGTTCTTTATACGTTTTTCATTCAGTGCCTTTTTGAAAGCTACCTCAGCCTTATCATATTCCATTACTTGTCCATAGGTGTTAGCAATGTTGTGATATGCCCTGCCTCTGTACTTGTTTTCGTTTAGTTTGTGATAATCATACGTTAGCATCTTTTGAAAATAGAATCTAGCGGTATCGTGGCTACCATTGTCTTTAAAGATTAGGCCCATTATGTTAAGGGCGTTAACAACCGTGTGCTCATCGTCTCTTGGAATAGCTCTTGTGTATGCCCTATGAATGTAATCAAAAGCATTGCTAAGATCACCCTTGCCCCTGTAGGCATTGCCAATATTGTACTGAAGATCAATGACCCAATTCTCAAGATTGTTATTCTGAGCAATCTCTAAACCTTCTTTGTAGTATTGTATTGCCTCATCATACTTGAAATGCTTCTTAAGAATTTCACCTGAATTGAGATACAGTCTTACTTTCGTATCAATGGCGCGACTCGTCATCATAGCATTCAGAATGCTCAGCGCTTTTAGGTTGACAACAAAGGCTTTTCCAAGATCATCTTGCGTTCGATGAACGTATGCTTTCAAATAGAGCCCATAGGCTTCTCCATAATCGTAGTCAAGATCTTGCGATGCTGTAATTGACTGATTGATTCGAAACAGGCAATTATCCAGATCGCTATCCAAATAATTAATCGTTTCTTTTTGGAATTGATCAATCGCTGTTTCTGTGGATAGAAAAGGTTGGGTAGTAAAAGCTAAAAAAATGAAGGTAAGAATACCTGACACACACAGACCGTTAAATTCAAAATCTAAGCTAATATAAAAAAGGCAGGTTAAAACAACCTGCCTTTAGTTCAAATTTCTCCTGCCATGAAGAAAAGCAGCTTAATCTACAACTACTTAATTTGAGCCAGGTTTTGCTGTTTTATCTTCATCATCATCTGTTGAAGTAGTAACATCCAAATCGCTCTCCTCAATAACATCCTCCAGGCTGTCAGAAGGTGAACAAGATGGCATAGCAAATAAGGCAAACGAAAAAAGAATAAGTGAGAAAAATAACTTTCGCATAACTGTAATTATTTAGGTTAAACATGATGGAAAGTTATTCATTTCGGCTCTTCCGTTAATTGAAACATGTGAATAATTCACTTTCCAGACTATACCTGCTTCGTGAGTGAGGCTAATTTTTTTGTGGTTTTTCAAGCCTGAAAGCCCCTTGAACTGAAAAGATGATCATACTCTTTGTTGTTTTTAGATAGCTACTTAGGCGGTTTTCCACTCTAAAAATTTGCCCTGCCACTAGCTTTTACTCAAGGTTCGTAACAAAAAAAAGGTGGATCTACGTAATCGTAAACCCACCTCACCAAAATATTGGTTACAATGTTGATTAGGTCAAAATCTCTACATTGACGGCATTTAAGCCTTTTTTTCCTTGCTCCGTTTCGAATTGCACTTTGTCATTTTCTCTGATTTCATCAACCAGACCATTGACATGTACGAAAATATCTTCGTTAGAATTGCTTGGAGTTATGAATCCAAACCCTTTTTCACTATTGAAAAACTTAACTGTTCCTTCTTGCATTATATTTTTTATGTAATTGATATTTGTTGTTTTAGGGAGCCTAATCTATGCGCTCTACATTTACAGCATTGACTCCTTTTTTTCCTTCCTCAACTTCAAACGCCACCTTGTCATTTTCCATGATCTCATGGATTAAACCACTGGTGTGAACAAAAATATCCTTGTTAGAATTACTTGGGGTAATAAATCCAAACCCCTTTTCAGGGTTGAAAAACTTTACAGTTCCTTCTTGCATTGTGTTCTTATTAATTGTTTTTAAAATGTTTAGTAGCTGCCGAATATCCCTTCTCTCCTTGGAGGAAAAATGGGCATCATCGATTGCCTCAATAATGAAGCAAAACGTTTGATTCTGACATGCGTCAAATCAACTTGAGTGGAAACGTTTTTGAAGGAAATTCTTAGAGGAATATACTACTTGAACGGATACTACCTACTGTTTGGAACAGCGTATTTACTTAAATATTGACTCAAATTCTCTTTGAGCAGGGCAAAGGTAGACCTTTTATACAACATACCAAATAATGCAGCTTGGAAGAAGAAAGATCTATACACTAAACTATTGATAGCTACCCTTGGTGGACTCTCTTACATCTCGGGCACTGAAGCCCGCTATCACCCTTTTGCAAATGAATGCCACTCACATGATTGACAACAAAGTCTTGAATGAACGCATGCTTCGCTTCGTGGTTATTGATGTCTAGTTGTTTATCAACGACCAATTCCCTAACCACATTATCATATTCTTGTTCACCCCAGCAATTTGGACAAGCTCCAGCTTCAACTATTTCTTCTTTATTAAAAAACTTAGAAAACATAATACGTCAATTTAAGCAATCCTTAGAACATCTCCATTCTTAAAAACCTCGTGAATTTTCAGATTCAAAGATGGAACCAAATAGGGGTCATATATGGCAACTAGGTTACATCTCACTTCGCTTGCTAAGTTCAGTAACATAGGGTGAAAATAGGAAAATTTAGGTGTGTCTAAGACAATTAGCCTATCTGATTTTATTCATCTCTAAGAGAGATATATCGCAGTTTTATTTCAGATCAATTAAGCAAACTTTGTTGAGTTTAACTAATCCCGTTATAATGAAAAATCAACATTGGGCTCCAATTGGATTCATACTAGTAGTCATTATTATTATTATCTATCTATATCCCACTGGGGCATCTGAAGGGGGCGATCAATCAGGAAACCCAACACTTTCTAATCAGGCTGTCTACATTGATACTTATTTTCGGAACATCGCCTTTTATTCAGATAAAAATCGGAATGACGAAAGTGCCTTGAATATTCGAAAGGCAATCAAAACGATAAAAGAATTGCAAGCGGACGTAGATGATCAAAGCTACGAGCGTTTGGAGTCTTCGCTTGACGAACTTGAGAATATCCAAGATGCAATTCTTGAGGACTCTCTCGACCCAGGGAAAATGTCATCCTCTTTTGAGTTTGTTTTGAATAATTTAGCTAGGATTGAACTGGAAATTTCAGAAATATACGCTGAAACCAACCAGATAGAAACCGCTCAAATTGCTTTGAAGTATGCGCAGGCTCATATCAAGAATGCAATACTTTTCCATAGTAAGCTAGAAGGTTCAAATGAGGAACAATTGGTGATCGAACAAAAGGTATTCAGTGAAATGGATAGCTTGCTAGAGAATAATCGTATTTCGCCAGTTGCTTACACGCTCATGCTAGATAAAATGATTCAAGAGGTAGATTCTCTTTTGGGAATGTAAATCGTTTGGCCGTTGCTATAAATCATTCTATGACAATGTTCACCTTGTTGGTTTTTTTAGCAGCCAAAGGGCCTGTTTGAACTCCTTCGCCATTGTTGTTCATTTCGTCCTTCGTAACCTCAATGAAGTAGATCACGGACTGAACCTCCTTGAACTTAGCACGCCCCTTTTTATTAGAAACTGCTGAGAATAGTGGATTGGTATTGCCCCGATAGTCGGCTTCTATTTTGTAGATTTTGACCTCAGCTCCCTCAACGAAATTCCCCAAACCATCAATGACTGTAACAGTCAATTTAGTAGGTAATATCTGTGCACTCAAATTGAAACTAAGTGCCAGTGTCATAACAATGGAAAGGCCGACAAGAGAGAGTCTTTTGCTATTTTTCATTTGCTTTATTTTTCAGGTTTAGACTTTTCAGGATAAAAAAGTCACATGTTAGTCAAAAGATTTTGTTACCACTACAGCCACTTCTTCCTTTTAAAATAGATCACCATTCCAATGAAAACGAATCCCATTACTCCCCAAGTGATGAAGTAGCCGTACTTGTACCCTAGTTCTGGCATGTACTCAAAGTTCATCCCATAGACACCAGCAATAAAGGTAAGCGGTATGAAAATCGTCGCGACAGTTGTCAGCACTTTCATCGTCTCATTCATCTTTTGACTAAGAGAGGAGAAATAAATATTTGTCAGTCCTTCAAGGGATTTCGTTGTTGATTCAATCTCCTCGATAGCACTTAAACAACTGTTGGTGAGGTCCAAAAAGTACTTGATATTGTTCTCTTCAATAAATGCTGTCTTTCGATTTTGAAGTACCCTTAACGCTTCTTTGAATGGGTTAAGTGATTTTTTAACCAGTTCAGCCATTTGCTTGAGCCGTTCCAATTTAACGAGTGATTCTTGTGTTGGATTTGTCAGTACAATTTTTTCAATATCGCGTATCTCATTATTGATGGATTCAATCGTTTCAAAATAATTATCCAGAATGGCGTCAAGCAACTGGTATAACAGGAAGTCTGATCCTTTCTTTCTAAGAAGCCCAAGTTTCTCGATGAGCTTGTTCCTCAGATGATCAAAGTGGTCTCCAATTTTTTCCTGAAAGGAAACCACATAATTACTCCCAAGAACGAAGGACAGATGCTCAACATCCAGATTATTGTTTTCTCTATTGAGAATAGACTTGATGCTGAAGAAAAGATAATGGTCATATTCCTCAACCTTTGGACGAAGTGTCGTATCCAACGTCTGGCGAACGGTGATTCGATCAAGGGAGATTGAATTCGCTAAATTCTGGATAAAATCGACATCATGCAGACCATGGACATTAAGCCAATACGTCTTCTGATCTTTCAGTTCATTGAAAAAATCAAAAGTCTCCAGGTTTTCCTTAGTTACAACTTCTCCAATGTCATATTCATATAGCTGTGTTTGGACTTTATCTATTTTTTGCTCACCAATAAAAGCAATCTCTCCTTTACCTTTCGCGTCTGTCTTAATCTCGAGTAAATTCAGGGAGAAATCGGTCAATGATTTTAGTCCTGAAAGAATTATTTTGTCTGGCCTTAGATCAAAATTTTTCATGTTTTCGGGTATTATATAAATACAATTATTTCTGAATACTAAGCAGACGATTCATTTTCAATGATCGTCAAAACTACTTTGGTGGCTCGTATTCCATCCACTTCCATTATTTCAGCATCAATACTTTTGTCCTTGCCGAGTTTTATTTTCTTGCCCTTTTCCAATTTATGCCCCCCTTTTTCCACGATTAACCCTGAAAGGGTGTCAGCATCTTCTGAATCCAGATCTACATCGAATCGAGTATTTAGATCATCCAGCGGCACATCCCCATTAACCAAATACGTTCCATCTTTTTGTTCAATGATATCCGCATCTTCTATGTCAAATTCGTCGTGAACGCTTCCTACTAATTCCTCCAGAACATCTTCCAGTGTTACGATTCCAAGTATAGTTCCGTGCTCATCCATTACAAAGGCGAAATGCTGCTTTGACTGTCTGAACTCCTGAAGCAACTTGCCTAACAAAATATTTTCAGGGACCTGCATGGCTGGTCGTAGTATTGATTTTAATTCGAATTTTTCATTCTTGTCATAGCCAATCAAGTCTTTAATGTGAACCACACCGATCACCTTATCAAGTGATCCTTCACAAAGGGGAAATCGTGTGTGTCTTGAATTTCTTGCATATTCGAGGTTTTCAGTAAATGATTTCCCGGCATCCAAAAATTCAACTTCAATTCTGGGCTTCATAATTTGTCTTGCAACTTCATCATCGAAACGGAATACCGCTTTCAACAATTTGTGCTCATTTTTGCTCAACTCACCCTTTGCATACGCAATACCTAAAGAGGCTTGAATTTCTTCCTCTGTAAGTGCTGAATCATGGTCTTCGGCATCCGTAATTCCCAGCCATTTTAGAAAAACATTCGTGATACTGTTTAGCACATACATAAATGGATACAGGATCATATAGAACCCTTTGAGTACCAACGCTGATCCCAGAAAGACCGGGCCTGGTTTCCGGATAGCATAAATCTTTGGTACCTGCTCACCAATCACAATGTGAAATGCGGTAATGGTCGTAAAGGCAATGGCAAATGCAATTCCGTGAATGACCTTATCAGAAGTAACGCCAAAATCCTGAATGAGCGGAGTGATTAAATGCGCGATAGCCGGTTCACCAATCCAGCCCAATGCCAATGATGCCATGGTGATACCCAATTGACATGCTGATAAAGCAAGGTTTTGTCTTTTGAATAACCACATAGCGGTGGTGGCAAATGGTCTTTTCTCCCTTATCATCGATTTAAGTTTGCTCCTGCTTATTTTGACAAGCGCAAACTCTGCTGCAACAAAAAATCCATTAAGAATGATGAATATGATGGTTAGCCCGATATTAATGCCATCCATGGTGTAGCTCACTTCGGCTTCCATTATGATTATTTTTACTGTTAAGTTACTTCCTTCGTATTTGGATTGAGACTGAAAAAATACAATTTGGTCACTTCTTTTATAAAATCGGAAGAATGTGACCAATCTTTCCTTTTAGGTCTAAAGAGCAAAACAGAATGAATGTTATTGGAAGAAAAGATAAAATAGATCTACCAGAGCTGGACCTCTTCGATATTGAGGCGAAAATAGATACTGGTGCATACGGATGCGCCCTACATTGCCATCAAACAGAGGAAGTTCTCCATAATGGGAAAAGAGTTCTTTCATTCAAATTATTAGATCCTGGGCATCCGGAATTCGACGGAAGAGATTTTTATGCTGCCAACTATAGTTACAAGTCAGTGAAAAACTCGTCGGGAGAAATTGAGGACCGTTACACGATCAAGACAGACGTTATTGTTTTTGGTAAGAAGAGGACGTTGGAATTTTCATTAACAGATCGAAGCGAGATGCGGTATCCCATTTTGCTTGGTAGAAAATTTCTCACAAAACACTACCTGGTAGATGTACAACTGAAGGATCTGTCCTTCACACAAAAAAATATGAAAAAATGAAAATTGCAGTACTATCAAGAAACCCAAAGCTCTACTCCACCAGAAGGTTGATGGAGGCCATTAAGCAAAAAGGGCATGAAGGACGAGTCATAGACCATTTGAAATGTGATATAATCATGGAAGACTCTGGCCCGTCCATTTACACTGATGGAGAGAAACTCACTGACATTGATGCAATTATCCCCAGGATTGGCGCTTCTGTGACTTTCTATGGTACTGCGATAGTAAGACAATTTGAAATGATGAATGTTTTTAGCGCAGTGGAATCCCTGGCAATTACAAGATCAAGAGACAAGCTGCGCAGCTTACAAATTTTGTCCAGAGCTGGTGTTCGATTGCCAAAAACGGCCTTCACCAATTCCAGCAAAGGCGACAACAAAGTATTGAAACATATAGGCCAGGCACCAGTGGTCATCAAACTTCTTGAAGGTACACAAGGTCTTGGGGTTGTTTTGGCTGAGACAAATAAGGCGGCTACTTCGGTAGTTGAAGCATTTGAAAGCCTCAAGACCAGAGTAATTCTTCAGGAATTTATTAAGGAAGCCGGTGGTGCCGATATCCGTGCATTCATCGTTGATGGAGAGGTGGTTGGAGCAATGAAAAGGCAGGGAAAAGAAGGAGAATTCAGATCCAACCTCCACCGAGGTGGTAATGCAAATGTTATCAAATTGAGCCGAGATGAAAAGGCGACAGCACTGAAAGCTGCAAAAAGTATGCGCCTGGCAATTGCCGGTGTAGACATGCTGCAATCAAAAAGAGGGCCTTTGGTTCTAGAAGTAAATTCTTCTCCAGGCCTGGAAGGAATAGAAAAGGCAACCGGTGTAGATATTGCCGGTAAAATCATTGGATACATTGAGAAATCAGCATCCAAAAAAAGGAAAACAGACGGGTAATTTGAATATGGAACCAATTACTATTGCCGGCGAGACGATCGAGCCTGGCAGGCAAAAGCAAATCCTGGCAGTTATTTCTAAACTCCCGACAAGAACGGAGATTGAAATTCCAATTATTGTTAGTCGCTCAAAAAAACATGGACCTACCCTCCTTCTAATGGGTGGGATGCACGGAGATGAGATAAATGGAGTAGAGATTGTTCGTCGGGTTATTGCAAGTAAGTATAACAAGCCGGAGATTGGTACAGTGATTTGTATTCCAATTTTTAATGTTTACGGGTTTCTCAATTTCTCCCGTCAGGTTCCTGATGGTAAAGATGTAAACAGATCCTTCCCTGGAACAAGGAGCGGATCTTTAGCCAGCCAACTGGCCTATCATTTTAGAAATGAAATATTACCTGTAATTGATTTAGGATTGGACTTTCACACAGGAGGAGCCAGAATAAACAATTACCCTCAAATTCGCGGACTCATGGAGAATCCATATAACCTTGAATTGGCCAAAGCATTTGGAGCGAAGTACATTATCAATTCTCCACTGCGTGAAAAGTCGCTGCGAAAAGAGGCTGGTAAGATTGACAAGAGTATTTTGGTGTATGAAGCTGGTGAATCTCTTCGACTCAGAAAGCATGCCATTGATGAAGGAGTCAATGGAGCATTGAGAGTTATGAAACACCTGGGTATGAGATCTGAGGCTCCAAATCCTTCATGTGATCCAATAATGATTTCGAAATCCAAATGGATTCGTGCCCGAGCAGCAGGGCTATATTATTCCTTTGTAAGGCCAGGTGAGCAAGTTGAAATTGGACAACGACTCGGGTCGATCGCAGGTCCGTTTGGCGAATTTGAACGGCCACTTAAAAGCACGGTAAAAGGCCATGTCATAGCTGTAAACAACAATCCAGTAGTAAATCGAGGAGATGCTCTGATGCATATTGGGACGGAATAGAATTACTATAGATATTTGCTTTAAAAACAAGATTACGATGTGTAAAGTAAATTCTGGGAATGTTTCAAGAGACTCCAATTTCGAAGTATGAACTTGTCATTTTCTATCGAACCACTAAAAATTGAGGCTTGCCTAGTGGCTTTACTTTGTGGATTTCTAATTGGTCTCGAAAGACAGTGGTGGGGAAAGCCTGCGGGAATCCGTACGAGCATTCTGGTTTGCATGGGTGCGTATACGTTTATGGCAATTGCTAATTTCTATCAAGGTGAAGATGGATCTGTTCGAGTTTTAGGATCTCTGGTGACTGGAGTAGGATTTCTGGGTGCCGGTATGATGTTATCCAAAGAGGGGATCGTCCAGGGGGTCACATCCGCCTCTACAATTTGGATTCTAGCAGCAATTGGCAGTTTAATCGGGTTCGGAAATTATCAAGCTGCATTAACAATAACCTTCATTACATTATTTACACTCATGGGCATTAATTTGCTTGAACGTACTTTCAAAAAACTCAGGAGGGGTGTTCATAAGATTCTGAAAGACGAAACAGAGCCGTAACCCGATGACCAAATCTGAACTGAAGAAAAACTATGATTTAAATCGTGAGTATTACGAACGGGTTTGTACGCTTGGCAAAACCATGGTTGAAAAGACGCTCAAGGAGCAGAAAGTAGACCTACTGCATGTGAGTTCCAGGGTTAAATCTTTTGAGTCATTCTACGAAAAGATTTCACGAAAAAAGTACAGCGACCCTTACAGGGAAATCGAAGACATTTGCGGATTACGTATCGTGTGTTTTTATGCCAACGATCTGGAGCGCATTGATCAAATCATCCACGACACCTTCCTTTTAGGGGATTTCATAGATAAAGCAGAGCTACAAGATCCGGATCGGTTTGGATATCGTGCGAACCATTACATCGTTCGACTCCCTGAGTCAGAAGATTCTTATGACCTTTCGAATTTCAAGATCGAAGTGCAAGCAAGAACGATTCTGATGCACGCTTGGGCACATATACAGGGCAAGTTAGAGTACAAAAAGGCTGAGCATACTCCCAAAGAATTTAAGCGGAAACTATATCAGTTGAGCGCTATACTTGAACTGGCCGATGGGCAATTCCAGACACTCAAGATGGAAAAGGACGCTTTGAGAAAATTGCTCTCGGCCGAAGATTACCCCTTTTCAGGCTCAACAGAGCTGAATATTGATACCTTCATGTCTTTTTTAGAGACTCACTTTCCAGACAGAAAAAAGAGCTACAGGTATTCCAAATTATTATTGAAGGACTTGTTAGCGCAAAGAATTGGCTTCAAGGAGATTCTGAAAAGTTATTCCAAAGTGTCAGATTACTTAGCGGATTTTGAGGACGAGGCATCCGCGAAGTTGACCCAGGAGCAGGCATTAAGAGTCATTTTGTGTATAGGAGACCCAGCTATTTTCGATTTCATGAAACAGAATCAGTTGATCATTGATCATCAGGAAATCATCTCAAAGTGGATTAAGCAAATTGCCAACTCTCAAACGTAGCAAGTAGTTCACATTTACTCAAATTCCACCAAATTGGGATATTGCTGCTGAGGCCAAGCTTAGGGCTAGCAAGAAACCAAACATATCTGTGACTGTAGTCAGTATTGGTCCTGAAGCCAACGCAGGATCTACCTTCATTTTCTTGAGTAGTAGTGGAATGGTTCCACCGATTGATACAGCAAGAACGGTATTTAGCGCAAGAGCCAATCCCACAACGAGTCCCAAATAAATACTCCCCTGCCAAAGCCATGCGGCTAGTCCCAGTAAACTGCCTAGAGCTATACCGTTGATAATTCCAACAGATAACTCTTGTAGCCACACCCTTCTCATTTCAAAAGGCTTTATCACACCTAATGAAAGCTCTCTTAAACTCACTGCAACTGCCTGGTTGCCCGAACATCCACTCATATCGGAGATGATGGGTAAAAAAACCACAAGCGCTATTGCAGCACTCAAGGTGTCCTGGTAAAAAGCAATGACGCTGGCTGCGGCAATGTTTAGGAGGATATTTACACTCAACCAAGACAATCTTCTCCTTGACCTCAACAAGACAGGCATGGTTCTTAGCTCCTCTCCTCCTACGATACCCTGGGTTTCCAAAAGCTCTTTTGTGGCAAGTTCGGATTCTTCTTTTCGTATGTCCTTCCGCATTACCACGCCGATCAGATGATCGGACTCATCAAGCACGGGAACGCCGTAGAAATCATAGGTGTCAAAGAAATTGATGAGTTCGTCCAGCGAAGCATCGACGCGGATCGTTCGAGCATCTTTGATGGCAATATTGGAGAGTTTCTCGTCGGGTTTGTTCAAAAGCAAGTCCCTGACCTGCAAAACTCCATGGAAATGATCCAGGGACGTGACGTACATGTACTGCACGTTGTACTTCCTGTACTCTTCTGATTTTTCACGTAGATGCCTCGATACATCTCTGACAGTCATCTCCTTATCAAAAGCAAGAAATTCAGTCACCATGAGTCCTCCTGCAGTATCCTGAGGGTATTGAATCAGATTCCTGAGGTTTTCAACACCTTCCTGATCCATTTCAGCAAGAATTGCCTCGGCATTTTCCCAATCAAATTCTCCAATCAAATCAGCTTGCTCGTTACTCTTCAGCTCGCCAATAACATTTGCGGCATCTTCTGAATGCATTCGCTCCAAAATATCTTTCGCCTGAACTTCCGGGATCTCTGTGATAAGATGGGCAGCATCAATCGAGGACAAAATGGAGACCAGTTTAACTTGATCGTCTTTGTTTAGGTGACTGACAAGAAGGACACTTTCTTCACTAGTAAGCTCCTCGAAATGCTTCTTGACGGATAAATGATCATCAGAATTAATATACTCCTGAAGGATTTCCCAGGGCTTACGGTCTATGGTTTCATTCATGGTGTACGTAGTAAAATTCTCTCAATGAAAGACTCAAATTGGTAGATGCGAGTCGTCAACTTCCTTTCCAAGTTATATTAATCAACTCAGTAAATTGTAAATTAGAAAGTGCCAATGATTAATGTCACAAGCGTTTCGAAAGAGAGTATCTAATCAAATTTCAAGAAATGATTATTCCTTGATCTCGTTCAATCTCACTGTCGCTCAGTACCTGTTTTTGCTGGAACCTATTTAAGCTTTACGTTACTTGATTTCCAAATGTAGATGGTGAACCTATTGTAATGCCTCCAGCTTGTTGGTACGAATCATTGACTGAATTTCCATCACATATTCTTCGCCGCGGATTGAATAGCCCACCAAACCTCTGGCCACTGATTGGCCGAAGGAATTTCACCCGCACTCCTGATTTCTTCTCGTATCACTCGCAAATCCTTGTAGGCATAGTAGCTGTTAATATTTCTCACATAACTTCTAACTGTGTCGTTTATGGTGGCAAACTTCCTCACTTCGTTTGCTTCGTTCTCTTCCCGTTGTGCAGGCACAATTCCACATCCAGGAGTGTAGCACCACTGACCAAAGAGATTGTTTGCTTCTTTTGCAAATCTAGAAGTACCCCAAGAAGACTCATTGGCAGCCTGTGCAAGAAACATCGAGACAGGGATTATATCTTTTTTTCGTAGCAGCGTTTTTCTGTCCTTCTTGTTTGCGATGGAAAAGCTCTTCATACACATATCTGTGGCAACTGCTAGTACCCAACGACTGTCTTTTTCAGATATCCTACCTGTATTGCGATATTCAGTAAATATGGTTTTGATCCTTGTTCGTTCTTTTCTGATTCTGGCGTTCTGTTCCAAAATTATTGGCCTAAGGAAATCAAAGAATGCTTTCTTTTTTTGATTTACATCCCTGTATTGAGTAAAGTCTGGCAGCTCATTAGCAGCTCTCAAAGAGACTCCATCACAATTTCGGTGACTGCAGCAGCATTGATCTCCGAGACTAGAGAGTCAGTTTCTTCATCCACTTCTTCGATTGCCATCTCTTCCTGCAAACTCTCTTCAGAGGCAGGTCTAGTTTCGCATGATATGATTACAATCGCTAATAGAATAATTGGTAGTAGTCTCATATCTCTACTTAGTGTGATGTTCTTGACCTAAAAAACGACAGCCCGTAATTTCTGTCACGGGCTGCTCAAATATGGGAAATAATAGGGTGTCTCTCCTAATCTACTTCTTGATTTCGTCCAATATTTCGGTTGCGCCTTCCACTCCTTCTTTTAAAGCTCCTTTTACCGAGTTAGCAGCTTCATCTCCAATGTCTTTTGCAGCTTCCAACGCCGCGAGGATGGAGTTTTTGGTAGCGGACACGGTGTCCCCTCCAACTTTCTTTACTGCGCTTACGGAGCCTTTTACTGCTTCTACAGCTACTTCCCCAATGTCAATTCCCAGTTCCTTACCTGCATGCAGTGCTTGGCTTACAGAACCTTTAACTGCATCCTTTTCCTCAACTCCAGCATCCATCGAACCCTGAACAGCGCCATCAACAATGCCTTTGACCAATTTCACAACGCTTGTTCCTATTGCTCCAACTCCTTCGAATGCGCCTTGCACAATTGAGGCAGGAATCTGAATACCTTTCACAACTAAATCAGAGGTTCCTTTGATGGTACTAATTGCGAGATCCTTTACTGAACCAACAATTGCACCACCCAAATCGGCTGTTCCTGAAAGTGCTCCTTTCACACCTCCCTTTACGCCATTTACTAATGAAGAAAGAATATTTGCCATAATTTTTGTGTTTTTAGGGATCAGATGCGTCCTGCCAAAGTGGCAATCATTCAGCTGATCACGTTAATTTCTTTTGTTTGATGTTTAGACTGTGAAGTGGGAATAAGTCACAGTTGTACTAAAGATTTTATTCTTCTCAATAACCCTGCAAGCTGAATCCATTGCCAAAAATGATAAGTGAGTGCACGACGATTGACGATTCTATGTTTCAATAGAATCATTTTCAATTTCCTTCTATGAATTTTCAGAATCGGAAAGAGGGTCGATCAGTTTATTTGCTGCTTTTGCCATGTCTACTGAAAACAACTTGCTAACATCTGTCATCAGGTGCGCATAATTGATGGTTGCCATTACCTCCTTCTTCAATTCAGGCGGCAACTCATCTACTTTATTGATCAGCTTAAACGGGTTGATATCTCTATTTTCGTCCTTCATAAAGCTTAATCAGTTTTGCTTTCGTTCTTTTCAATTTCATCTTTACTGCACTCTCTCCAGCATTCAATAAATTGGCTATGTCCTTTATAGAAAGGCCATCCTGGTACTTCATTAACAGGATGCTTTTCTCTGCAACACTCAGCTCATCTAACAGCAACCTCAACGTTTCAATGTTGATCTCCATGATTTCCTCATCAGAAGGATCGTTTTCCAGCTCAACCTGGTGTTCTTCATATTTCAATGCTTCTGACAGGCTATGTTGCTTTTTCTTTTTTGCCTGATGATCTACGCAATAATTAAAAGTGATCGCATAGATCCAGGTTGAAAATTTTGACTTTTTGTTATACCGCGAAAGATTCAAATAGATTTTCACGATGACATCATGCGCCAGATCCTTCGCTTCAGACTCATCTTTAGTAAAACTCAGGCACTTCCTGAAAATCTTAAGCGCATATCGATCATAGATTACCTCGAAAAATTCAGGCCTTTCAGAACCAAGGATCAAATCAATAATCTCCCAGTCTGTCAGACCTTTAATTTGCTTTTTTGTGTAAACCTGTAAGGATTCGATAACAGAAGTCTGCTTGGTAAGTAGCCACAAATTAGCGCAAAAAATGCTAAAGATTTTGCCAGAAAATTTGAGTGATCTTATCAAAGCCATAATAGTTCCTTCGCTCAGTCTTCAAATAGTTGTGCTCCACATAAAGCCTTGCTTCTCCTTATACTAAACTTCACATCCGTCTATCGGAAACCGGGACCTCAACAGTGGTTCGCAAGTGCAAATCTCTTTGCGGAAATGGAATTTGAATCTGATTATCTAAAAATTTCCTGTTTATCCGCATTCGAATATCGCTTTTGACATCTTCAATTCTAAATAAATTCTCACTCCAAAATAGCACTTCAAAGATTAGTGCTGACTCTCCAAAATCTCTAAATCTGGCTGTTGTATTTTTAGCTGAATTAACGTCTTTATGTTCGTTTGCAGCCTCTTTTAAAAGCTCTGCTACACGATCTACGTTAGATCCATAGGCAACGCCCACATTCAAAGAAAATCTGGCCTCTTTCTTATTGTGAGACCAGTTGGTAACATTTTCATTAACAATCTTGGAGTTAGGTATGATCATAATGATATCGCTGCGTGTCTCAATTTTTGACGTCCTCAGCCCAATTTCCCTAACTTTTGCTACAAGACCTTCTATCTCTATTATATCACCAACTTTTATAGTATGCTCGGCAAGTATGATAAAACCACTAACTAGATCATTGAATAGCTGCTGCAGGCCTAACCCGACCCCAACCAATAATGCGGCAGATCCGGCAAGCAGAAAGGTAATTTTTATCCCAAAACTTTCAAGAACTAAAGAGATGGCTATCACAATCAGGACGTACTTGCAAATTTGATAATAAGCAATCGCCTGACCCTCTTGGACTCTCCGAAACAACCTCCCTCTGTATAACGATTTCCTGATAAGTACTAGCGCCAATCGGGTCATTAGGTACACGAGCAGTACAAACAGAATACTAGAAACTTTAACAGAATAATCTCCTAACCCTAACAACTGATAGTTCAGAATCTCTTGCGCTGACATATTAATTTAGCTTAGTGGTGCATCAATTATTCTTGATCTCGGTTGCTATGATTTTGTCAAATTCACTCTATCTGTAAGTAGCGTTTTCACGGGAATCACTACCGTTCCATTTTTTGTTGTCAGAACACAACTGGTAATGTCAATCTTTTGAATGATCCCTTTCAAATCACCAATTTCGATCTCCTGCCCTGCATGAAAGTTGCTTTTTGAATAAAATGAGGATAAGATGTTCGTTAAAATATCTCTGGATCCAATCCCGAAAGAAACCGCAAAAGCAAGTACAATACCACCAATAATTATCGTTACGTTAGAAGTTAAAATATTTGTGTCGATACCGGCTTGATTTACTGCCGCCAAGGAAACTATAACTACGATAAGGTAAAAGGCAAAGCTGCTTATGATTCTGGCTGATGCCACGGCTAATGTATCCAGAATACCTCGCAGACCCTTTTTGACGAAAGTGGCAATATAATAACCAATGACGAAGACAACGATAGCGCTAAATAGCTGTGGCAAGTAGGTCAATAGATCGCTTATTGATTTCGAAACTACTGCCCAGCCTAACGTGTCGGATGCGGTAACAAAAAACAACAATATGATAACCCAGTAAACAAATTTACCTACAATTTGAGATGGGGAAATCTCAATCTTGCTTTCGCCGATCATCTCATCAAGTTTTAGTTTCTTTGAAAGCTTGTCAAAGCCTGCTGCCTTCAAGGTTTTGCGAACAATATAGGCAGTGATTTTAGCAATCACCCACCCTAGTAGTAGAAGAAAAAGAGCACCCAAAATATTAGGCAATGCGGACATAAAAGATTCTCCCAGTGCCATTAGGGATTGAAAGCCCACTTGTGTTAGATCTGTAATCTTATTCATGGTATCGTTTTTATAAGTTTAGAAGATATGAAGGTTGTATTGTTGAGACTGGAAAGGTTGCTGTTGGTCACTTTTTGAATCACAGAAAATGAAATACTATCGTGATTTTTTGGCCTGCTAGCGATTTTCAATTCGTTTGAATGATCAAATAATTCCCATTTTTCCAAAAGGCTTTCTTGTCCTTGACAGTCAGCACGTTCTTTGAAGGCGTTTTTTTCACTGTATAACTAGCTTCATGGTGAGTGGTGAGCACCCTCACTCGATCTTCATTGAAGACAAAACTTCCCTTTTTATCTTTCTCTAACAGCTCAAATGGACTATTTACGAGGGTAGCATTTAAAATTTTCACCTTATCTATTCCAACAAATATTCCATCTTCACCTAGTATGCCCAGCTTTTGAAGATCTTTTTCTGTGCCTTTAATAAAATATGCCCGGTTCACTATTTTGTACAATTCAAAGGTTATCGCCAATTGCTCCTCATAAGTTTTTTCTACATCCGCCGCATCTCCACCTAACGCAGCTTGCTTATCATTGAATTCCTCTTCCTTACTTATCAGAACTTTTGCAGCGTTCTTCATGACTCTTTCCAAAGCGAGTACCTCTTTGCTTTTGTCCTTGGCCTGTGTTCTTAAATCGTCTAGGTTTTGATCAAGGCTTTTGATTTTGAGGTTGGAATTGCGGATCAATTTTTGGATAATTTCCAACCGACTTTGGATCCTCTCCTCTACTGGAATGTCCCTACCTGATCCAGAATTCAAGTTCTCAACGGTGACAAGATTTAGTTCTATAGTCCTTAGGTTATAATCTATTTCCTCTAGTTTTCGTCGGTAATTGCTAACTGTTGGGTCAACAACCCTATTCTGGCTTCGAAGTTTTTCATTCTCCTCTGTCAATGACGCAATTTGATCTTCTAAGCTCGAGTTTTTCTCTTTAGTGTTGGACGTACAGGCACTAACGACAATTAGAAGTAGCGCAATAAAAAATGTGTTGTATCTCATTCCTGTTTATTTCTACTCCAAAATAATACCCTGTTTTGAGAGTTCTCTGAATAGTCCTTTGGCATATGTAGGGAGGTAACCTTCCAATTGCTGCGAATCAAAAACTCTCGATCTTCCTGACCAAACTAAATTGCCCCCTCCCAACTCATAAAAATTAGTCTCAATGAAATATTGCGTAGCCTGTTGAAAGTACCCCGGCTTGTACACCAGTTGGTAGGTTCTGAAATAGTAGTTGCTAAACCTATCATAATATACCAGTGGTTCGTAAGTTGCTTCTGGCTTTATATACCTGTCTGCTCTTTTATCAATCAAGGTAACAGTCACAATACCATCAAAACCCTTCTCTCGCAACCGGTTTTTCATGCGCTCAATGTCTTCAAATGGTTTCCCCAATTCTGGAGGAAACATGGACATTCCATTGGTCGCTTTCAAGTCAGCCTTTCTTGCAGCTGATACTACTTCGTTTTCGACATCATTTCTCAAGTTGAGGTTGTTGATCAAACCCATAACCATCAAATTCTTGAATTTGTGATCATACTCTTCACTCGAGCTCCATGTTCGCATGATCCCTTCAGGAACACAGCCACTTAAAAGCACTGTGAAGGCTATTGAAACATACCAAATCTTCATCTTACTTGTCTTTTGCTTTGGTTCCATCTTCATTCAATACCAGTACATTCGGGGTGTCGCTTTCAGCACCATATACTCGATAATATACTTGTCCATCTTCTGACTCAACCCTTTCATGTTCATTTTCCCATTTCCACCCCTCATATGCTTCGGATGAGATTGTTTTCCGTATTGCCTTTGGCAACCTCTTCGTTTCCATCAAATCAGCTATTTCTAATAACTCCCCTTCGCTGGAATAGGACGCAATCAACCTTGAAGACTTATGAGAAAAGATCAGTTGATAGTATGCGGGTATCACAACATCATAGTAGCTAAATCCAGATGTTTCATCAAATGGATCAAAAGTTCTGGAAGAAACGGACCACTCAATAAATTCGACATCCACATGATTCTTTCGGGCTTTCGTCCTTATTTCACTTGGCACTTTTTCTGCTGCAATAATCCTTCGATTTCTCCTGACTCCGGGAGCATCTTTGAGCTTAGCATCTGCATTAACCATCAACTTAATATCGTTGTCCCATCTTAATGTCTTTACCAACTTAAACGACTCATCAAAGAAGAGAATCCGTTTCCGTTTATCCTGAGTGATCCATATTTTGTAGAATTGACCCTTTTGACCTGTTCTTGAAATTTTCTCCAGATTGACTTTTTGCCAGGCCGCGTACCCTTTTTCTGTTAATTGGGAAATGAGTTCTTCAGGAAGTGCAGAATGCTCGATCGGCCTTGAGGTAACCTTCCAGAACCCTCCTCTGTCGTAAACCTCCCTGACTTTACCTTTCTCATCGGAAAACCTTACTTCATAGTAATCCTGAGTATTGCCGGCCCATCCTATCGGGTAATAGCTTGGGGCTGCGCCTTTATCTGTTCCGTATTGGTTGGGATACGAGTACCATTTTACATCAACAGCACTTGGGCGCTTTTCTTTGAACTTTTTCAAAACTGCCTTTGGCACTTGTTTATCAGGAACGCTGTTCGGCTGCTTATTTTGACCTCTAAGCGAGAAAATGCCTACTATGAGAAACAAGAGAATCGCTAATCTTTTCATTTGAATTGTTTTAGTTGAGACTCACTCTTATGCTAAAAGTCACTCCTGGAAAAGGGTTATATTAAGACATGAATTCAATTGTCATTGCTCTTGTACTTTTAACCGGCTTTGTTATTTATATGATCCTTAAGAAAAGTGACTTTGATAAAAACAAAAGAGAACCAGACTCTGGTGGCAAGAATGACGAAAGCCCTGACGGGGATAGCGATGGAGGAGGCGAAGGATAATGTTAGGGAAGAGTATCTTCTTTGATTCCAAGAATCTTTTTCGTGAACAGTGTCCAGAATGGGCTGATAAGAATAGTAATGGAGATGATAATAATTGTAAGTTGGTAACTGAAGGTAGACATGATGTCTGAATGGTATCCAAGAGAGGCCAACACAAAACTGAACTCACCGATTTGGGCAAGAAAAGATCCTCCATAAATGCTGTGCCTCCATGAATTTCCAAGCATTCTAAGAGATATTGCATTGATGCCGTGATTACTTATATAAACGCCAAGAACTAAAAACGAGATAATCATCCAGTTCTTCAGGAGAAAATCGATATCAATTAGCATGCCGATGGACAGGAAGAAAATAGAAATCAAAACCACTCGAAAGGCGTGCAAACTTTTGTGAAGCCATTTAGTAGCCTTCGAAGAATGGATAAACAATCCTGCTACGAACGCTCCTAATCCAGCAGACAGCTCAAACATAGAGGTTAGAAGCGCCAGCCCGAAGCATACGATCAAACTGGCAAACACCTGAAGCTCATGATCATCTTTCAGCTGCTTGCTAAAGGGTAAGGTAATGGTCTGCTTCTTTAGTAGATAAATCAAAAACCCGACGATTAAAACTCCCCCGGTTAGTTGTAATCCAACCTGGCTTAGTTCAACTGATCCTCCTGTAAGAAACGACATGATTATGATCATGGGAACGATCAAAATGTCTTGGGTAAGCAAGATGCTAATGACGTTTTGACCAATTCTGGTTTTGCCAATGGAGTTATCTTCAATCAGCTTAATCACAACTGCAGAACTACTTAGCGAGATGATGAATCCTAGCAGCAAAATTCTATTAAACGACCAGCCAAAGTAATATCCAACAATTAGGATAAGAAGTATGCTTATCAAAACTTGAAGCCCCGTACCAAACAATGCAATTCTCCACTTAGCAATGAAATCTTTGAGCGAAATTTCCATCCCAATAAAAAACATGAGAATAATAAGCCCAAGCTCTCCGATGACTTCAGCTGTTTCATACTCGGTTACCAGTTCAAATCCCGACGGCCCCAGAATAACACCAGTAAGAATGTATGCGATGATGTATGGCTGGTTGACTTTTTTCAACAACAAACCCAACAGTAGAATCACCCCACTTACTGCTAGCAAGACGTTTAGTTGAGTTCCGAGGGCATTGAGTAGTACCATGTTTTATCTGTTATCTGGTAAAATAATCTTTGCCTCCAGTAATTTTTTGACCACCAGTTCTGTTACCTCACTCTTGAATTTGAATTCATCTCGAATATCGAGCACGTATGCTTTTATCTTCATTTTCAGCAAAGAGTTTTGCAGTTGGTACTCATTGTTAAAAACGACTACGATAGGCTTATTCAAATATACGTAACGTGATACTTTAGCCGCTTCCGTGGCAATCGATCTGGCCAATGTGGTGTCTGCATCGATAGGAAGATAAACCTCTGTAACCACCTGACAGTTTGGCTCTCCGGCATTAGCATTTGATACAGAATGACTCACCACCTCTCCATTTGGAATACTAACAAGGCTGTCGTCTGGTGTTACGATACGTGTTGATCTGAGTCCAATTTCAACAACTTCACCATAGTGATCCCCGATCTGGATCTTGTCACCAACCTTGAAGGGTCTATCAAATAGAACCATCACACCACCAAAAATATTCTTTATTATATCCTGAGCAGCAAACCCAACAGCAACACCAATTGACGCAGAAAAGGCCAGTATTGTTGAGGCAGGAGGCTGAAGGATACCAATAATAATTAAAAAGATTAGAACAGTCCAACCTAGAATCTTGACCACCGGAATGAAGCTCTTTATTCTTATTCTATAAGTCGTACTTCGCTCCGCAAAGAGCTCGAGAACTCGTGCAAAGAATCGAATGAGATAGTAACCAACAATCAAGAAAACAAGTGACCAAAAGATTTTTGAAAACGAAATTAGTTCTGAGAGATCGGGCGGGCCACCAGCAGTTGGTAGTTTGTCAATTAGCCTCCTTGCATCATTGCCGATGGAGTCCGCAGGCTGATCGACGGCAGTGATGGTTGTTTGATTTTTGTCCCCATTGTTTTGTACTGAGTCTATTTGAGCGGTGAGGGTCGCAGAGATTAATAGCGAGAACATTACAGTAATGAACTTCTTCATGTCAATGGATCAGGTTTTTGGCTTTTAGAAGAGTGACTATATTTCTAAACACAATTGGATTAACCAGATAGACTTGGTCCTCTTCAATGATGATACCGTCTTCCAATAGTGCTAATACATTTAGATGGGCAGTTGCAATGGAAGAATTTAATACTTCTGCGAGGAGTTCTACCGTGAGTCCATCATGTAATATTAATGCATGTAGTACGTACATTTTCTCCATAGAAAGAACTGCAAGAAAATTTGGATTTGGCCGCTGGAACGTGCCAATGGTAATTGTGCTTTTATCTACTTTTTTAGTTGATAGTAACCAGAAGATAAGTGCGAGACTAATGTTGCTATTTGCAAAATCGTTAAGATCAGAGAAGAAACTCTTCTTAAGGAAAGCCTGTCGCTCTTCGGGGTTCATCCTATCCAGTTTCTTATCAGAAATGGTTGTGTCTTGTTCAAAAAGAATGTTGAACCCGCTAATCCTATTTCTTTTCCATATGATGCTAACTATCTGATCTTCTGTCAAGCTCTCCATTTTGATGTTGTAACTGAAGAACTCAGCAATATTGATCGATTTACATAGGTAGTCCCAAGCATAGGCTGTGGAGGTGGTAACCCAAAAAACATTCTGGCACGTCCTGTTGATTATCTCAACAAAAACATTTAAGGCAGTAAATCCGTGAATTTTCCTCAGGAAAATACTTTGAAGATTCTCTAGGATGACAATTTGCCTAGTTCCATTATTAAGATGGTCAACTACATGATCAACTTCGGTGAAGTTTTCATTTTCAAAAATGACGCACATCATCGCAATTAGATCTTCCTTTGAAGAAATTGAATGAGGTGGTGAAAAGCGAGTCAAAGGGTATTTATAGTCGCCTTTGTTCACAGCGAAATTGATGAACGATGTAAGCCCTCCCCATTTTTCCCCAACTACGACAGTAGCAGCGAATCTCCGTTGTTCCCAGTTAGCAAATGCTGTAGCCAGCATGTTATATTCGTTCGTTCGACCAACAAACAACTCCAAGTCCTCGATCGGCTCTAGCTCATATAACCGCCTGTAGATCAAGGGCAAATTTTGAATGGAAGATTGTGATTCCAACAGAAAGTCGGAGACTTTTCGATCAATAGACTGAATTTTGGTCGTATTAATGTACTGGTTCTCAAACTGCTCAATCCTCAACTTTACTCGATCGTAACTTCTTTTGAATACAGTGATGGCCAGGCGCTTTCTTGCCCTGAGCTTTTCACCGAGCTCCTCTTTAATCTCCTCCGCCTGTTTAGCTGCTTTGGCTTTGGCGATGCGCATTCTGAGCTCACCTACGGTTTCAATGTCTGCTAATTCGATTAATTGCAAGCAGAACGTTTGAATTTCCTTTTCTAGATCATCACTATTTTTGATCAACGAAGATTTCAGGACATTTCTGGTATCTTTAAACCTGTTCACGGCTCGAGTCAAACCCTCTATGGCCACAGTAGTTGCCTCAAGCTCAGTTTTTCCTTCGATCTCCAACGCTGCAAGTGCTGAGGAGAGACTGAAAATAACAATTTGGTCAAGGTCATTTGCAAACTCCGTTGTTTCTCGCAGAGCCGTGAATAACTCCTTTTTGGTCGTCTCCAGTTTGGATTCGAATGCACCAAGAATTTCAAAGGTGATTAGCTCGTTTGGCGATACTTTTTTTAATTCACTCGTGTCGATCGGCTTATCGAACGAATTGTTCTTAACAATTACATGTTCGTCGGAAAGGTCCTCAATATTTTGTCTGATGTTCCCTTCCAGTTTCCCGATTAAATTGGTGATTTTTTGGCTTGACAGTTTGTCACAAAGCCTTGGCACCAGTTCCTTATCCAGCTTCATGACAGCCAACGCATGCAATCGATTCAGCTCTTTACCGACTCCCTTTTTGCTTTTCCTTATAGCAGAAATTGCATCCTTGATGAAGACCTCTATTTCATCAATTTCGGGGCCAATCTGTTCACTAAACTTGTTGGTTTGCTGGAACGTGAATTTTTCTAGTTCCGCAAGCGTCAGACTCCGTAGTGTATAGATATCAAGCTCTGAACGCCACTCCTCAAAGAGAGAGTAGATTGTATTCCTCCAATTCAAATCATTCGTGATCCACCTGGTTTCTGACTGCTCCAAGGCCTCAGAAACACGAGAATCTGATAACAAGCGGGCTGGGTTCTCAATGGTTCCCACTTTCTCGTAGTGGTCAGTGAATTCCTCAATACTCGCAGATAATATTTCTCCAAGACAATTCTCGATTTTTTTAAACAATTGAGCCTTGAAAGCTTCAATATCTCCGTACATATCAATGTCGCTAGCTCCTGAGTCCGCCATTGCCTTTTCCCAGTTTCTAATGTTTACGTATTGTGCGCAGAGTTCCTTGTAAAAGAGATCGGTAATGGAACGTAACTTGAGGGTAGCATCTGCCTGAAAATGTTTCATTATCAGGTTTCTAAATGGTATCGAAAGTTTCCAATAAGCCACTTTCTTCTTCTCCTTTTTGAAGAGGTTCAAAAAGGAAGTAGGAGAATGCTGGATTCTAAACAAAAGCCTTTTAAGGGACTTCGCTACTTTCGTCCCAAGTGGATCTTCATGACTCGCATAAAACCGCATACGGTTTTGCTCAAGAATGTACACATCATCCAATGGGTCAAAAATCTTCTCTAGCTTCTCAGAAAGCTCTCCATAAAGGAGAGAGAACTCTTTTTTCTCCGGTATGATCCAAATTTGATCAATTTGTTTGTGGATTCTGGATTTGTGTTTTGCAATAGTTGAGTTGTCTTGCTTTTTGCTCTTGGAGAACTTAGAAAACTCTTCAATTGCCTCTACCATTGCAAGCATTTGGGCAGTCTCATTCTCTATTTGCCCGATAATTGGTTTTAGGTAGTGCGCTGTATACGCGCTCTTGATTTGTCCAAAAACTTTTTCAACCCTCTTCATCTTTATATTAGAATTCAGATTCTTCAAGCAGGGATTTCATTTTCAAAACGTCGGTAGCCAAAATGTGAAGTTGATACGAATCCCGATCAATTTTGATCCGAGAAGCAGTCATCCGCTGGATCTCTTTTTCTGTCTCCAGAATATTGGTAAGCGAAGCTGAAATATTGAGATAAAGTTTTCTTGTTTGAATGGTCTTTTGAAAGAAGTCTATGAAATGGCGATTGTATGTGAAGTAGTGTTCGCGAGAAGAAATGGCTTCATTTTTATCAGCAAATAACTTTTGAACGCCTTGCTGTATTTCTCGATTTGTGCTGTCTATTTTAGGAACGGCGTATTGGTCGATATAAAACTTTATCGAAATGAGGCATTGACGAAGCTCCTTACTCTGCCCCTTGAAATGAGCTAATATTTTCCGCTCTTTCGCATTGGTTATTTCGACTGTCTTATCGGGCAAAACAGAAGACGCAACGGATCTCAGTCCAAAAATTCCCCCAATTGATTCTGTCGTTCCCTTGAAGGCCTTGTACACATTAAATCCATTTGGAACCAAAACATAGTATCCTCTGATGTAATTATCCAAAAAATCAACTTGTGACAAGATTGTATCTGGAAGTGTCAGATTAGCTTCATACTGATTAATTGCTGCAAGTAGAGCATCTACCCGAAGTGAATCAGAAGGGTACAGCGCACTTTTAAGATTATCTGATTCAAGCGAGAGTTTAGCAACACGTTCGTTCAGCTTTCTCACATTCCCTGGGTAGTTCGCGAGGGTATTGTAGTAATTCCCTATTAATCTCACCTGAGATTTTCTCAGAGGACTACAGCCTATCAAAATGAAAACAACTGCCAAAGTGAGAAAACACCTAAAAAATGATCTCATGTACAACTTTATTAATTACTCAAACTAAGATAACTCCTTGTGGTGTATACTTTAATTACTATTTAATAGACTCTGAATTAGGGAATAAGTCACATTCAAAAAGTAACTTGCTATAATAATAATTGCAACTATGAAAACTCTGGAAAGTCTGTTTGAAACACTTCCACTTTTCCAAATCAGTGTCACCCTTGGTGTTCTGCTTGCATATTTGATAGTCAGAAAGATTGTTTTCGGAGTAGTTCTGAGGCGCGCCATGAAGCACAATTTTGAGGAAGCAAGAGCAGTCTACATTCGGAAAGCTGTGAGTCTTGGAGTAGCCTTCTTGCTTATCGTCTTCATTGGCATTATTTGGGAGATTTCGCTGAAAGGCTTATCCCTTTACATAGCTTCCTTTCTCACCATAGTCGGTGTTGGACTTTTTGCCAACTGGTCAATTGTAAGCAACATAACTGCCTCGGTAATCTTGTTCTTTTTCTTTCCTTTTAAGATCGGGTCAAAAGTCAGAATTGTGGATGGGGATAATTCTGTTGAAGGAGCGGTCATCAGCTTATCTCTCTTTTCAATCAAGCTGAAGAAAGAAGATGGAAATGATATCTATGTTCCTAACAATATTGCTATTCAAAAATCGATTGTGGACTTAGATTCGTAGAAGCAGTCTTCTTTTACTTCTACTTGATTTCATCCCATGTAGCTTTGATTTCATTCATTTTTAATGTCAGTGCTTCTACGGCTTTTTGGGTTTGATCAGCCGGTCGCGCATCCGCACTTTGTAGTACCTCCTGTAAATACAGAAATTTTTCCTGCAGACCGACGATGGTTTCCTGATCTGCAGGAGTGGCTCGGATACTACCATAAAGGATATCACCTCGACCGGGCAAGCCAGACCCTCGAAGTTTAAGCAGCCTCTCTTTCTCTCCTTTTTTCCATTTCTTTTTTTCAAGAAGTCTGCCGTCGAGCGTCAATCGAATGTCTTGAAGTTTCTCATAATTCAGATAGCACCTCAATGAAAGATCACTTTGCAATTGTAGATCCTCATCACTCACTGACACTCTTGGATCCAGCCTTACTGTTAGCGATTTTTCCGTTGATTGGCCATCCACAGTTAAACGAACCGTGTACGTCCCTGGTGGCACATACGGTCCACTAGGGCCGCTTGGTGTATTTTGTAAAACGGCTGCAATCGCAAACCCTCTGTCAGCGCCACGAGGTGCGCTATAGTGCAAATCCCAAACGAATCGATGATGACCAGTTTTTGTAGAGAGCCTCTCTTGTGGTCTGATCCAATAGGTTGGATGCGGAAACCGTGTTGTGTCGAGTGACTCTGGCGGATCATCACTAGAAAAAGTAGCAACGCTGGCTCCCTCTTGGTCAAGTATTTCGAGGCTCACTTGGTTTGCCTCAGCATTTATTTGATAGTAGAGAATGGCTCCATCAGGAGGGTTTTGCCCAGTTGGTTCTTCTGGCGGAAGAGGCGTATCGCCGAACATGTTAAAGCGGACACGCGTCGCAAGTGAAGGTTCAAATAAATGAGCACTCCCTGATTTGGCTGCAGGTATCTCTCGAAGCGAACTGAAATCATCAAGAATCCATATGGATCGTCCATGGGTACCAATGACTAGATCATTTTCGTGAACAACCAGGTCACGAATTGAGCTGGCGGGCATATTCATTTTCAATGAATTCCAAGATTCACCGTCGTTGTTGGAAAAGTATACTTCACGCTCAGTTCCCGCAAACAGTAATCCTTTTTTCTTAACGTCTTCACGGACCACGTTGACAGGCCCAGAAGGGTTCATTCCGGAAACCACCTCATCCCACGTCTCACCAAAATTATGGGTTCTGTAAATGTGCGGCTTCATATCGTCCTTTCGAATGGCATTCACAGCTAGATAGGCTGTTCCTTTTTCAAAGTGACCTGCATCCACTTGGGAAATCTTATCCCAAGAGGTGAGTGCTTTTGGTGTCACGTCCTTCCAGGTTTTACCCCCATCGATCGTTACATGAACAAGCCCGTCATCCGTTCCCGCCCAAATGATATTTTTATCTATTGGAGAAGGCGCTATAGAATAGACGATGGCACGTTGCGCCATGGTCTTCATATCCTCATTTTTGAAATCTCCCACACTAGCAGGGATGGCGGGCTGTTTCCGTGTAAGATCCGGACTGATTTCCTCCCATTTTTGTCCGCCATTGTGTGTTTTCCAAACCACATTTGTTCCAAACAGTAACATGGTCTCATCTGCGGGATGAAAGAGCAACGGCATGGATCGTAAAAATCGAATGTTACCCGATCGTAAAATTTCTGGTGCCACGTTTTGTGATTGACCTGTTTTTTTATCAAAACGAATGACACGTCCGCCATATACGATAGATGGATCCTTCGGATCGGGAGCTACATAGGCATATTCATCAGCACCCACACCCATCCAATCACGAAAGGAAATTTGACCACCATTACCCCTACTTGCTACACCAATTGCTCCACTTTCCTGCTGGCCTCCATACACCCAGTACGGAAATTGATTATCGGTAGCTACATGGTACAGTTGAGAAGTTGGCTGGTTGTACCAAGAGCTCCAGGTAGCTCCCCCATTGACTGTGACAGTTGCCCCTTGATCAGCGGCAAAAATCATGATATCGGGATGCAATGGGTTGATCCAAATCCGATGATAATCATCTCCACCAGGCGCCCCTTTTAGTGAAGTCCATGTTTCGCCTCCATCCGATGATTTATAAGAAGCAATATTTCCTATGAATAGGATATTTTCATCTGTGGGATGTACTTTGATTTCCGCAAAATCACTACCTCTTCCCCATAGGCGTCGGTTAGCATTGACAAGCGTCCAACTCTCACCAGCGTCATCGCTCCGATAGATTCCTCCGCTTTCTCTGGCATCTACTGTTGCATACATTCGTTTCGAGTTGCTTCTGGAAATACCTATGCCGATTCTTCCGAGTCCTTGTTCTGCAGAAGGGAGTCCCTTTTCAATCTTGCGCCAGGTTGTTCCGCCATCAGTAGATTTATAAAGACCACTGTTTGGTCCAGAGAATTTTGCATTTTCCCAAGGCCCTTCCTGGTGCTCCCACATATCAGCGAACAAAATTTTGGAATTATTAGGATCAAATTCTACTTGAACAGCACCGGTGTTGTGATTGATGTACAAAGTTTTCTCCCAAGTTTTTCCACCATCCAATGATCGGAAAACCCCGCGCATTTCATTGGCTCCATACGGATGCCCCAAACCTGCGACGAATACGATGTCTGGATTTGTTGGGTGGACAATAACGCGGCTAATCTGCTGAATGTCACCTAATCCAATGTGCGTCCAATTAATTCCTCCATCTCTCGACTTAAACATTCCATCACCAACCGCCAGGTCTGGTCGGTGCAGTCCTTCACCTGTTCCCACATATATAACATCTGGATGCGACGGTGAGACAGCCAGGTCTCCTACGGATCCTGTGGGGGCTTCATCAAAAATTGGGTTCCACGTTCCTCCGTAATCGTCTGTCTTCCAAACGCCACCATTGTTTACACCCATAAAGAATACGTTCGGTTGCGAGGGTATGCCCACTGCTCCTACTGTCCGTCCAGCTCTAAATGGACCGATCATTCGATATTTCAAATCCTGATAGTCTGATTTATCAACTTGAGAGAAAGAGAGGACCGAAATGGTGAAAAAAAGAAGGAAGGCTATGAATCGCATGATCATGGGTTTAGATGTGGAACTAGAATCAGGAAGTACAATACTTTTTGCTTTTATTCCTGGACATTGTTGAAGTTGGTTTAGATAAGAAAGATCCTATTTCAAGACGACTGATGCAATCAATTGAGGTATTTTTATTTCAGCTAAGGTTGAATTAATTTACTATCCACTCTTATATTTAGAAAGTAATAATTTTTATCATGAAATACTTAATATTTGTTTGCCTCTTCACATTCTCCCTTGCTGCCTCTGCACAGGACGAGGATATCGTTGCCACCATTGATGATTTAACTGCTCAATGGGACAAACAAGCATTATCTCTTGAGCGATATACTGGACTGAAATATTATTGTACAGCGGAGCAGTATCGTGACAAAATAATAAAGCTACTAGATGAAATTCATCACTACGATACGCTTTTATATGGTGTTGTTACTCGGAAATACGAGAACAACAAAGATCGTGAAGCTGAAATTACATTAAAAGATATTATAAAGGTTGAAGCTGACTACACTACTAAAAGCTTTAAAGAATTCCTCGGACAAGAATGTGATGGATACGCTGAAATAGAAGAAAATGTTGGTCGCGAAAGTGGTTCGAAGTACTATAAAGAAGTGGAAAAACTGGAAAAGGAATTGTCTAAATATGTAATTACTATTACGATGAGAATCGACCTTATAGATGAACATATCCATCACCTGAAACTCAATTAGTTTTTTAGTCCGTACTGATCGCCCGTAGAATCATTCTTTAGTACAATACAGCTGCCTACCTTTGCCAAATGGTGGGACAACAGAAGGATACCAAAGCAATCCTTAAAAAGCTGGGAATAGAGGCATTAAATCCAATCCAAGAAAGTGCATTTGATGCCATCACTTCAAATTCAGAAGTGGTTCTGCTCTCCCCCACTGGGACTGGAAAAACTCTGGCTTTTTTATTGCCCATTATTGCAGCGCTTGATCCTGATTTGAAAGCAGCTCAGGTATTAATACTCGTGCCCAGCAGGGAGTTAGCGATTCAGATAGAGCAGGTTATTAGAGAAATGGGAAGCGGCTATAAGGCCACTGCGGTATATGGAGGGCAATCGGGATACAAAGACAAAATAGAGCTAAAACATCCCCCGACGCTATTAGTTGGTACCCCAGGTAGAGTTGCCGACCACATTAGAAGAGGGCGTATTGACACTGCTCATATCAAAACCTTGGTGCTTGATGAGTTTGACAAATCCCTAGAAGTTGGATTTACAGAAGAAATGAAGGAGATTATTGCATCGATGTCTTCCGTTAAAAAGAAGGTATTGACATCAGCCACTCAGAAAGTTGAAATTCCCCCTTTTGTCGGAATACGCAAAGCAACACGTCTAAATTTTCTTAAAGAATCCAGCTCGCGGCTACAACTCAGATCGATTGTTTCGCCGAGCAAAGATAAATCCGAGACGCTCGTGCTATTGCTCAAACACATTGGGAGGAGAAACGGAATTATTTTTTGCAATTTCAAGGAGAGTATTCATATGGTTAGTGAGGCGCTAGATGCACATCACATAGATCACGGTTGTTTTTATGGCGGCCTGGAGCAAATTGAAAGAGAACGGGCACTTATTAAATTCAGAAACGGAACATACAACCTATTGGTAGCCACTGATTTGGCAGCCAGAGGGATTGATGTACCAGAAATGGACTTCATTATTCACTTCCAACTGCCCTTTTCAGAAGAGGAATTTGTACACAGAAATGGCAGAAGTGCAAGAATGAAAAGTGAAGGAACGGCCTACATTCTTCATGGGGAAAAAGAGACCCTTCCTCCTTTTACAAAAGGGGTCGAAACAATTACGTTGACATCCAAGAAGGAAGACCTTTCAAGCGAATGGCAAACACTCTTCATTTCAGGTGGCAGAAGGGACAAAATATCTAAGGGAGACATAGCAGGACTGTTTTTTAAACAAGGCAAGTTGACTAAAACAGAACTGGGCATCATTGAGTTAAAACAAGATTGCAGCTTCGTCTCCGTCCATCATTCGAAAACAAAGCAGCTGATCGACCTACTCAATAATACACGGCTAAAGAAGAAAAAGGTAAGGGTTAGCCTCTTATCATAAGGAATCATGTAGCTAGCCAAAAGCACGAGTAAGCAACTGATGGAAAGACATCGCGTGGGAGCGACCCGAGCTTAATGATACTTTTTTAGCTACCTAGGGCGTATTCTGCTGTGTCTTTTCAAGAGGCTTACTTAGCTTTACACGTCTGAAATAACTGAATAATGAGACTAGGACAGCTAGCCCGAAAATACGACGTTTCCTTACAGGAGATAATTTTATATCTCAAAGAGATTGAGCCTGGTCATGATGCACTTCATTCGAATTCTAAGCTGAATGAGCAAACTGAATCATTGATAGCACAGCGTTTTGAGCTTTTATTTGACGAGCCCGAAGAGCAACCAGAAATCGTAAGAGAAGAAATGCCTGAAGCTATTCAGGAAGAATCACCAGAACCTGAAATAATTGAGACTGAAGTAGTTGAAACTGAAGTTATTGAGGTAGTTGAGTCTCTTGTAGATGAGAATCAAAGTGCAGCAGAAGAGATCCTTGCCAATCTTCCGGAGGTTGGAGATCTGATTCCAGACGAAATGATGTCCATACCCGAGGTTGAAGATCTGAATCAGGATGAAGAGGTGTCTGTACCCGAAGTTGAGGTTCAGGGCCAGAAACAAGAGGAAAACCAACGAGAGGAAAGCGAAACGATCGAAACTGATCGATTGCTGGAGTTATTGGAATCCGAAGAAACATCCATTGATCTAAGTAAAATCACCTTGATTAAGGCTCCAAAAAAGGAGCTTGGCGGATTGAAGGTCGTGGGTAAGATCGAGATCGCTGAGCCGAAGGTTGAAGCTCTCGAAGAAAAAGAGAGCGAGCCAGAACAACCTAAACTTGATAGTGAAAGTCTGGCATTACGCCGACAGCAGAGAGAGGAGCTCAGAGAGCAAAGGAGGTTAATTGCAAGGAAAAAAGAAGAGGAACACAAAGCGCGACAGGAGAAGCGAAAAAGAGACAATGAAGAGAGAAAACGGAAAGCGCAGAAAGAAGCTCATTACAAATCCAAACTGAAGAAAAGTACTTCCCCGGAGACGAAACAAAGAGACAAGCCGCAAACCCAACTACCTACACCAGAAGTGATTGAGCAACGCCCTAAGCCGAAGACACAGCTAGGTAAATTCTGGAGATGGTTGAATACCTGAGAAGTTCATTATAGTATCGTTTTTCCTCATTTGATGAATTTTCAAGCAGTGCTCATGGATGTTTTCAAAGCAATGAACGTACAATTTCTCAGGTTCAGCTAAAATCCAGAAGAGCGGTCACTACTTCTTATCAATTGATATTTTTTTGATAAAAATATTATCAAATGATAAACCGCCAATGATTAGATATAAGTTATTCTCAAAACAACTTTTACTCTCCTCCGCTTTCTTACTTCTGTTTGTTTCTTGTCAAGAAGACGCGGTAGAGAATGAAATTGATCTGTCCGATGAAGACATGATTGCGGCGATTCAATTAGCCGATGAATACCTAAGTGCCTCCAAGGGAAGAGCGAATTCAGAAAAAGCAGTCACTGTTCTGAAGTTCATAAAGGATAAGTTGTTCTATGCTACTACCACCGATGGTGTTACCAGTTATACAGAAGTAACTCAGGAGACTATCACGGCGTCATCAGTACCGGGTGGATATGTGTTCTGGTATTCAGGTGGTGGAGTCTCAGATCTTGCCGGCATTGAATTCGATAAGGAATCTCAGCTTAAACTGGTGGAGGCTCCAGAGGAAATCAAAGCAGATAAGATGTGGGTGATTTCAATACCAGAGGAATTTGATGAAGAGGAAGGAATGCTTAAATACGACATTATTTACAACTTCAAAGGAAATAATGGACTGCCTATAAGATTGGATCCAAAGATTAAGATCGGTTCCGAATAGGCACTTAACTTATGTACAAAGTGATTAGAGTTTGTCTAGTTTTCTATTGTGCGCTTTCTGTTTTGATAGTCTGTTCTCAAAACCAGATTAAGGCAGATAGCGTCAGAAACCTAATAGAGACTGGAGATCTAAGCTCAGTACAAAAGCTGGAGGCCCACTACCTATTATCTATCTACTCTAGTTCCCCAGAAGATGAATTAAAGTATGGAAATCAACTTCTAGAGCTGGCCAAGAAGTCCAACAATCAGGAGTACATCATAAAGGCAAACCTCAGAATAGGCGTAGCCCAGCGTTTATTAGGCAACTTAGGGAATGCACTAAAGAAACTTTTCGAGAGTGCTCAGGGTGCTTCGGAGAAAGAAGAATTTAAGAGCCTGCTCATCGATATATATCAGGAAATTTCTACCTCCTACACACAAAATGGTGATTCAGAGAATGCTCTGCTTTATGGTGCAAAAACAATTGACCTGCTTCGAACAACGGGTAGTCGACAGAGGCTGGCGCTTACGCTCCTCGATATTGGATATGACTATTAACCTGAGTTCGATATAACTTAGTTAGGAATATCCCCTTGAGGGGATTATAGGGGTGTTTTATAGATCGATCTGTAGATCTTAAATGCAAAATAACACCCTCCTAGCCTCCCTGAAGGGAGGAATTGCCAGAAAACCATGTTTGAGTCTCTTAAAATAAGCATTATCATCTTTCTTACGTCGAACTCAGGTTATTACTTAATCGATAATTATGATTCAGCAATGGTCTACTACAATGAGTCTGCATCTATTTTGAAAGAAATAAATGTGTACAGGGCTATTGCGTACATAACTGGAAATAGAGCATTAGTTTATTGGAAAAGAGGAGAAAACGAGCGAGCCAAGGATGATCTTCTTAAGGCAATTGAAATGCTTGAACCCTATGAAGATCGGTTTGGAATGGCAGATTACTACAATCAATTGGGGAATATTTTATTCGAAGAGAACAACCAGGATGAGGCAATCTCCAATACGCTGAAAGGCCTTGAAATGGCTATGGAAGAGGGCTTAAAAGAACAAATCAGGGATGCCTCAAACCTTTTGTTTTTACTCTATCAGAATGCAGGCGACTACAAAAAAGCGGTAGTGTATCAAACGCAATACCACGCTTACAAAGATAGTATTCAGAACTTGGAAACTACTCAGCAGCTTGCGAACCTGCGAACAAGATTTGAAGTTGGGCAAAAGCAAGTCGAAGTTGATTTGTTGCTAGAGCAGAAACGCAGCAGTCAAATAATAATGATAACGGGTGGCATTATAATGCTAATCGTTCTTTGTCTAGTTTTTGTTGTTTACATGCATTCCAAAGCTAAGATGAGACTCAATAAGAAGCTTGAGATTCAAAAGGATTCCCTGCTATCCCTAAACAACACCAAAGATAAATTCTTCTCCATTATCTCGCATGATCTGAGAGGGCCAGTAAATAACCTAAGCGGACTTGTGGGAGTTACAAGATATTTCCTTGAGGATAATAACACTGACCAATTGAAGGATATGATTGATAAGATGGAGAGATCGGTAAATCGATTAGTCAAACTACTGGACAACCTACTTCATTGGTCGTTGCAACAAAGAGGCAGTTTTCCCTATACACCAGAGAGCCAAAGTTTGCCAAGTATTTTATCTGAAGTGAATGACATGTTTATGGACATGGCAACATCAAAAAAGATCAAAATGGAATTGCAGGTCAAAGAGGACTTTGATCTGTACCTTGATAAGAATTCAACTGCAACGATATTTAGGAACCTTCTCAATAATGCACTCAAATTCACACCAGAAGGAGGTCATGTCAAGATGGTGGCAGAAAAGAATAATGAAAACAATACAGCCACGATCAAGGTCATTGACAATGGAGTTGGAATACCCGCTGAGAAATTAAAAGTGCTCTTTCAGCTAAATGAAAACATCACGACTAGAGGAACCTTAGGAGAAGCAGGCCTTGGACTGGGCCTTCAACTTGTTTATGAATTTGTCAAACTAAACAAAGGAGAGGTCGAGGTGGAAAGTGAAGAAGGCAAGGGAACTACGTTTATGGTTCATTTTCCACTCAATGCTCAGAGAGAAGCCTAAGACTTAACTACTGGCAAATACTGATCTACTTTCTTATCATCAATATGAGATTGAGCCCCACTATTCTTCAATAAATACTGATTGCTAAATGGAAAAATGAGTGATGAGCACTAGTTTTGAACCATGATTGCAGTCGTCTCTCCCGCCAAAAACCTTGATTTCAAATCTCAATATGATGTAAGCACAACGCAGCCTCGCCTTCTTGAATGTACGGCTGAACTTATCGAGGTGATGCGCAAAAAATCTACTGATGAGGTCAAAGACTTAATGAGTATTAGTAAACAGCTTGCAGGGCTCAACGTTCATCGATATAAGGAGTTTCAATTGGAGCATAATTCGGAGAATTCACAACCGTCTGTTTTTGCTTTTAATGGTGATGTGTACCAGGGCCTTCAGGCTCAGACTTTTGATCAGGAAAAGCTTCAATTCGCACAACAGCATCTTAGAATTCTGTCAGGATTGTACGGTTTACTTCGACCACTTGATCTAATTCAGCCATACCGACTAGAGATGGGCACGAAGCTCGCATTCGATGACTACAACACCCTCTACCAGTATTGGGATAAGACAATTCTTGAATTACTGCTCAACGACTTAAAGGAACAGGGCGATGACATTATCGTAAACCTGGCGTCCAATGAATACTTCAAGTCTGTAGACCAGAAGGGCATATCGGCGCGAATCGTTGACGTAGAGTTCAAAGACTTAAAGAATGATAAGTATAAGATCATCTCTTTTTATGCTAAGAAGGCCAGAGGTTTGATGTCAAGGTACATGATTGAAAATGCGATTAGCGACCCGGAAGACTTGAAGGGTTTTGATTATAACGGCTACTACTACGACGAACGTGAGTCCTCGGAAAATAAGCTGGCATTTAAACGTGACAAGAAGAAATGAGTGCTCTCAAGTGTATATCTGCCTTAAGCTTAGCTTGAGTCCATTACATTTCTAGTGCTGCCTACTATATCAGCGTTTGCCAAGCAAAGCAAATTCGCCTCACCTCTCTCTTATCTTTATTCTCCAATAAAGGGTTATCGTACCAATGTATTCCACGGCAATCAACCAAAATTCTGGTGCCGTAAAAAAGGTAAAATGGTCTCCTCCGTAGGGAATGATTAAAAGAGGAACGGTGAAAAGGGCATCCAATATCATGGCTATGAAAAACATAGCTACTCCAAGTCTCAATCCATTCGTTTTTAGCCCATTCTTATAGTAAATATGAGCTCCCAGGACGGCTATAGGTAACAGAAAAGTAGCCAAGACCAAGTTGGCTTGTAATTCGGGATCACTAATAATTTCTATAAAGTAGGATGCGGTATATACACCCACACCTAGTATCCAAATTGTAACTGCTGATAAAATTGCTCTTTTTATGCTCATTTCTTTGATTTTTGTGAAGTCAAAAATGGAGCGAAAAGCATCAGCTAACTTGTCCCAAAAGGATAAGAATTTGTTCTAAAAGAATTTAGAGTTGCAATTTAGATCTAACACTACTACCCTACTTCTTGTTTTCCCTATACAAGTAAAACAACGAAACATGTTTAATATATTTAAGAGAAAGAGCGAACTGGAAAAACTTCAGGAAAAATATGCAAAACTGCAAAAGGAGTCATACGATCTTTCCAAAACGGATCGATCTGCAAGCGATAGAAAGCAAGCAGAAGCGCATGAAATTCAGAAAAGGATCGGAGAATTGATGTAGGTTTTTGGTTAGCGTTTACCGTAAGATGAACGGAACAACTCACGTCGGCTGTTCACCAACCAGATCATGCTGATTAAAATCACTGCTGCTATTACAGCCAAGCAGACATATTGATAAGCTTCAGCTCTCCCCATGTACACCTGCTTACTGTAAATGCCCCAGATTCCCCACGCAATCGTAAGCGTAGCCACCCCCCATCCTTTGATGCTCATGACGGCACCGATGATTCCTGCTGTCATCACCAATACCATGCCCCAGGTATCCTCAGAGGCATTGTGCGGCAAAACATTGAGATATTTTAGGTACACCGCGATGTTCGCCACTGTGGCGACACAGATCCAGCCGAGGTAGATGCGAAAAGGGATTTTTACTATCCAGTAACAAGACTCGATTCTTAAGTTAATGGCAATTAGGGTTCCAAGTAGTACGAACATGATGGGAATCGTCAATAAGAAATAAGCGTAATGCCAGGCAAAAATCCACGCAATATTTGCTAGCCCATTTACAACAAATAGGTATCCAATATTTTCAACGTTATACGATTTAGAAAAAAACTGATAAACGGAAAAAACAAGTAAGCCCAGATAGATCACACTCCAGATGCTAAAGGTGAAACCTGCAGGGGTGAAGTAATTGTCATACAGCGCTGACACCTCGCCAGTTGTCACGTTATTGATAGGCAGGATATTCGCTAACGCATTAACGGTGATTACAAAAAGAAGTACAATGAGGTTAAGTATTTTCATGGCTGATACTAATTTTCTTGGGAAGCTGTTTCGGTTGGCTTCTTAATAACAATTCTGCCGTCCAATTTGTTGGAGAAATTTCTCAAACGTTTGATTGTCCTTATTTGTAACCTTAAAAGGCACACCTGTCCTGTGGTTAAGTACTTTTGTACTCGGCAAAAACCTGCTATGTCCGAAAACACAACCTGTCCAAACTGCAAATCGCTCTACGGGTATCCGATGGATGCATTAATGATGTGCCCAGAATGTGGACACGAGTGGAATCCCGAGGACGACAAGGAGGAGGATGCTCCTACTGTAAAGGATGCTAATGGCAATGTGCTGCAGAATGGAGACTCTGTTGTTGTTATGAAAAACTTACCTGTTAAGGGAGCTCCCAAGCCTGTAAAGGCAGGAACGAAGGTTAAAAACATACGACTTACAGATGGCGATCATAACATTGATTGCAAAATCGAAGGATTTGGTTCTATGGCCTTAAAATCTGAGTTTGTGAAGAAGGCTTCACTATAGGGAATTAGAGAATAGTTAAATAGTTAAGAGGTGGAGAGAAGAATTGATTTGGTGATTTGAGGATGGGTGATTTGGGAATTGGTAGTTGGTTATTGGGTTTTGGGATTTGGGGATTTATTTGAGCGTTGGATTTTGTATTTTGAAATTTCATATGGATGACACCAGCTTGAGTTTGTGAAGAAGGCTTAACTCAGTAGCTGATTTTAATGATTGCTAGCCTGCATTTCCATAGAAGCAAATAAGAACATCATCCAACATGGGTCCCCAGTTCCTCCAGTTATGTCCTTCTGCAACTTCCAGATAGGTGAAGTCGTAACCCTTCTGTTCTAGAATCCCTTTGAGTTTCCGAGTTGCAGTTGCTTTATCATTGACGGTGCCTGTACTAAGAAATATGTTAATTGGAAGCTTTGGTGAGCTTTGAAAATTATCGTAAATAGATGGGCAAGGATGTGGAGCTGGCGACTGTATTCCAATGTTTCCAAATGTATCATTTGCCTGAATAGCAAAATACATGGCGTTCAGCCCTCCGAACGATAAACCAAGTATTCCCCTTCCCTCAGGCTTTGCAATCGTTTTGTAGGTGTTTTCAATTTCAGGGATCAATTCCTCTTTATAGAATCGAACGTAATTAGGATTACACAAGAACTGACTGTTTCTTCGGTTTAGAGAACGATCATTGGGGTCTACCGCTGAAACCATGACGATAATGTGTGGTTCGATTTTACCTTCTTTTACAAGCGTCTTCGAAACTTCCACCAAGCCATTTCTTTTGTACCCGTTTCCGTCAGTTACATACAACACAGGAAGAGACCTTGTAGCGTCATCGGGAACATGGATCCAATATTTCAAGCTATACCCTAAGACCTTACTTTTGATAATATACTCCTCAACGGCGAAGAGCTGCAATGATGCAGCAAGGAGGAGTACGGTGCTAAAAAGATGCTTGTTCATATAACCTACGGTTTAGACACTGAACGGAGAATCGAACCCATTGTTCTACTGACAGCTAGTTACACAAGGAATCTAATCTTTGGCTAATTATTAGCTAACAGTATCCCAAAGCAGATTCTTTGCGTAAATTGGTTCCAAGAATGCTCGTTTTCTTTTGAGCTATTATCACTTAGAGAGACTTAAAAACTATGAATCTAGATCTGTGGTCCATCGTCATGATTGTGTTTGTTTTTCATGGCCTCTTTCTTTTGTCTACTATCATTTTCACTGACAACAGAAGAAAGAAGAAGGAAAACCTTTACCTGTCATTTCTCATCTTGATCTTGATTTGGTATCTAGCCGAATTCTTCCTGATCCGAAACACGATCAATATTGGAATTGATATTTTCTACGGAACCCGATATGGGTCCTGGCTCCTATTTGGTCCGCTCACCTTCTTTTACTTCAGATCAATTACAATCACGAATTGGAAGTTTAGACGAATTGATCTTCTACATTTCACACCTTTTGTCTTATTCGCCGTCGTGATCCCCTTCTTTTATGGCGAAATCCTACATCATCGCCAGGTGGACTATGGAATGCTTTCGGTCTTTGACCATAGAGAAAAAATCATCTCACCCATGCAGTACCTGTATTCCTTTGTTTTCATTGGCCAATTTGTACACCTCGGCTATTACCTGTTTCGAAACCTGGGACTTGTCAAAACTTATAGGGTAGCGCTAAGCGCGGAATATTCAAACATCAACGGCAATGTGAAATGGCTGAAAGTATTCAATATGTCCTTCCTTGTTGTACTTTTCGTGACCGCCCTTTTCCTTTACATCCTGCTGGTCACCGATATCTATCGTAGGCACTTAGACTACCTCTATGTCCTTCCAATAGGCGCTCTCTTTTATTTGATTAGCTACTACCTGATCAACACAGAGTGGAAGACTACAAGTAACTCTCAATCACTGAAGTATGCCAAAAGCTCACTTGATACACAACACATTTCGCAATACGTTGAAAAGCTTGACAGCCTGCTCAGAGACCAAAAGGTCTTTCTTGACAAAGAATTACGATTGACAGATCTGGCAGGAAAAATGGACATAAAGGGGCATCATCTTTCACAATTAATCAATCAGGAGTATAGCGTCAGTTTTTTTGATCTCGTTAACCAGCACCGTGTGTTCGAGGCTAAGCAAATCATTGAAAAAAACCCAGAATACACACTCCTACAAGTTGCTTTCGATGCAGGTTTCAATAACAAAACCTCCTTCGTCAATGCATTCAAAAAATTTGAAAGAACAACTCCTTCTGAGTTTCGAGGAGCCATGGCTTACGCATAATTTTTCTATCAAAAACTTTGGCAACCTTTATAAGGATTGTCGAAAATCAGCCACACCACGACTAGACTTGTTCTCATTTAGCATTTAAATGAAAACTCATGATGAAAAGTACATTGTTATTTCTTCTGGCTTCAGTCCTCTTTTTAGGCCAAGTCGCGGCTCAGAAATATATTATTGACCCTGGTCACAGTAGCGTCCAAATACAAGTTGAGCGATTCGGCGTTGTGGATGTTGTTGGTCGATTCAAGGATGTTAGTGGGAGCATTTCCTTTGATGCTGCAGATCCTTCCAAGACGGCAGCCGATGCCTCAATAAAAGTAGCAAGTTATGATGCAAACAATACAGGTGGCGAGGATGCCGTCAAAAGCCCGGCTTTTTTAGATGCAGCAACGTATCCAGAGATCTCTTTCAAGAGCAAGAGTGTGTCTACTGCAAATGGCGAAAATGTACTCACAGGTGATCTAACAGTTCATGGAGTTACCAAAGAAGTGCAGCTTCCTTTTACAATCAAAGGGCCACTTTTGGACCTTCCGACTCGGAAACAGTCCATCTCAACCACTGCTTCAATAACGATAAATCGACAGGACTACGGCATTGCCTTTGACAGGAAACTTCCAAGCGGTGCAAGCATTGTCGGAAACGACGTGAAGATCACATTGATCATTCTCGCTTTGGCAGAATAGTACACTGAAAAGAATCCTATTTATAGCAATCGTCTTACTGAATGTATCAGTCAGTAAGGCGCAGGTCAGAACCTTCGAGATAGATTCCGAAAGTTCTGATCTGTCCTTTACTGTTACCCACCTTGGGTTTCTGACTGTCGACGGTACGTTCTCAACATTTTCTGGTAAGTGTGTTTTGAACGGCAATGCACTTCAAAGTATTGATGGTAGCATCCGAGTGGCCAGCATCGATACTGACGACACAAAGAGAGATGGATCGCTAAGAAGTGATGCATATCTTGATGAGGAAGCATACCCCTTAATTGTGTTCCACTCAACACAAATTGTTACCGGTGTCGAGCCTTCAATCATTGGCAAATTGAAGCTGAAAGATCAGGAACGGGAAATACGGATTCCGTACACCTATCGAATTTCTGATAGCGGCACCAAATGCTTTATCACACTTTCCACATCCATTCTGAGATCTCACTTTCAGCTTGATTTCGGACCAATGGATGCACTTGTGGGTGATGAGGTGAGGGTTGAGTTGGAGGTTGTGGGGATGGTTGTCGATTAACGAAACTCAACTAGGAGCTCGGCCAGTTTCTCTAATTCTTATTTTTAACTCAAGCGGAAAATACGGTAAACGTTTCCATCTACGCAATTCCTGATTAGAATGGAACACTTAATCCAAATGTCAATGCATTTACATCAGCGTACTTGGGATTGAAATCTCCAACCTGATACTTCACATTAATGTAATTCTTCTTAGCCTTGGCTATCCGTAGGTCTGCGCTAATTTCAAAAAGGGCGACGCTTGATCTGGTCGTTAGCAATTCCGATTCGTCTTCCAACTTCTTATACTTCAAATTCGATTTAATGATAAGCCAGTCCCATTCTTTATAGTCCTCATGTTTACCTGCTTTGTTGCTTCCCCTTGCTCTATAAATCAAGCTCAATCCAATGCCTATAGTCCTGTAATCATTGTCGAATCCATTATCACTAATTCTTTCTCCAGTATTATAATCAAGTCCGAAAGAAAACGAAAGGACAGACTTCAATGTGGGAAATTTTCCATCGCTAAAACTTTTTGCTGGCTTTACCTCTTTGATAAATGTAAATGCAGGACCTGCACTGAGGTAAATCAATTCCTCATCAAACTCCTTACTTGCATTGTAAACAGGTGCAAATTCTATCTTGGGAATAAGAGTCGTTACGTTACTGCCAGAAACCTTACTAAATAAAACATGTTCAAGCCCATGCTTAACTGAAAAAGCAACATTGTTCCGCGATGATGTTGGTTTAGATCCTAAATTCATTTCACCACTAGGTTTAATGTAAACACTCATTGACTCCCCAAATGGGGCACTTACGGATTCATAAAGAAAATTACGTCCCTCTGATTCTTTTTTTGCCTTAGTTCTATTGAAATCAAAACTGAACTCTTTAATTAACTCACTTCCCTCCTCAAGATTAGCACCGAGATTAAATCGAACAAAGTCCTGTCCACTAGCCTCCAATAATCCTAGTACTGAGATTGCAACAATAAGGATAGATTTCATGTTACTGTGCACCGTGGATATAGCTTATGGCTTTTTGACCTGTTGAAAGTGTAGTAAAGGTCTTATTGCTAAAATCTGTGCAATCAATAAAGCCAAATGCTAAACATACCCGGTTAACATAGACAGTTTTCGTCTCAGATGAGTAATACACGTCCTTTATTGCGGTAGTGAGGCTTACATCATTTGGGCCAATCCCTGGTGAATTCTGTGCTAAGATCTTTCGGATCTTAGTCTCTATTTCGGTCTTTTCCATAGTTGTGACATTTTTTGATCAGTAATTTGAAGTATTTGATGAGTAATATCAATACCTCTTAAAGGGTATTTGTCTACAGTATCACTAGACCTTCCTTATAAGATTGATAAGAATTGTTGAAAAAAGTAAATTTCAGTATGAAAGATCGTATTGGTTAGTCTAGCGAAATACTTAACTCTGCTTGAAAGCCTTCGCCGAATTTCGAACTATACTCCCACTCACCACCAATTTTACCAACGCGAGCGGCAATATTTTTGAAGCCGATTCCATTTGATTTTTTTTGCTTAAAATCAAATCCAATACCATCATCCGAATATTTGATGAGTAAATCATTATTTGCCTTTTTGAAACTTATATTTACTGTTTGCGCTTTAGAGTGCTTCAGCGTATTACTAATCAATTCCTGCAAGATTCGATAGACATTGATTTCAGTTTGAGATTCAAGTCTTTTGTCTAATTCTTCATATTCCAGGTTGATTCTAATACGGTTTGTCCCTGCTACCGTTTCCACAAGATCCTTCAATGCTGCAACTAAACCAAAATTGGTAAGCACACCAGATAACATGTTGTGCGAAATCTCCCTGGTATCGGTTAATGCTTGGTCAAGCAAGGAGCTCACTTTCTCAAACTGTACATTTTGACTAGATATTACATCAACATGCATCTTAGCCGCCGTGAGCGTACTTCCAAGTCTATCGTGCAAATCTTCGGCTACTCGCTTCCGTTCTTTTTCCTGGCCTTCAATCATTGAGTTTATGGATTTCAACTCTTGCTCACTGAGAAGCTGGTTCACTTCCTGATTAAAAATCTCCTCGTTCTTGGCTGCTACCATTTTCATCATGCGTTGTCGGGAACGATAAAATAATAGCAGAACAATGGTTAATACCATACCTACAATAAGAATGACAATTAGGATCGTGGCCTGCTGAATTCGCTTTTCCTTCTTTTTGGTTTCATACAATGTGTTAATTTCAGCAACACTGAAATCAATTCTCTTTCGATTATTACTTTCAACAAAATCTATTTCACGGCTCTTGTGATAAAATGCTGAATCGGCCATGCCAGAGAGTTCCAAATAGGTGGCTAGCCCTCTATGGAAGTTGGTTTTGTCCTGCCAAAGTTGATTCACAGGTGATGGTATTATTGAATCATGTTTTGGGAAGAACACCGAATCAGGTGGCAACAGATTGCTGGCTTTGTGCCAATTTCGCGATGCAGAATCCAATTGCCCCGTGATATTGAAAACATTACCTTTATTGAGGTAAATACCTGCTTTGAGGCGAGAGGCAAAATCGGCGGTTTCATATTTGTTATAAATATCCAGACAGTCATTGTAGTAGCTAGTCGATCTGCCATAATTGTCATAGGACATTTCCTCCTTAGCAAGCTGACTAGCGAAAACAAAATGGATAACCCCAAGTAGTCGACTGTACTGAGCGACGACAAACTGATTGCCATTCTTTTCAGAACGTTCCTTTCCCGCTATGAATGCTTTCACAAATGGGTATACCGCAACAGAATCAATCGAGGGATTGAGACTTTGAAGCGCCTTCGCCCTAATCCTTTGAAAATTAGAAAGATCTTCTTCAAATGAGTCAAATGCAATTTCTGTATACTGTTTAGAGAGTGTTTCCATTGACTCAGAATCGGTGCCTTTGTCATTAACTAGATCCACCATCCGCTTTTTTGCCTCACATATTAAAAGAGGTTCATTATACCTTTCCGCTATTTCAAGTGAACTAGAATAATAATGATAAGCAATCTTCTCTTCGATACCTGAATAGAAAAGATAGTCACCATAGTACAACTGGAATATCGCACTGTTCTTAGAAATTTTCGTACGGAAAAAGTCAAGGCCTTCCTTAGGAAATCCGTCGACAAGGCCTTTGTCTAAGTGATTAAATTTCCATTGCAAAGCACTGTAGATCAAACTGTCTGACCTACTTAGCGATTTTCTCACTTGAAGTAATGTATCAACCCCTCTGATCTCGTGCTTTCTAAAACTATCTATAGCTTTCTCAAACCGAGCATCCTCATTCTGGTGTGTACAAGAAGTCTGAATACAAACAATTAGTAAGAGACATGTAAGATTCCTCAACAAAAACAAAACGGGTTAAATTTTTCCAAATTTAACCCGTCTAAGATTGTTAAGAATTAAAATCTAAATCCCACCAAGTGCAACTTTACATGACTGATGCCAATTTGCATTTGTGGGACAATCTTCATTAAACATTCCGTTTTTCAAGCTTTTTTTCCAGTTAGAGATATTGTCAGGCCGAAGAATGACATCTAGCTGATGCTTATTAGGGTTAAACGGTGTCTTGAAAACTAAGGTAGTCGACGTAAGTTTAGCGTCCTTATTGTCAAACATGTTTAAGTAAATATCAATTAAGTGAGTCTTGCTTGCCTTAAAATTGATATTTCTACTGACTTTATCGAGCGCAAAGTTGATTGTTCCACCCATTACATTGCTCCTGAAGTCTCCTTTAATTTTTTTGATGTATCCGGTCTTCTCGTCTGTTTCTATAATTTCAAGTTTTGCTCCTATTACGATCGTCGAACCTAAAATATGACCGTAGAAAATGCCCTGATGTTCTAGTCTATCAAATCTGTAATTAAGGTGAATTATTGGTGTACTCATAGTTTGAATTGGTTAAATAAATCTATTAAACTTAATTGTAATTGTATGTTCGTTTTCCTCGGTTTTCAACTCCTTTTTGAGAATATCAAGTGTGATGAAAAAACTATTTCTCAAGTCAAGATCCTTCACTAGCAAGCCCACCACCTCATTATTAGTATTAAGAACCAATGATCCTGAATCACCCCCACTGGCCATATCGGTAGTGGTGATCTCTCTAACCTCACTAAGTAAATCGTCGCTCCCTTTCGTCTCTCGGATGACACTATACTCGGACACTATCACTCCATGTATTTCTTTTCCCAATTTAACTTGGCTACATATCTTAACCTTCCCGTCAACGGGAAGTGTAGCTAAATCCGACCCAAGTGAAAACCCGCATTTACTTCCCGTGTTCACTTTATCCTTTTCTACTTCTATCAGCGCGATATCAGCAACTCCATCGTACAAGTACCAGCACAATTGTCCCAACACAGTCTCCGAATCTGCCGGAGAATAAACATTGTCTCCTACGCAGAGTCCTTTTAAAACATGATACGCAGTAATAGCAAAGCACTTCGTATCGTTGTTGAGAACATTTGATGCCTCAATAAATCCGCCAAGGGCACCTGCTAATTCGTTAGGCCTTTTTGCCAAATCTACACCCACCATAGGTTTGAAAACCTGCTTATCATCACCGCTATTTCCTGGTGGCAATGCAATCTCAATTTGATGTAATTTAAGGTTTACAAACCCTCCTGTTGGTGGAAAAATTCCTTCAAATTTTTCATGATTGAAGTCAAGGAGTGGTAGCATACGAGGAATCGGCAGACCCTTACTTATAGATTTTTCTACAGAAAGTTCATCTATACCCAAAATCACAGCTTCCTTAGAAAGATCATACGTTCCCACAGAAAAAACATACCCCAGACATTCTTGATCTTTGATTACGGAGATGTGATCCCAATTTGGATTTCTCCTCATCAAAGCAGTTCCATGTTCTTTTAGGACCTTTATTGCTTGTTTTTTGGATAGATTTCTCAAATTATTTGGTATTGATTACGATACTAGTAAAGGAATTTATAAGATATGATTTATACAATACCTCTCTCGGGGTATTCTTTTCTCAAACTATAAGAAATGAAGGATTCAATTGGTGTTTACAGTACTAAGATGGAACTTGATATTCACATAATCCTATTCCCAGTTTTGAATTCCCTACTTCACCGCAAAATGAATATCCACCACCAACTCCTTTTCAGCTACTTCCTGTGGATCGTTTACATACACCTCAAATGGGTGAATATTTTTCTTTGGTTTGAACTCTTTCGCCCGATGCATGGCATATAGCGTGCTCCAAGCGTTTCCAAGGTAGCCGTAGGGCCCAACGTGACTAAGCGTATAGACTTTGGTTGCAGGAATGGATCCACTGACAAATCCTTCTGGTAAACTGTCAGGCATATTTTTCACTGCGAAACCTCCTGTATACTCAACTCTGCCTTTCGCAGGGTCCCATTTGTGATAAATTGAAAAAGCAATTCCAGGTTCAACAGTTTGATTGGCGTCAAGAAATTCTTTCATCTTTCCAAAGTCGCTCCTCATCTGTTCGCCCATCTTGTCTATCTCGCAAGACACCTTAATCCCAACATATTGACAACCATCAAAATTAGATTCTCCTTTAAAATCAAGCTTTGATGTGACTGAACCTTTCTCAACATATTCCTTTAACATACTTAGTCCACGGTCATAGTCCATGGAAATCAAACCCGTCATCATCTTGGTCATCCAAAACATGAAAAAGGGTAAGCTGCTGTCCATGAACCACGTCACCTTAGTGTCATCTCCTTCTGCCTTGAGCTCAAAACGAATTTTTGCAGTGGATTTCCAGGGCTTCAGAAAATTTAATTGCATACTAAGAAACTCATTGGTGGACTCGTCGAGGAGGTTCATATTCCCAGAGCCTGTGCGATGTCCCACCCATTCATAGGACTTTCCATCTTCTGCAATTGTCATCTTTGCTTCAGGTTCTGTTATTAGCCAGGGTGACCATGGTCTCCACTGATTAAAATCACGAAGTATGGCATATACTTTCTCTGCTGGTACACCGATCAGGATGGATCGTGCAATGTTCATTTTTGGCATAAGGAACGTGAGTTGTTTAAGCCATGAAAATAGACAATAAACAGAACTTTAGTTAAGCACAATCAAAAATTCTATGCTTCCAGAACAGCTTCTGGTTCCACCCACATACCATGATCTTTGATTAGGTCGATGAGTTCATCAAGGGCATTCGCTGATGGGACACCTCGCTTGACTACTTCTCTTCCTCGATAGAGTGTGATCTTTCCTTTTCCAGAACCAACGTATCCAAAATCTGCATCCGCCATTTCTCCAGGGCCATTCACAATGCATCCCATAATCCCGATCTTGACTCCTTTGAGATGATCCGTACGCTTACGGATCATAGCTGTGGTTTCCTGCAAATCAAAAAGTGTTCGACCACATGAAGGACATGAGATATATTCCGTTTTGGTTATTCTTGTTCGGCCTGCCTGTAGAATGCCAAAAGCCGTCTGGTTGTACAACTTGATCGTGCCCTGCTCCGGTTTACGATTTGGCGAGAGCATAAGTCCATCACCCAAACCATCAATGAGGAGCGTTCCAACATCTGTGGAGGAATGTATCATCAAGTCATCTTCTGGAAGCTCGTCGTAGTGATAGTTGAAGACAAGTGGAATATCAATGCCACGATTGATTAACTCAACAGCAGCCCTCCGAATGCTTGCGGTTGCGTGTGCGTTCTGAGAGGTCAATACAGCAACCACATTCTTACGGTTTTCTAGCCAATCGAACACTACATTGTCAGTTGAATCAGTGTCTAATAAGAGAAAGTTAAGCTCACCGTGAAGTTCTTTAACTGGCTCTAAATCAGTAATTAATGGATGCACACTCTCCTGATCATTTAAGTCAAGCCAATTTTCGTAATCAACGATTTCTCGGAGACCATTTGGAAGCATAAATCCAATTGGATTGGGTCCGGAATAGATGTAGTCAGCTCCTGTATCGTTCATGCTCCACTTATCTAACTCAGAGAGATAGAAGTGACCGATGGATTTCAAATCTTTAACAGCAATGTTGTCCAGCTTGGACATATCTGCAATGACTCTCGGAACATTAGAGTTACCAAAGTTGGCCACTTCACTGGTTTTCCTTCTTTTGTATTCAAAAGGATTGATGGGGTATTCTGAAATCGGACTGATTTGTTGCTGCTTGGCTTTCCTAACCAATCTGTCAACCAGAATCTTGGCTACCGGCCCCTCAACCTCTGGTTCTTCTGTTAGAGAAACCCTCACGGTATCACCCAGGCCGTCTTCCAATAGCGTTCCAATACCAACCGCAGACTTGATCCTTCCATCTTCCGCCTCTCCTGCTTCTGTCACTCCCAAATGCAGCGGATAGGGCTCTAAACCTTCTTGATCCAGCTTGTTTACCAGCAAACGATAAGCTTGAACCATCACCTGAGGATTGCTAGATTTCATAGAGATCACCAGCTCTTTATAATCCATCACCTCACAGATTCGGATGAACTCCAATGCCGATTCTACCATACCAAGCGGCGTATCTCCATACCTGCTCATAATTCGATCTGACAACGAACCATGATTGGTTCCGATCCGCATCGCCGTGCCATGGGTTTTACAAATTTCCACCAATGGAGAAAACTTATCCTGAATTCGGTTCAATTCCGAGGCATACGCTTTGTCCGTATATTCGATCTCTTCAAATTTCTTTTTGTCGGCGTAGTTTCCTGGGTTCACCCGTACCTTCTCAACAATAGTCGCAGCCAGCTCTGCGGCGTTCGGAGTGAAGTGGATGTCTGCAACAAGAGGAACATTACACCCTCGTTTCCGCAGGTCATTCTTAATTTTCTCCAGATTCTGGGCTTCTTTGATGCTTGGTGCGGTAATACGGACGTACTCACATCCAGAATCAACCATTCTGAGTGTCTGTTCAACTGACCCCGCAGTGTCCATTGTGTCAATGGTCGTCATCGATTGAATCCTAATTGGATTATCTCCGCCGAGCGGTACACCTCCAATATTGACTACTCTGGTCTTTCTTCTTGAATATGCCGTTAGGCTGTTGCAATAGCTATTACTCATTTTCAAATATCTCCGAGCTGTGGCCGTATGACAATATCTTCCACCACAGTACGACTAGATAACTTATGAGTACTGTAAATGGTTTCGGCTACATCTTCCACACGAATAAAACGCTCTTCCGGTAGTTCCGTACCCTCCCAACTTTCGGTTAGCACCGCTCCTGGCAGGATGGCTGTAACCCGAATGCCAAACTCCTTTAGCTCCTCTCGTAGTGCTTTTGACATTCCATGCATAGCAAATTTTGAAATGGAATAAGATCCGCCATTTGGGTAAGCCATCAAACTAGCTACAGAGCATATGTTGAATATGTCTCCAGTCTTTTCCCGTTTCATCGCTTGTATCAAACCTCGCGACACATAATACGCGCTGTACAAGTTGGTCTCGATCATTTCCTCTAAAGAACCTTCCTTCTCTTCATGAACCAACCCGGGGATGAACCTTCCGCTATTGTTAACCAGCACAGCAATTGGCTTGGCAATGAGTCTAACAAACTCAACGAAATGTTCGACACCATCTTTATTGGATAGGTCTGCCATTGTTGTATGTATTGAAACGTCGTACTTTGCTTGTACTTCGCTTTTCAACGCATCAAGGTCCTTTTCACTTCTGGAGCAAGTCGCAATTGCATAGCCTTCACTCGCAAAGCGTTCAACAATTGCTTTTCCAATTCCCTTTGATCCTCCTGTTATGACAACTAATCGTTGCGAATTATCCATCTTTTCTTTTTGATTGTTGCTTATGGTGTTATTTTGGCAAAGCTAATAACTCCAACTTGTCAAACTTAGAATTGAGCGAGAGAAAAGAAGGCACATAAATGAAGCAACTCGGTAAGTTTGTAATTTTCATAAGTCAATTATTTGTCCGAAGAGAGGCATTTCGAACCTATGTGAAATTGGTTTTTGATGAGGCGACGAAGGTCGGCTACAATTCCATTTTTATTGTAGTGATTGTCTCTGCGTTCATGGGTGCTGTTACCACCGTACAAACAGCTTACAACTTAATCTCCCCTTTGATCGCCGACCCGGTGATTGCATTGGTTGTGCGGGATATGACCTTGATTGAGTTGGCGCCAACGATCACCGCGATTGTCTATGCGGGAAAAGTTGGTTCTAACCTGGCTGGTGAATTAGGTACCATGCGAATTACTGAGCAAATTGACGCATTGGAGGTAATGGGAATCAATGCGACTTCCTACTTGGTTCTGCCCAAAATTATTGCTTCCGTCATCATGTTTCCATTGCTGGTGATCGTCGCTGCCTTTGTTTCCATCTATGGCGGATATCTAACCGCAATGATTACTGGCGTGATTTCAGGAACAGACTACATTCTAGGTATTCAAATGGATTTCATTCCTTTCCAGGTCATTTTTGCAATGATCAAGGCTGTCACCTTTGGCTTTATCGTTGCAGCAATTTCTTCATACAAAGGTTTCTACACTGAAGGTGGGGCATTGGAAGTTGGGAAATCCTCGACAAATGCGGTAACCAGCAGTTGTATAGCGATCCTTGCTGCGGACTTTCTACTTGCCTATCTCCTAGCTCCATTGTTGACATTATGATAGAAGTAAACAACATATCGAAATCATTTGATGGGAAGCAGATACTGTTCGACATCAGCGCCCTTTTTCAAAAGGGAAAAACAAATCTTATTATTGGTGCCAGCGGCACAGGTAAAAGTGTATTGCTGAAATGCATTGTCGGTCTGATTAAACCTGAGGAAGGCAGCGTCAACTTCGATAAACGAGATTTCACGCATGCCAACAAGGAGCTACAGACCGAAGTAAGACGCGAAATGGGTATGCTTTTTCAAGGAGGGGCATTATTCGATAGTAGCAATGTCGAACAGAATGTCATGTTTCCATTGGATGTATTGACGAAGATGCCCTACGAAGAAAAGTTGGAGCGTGTGAACTTTTGCCTGGAGCGTGTGGGGTTGGAAAATGTGAACCAAAAAATGCCCTCGGAAATATCGGGAGGAATGAAAAAACGTGTTGGGATTGCTAGAGCTATTGTAAACAATCCTAACTACTTATTCTGCGATGAACCAAACTCAGGACTCGATCCTCAAACGTCCATTCGAATAGATAACCTAATCAGCGACATCACACACGAGTATGACATTACGACTGTCGTTGTAAGTCACGATATGAATTCTGTATTAGAAATTGGGGAGACCGTCATTTTCATTCATGAGGGAAGAAAACTTTGGGAAGGTGCCAATGACAACGTTGCTGCCTCAGATGTCAAAGAGCTCAACGACTTTGTTTTCGCCAGTCGTGTCATGAAGGAGCTAAAAGAGAGTAGATAAATTACCACTTCCTACCATTTTCTTAAATTGTACCTATATCTTAGTTAACCTTCCAGCTATCTACGTGTCGTTGATTATATATTGGTAATATTTAATTATTTCTCGATATATTTATATTTTAATTTTTGAATGAAAAGATTAGCTCTCACCCTAGTTATTTGGCTATTCTGCGTAGTCAGCTATGCGCAGTGCAGCTTATTGAGTACCTCCATAAGTGTGGATTTCAGTGCAAACGGAGTTTGCGCTCCTGTCACCGTAAACACTTTTGATGTTACCTATACTTTCAACGCAGCGCAAACACCTGCTGATATCTCTATTGAGTTCATTTGGAACGACCCTCTCAACATGACTGAAACAATTGTATTTGGAGGTGGATTAATCGTTTCAAATGCAGATAGAACTTACCAAGCTATCGCTACACCTTTTCCATACCCAAACACTGGCCCGGAATGTTTCTTTGAAGCTCAAGCTTTTGTTTTAGTGGGAGGAGTTCAGTGCGTAAATTCAGAGCAAACACAAATTGTCCCTTCTTGGAATGTTGACGATCAAAACGGCGGAATAATTGCGCTGACCCCAGGAACTTACGAAGTCTGTGAAAACAACGCAATCGTCAATGCCGTCTTCACAGATGCTTCAACGTTTAATTGTAACATTGCAGCAAATCCCGATAATCCAAATCAAATTTCGCGGTGGACTCAATTTGTGTACGGAACTGATCTTGCCCCTGCTGTTGGGAGAATTCGAGATGTTACCATAGACGACGGAGGACCACAAGCAGTCACAAATGGTACTGGGAATTTTTCAGCCGCAAGCACAAGAGGTACTGCTGGTTTGATGGTGACTGGTGGATACTTTGGAGCTCCTGTTGAGGTTCCCTTTATGGCTGATGTTCCCAATAATATTTCATTCCCTATCTCCGCACCAGCCAACTTGCTAAATGTAGCTGGGAGTACATTTGAGATCACGTTATTCAATTGGAACACATGTAATCCCTACAATGGAGACGCTGCTAATCCAAACTATGTGGACGCTGTTTTAACAACCCTCGAACTAACGATCATACCACCTCCAGTTCCCAACTATGAAGCTCGCGATGGAAACGCTGCAGGAGCTCCTTTGGCTGAGTTTTGCATTAATGAAGATATCTATTTTGCGAACCTTACTGGTGGACCGTTCACCTATTTATGGGAGTTTTTCGATGGACCGTTGGATACTGACCTTTCACTTGGCACCAGTACTGCCGTAAACCCAACGTTTCAATTCAATACTGGTGGCGATAAACTAGTCCGGTTGATTGCTACTGACGGAGCAGCAGATGGTGCATGTGATGTGATTTTTGACAATACTGTCACCTTGACCCCAGACGTAGTTGCTGTTGTCACGATCTATGATGATCTTTTTGTAGCACCAATCAACGCCTTGTATTGTCAAACGGGTACGGGTGCTGGCAAAATTGATTTTCCCGTAGGCATTGCCGATGAATCTACGGGTGTAAATCCGACAACGCAATATCGCTATGAGATTAGAGATGAATTTGGAGGTTTTGTAGAGGACATCCCTGCTGGTCCAGGATACTCCCTCACTCCCATTGCTGATTTCTCGAGAACATACACAGACGAAGGATTATATGTGATCACACTATTTGCTCGTAATGTTGGAAGTCTTTGCTCGAGCTTTGATAGTGATACTGTTTTTATCTACGATCAGCCTGAACCCATTTTTACCGCCGATGAAGCGTGCGATGGGGGTTTGACCACATTTTCAGGTATCGTTGACGAAATAGCGGGAATCCCAATCAGGGTTAATAACGATATCATTAATCTGTATGAGTGGGATTTTAGTTACAGTGTCGTGGACGGTTTTAATATTGAACTATCAAGAGCCGATAATAATGACTTTACCCAAGCCTTAGGTGCCGCTGGTCCGTATGAAGTCGCTGTTAGAGCAATGACAGAGAAAGGCGGATGTGTTAGTGAAATTGTGACCCAAACGGTCACCGTAAATCCCAATCCAGATTCACAGTTTACCCACAATGTTATAGGCGACTTGTGTCCTGGTGATATTGTTACGTTTACAAATACTTCCAGCAATCCAGCGTTGCCATTGGTTGACTACTTCCTTGAAGTATCACACGGCGGGTCGGGATTCTTTTCCTCAACGATGTTTGCAGGTCCCACTATAGATCTCCCTTTTGATAATCCAGATGCTGCAACCAGAACGTATGATGCTGTAGTCAGAGCACGAACGAGTGACAATTGTGAGACGTTGAGTGGCGTTCTTATGTTCAATGTTTCGCCCGATGAGACTTCTGGATTTGATGATAGCAACTATGATTTATTTAATACCAACTGCGCTCCTTGGAATAGCACGTTGGTTGTAGACCCCGGCACACAAGCACTCGCTCCAGATGCATATCAATGGACTATCAGCGATAATAATGGGGTTGTTACGGGTTTTCCTGTTTCAAAGGTTAATACTGATCCAAATTTCCATGAATTAGATTATAATCTTACCAATACCTCCAATGCTATTGTCACTTTTGAAGTAGTGCTAGAAGTAACCAAGACGGGCGTGTGCGTAGCAAATGATACCTTCAATTTGCAAATCAGTCCACAGCCGGCAGCACTGTTCACGATAATGCGTGATGAAGATTGTGATGAAGTGGTGCTAGAGTTGGAGGCCACTCAAAAAGGGTTGACAGATTACACCTGGACCTACAACCCTGCGCCGGACAACGAATTCGGTAGCGACGACCAGCGCCTCATTTCATATACACGTGATGCCAACGCTGGTACTGACATAATCGCCACCATCAATCTGGTCACTACTAATCTTGCTGGCTGCCCAAGCGAAATGGTTACGCTGATGGAGACAGTGGAAAAAAGAAAACCAGACATCGTTGCAAGTTTTACAATCCCATCGGATACCGTTCAACTTCCGGATGCGACTGTCCCAGTCACGAATACAAGTACTGCGGATGCCGGCTACACCTATTTATGGGAATACGGTGATGCTCAAACAGCAACGAGTCGAGATCCTGAAGCATATACCTACACACAATTCGGATCTTTTCAAATACGACTTACCATCACGGATGAGTTTTGCGAAGTGGAAACGTTCCAAACGGTTGTCGTGCTTCCAGCTGATCCTGTGATTGATTTTGAAGCAGATACGTTGCTGGGATGTACCCCACTGACGATTCAGTTTACTAACCTATCTCAAAGTGCACGGTCAGGGGAGTTCCTTTGGGAGTTCGGTGACGGGAGTATTTCGCAACTAGACAATCCCATTCACACCTACTTCGACCGTGGTAATTTTGATGTAAGATTGCGTGGCACCAATGATGTTGGTGTTACGATGGAAACTCAAAAGACCGAATACATTCAGTCATTCGGTCGGCCATTTGCCGACTTCCTGGTCTCAGCCCGTGTGGTTTTTATTCCGGACGACGAAGTGCATTTTAGAAACCTTAGTGAGAATGCGGTAGAATATCTATGGGATTTTGGAGATGGTGAAACATCAACGGAATCCGATCCCTCACACGCCTACCTTATGGAAGGGAAATACGACATTAAACTGATAGCAACAAACGAGCTTGGCTGTGCTGATACGCTATTTAGAGCTGCTGAAATTGAAGCGATCGTCGGTGGGGAAACCAGTTCTCCGAATGCATTCACACCAAACAACAGTGGCCCAAATGGAGGGATTGACAATGGTGGTGTAAATGTGAATAGTGTCAACGATATCTTTTTACCTAAACTTGAAGGCGTGATTCGCTTTAAAATGTTTGTATACAATAAATGGGGACAGCTACTTTTTAAGAGTGAGAATCAGCGTGTTGGATGGGATGGGTATTTTAATGGGAAATTAGCGCCCGCTGGAGTCTATATTTACAAACTAGAAGTTAGGTACTCCGACAATAGAGATGAAATTATTGCCGGTGATGTCACTTTGATTAGATGAAAAAATATTTTAGTGCCATTCTTATTTTGACTGTTACGTTCGGGATTGCTCAAGATGCACAGTATTCTCAATTCTACGCAAATTCATTGTATTTGAACCCTGCGTTTGCAGGAACTGGTCATAATTCCCGAATTGCACTAAATCATCGTGTACTGTGGCCTAGTCTCCCTCAAGCTTTCAGAGCCTATTCTGTATCTATTGATTACGCGGCAGACACCTACAACAGTGGGTTTGGCTTTATTTTGAGTAGCGAAAGCGAAGGCACAATCGACCTGCAGACTACCACTGGTTCTTTCATTTATTCTTATCAGCTGGTCATTCACGAGGGACTTGTTGTTCGTCCTGCAATGAAGTTTGGACATACCATACGTGGTTTTGATCAAAGTAAATTGGTGCTGGGTGATCAACTGGACTTTGGGGGCGGCATCACATCGCAAGACCCGGGACTTAGGTCATTAAAGTTGAAGAACTATTGGGACATAGGTACCGGGATTTTAGTTTTTACTCCAAAGTATTGGTTTGGTGTTGGTATTGATCACCTTAACCGTGCCAATCTTTCCCTACTAGAAGGTGATGATAAACAGCAAATACGGTACTCAGCACACGTTGGTGGGAGGTTTTTGTTGTCTAAGCATGTTCCGACAGGAACGACCCCTGCGAGCATTGCTCCTAGCGCACTTTACAAGCGCCAGGGCAATTTTCAGCAACTAGATCTTGGCGCTTCGGTACACATGCAACCGCTTGTACTTGGTGCTTATTATCGAGGACTCCCCTTTCTCACCAACAACCTTGGTAGCATCAATCACGATGCGATAATCCTTCAGGTTGGAATTGAATATGCAAAGGCAGAATTCGGCTACAGCTTTGATGTGCAATTATCTAAACTAGACATTGTTAGTGGTGGCGGTGCTCATGAGTTTTCACTGCAATACAATTTTCACCTTCCATGGCGTGAGCGTCACAAGCCAGCCAAGAAGCTTCATTGCCCAGCCTTTCTCCATGGTCTGAATAACTAGTAACTAGTAACTGGTAACTGGTTAACTGGTAACTGGTTAACTGGTAATTGGTTAACTAGTTGACTGGTAGCTGCTATTTGGTAATGGCAAACTAGATAATTGGTAATAGTTGACTAGTGAAATAGTGTTTAGGCTTGTACCTAATTTTCTATCCCAAATCCTTAATCCCTAATTCTTAATCCCTAATTCTTAATTCTTAATCCTTAATTCTTAATTCTTAATTCTTAATTCTTAATTCTTAATCCCTAGCACCTAATACCAACTACCCAATACCATTCTAATCAGCCAGACCAGCTTCCAAAACTGTTACAAGCAATGCCAGCTTAATAGCCCTTGCACCTGCCCTATTCGCCCACCACTCATCGAGCGAGTGAGCATTCCTTCCTTGTCCACCTCGTCCAAGCGTAACTGCCGGAATTCCTAATGAAATAGGAATATTACTATTGGTAGATCCAGTCGTAAGTCTTGGCTTAATGCCAAACTCATCAGTAGCAGCCAATGCGCGTTGAATCAAAGGCAAGTCCGGCGAGAGTCTACCAGACGGCCGATCACCGATTGGTTCCAAATCCAAGGTTACTACATCGTCAACACCCGAGCCGTTGTAATCAGCAACTGCTTGCTGAACAGAAACTTGGAATATGCTATCAATCACCAACAGTCGTGCGGGATCTAGCGAACGCATATCTACTTCAAACCAGGACTCGAATGGTATGGAATTTACGGATGTACCCCCTCCGATTCTTCCAATGTTGAAGGAAGTCTTTGCTCCTTCAGAGGTGTATTCTGATGCTGCCCTGGTAAAATATTCAATGGCTTTTCCGAGGGCATGATGAGGGTTAGCTAATCCAAAAGCACCCCATGAATGTCCACCACGACCTTTGAAATTTGCTCTGTAACGTTTCGATCCTAGTGCGCCAGTATTCACACGACCATCACTGCCACCATCGATTGAGATCCAGGCGTCGATCTTCACATCAGCATCTTCTCTGAATAAGTGCTTTACACCCCTCAGATCACCCAAGCCTTCTTCACCTACCGACCCCACAAAGTACAGGTCAGCCTCTGTCACAATTTCAGCCTGATTCATTGCACTAAGAATAGCATAAACCATGGACAAGCCTCTGGTGTCATCTCCAATTCCTGGTGCCCAAAGTGTATCGCCCTTTACCTTCACTTTCACATCCGTTTCCAGCGGGAAAACCGTGTCCAGATGCGCATCAAGAACAACCTTTCGAGTTCCATTTTTCCCCTTTCTAAGCGCGAGTACATTACCCACTTCATCGATCCATACTTTATCAGCCCCTGCTTCTTCGAGCATGCTTTTAAACAGCAATCCTCGCTTGGTTTCTCCGAATGGAGGTGCAGGTGTTTCAGTCAATAGAATATGGTTTTTAATGGTCTTGGGATCATCCTTGTCGATGACCTCAAATGCCTGCACTACTTTTTTGTGTTTGACGGCCTTTTGAACCTCCTTGGTGAACTGCTTCGCGATTGGTGTCTGTTCCTGCCCCGAAAGGTCTGGGGTGAAAACAACAAGCAGTAGTATTCCAACGAACTGAGATATTCTTTCTTTTTTCATATTGGTTAAAATTAGTGTTTATCCAAATCACATAATAGTGATGATCAAAATAGCCCAAAGCAATTCGTCAGAAAGTACTCATAAAATAGGCGGCACCAGTCGCGTATCTCTCATTGATACTCAAGTTTATGAATTTACCAGAAGGATGTGGCGAAGTTTGTGATTGAGGGACTCTCAGGTGAAAGCCTCATCAGACTTGTGTTAGCAGGGAGAGTTATTTATCTTATCTTTCAAATCAAACACTTCACAATGCGTTTATTCACAACCTTCCTCCTGATTGCACTTTCCATCACAGCATTCACACAAAACAAACTCACAATGATGGATATCTATGAATTGGAGTATGCTTCAGATCCACAGATATCGCCAGATGGTTCAAAAATCTTATATGTTCGAAATTTCAAAGATGTGATGACAGATAAGAGTCTGTCTAACATCTGGATGGTGAATTTTGATGGTAGTAACAATCAACCCGTTACCACGGGAAATCAAGTAGATAATAATCCAAGATGGGTAGCAGATAATCGTATTATCTACAAATCCAATAAAGATGAATCATCTCAGGTTTATCATTATTGGCTAAACACCCGAGCGGAACAGAAGATTACTAATTTCCAAAATGGAGCAAGTAATCTGGTGGTTTCGGCAGACGGAAGAGAGTTGGCATTTACCATGTTTGTGAATAAAGCAAAAGCCAACTTCATAAAAATGCCAGAAAAACCAAAAGGTGCTAAATGGAATGACCCCCCAAAATATATTGATGACATGACCTACCGTGGAGATGGAGAAGGGTATTATGAGTCAGGTTCCAGGCATATTTTCACCATGTCCATTGATGGAGGAACTGCCAAGCAAGTCACTTTTGGAGATTCTGATTTTGGTGCTCCCAAATGGTCTCCCGATGGGAAATCCCTTTTCTTTTCGGCTAACCTCAATGAAGATGCTGAGTTTGATCCGAGAAATTCTGAGGTGTATAAACTAAACCTTGGCTCAGGTAAAATTACAGCTCTTACGTCTCGCCAAGGACCAGATGCTAATCCGGTAATTTCTCCAGATGGGAAAAAGATCGCATATCGTGGATTCGACGATCGCTACCAAGGTTATCAAATAACCAATCTATACGTAATGAATGCGGATGGTACAGAATCTAAGAACATAACAGCGGATTTTGATCGAGACCCCCGGAACCTACATTGGAACGGCAGTAGCGATGGGCTTTTCTTCCAATACACGGACAAGGGCACCACCAAAATCGCAAGCATCAACATGAAGGGGAAAATAACGGAACTAGCGACCAATGTTGGGGGGCTTAGTCTTGGTAGACCGTATTCAGCTGGCACATTTACCGCAACACAAGATGGCAAGTACGCTTTCACATTCGGGGAAAGTGATCATCCCTCCGATCTTGCTTCAGGTTATCAAGGAAATTCGAAGCGAATTACGCGGTTGAATGATGATTTATTTGGGCATAAAAAGCCTGGAAAAGTAGAAGAAATATGGTTTGAATCGTCGTTTGATAAGCGTCAAATTCATGGTTGGATTGTCTATCCTCCAGATTTTAATCCTAAGAACAAATATCCGCTTATGCTGGAAATTCATGGCGGGCCGTTTTCGAGTTACAGCCCTTTCTTTTCAACGGAGCTTCAGCTTTTTGCCTCAGCTGGTTACGTTGTCCTTTATACAAACCCACGCGGGAGCACAAGCTATGGAGAAGAATTCGGGAATCTTATTCACCATAATTACCCTGGTGAAGACTATGATGACCTGATGTCGGGAGTAGACGCAGTAATTGCGAAAGGATTTGTTGATGAAGACAATTTATTCGTAACTGGAGGAAGTGGCGGTGGTGTCCTCACCTCATGGATCATTGGCAACACAGATCGATTCAAGGCGGCTGTAGTTGTCAAACCTGTTATCAACTGGTACAGTTTCGTTCTCTATGCCGATAATCCGGCATTCTTTTATAAATACTGGTTTCCAGGAGTTCCATGGGAAAACACCGAGCATTATATGAAGCGTTCCCCTATTTCTTTAGTTGGTAATGTAACTACGCCTACCATGGTCATGACTGGAGAGGAAGATTATAGAACCCCAATTGCAGAGACTGAGCAGTATTATGCTGCTCTGAAACTGCAAAAAGTAGATGCTGCCATGGTTCGTATTCCTGGTGCTTCCCATGGTATTGCCAACAAGCCCAGTAATCTAGTGGCCAAAGTAGCTTCAATTCTGAGCTGGTTCGACAAATATAAAAATGAACCTTTGACAGCAAAAATTGAGAAGAAATAGTGAAGGTCTCAAGGAATTTGCGGATTTCCTTGTCCTACGCACAAGTACCGTGTGCTTATTGTAGGATACACTAGGCATGCTTTTGAAACTTAAAAAGAGCTATGAAATTTCGGTTTTGTCAAAAGTTGGTATGTTCTTTGAACCCGTAAGCAAACTATGACTGACCAGGGGCTTTAGGGGTGACATGATTTCCTTTGTACTAAGAAGTGAGTCCTGTCGAAATAAACGTCTCCTGACTGGGTTGTCTTGAGAACAAAATTTAAATACAAATTATGGTTCATTACGCATCTTCGTTAATTGCACATATCTTCTCATCGATGAGGCTTGTTGCTGTTTTTTTTCTCTTGCTCTTTTTCGGGTCGTCATCTGCTCAGGAAGTAGATCATCCGTTTAAGCTGGGAGAAAAACTTAACTACTCCATGCATTTCGGGTGGTTTGAGGTCGGTGAGGCAGAGTTCTGGATTGATCCTGAACTTCAATACATTGATGGCGAGGCGTATTATTCTGTTCAAGGTGAAATAAATACCTCATCCTGGGCGAGAATATTCAAAGCGATTACAGGATGCTTTGAGTCTCTCATCCAAGTTGAGACTCTTGAGCCTCTCCGATCTCACCGCACGATGTATGCTGGGAAAAAGATCGACGACGTTAGAACCGATCACTTTTCATATTCTGATTCTCTTAAAATTCACACATATGTTGAAGATCTGGACGAACACCGATATAGATCCTTTTCCAGGATGGTGAATATTCCAATGCGAGACTTCCTTAGTACATTTCTTTTTCTAAGAACTGTTCAGTTCAACGAAAATAAGCCACTGAACATGCGGTCTTTTTATTCGAACACACTTTACGAACTCAAAGTTGTTCCTGGCGAGCAAAAAGATTATAATCTAAAGAGAAAGAAAATTGCATCAAGAGAGTACAGCCTAGAATTTCCCAAAAACGAATATTTCAAGAGAGGTAAAAACGGAAGTGCTATTCTTTCTGAAGAGTCCGACCGAAGACCACTTCGAGTCGAAATAAATATGGCTTTAGGAAGTTTTTATCTTAAACTGGCTGACGAAAGCTAAAACAGTCGATTCTTTCAAGAGCCCTTGTAAGGGAGAATTCTTCCAATACTCACACTTGTGATAATGAGGCACTCCCATTTGAGAGTGCCGTTGTGGGTTTGGGATTTCTCGCTGCGCCTACTAGCAGCAGCTACTTAGTTAGACGTACTGCTCTCCATTTCTTGGATCAGCTCATCTACAGTGAGCTCGCCAGTGAATGCAACTTCAACTCGAAGTGCGCGCAACCCTGTCACACCTTGAAGGTCCTCCAAGGCAACATCTTCAAAATTCTTCTTTACGTGTCCTTTTGCTGCTAGGAAATCGAGGTATTTTCTATACTCCTTGGCATCACTATCCTGAGAATAGATGATTGCGATTTTTCCAGGCTGAGTGATCCTCTCTTTTGTTCCTTTGATATGCGCTTTATCAACTCGTTTTTTGATAATTTCATACCGTGCATTGTAGGCACCTTCAACATCAAATTGTTTTTCATCCATTCGGAAATGCACCGAAAGAGGTGTGTTGTACACAAGAATTAGGGAAGCAATTTCTATTGATGTATCCAGCTCCTTCTGCATGGCTCTGAATTCATTTTCCATCTCACACATTACCAATAACTGCCAGAGTCTAAGGTTTTTAAGGTAGATAGCATCAAATTCAGCATCTTTAACAATCGACTGACCAATGTACATGTTGTACTCCACGCCATCAGTCTTATACCGTTCAAAGTAATGCGGGAACATCTCTTGCGCAACTACTTGTTTATCATCTAGATAAGAAGCTAAACGTTGATTGATTAGATTGACACTGCTATCATATTTTTTACGCTCTTCATATACCGTATTGAGATCTGGATCCAACGACTCATTGTACTGATCCACCAATTTTTGCAGGTCTGCATCACTTTTCCCCAGATGGGCAAAGACAGGATAGACATCTGATTTTAAGAAACTCAGAATTTTGTGTTCACTACCAGCTGATAGCCCTTTTTTCAAGTCTGTTTTGTAGGTATCCAGTCGGAAGATTAGCTCCTCATACGCAGGCATTCTATTTTTCTTGAAAGCATGTTTCAAGACTTTATTTACCCCTGATATTTGTTTAATCAAATCAGCACTTACAGCCTCATTTCGTCGTACTGAAGATCCTTTGATATCCATCTGTCCATACAGAGGGTACAAATTATTGAAGACAATGTCTTTGAAGCTTGGTTGCTCATTTCTGAGCTGCTTCTCCATGAACTTTTGGGCCTCTTCTTCAAATCTCCATTTCACCGATTGATGAATGGTGGTGCATTCTTGCTGAATAATAGCCTCAATTCGATTCTGCGCTTCATCCCTGAAACGCTTATGAGCCATCGCTAATATGGGTAAAATTTCATTGAGAGTACCCATTGTTGCCGAATTCAAAGCATATCGATCATGAGATGCCAACTCCATGAAACCAAGCATTTCGTCCTCGTGTACCAAAGGAGCCACAATGTAGCTTTGATATCCAGAATCAGCCATTCTTCCAGACAGTCCCCCTTGGGCACGTTGATGGTAAAGCTGCACATCAGAAACGACCAGCGGTTCCTTTTTATTCATCAGTTGACCATACGTGTATTCGCACATATCTGTCTCACAACTCAGGGATTCACCTTGGGTAAGCAGAATACTCTTGATATCCTCATTACCCATGGGCACTAGTTTGCCTCCATCCAGTGTAAGCACACCTATGTCCAAATCTGTATTGTTGAGCAGTGTGCGAATACCAGATTGAATTTTCCCAAAAGTATCTGGATTCTTGATCAAAAGATTCGAAGTAATTGACTCGATGGAGTTATCCAAGGTAACATCCACCAAATTGATGATGTTTACTCCGCGCATGATCCAGCTGTTTGCCGGAAATTTTTTCTTCCAAAGCGCAATATTGCCAAAATTGTCAATTAGCTCCTCGAAATCTGCCCTGGTGATGTCCACAGCCTTTTTGGTAGGTATGAATTCGCACATATCCGCATTGATCAACATCTTGTAGGTGCGCATCAAATTTTGGTTCTTGTTGAATATTTCCAACTTCAACGGTCCGCCTCCCTGTACATTATAGCCATAGTAGCTAGCTAAAATAAAGTAGCAGCAGTACAGGTAAAACGTATCTTCATCCACATCTTTCATTTCGAATTTATATTCCTCACCTGATGCCTTGATGATATTGTCGAATCTTGTGGAGGAGTAAAAAGGCTCAAAATGAAATGGAGGTGTTACCGCTTTGATTTCATTGGTCAGAAGCGCATCTGGAAACAATACACGACTAATTTTGTCAATGGATTTCTTGTATTTTTTGATTTCAGACAGCTCAAAGCCCTCTTTTAGTTCAGGACGTTTTTTGACTTCTGCCAACAATTCTTTGCCATAACAAGCAGTTGCCTTGTCACTATCCATAGCCATCTGCTCCAGTGTTTCTATTACTTTGAAGAAACTAACCTGCATCACTGCAGGAAACGCTACCTCTTTTCCGTTGTAAATCATGTGTCTTTCTTTTACCTTTTGGCTCTAGTTATTTGTATAGTTATTGTTCTGTATGAGCCACTTCCAAAACCGCATCGAATCCTAAAAATTCGCGAAGTAAATGAATAACGTAAAACAAGCGCGGAAGATTCAACACATTTGACTAGGCACTGCTAAAAACGATAAAAGCAGCTATAGGCAGTAGAACCAATGCTACTGAGCCAAAATTCCAAAGGACTGATCTTTGCTTAGCTCTAAGAGCTACAGATGAGGTAATCAACGTTAATATAGGAAACAGCATGAAATAGCCGAACACTGGATGAATGGATTCATGTTTTCTTCTTGTGGTGGACGAAATATAGTAACTGCCCAGACCATAGACCATCGTCTTTCCCAGTAGTCCTTTTTCTCCTCTGTACACTTGATTCCTGTTATCCGAACTGATGGTGATTTTCCCGTCACTTGTTTGTATGCTAATCCTTTCATTAGAACGGATCCAACTCTCTCTTCGTTTTCCCTCTTTCGGAGTCTCGTTAGAAACGTATATATCTGTAATTGTAACAGTTACCTGGCGGCTAGGAAGGATCAGGTCAAAAACAAATAGTACTGCGAATGCCAATGCTAACCAATTTCCTTTCCTCAAAAAATTATCCACTCTTATCGAGTTCTTCTCTCTTTCAGCTGCCTCACGCTCCGCCCTTCTACGAGCCCATTCTCTTCGTTTTTCAAATTCCTTAGCTTCAGGATTGAAATCATAACCAATTGTCTCGTTATGGGGGGTTGGTCCAACTTCCAGTAAGAAATCATATGCTTCTGTGATCTCTATGAATTTTTGTTTGGCGTTCGGAACTTTGCTAATATCTGGGTGATATTTTTTGGACAATCGACGATACGCCTTTTTGATGACTGCTTCAGTTGCTCCTGGCTGAAGCTCAAGTATTTCCAGATACCGATTTTTCATAGGAAGGAAGGGTAAGCATTACTGTAAGATCAAAAAAATAACTTGATTATGCTGCTGCAAAAAAAAGAAAGCCCCGCGTACTGCAGGGCTTTCATTATGAACCAGCTATGGAAAATAGATACTCACTATCTATGCTATGCAATTTATGATGTCTGGTTGGATCAAATAAATAGTTTCGTTAGTACAGCACCACTTATCGTCAGGCTAGCCAATTCTTTCGACAAGCCATTTTAATTTTTGCATAAAAATCAGTTCATGCCCTCTCAGCACTGAACCTCACCCATTTGCCTAACGTGACTGCAATTGCGTCATTAACAATGGGCTTACTGATAAAGTCATCCATGCCAGCTTCATAGCACTTCTCCATGTCCGCTTTCATTGAGCCTGCTGTAAGGGCAATAATTGGAGTACGACTTCCTCCTGTTTCGCTCTTTCTGATTTCTCTTGACGCAGCGTAACCATCCATTTCTGGCATCTGAATATCCATTAGTACTATGTCAGGTCTTTCCTCAGCAAACCTATTTACAGCTTCCTGACCGTTGGATGCCTCAAGAATCTTTGCATTCGGCAATGTCTTCTTAAGCATCATTTTGGCGATCACCATGTTGTTGCTATTGTCCTCAGCAATGAGAACTTTCAGCTTATAGTCAAAAGAAATCACTTTCTTAGCACTGGTAGTACTGGTTGGCTGCGAATATTCAGAGGGTTGATTCTCTAACAAGTCGAAAGCTACATCGAATGAGAACGTACTTCCGACTCCTGGCACGCTATCAACCTCTAACGTGCTCCCCATGAGTGAAAGCAAAATATTTGATATTGAGAGCCCCAAACCTGTGCCTCCGTACTTCCTTGTGGTTGAGGAGTCCTCCTGGGAGAAAGCTTGAAATATTTTCTCCAAATTATGAGACTTAATGCCGATACCCGTATCCCTAACCGAAAACCTGAATAGGTTCTTTCCATTTTCTGTCCTGCCAAGATTCTCTACTTTCAACTCAACTTCCCCTTCCTCTGTGAACTTCACTGCGTTCGCCAATAGATTTACGAGTACTTGCCTCAGCCGAGTATCATCTGCCAACACATAGCGGTACTCATCATCCAATGGAACCAGTTTGAGCTCGAGGTTCTTCTGTCCGGCCTTATAGTTGGTCATTTGAACCACGTGATCGCAGAGCTCAATAAGATCAGTATGTTCAATAGTCAGCTCCAATTTACCCGCCTCCAGCTTGGACAAATCCAAAATTCCATTGATGATACCAAGAAGCCCCAATGCAGATTCGTTTACTATAGCCAAATGCTTTCTCTGCATCTCCTCCAGATCCGTTTCAATGATCTGGTCTGTATAACCGATAATCGCATTCAAGGGAGTCCGTATTTCATGACTCATCTGCGCAAGAAATTGAGATTTAGCCTGGCTAGCCTGCTCGGCTTCTTCCTTTGCAGCATTTCGCTCAACAATTTTAATCTCCAGCTCTTGCTTCTTCGCTCGAACTTTCTTGTACAGCCTAAGAACAATAAAAAACAGGACTGCAAACAGTAGAACTGCAATCAAAGACAACTCGAAGAGTCTGTTCTGCGTCTCCATCAGTTTTTGGTTAAGGACTGATGCCTTTTTAAGATCCTCAATTTCCAGTTCCTTTTCACGACTTTCATACATGGCCTTCATTCGTGCAGTCTCCTCGATGATGTTGATTCTTGCCAAACTATCATTTAAGACCAAAATTTCTTCATATAAATCAGGCAAACGACCGACCTCATTAGTACGTCGTATCAGCTGCACTTTGACTAGCTGACTGTCATAGTAGATTTTGACTGCCCCTATATTTTTAGCTATTCTTTCTGCCTTCTCGATCGCCTCAAAACCCTCCGCTATCTTGTTTGTATTGAGGTATGCTCTGGCCAGTAGAATGTAGGAGCTAGATAGGCTATAATAGTCCTCTGATTCCTCATCTATCTGCATGGAAGGTAGTATGTAGCTAATGGCCGCCTTACTATCACCCATTTCAAGATAGGAAATAGCTATGTTGGAAAGTGTGATTGATCTGCCTCGATTGTCCTCCAGAGAATCTACGATTGAATTGGCTCTCGTGAAGTGCTCCAGAGCTGCTGCATAGTCTTTTTCGCCTAGGAACAGTTCTCCTACGTTGTTTAACCCATAGGCCACTCCTTTTACATCACCTAAAATTTCTTTCAACTCGATGGACTCTTCATAAAATTTTCGAGCCATTTCCAGGTCGTCAAGATTTTTATAGGCAATACCAAGGTTGTTTTTTAGTCTTGAAATACCAAGTGTGTCTTTGAGGATTTCAAGTAAAGAGAGAGCTTCCTGATAGTAAAGAATTGCCTGATTAGCATTGCTTTGGATATCGTAGGAAATACCCTTATTCTTTAATGCCTCTGCCTTTCCTCTGACATAATTCACGGATTCTGCAACTGAGATTGCTTCATTAAGGAGGATTCTCGATTCCGTAGGATCAGTAAATATTAGATCAAACCCTAGTTGGTTCAAAGTATCAATTTTACTCTCCGCATCTAGTTGACTAGAAAGGGTTACGATAACACGATCTGCCTGCTGTGCATGGCAAGAATACAGAGGAATAACAACCGCTAGAACAACCCTCAAAATGGACGCAGTACAAAAAAGAGAAAACAACTTAGGCATTTGAGCCTCAAAGTTACCCAATGCCGAATGCAAAGAGATGGGAAAAATGAGGAAAATATTGTCAAGTTTGTGTTGAAGCCTAGGTCAAAGTACATCTACTTCGGCATCAACTCCTAACCTGAGTTTACTTCAAGCAGGTTTCCCATAGCTGATATGATTTCCTTTCAAATCGTAGATGTCAAAACTAGTATGGGCTGACAAAGTCCCATGGGCTACGAGGGAACCAGATAGATCATAAACATTAAAACGTTCCACTTCGGTCAAAGAGCCAGTCTGAATATGCGTGCCATCTGGCTTGTAAATTTCGAATCTGTCATTATCGATCATTCTTAGATAAGCAATCAATCTCCCCTTCAGATCAAAAATATTAAAACGTTCATTTATCTTCATCTTAGAACAGCGGGTTACTCACTCTAATTTACATACACAAAATCCATCTTGGTAATGTTAGTCGTGAGATTTTTTACTCCCAACAACTCTGATCCATATTTTTTACGTCTTTCTATTCATTTTGTGAACTATTTCTTACTTTATGATACGACTACAGAGCGATGAATTACCAATAGAGTAGTACAGCAGCAGCAACAATAAGCAAGGGCTTCGCTCTTTTCACCAACTAATTACATCAAAATTTAGAATACACACTTTTCCCTTCCATTACCTTTCAATCGACTAAAAATAGATATCAGCTCTGTATATCTCCATCGAGAATCTCATCCTACTTAACGAGTATCCGTTACTACTTATCTAAGGGGCTACCAACGATTGCATGTTATGATTGTATCTTACGCCAAAGTCACCTGAATGAAATACATTAAACGCGCCACAAGAATAACACCAGAGGTGAAAATCGACCTTGAGGAAGGGTCTATCAAGCTAAGCGGTAGATCCAGTCCTGAAAACAGTCAGGCCTTTTACGCTCCTTTGATGCGCATCCTTCGTTCAAAAAAAATCAATTCTACCCAAGTCCAAATGGACTTTGCATTTGAGTACTTCAATACAAGCTCCTCTAAGTGTCTATTTGATATTTTCAGACAACTAAAAAAGATGCAGGTCGATGGAAGACAGATACATGTAAACTGGTTTTTCGAAGCTCATGACCAAGATATGCTTGAAGCGGGAGAAGATTACGATGACATAGTAAAACTTGACTTCAACTTTGTAGAACACGTAAAGTCTTCTGATTATGAGTAGGACTTCAAACTGTATCAGTAACCATTAGGTTTTCGTCAAGCTTCATGGATGGACGGATCGCATTGATCGGTTTTGGTAATGAAATTTGGAAGCAAGCAAAAGGTCAGAAAATGACCGCAGCGCGTCAAATTGATGACATTGACCGTGACTAGCCAAGTCGCTCCGTCGGTTAGTCTTAAATTGCTTTTAAGAGAACTATTTACCGAACACCATGAAAACACTTATCCTAGCCTTTTGCATTGTACTTAGCCTGAGTGGTATTGCCCAGACGTTAGAACTTTGGCCAATGGCCAATGAAGGCGTCATGATCAAGGTGGACGATCAACAGGTCATCATTGACGGTCTGTTCAAATCTACCTATCCAAAGTTTGCCAGCACACCTGCTTCTACCTATGAGCAATTACAAAAAGGCACCCCTCCATACGATAATGTTGAGTTTATTCTCGCTTCACATAAGCACTCTGACCACTTTACCGTACCAGAGATTGCTAGCGTGCTGAAGAGCACCGAACAGACGCAACTCTATGTAAATGAAGAGATGGCTGAAGAGATGAGAGCAAGCCCTATGTGGAGGATGATCAGCGAACGTGTGACAGCATTTCCATATGCTGAAGAAACCACCTATGCACCGGAAGCCATTAGCGTTCGAACCTTTCCGATCCTCCATGCACGTAAGAAGCCTTCGGAGATGAAAAACACGGCTCATCTAATTGCCATTAATGGCTTCAACGTGATGCATGTTGGTGATGCCACATACGGTCAACAAGACCTGATTGACCTGAACTTGAGCGAACTGGATTTGGATGTATTGATCCTACCCTATTGGTTTGTACGTGATCAGGCGGGCCAGTCTTTTGTTGCAACGAATCTTCCTGCTCGGAAATACTTTATCAATCACATTCCTCCTGCGGAATTCAAAGATATCGTGAATCTACTCGCTGATCTACCTGATATGGTGGTGATGGATAAAGAAGTATTTCGCATGGACAAATAGTTCGCCAGGATCGTACTAGTTGTAATCAATGGCTCCTATTTTTGCAGCGAAAATGAGCACCACATGAATCTAAGCACACCTATTGGACGGTTAAGAATTATCGCAATTACAGAAGGAATTAGTTACCTTCTTTTCGCGATCACCATGCCCCTTAAGTATGGATTGGATATCACCGAACCAAACTTCATTGTCGGTGCAGCTCACGGCTTTCTCTTTATTCTTTACATTGGCCTATGCCTGCAAAACATATGGATTCACAATTGGAACCTCAAGCGATCGTTTCTCATTCTATTTGCCTCATTAATTCCTTTCGCCACCTTCTATGCGGACGCTAAGGTTTTTAAGAAAATCTAGTAAAATGACCTGAGCAAATGAGGTAGATTATAGCAGCTTACAAGCAAGTAGTTTTTAGAAAAAATACATTCAGCTTATCAAGTCACTACTATTCAGAAAGACAATCGATTAGCGTTCTTCCTTTCGATATTCATTTCATTAATTTTAGTGGCATAAATAATTCTCATGAAATTCACTGAACTCCTTGCAGCACATGGTCATTCATGTACACTTGGCACGAAAACAACAGGATTCATTCCCATCGAAGGAACAGAAGTCAGTATGCCATTTACTTTTATCAGCGGTACCACTGCTGGTAAGAACCTTCTGATTAGCGGTGGCGTGCATGGCGGAGAATATCCCTGCATCGAAACAGTCATTCGTCTGGCAGGTGAACTGACTCCAGAAACCGTGAACGGCTCGATTCTGCTCATTCACCCTGTAAACACTGCAGCTTTTTTTGCCCGAATGCAGTATTATAGTCCTTACGATGGAAAGAACCTGAATCGAGTTTTTCCTGGAAAGGCCACAGGGACAGTCAGTGAACGCATTGCTTATGTGGTCAATCAGTATCAACAGGCTTCCGATTTTTACATCGACTTACATGGCGGGGACATTCATGAATCACTGGTACCTTTTGTTATCTACTCCACAGTAGGTTCTTCTCAAGTCAATGAAGAAGCTCGAAAGGCCTCTGCCCTAATGGGATTCCCATATGTGGCTGGTCTTCATTCAGAAAATTCATCTATCGGCGGTGCAGCTTCCTATGGCGTACCAGGATTCCTGGCAGAGCTTGGTCAATGCGGACGATGGAGCGAATCGGAGGTTGAAGATTATCTGGAGGCCGTCCGTAATGTATTGCGATCTTTTGAATCCATCACTGGAGATGTGGTTCAGCATGAGGTGCAACACCTTAGTAAAATGTTGGTTGGTAACGCAACTGACGATGGATGCTGGTATCCCGCTAAGCAACTGGAGGATACAGTGGCTAAAGGTGAAAAAATCGGAGAGATCCGCGATTTCTTTGGGAACCAAAAGGAGGAATACTTCGCTGACGAGGCAGGACGCATTCTGTATCTGGTCACCTCGCTAGCTATCACAGAAGGAGATCCACTTTATGCCGTGGGGATTGAATAAGGATTAAAAATTATGAATTCGTATTTGATAATTGTCAATTGATAGGACAGCATCTTGTATTTTTAGGAATCATCTGTAACAACTACCCTTTTGAAAGAGAATGATTTAAAGCCCAAATGGCTAACTGAGCTACAACAGAAAAGCTGGGAGCCAGAAGTACTGCTATCTGGTATAGTCCTTTACGGGATGTTCAAAATGCCTGGCTTGCTTGATGACTTTCTTTACTACTTCAAAGTAAATGTCGCCGTTAGTACCAGCGACATTGACAATTTTATAGGGTTAATGAAAGTAGCTGTTTACTGGCTGACTGGAGGGTTGATTGCACACCTTATCACCCGTGGGATCTGGGTAGGAATGGTCGGGCTTAGCTTCACATTTCCAAGAGGAATTACCCTCGACAAGTTAAGGCTGCACGAGAAGTATAAAAATTACCTCACCAGGATTCCTTCTACGGAAAAGATTATTCTGAACCTTGAAAGCTTTTCAAGTGCCCTTTTTTCCATTTCATTTATGATGTTCATGATGATGCTTGGGGCGTACTTTTATTTGCTGATAACGATCATTATTCCTATCGTATCAATTATCTATTTTTTCAATGGTGCCTTTGACAACCCTGTCTTTGGAGGAATTCTAACAGGTTACATACTACTTATGATAGGCATGGCCTTTGTTGGTTTCGTCGACTTCATCACCATGGGTTTCTTCAAAAGATTCAAGTGGATCGCCAAAATCTACTGGCCCATCTATCGGTTTGTAGGCGTACTTAGCCTAGCCCGTTTTTACCGGCCGATCTACTACATTTTGCTTTCCAATATTAAAGGTTGGAAGATCGCGATCTTACTGACGGTTTTTGTAATCTTCAGCTTTCAGTGGGTCATGGGAATCGCAAATGCTAACTACCCAGGCGAAGGGTTGTCTCAGATTTCTCTGTGGTCTGATAGCCAAACCACAAGCTCCTATACCGGTAACTACGATGATCAGATGGATGACATTAAATCCATCCAGGCTTCCATCCAGTCGGATATTATCCGAGGCAACACTGTGCGATTGTTCATCGTGCTGCGTGCCGATAGGGAGGATTCAATAAAGGCGTATTGCAACCTCGACTCGTTGCTTCAGGTCGAAGGGTTGGGACGAGGAGAGGCTCGAATGCAATGTTTAACAAAGTTTTATTCCATTGCCATCGACGATTCGGTGTTTGCTGATCTGCCTGCTAAGTTTCACTATAAAAGCCAGACACGGCAAAGAGGGGTTTTGGTGTATGTTGATATTAGTTACCTAAAAGCCGGACTCCATCATTTAACCATTGATATGCCAAAGGGCATGTTCAGGAACGGTCGTATAACAAATATTCCATTCTACAGAGAGGAGACATATATCCCCTACTTCGTACCAAACACGGCGTCTTCGCCAGAACCTGAAGAAGAATCTTACCTAAAATTGAAGCCGATTCTACCCAAGTGATTGGGTATTGGCTGAAAGGTGAGTTAAGGGTTCAAAATTGATATAGCATTTTTTGACTCTCAATTCACAATTGAACTCGCCGTGTTGGGATTACTCAGCAGCATCTTAAAGATCGCCCATCGTTTTTCTGGCTGATCAGCAGTACCGCCTTGTCCTTCCACATAGTTAGCAACGAGGTCTTTCCCTAGGTTGTAGTTGATCACATAACTCCTGTACTGATCAATGAATCTGGTCCGCTGCAACGCCCGATCAGGCGCATACAATAAGTATTTTTCGATCCAGCTGGCAGCCATTTCTCTCGAAATCGAACCATTCAGGTAGTTTCTTGCAGCTTCGTTTCCTGCATAATTGAGCTTGGACATCAACTCTTGAATTTTGTAGTACTGATCGGCCTTGCTTGCATCCAGTCCCGCCAAAGGAAACAACACTTCTTTTTCATAGGCCACTCGTTCCTCTCCTGGAAAGGCTACGTCTATTCCGTAATTCCCACTGCCTTCTGCTATCAGAGATTGTGGCGAAAAGAGCGGATAGACGGAAAACTCCTTCCACCCTCTGCCATCTACAAGGTTTTGCTCCAGCAGTGCGTTAAAGACATGATGGCCAGGATATCCTTCGTGACAGGCTAGATCAATGGCCCGGTCAATAAAGATGGGAAAATCAGTATTGATCTGGATCAGACTTTGGCTCTTTCCCTGGTAATAATTGTAACCAGACCAGCTTTTATCATTTACATACTCCAATACAAAATTCTCTCCTTCAGGTAAATTAAAATAAGCGTCAGTCCTCTTCCTAGCCTCATAAATGGCTGTCCGAAAAACCGTGTCAAGTTTATCCTTTGAAATGACAAATTGCTCAGTAAAGGCTTTGTGCCTGGCTGGAAGATCACCATCACCAGGTAGTGCAGTTTCCAAATTCGTGAGGAGACTATCAAAGTAGGATTCAGAAAAGGAAGGTGGTTCTGCGTCGTACAGCAACTTGGCTTCTTCGTCAAAATCATAAGCTGCTCCACCAATCATTTCCACCTTGGTGCGCACAGCGATAAGCTGCTTTTTGAACATTACTAGTCTTGCATTTTCCATCTCCGAAAAATCTGAAGTACTTACCAGCTGGCTTAGAGTCAAGAGTTCATTTGTTCGGCTGATGAAATTGTCCAAAGGAATGGAATCCAATTTCTCGCCCGTAGGTTTCCACTCTTCTGGCCCATAGTAAGCATCTACAAAGTCGCTGTTGTATTGACCAATTTCCAACACCAGCCGAACATAGTTCTCCGCCAGTTCCTCCATTTTAGGTGGCTGCTCTGTTGAAGTACAAGACGCAATGAGCAAGATGATCAAGAATAGTAGAGCTAGATTTTTCATGGTTTGGTCTGGTTCAGATAGCCAAGATAAAGTTTTGCCTGGAAATGAGAGGAGAACATAAGGGTGATTAAAGAGACAAGCAAGCTATAGGGTTACGAAGCGATGGGAAAAGACTTGCTGAGTTTCGCCCATTAAAGTGCGATCAAGTCAAGCTAATGAAAACTCTATTGTAAGTAGGTGCAGGATAAAAAATCGCAAATTGAGCACTAGGAACAAAGTCCTTTCTGCTTTTTGCTATCTACTCTCTGTCAACGCTCAAACTGCAGCAGCTGTAACAGAAGTTTTTTTCATTCTCGCCACCCGCATTGATTTGGTTCTCATAGACGGTATAAATATTCCCAATATGTAGTTGCAGAACATAAACGACGCAAAATTCTTAACATTCAAAACTGGATCAATGTTAGGCTCCAACTCCTTGTGCTTTGCCGGAAGTTCACTCCAATGTAAGCTGGTAGAGTCATGATGAGCTGTGTGATACCCGTTGTTTAGCAACACATAGTTCATTATTGCACCAGTAAAATTTCTAGAGTTGTTCATTGGATCTTCCTCATCTGCATGCACATGTTGAATGTAGTTGAAGGTCAATACGGCAAACATGGATACCTGTTGAGGAATTACAACAAAGATCAAGGCCTTCCTCCAGTCAAGGATCAACGCCACAGCCAAAACGACAATGACGCTTATTATTTGAAACCAACACAAAAGGTATTTGTCTTTATTTTTAGACTTGAGTCCTTTGAAATAGCTTCCCACTGCTTTCTGCTGAAAATAACCACTGATAGAAGGGTAGCTGAGCAAGGTCAAAAGATTGTTTTTCTCGGAATAGCGAAAAGTTCGTGTATAGTCCTCTTCAGTATTGATGTGTCGATGATGATTCGTGTTGTGGGTCGGAATCCAGGCAAAAATTGGAAATCCGTAGAAAACAGATAGCCAGTTGTCGGTCATCACATTCAGCCACTTGTTTTTCCAAATGGGTAGGTGCTGATGATTGTGTGTCATTACCGATACAGCTACCGCCATCACGAGTTGCAGTGCGTACAGTCCAATAAACAATGCCTGATCCATTTCCGATGAAAATAGCCAAAGGACAATCAGCAAGAAAGTGGTAAGAATCATAAAAAATACTGTTCTCACATCTGCCAGATATCTAAGCATGTCACATTAGGTTGGTTAATACTAGGTTTATAGGTAGTCTAAAGTTAATCAATAAACCCATCTAAACTGTCGTCTGAAGTATAGTCTCGAAACTTAACTCTTGTCCTTACTGAAAGAGTACAACATATTGCAACCCTTAACCTAACAGAACAATGGAAATTACATTCGAATACTGGTACATGCTCCCTATCTCCATACTCATTGCCACCATTGCAATGTCTAGCGGTATTGGAGGCGCCGTGTTTTTCTCACCATTACTAATGATCGGATTGAAGCTAGAGCCTGGAACCGCTATCGGAATTGCACTAGCCACCGAACTATTTGGGTTCAGCTCTGGTCTGTATGCCTATGCGAAGGCCAAGCTGATTGACTACGCATTAGGCAAGAAACTCCTTCTATTTAGCGTCCCATTTGCCATACTCGGAACCATCTACGGTAAAGAGGTACCACCAGATGTTCTGAAAACCATTTTCGCTACTGGAATCATTTTCATTGGCTATCAGCTCTATACCTCCTGGCGCACGGAGGAACGAGAAAAAGCTGAAGCATCGAATGCAAAGGAATTTGAAACTGAATTTGAATCTCAACTCACTGATGGAGCTGGGAAAGTTTATCAATATACTGTATGCAATAAGGGTATGGGCAGAATGTTTGCCAGTATTGGCGGAGCCTTTCTAGGAATGATTTCCGTGGGCTTGGCGGAACTGCAAGAATATCATTTGGTCGCAAAGTGCAAGGTCCCCACTCCTGTTGCAGTTGCAACTTCGATCTTTGTGGTTGTTATCACTGTGCTGGTAGCTTCAGTCGGCCATTTTTATGAATTCATTTTCCACTCGTCTCCTGCCACACTTACACAAGTAGTAAATGTAGTAATCTTCTCCATCCCTGGAGTTGTGATTGGTGGCCAGATTGGGCCAAAGCTTCAAAAAGCCATTCCGGCTGATACAATGAAAATAGCTATCTCAATCTTGTTTGTGGTGATTGGCATATTCATGTTAACCACACTAATCGTTAAATAAGTACTAATGGGCAAATGGAAAAACCTTAAGGGAATTGATTTAGATGTACTCCGGGATAACCGGAGATCACTTCATCAGGCTGTTCAATTAGTGGGAGTTGTGCCAAGGAACTTGCTACCACATGATCCAACAGACGGCACTGCAAGTCTCGAATGGAATGCCAATTTGAATTCACTGGAAGCCATTCCCGTCACCAACCCAGTTGGATTGGAAGTGAGCATAGGTCTTTGCATTAAGTCCTTTTCGCTCTACCTATCCAGCACTGGAACAGAAGTCGACTCGTTTGACATGAAGGGGAAATCGACCAACGAAGGACTTTACTGGCTAAAAGAAAAATTGGAAAAGCTACTTTTCCCTATCGAGGACATTACACTTGATCTTCCATACAAGATCGAGAATTACAATTCTTTGCGACCCCTAGGCGCCAGCGCCAAGGCGACTAAGGAGTACGCACGGCTCTACGCAAACATGAACAAAGTGCTTTACGACTTGGTGCGTGAAAGAAAAGACGCCTACGATGTGCGTTGCTGGCCTCATCACTTTGACTTGGCTACACTCATCCCGATCAAGCTGGATCAAGCAGGAGAAATTACTGAGAGCATTGGTGTTGGCCTTTCACCTGGAGACGATGGAATAAATGAGCCTTATATTTATGTGAACGTTTGGCCTGAAATCGATGTGGAGCGATTAAAGAAACACAAGCTACCTGTCGGGCAATGGAATTCTGACGGTTGGTCTGGTGCCGTTCTCACCTACTCACAGTTATTGAACGAACCTGACCAGAAAACGAGTTTTGTTGCCTTCATCGACTTTGCTATTCAGGCCATAGACACTGAATTAAAGTAAGATGCTATGCGATTAATGAAATATTGGTTTCTGGAAGAATCCTTCAACATGATGAAAAGAATAGGAATGCGGGACATGATGAATCTATGTGAACTGTTAGTGATGAAAACCTACAAAAAGGGTAGTGAGATTCACGAGCAATTTGAAGAAGATCACCTTATCTACTTTATCAAAAAGGGTCACGTGAAGATTGGAGTGAAAGACGAAGATGATTTTTCATTGAAATACACGCTGGGAAAGGGTAACATTTTTGGTGAGTCCAAAATCACTCACGGCGAGCCTTCTGACCACTACACTGCAGTGGCCATGTCTGATTGTGTCATTTGTTTCATCGAAGTGGATCGAATGGAGGAACTAATGCGTCAGTACCCAAAACTTCATAATTCGATCCTCAAGATTGCGGGACTGAAATTCCGTAAGATCGAGCGTCGTCTGGATGATATCCTGTACAAAGATGCCGACACACGCATTCGAGATTTCCTTTTCGATTATGTAAAGGAAAATTCAGAAAAGAATTACTGACATCCGACTAAAGATGAGATAGCCAAAAAAGGGTTGTTTTTGTTCAAATTAAGGAGATTTTCCCATGTTCTCAAAACCACCCCCCGTCGAAGAGTTGAACAAATTGAGTTGTACTAT